>Ga0315912_10000577_pt1 | contig 62368 bp, 81 predicted proteins | sample VfabasoilMG_FD_204469 | JGI IMG/M metagenome (GOLD analysis project Ga0315912, IMG submission 204469) | Garden soil microbial communities collected in Santa Monica, California, United States - V. faba soil | ecosystem: Environmental > Terrestrial > Soil > Garden | place: USA: California...
GTGGTCGGGGTCGGGGTCGGGGTCGGGGTCGTGGTCGGGGTCGTGGTCGGGGTCGGGGTCGCGGTCGGGGTCGTGAGGATTTATGAAACGCAACGTTGCCATTTCCGATTCTCCTTACGGACGCCTTCCATCAGCCTTGGCGGTACAAGTGGGTGACATTGTTCAGTGCGACCTGGGGATGCGGATCGTCATTGAGGTCACCGCCAAGGCCGCCACTGCCATTCGGTTGGTCGGCTCAGATCAGCCACGGGACATCGGCTTGGAAGTCTCCAAGAGCCGCATCATCGAACGACGCGGCGAAGACGGTTTGAAAGATTTTCTCCTGCGCAAACGCGCCTTGCAGGAGGAAGAAAAGCGGTTGGCGCTAAACAACCCAACAGAAAACGAAGTTATGGCAAAAGGAATGGTCAAACTAGAGCCGGGTGACAAGCTGTGCTACGCCGGCAAGTCTCACACCGTAGTAGCCACCACCGAACGCCGAGCGTTGCTGGAAGACGCCGACGGCAAACAAGTCTGGGACAAGCGGGTGGTGAACGAGTTCATGTTCACCGACTGCAACACCAGCGCCGTTTATCGGCTCAACGAGCAGGAACGCGCCAAGCATCTGGAAAACTTTCTCGCCTCGCGCAAGCCGTCGTCGGGCAAGGAATCAACTCAACCCAACGGCACTGAGGAAACCAAAGAAATGAAAGCACGCGTCAAGGCAGGAAAGGTATCAAAGAAACAAACCAAGAAGGCGTCCGAGTCCAACGGCAAGGCGTCGTCTGGTCGGAAGGGAGAGTGGTGGGGATTTTCGGTCAATAGCGTTCTGGTGGCAGCTGGCCACAAAGGAGTGACGGCGGAACAAGCGGTGCGGGTTGCCAAGAGCGTCTCGATCATTCTAGACGAGAAGAAGGCCAAGCGGGTGCTTTACTATGGGAGCAAGCACGGTGGCGGAGCGTCCTTAACCGCAGAGCAGCTGAAGGAGTTCAAGGTTTGAGCCTTTGTCCTCAGTTGTATTTGGCTTCTGGTTGGTTTAACCCCAGCCAGAAAGCTCAAATGGAGGAAGCCTACGAGGTATTGAGTGGCTTCAGAGACCAAGGAGCAATCAGGTTGTTTGCTCCGTTTTATGATGGCATTGTATTGAGTGGTAGCACCCCTTCAGAGCGAAGACGACGGATGCAGGAGGTGTGGGAGCTAGACATCGGAAAGTTGTCCAAATCAGCCCTGGTGATTGTGTTGACTCAAGACCACGACGTTGGAACAATTTTTGAGTCGGGCTATGCTTCGGCGTTGAAGATTCCGTTGTTGTGTTACAATTCTGTGCCAGAGCTGGGGCTCAATGTGATGTTGTCCCAGGAGGCAAGGGGTTTTTGTAAAACCCCAGAGGAATTAGCAAAGGCTGTCGCTGGTTTTTTGGAAGCAAAGAACCGTTTGGAATGGCGATATAATCTTTGGAAAGGAGAACCATTTTGAAAACTCAGATTGCAGTTATAGACATCGATGGGGTATTGGCAGATTATCGGGTTGGGCTGTTGTTTTGGATCCGTCAGTCGTGGCCCAGGCTGTCGCAAAAGGCCAACTATCATCTTGGGCGGTCTGACACCTGGATCAATCACGAGTCGATGGGTGTTCCGTATCGGCAGTGGCTGGACGTTTTGGAGATGTTCCGCATGGCCGGAGGAAAACAGGCCATTCCGGTTGTTGAAGGAGCGGTTGAGCTGCTGAGGTCTTTAAAGACCGGAGGCGTCGAAGTGGTGCTGCTCACGTCTCGACCGATTGATTTGTATTCCAACATTTATCGGGACACCATGGAATGGCTTAGGAACAATGAGCTTTGTTACGATCTGGTGCTTTGGTCCAAGAGCAAGGCAGAGATGGTTCACAAGATGCGTCTGACTGACAAGGTAATTTTTGCGATCGATGACGAAATTAAACACGTTGTCGAGTACGACCTATTGGGAATCAAAACATACTGGATAGACCTGTACAACAAGCAGGCTGAGCTAGAGACGTTCAACACACTTACGCGTGCAAAACGGGTGTTGTCTCTAAAGGAAATTGAAGTTTATAGCCCAAATGAAAAACAACCCTAAAGTTACTTTGCTGAGCATCACGTCTAATCTTCAACAGACGATCGGGCAGGTGTGGGAGGTCGCCAAGGGACAGCTTCCGTTGGAACAGATCGACACGGGTGCGGTTGACCTGGAGAAAGTGCTGTCGGCAGACTTGCCGGTGAGTGAGTTTGTCAACACGGTGTGGTGCGTGGAAGGGATGCCCAGAGCGTTTTGGGACCAGTTCGATCGCTCACGGCATGCTGCCTTTTGGGAACAGTCGGTTAGGATCTTGGACTTGTCTGCTTTTGCTGACAACGGAGGTTATTGGTTGCCGGCGTCTGTGGTCAAGGACACACAGGCACAAGAATGTTATCAGGAGGCCATGTTTCAGATTCAGGCAGCTTACAACAAACTCATTGGCCTCAAGATCCCGTCGGAGGACGCACGTGGGCTGCTTCCGTTGCACATCAACGTCAGAGGGACCTGTTGCATTAATTTGCGAGCCTTACGCCAGATGATCTCGAACCGGATTTGCTTCATAGCTCAAGGGAGCTATTGGTTGCCGGTGGTGCATGGTATGATGCTGGAGCTGGCCAAGGTGTTGCCAAATCGGGTCATGAAGTCGTTGGCCCATTTGCCCTGTTACGGCAAAGGCTGTTGTCCAATTGAGAGCAATGTGGTCACACGACTCACGAACGAAGACCCGAATCCGGTCTGTCCAATTTATATGAAACGTTTTGCCAAAGACAAGGAGCAGGCTGAGGCGTTCACTTATCAGCGCCACCCGGACTACGGAGAAATCAAGCAGCGTTATTACGAACTAATTCGGTCATTAGGAATGGAAGAATGAAGACTAAGAATGTTGGCACGAAAGGTATTATATACGAGGAACGTTCAACGCTGAACGACGAGCGGTCTTTGGAGCCGTTGTTTCCTCCGAATTTGCTTCGGGCGGCAGCCGCTTTGTTTGAGCAAAGGAACGCTCAGTATGGTGACACTTATCGTCGTTATGGAAGTCTTTTAGTCTCTTTGTTTCCAGCAGGAGGCGTGCCCCCAATCACAACTCCCGAAGAGGCCATTCGTCTTAATTTGATTATGATGTGTCTGGCTAAGCTTCAGCGTTACGCTCATAATTTTGAGGACGGAGGACATCTGGACTCGGTTCGTGACCTGCAGGTTTATGGAGCAATGTTGGAGGAAAACACCAAGCATTAGTCATGGACGACTTTGTTCATATTCACGTCCACTCGACATACAGCTTTCTAGACGGCTACGGAAGTCCAAAGCAGTTTATTGATCGGGCAGTTGAGCTTGGCCAGACCGCAATCGCGGTGACAGACCATGGCAACGTCAGCGCCCATCGAAAGTGGAGCAATGCCTGTATTGCGGCGGGGATCAAGCCGTTGCTTGGAGTCGAGGCTTATGTCTGCGAGGACGCGACCAAGAAAGACGCTGCGCACAAGAAGCTTTGGCACATCACGCTGCTGGCCAAGAGCCCCGAAGGCTACCGCAATTTGTTAAAGCTGGTTACGGTTTCTTGGTGTGACGGCTTCTATTACAAGCCGCGAATTGATTGGGAGATGCTCCGTCAGTATTCCAAAGGACTTGTTGTCACTTCAGGATGCCCGGCTGGCAGAGTTGGTGACGGAATAGCTAGAGAGGGTTGGTCGGCAACTGATGTCACCAAGGAGCTTAAGCGTCAGGCAGCGCTGTTTGATGACTATTACGTTGAAATGTCTCCGTGGCAATACGAGGAGGGTAAAGACATCGCCAGAGCAGTTTATGGAGCAGCCGTAAAAGAGGGGATGCGAACGGTTCTGTCCATGGACGCTCACTATCCAAGGGCTGAAGACGCGTTCATTCAGGACGTGATGTTGTGCATTAACAACAATTGTCGTCACAGCGATCAGGACCGGATGAAGTTTTCGCAGGACGACTATTGTCTTCACTCTGGAAACGACATGGCTGCCAAGTGGCATGCGATTCATGGCAAGAGCCTTCCGTTGTTAGACGATATGTTGTTGAACACCCGAAGAATCGCTGACAGCGTCAATTTGGAGTTTCCAAATGCGACCCCGTTGTCATATGGCGCAGCGGACAAGAACAAGCTGTTGCGCGAGTGGTGTGAGGCTGGGCTCAAGGCCAAAGGTTTTGAACACAAGAAAGACTATCGAGAGCGGCTAGACTATGAATTTGGGCTGGTGATTGCCAAAGACTTTGCTGATTACTTTCTGGTGGTAGCTGATTTGGTTTGTTGGGCGAAGGACAACGGAGTTCTGGTTGGGCCGGCACGTGGCAGCTCTTGTGGTTCGTTGATGTGTTACTTGCTCCGAATTACGTCAATTGATCCTATGGTTCACGGCTTGATGTTTGAACGCTTCATTGACATCACCAGAAAAGACCTGCCGGACATCGATCTGGATTTTGAATCAGACCGTCGCAACGACGTCAAACAATACGTCGAGAACAAGTACGGGGCTGACCGGGTGGCAACGCTGGCAACCTTCTCGACCTACAAGGGCAAGATTTGTCTTCAAGACATCGGCAGGGTTTTCTCCGACAAGATCCCGAACAGCGCTGTGGAAGAATGCAAGCGGTTGGTGATTGAAAGGTCTTCTGCAGACTCTCGTCACGGAGCGACGATTGAAGACACCTTCACGAATTTTGATCAAGCCGGGGCACACCTTGCAAAATATCCAGAGCTTGGACTGGCCAAACAGCTGGAGGGACAGATTCGCCAGTTGGGGGTTCATGCAGCAGGCCTGGTCATCAGCAATGACCCAATTGGCAATTTCGCAGCGGTGTACGTGACCAAGAATAAAGACCGGGTAATTTCCATGGACTACCCGGACGCGAGCTCGGTTGGCCTTTTGAAGATCGACGTGCTTGGACTCACGGCGTTATCGGCTATGAAGCGCACGCTCGTGATGATTGAAAAGAATCATGGGAGGAAAATCAATCTGGACGAATTGTCTTTGGACGACCAGGAAGTTTACCGGGCATTTTGTGACAAGAAGCTCCAAGGGATATTTCAGTTCATTGGCGAGTCCACCCGGCAGGTGTGTCGTCAGGTGCAGCCTAAGAACTTTCAAGACCTGGTTGCTATCAACGCTTTGAGTCGTCCAGGGCCACTCCATAGTGGAAATACCACGAGCTTCATTGAGCGTCGTCACGGCAGAGAGCCAAAAGTTTCGTTGCACCCGTTGATTGATCATGTCATAGACCGAACCAATGGCATGATTGTGTTCCAGGAACAGGTGATGCAAATAGTTCGCATCATGGGAAAGTTTGACTGGTCTGGCATTGCGACTGTGCGCAAGATGATGAGCAAGAAATACGGCGACGAGGCATTCAGCAAGATGAAGGCACGCTTCGTTGAGGGGGCAACGTCTCAGGGTGTGACAGAGGAGAAGGCCAGCGAGGTATGGGCGAACATCTGCACCCATGGCGCATGGAGCTTCAACGAGTCGCACTCTGTTGCTTATTCTGTGCTTGCCTATCAGCTGATGTGGCTCAAGGTTCATTACCCCTCTGAGTTTTATGCAGGGGTAATCAGCTGTGAGGTTGACACCGAGAAGCAACGCCGGTTGTTCAAGGAGTACACGTCGGACGGCCGTAAGCTTTTGCCTGTTTGTGTAAATTCAAGTCAGGAGGCTGTGGCGTGCGATGCAACCGGGCTTAGGTTAGGACTGGACGCAGTGACAGGCCTTGCTGCTAAGTCCCGGAGCGAGATCCTGAACAAGCGTCCCTTCAAAAGCTACCCCGACTTCACCAAGCGTTGCAAAATTCCTAAGGGCCAGGCCGACAAGCTGCTCAAGATTGGTGCGTTCCGAAACCTTGACTTTGATTCACTCACCGAGCAACAGGATCTATTCGGCGCACACCTGGCCAAGACTGACACCTTTGATTACCGCACCCCCAGCGAGAAAGACTTGCGCGAGTTCTGTCCGTTGCAAGCGGAAGGGAAGACCTATATAAAATGGCGTGAATGGGTGGCCAAGAAAGCCAAGGGCAAGCTGTGGTTGATCAAAGACCTAGACGACATTACCGACCGTACTGAGATTTTGTTGATTGGTTGCACCAATCCCAGCACCAGCTTCAACGCCAAGAACAAGCAGGAGGAAAGTGCCAGCCGAGGCAACGCCTGGGAGCCGAAGGAAGACGAGAAGCATTTGACCAAGGAACAGTACAACTTTCTCAACTTTGACTTCGAGGACGAGACTGACAGCGTGATCGTGCGCATCAGTTACAAGTTGTACCCAAGCTACAAGGGGTGGATTTGGAACATCAAGGCGGACGACGTCTTGGGGGTGCGCGCCATGATGAACGGAACCATGAGGATGGCGTTTGCCACCCATGTTGTCAATCTCACCGACATTGGTCGCCGAATCCGCGCCAAGCAGCCGTTGACCAAAATAGAGCAGGAGTTCTTCAAAGGCAAAGACCGCAACCGAACATTCAAAAGGAGGAGTGTATGAGCAAATTGAGTTTTGACAAATTGAGGCAGGCCAACATCAGGCGTTGTGTCCAAGTTTTCCATCCAATTGATCGGTGGTCGCCAACAGACTGGGGCTGTGCCCTGGCAGGGGAAACGGGCGAGGCTTGCAATCTTATCAAGAAGTTGCGCCGTTTGGACACAGCCGACGCGGCAGACGACACCGTTTCCAGACGCGACCAAATTGTTGCTTCCATTGGGAAGGAGTTGGCAGACGTTGTAATTTACGCAGACCTTTTGGCCGTGCGGCTTGGGCTGGACTTGGCTGGTTGCATTCGTCAAAAGTTCAACGAAGTTTCAGAACGACGCGGCAGCAACATCAAGTTATGAACACCGAAGTTTACCCACACGCTCCCGGCTTCAAAACCGAGCAACCAGAGACGAGCAAAGCGGCAGCCAAAGCGGTCAAGGGACGTGCCGAATTGTTGCGTGTGTTGGTGTTGGAAAAGTATCGGTTGGGCTCGGCCACTGCCGACGAGATTGCCGCCAAGCTGGGCGAGAGCGTGCTGACGATTCGTCCGCGTGTGGCCGAGTTGCACAAGCAAGGCAAGCTGGCCGACACCGGGGTGAGACGTCCGAACACCAGCGGTCACAGCGCCACGGTCTGGCGGTTGGAAGACGAGCGGGTGAAAAAAGCCTTTCCTAACGGTCAGCAATCAACGATGTTTTAGCCATGGCAAGTTTGCCCAACAACCCAAGCGAGACGTTGCGGAAGTTGAACCCGCATTTGTACGGCAGTGATGCGGCCAAGTCAGTTGAGGCAGCGGTGCTCGTTGACAGGCTTTTGAAGGTGGCCAAGAAACGCTTGCGCCAAGACACCAAGCCACTTATGAACAAGTTGGAGCAGGACTTGTTCAATTATTTGCAGCGGTTGTATCCGAAGGTCAAGCTGCACGCCCAGGCCAAAAAATTCAGATTGGCAAATGGACTCTGGTACAAGCCGGATCTGACGGCAGTGTTGGACGGGCAGGAAACTGCTTGGGAGGCCAAAGGCCCACACGCGTTTCGGGGCGGATTTGAGAACCTCAAGTTTGCCGCCACGGCTTGGCCGGAGGTCAATTGGATTTTGATATGGAAGAACGACGACGGTTGGCGGAGTCAGAAAATATTACCATGAAAAGCGAATCGGAAAAGAAGTTGATCAGCCGGGCCATGAGCCTCATCGGTTCAATCGTCACGAAGCGCAAGCAGGAACATGCCGCCTCCATTGCCCACCTGGGCGGCAAGGCGCGCTGGAAGGACCACATCAAAAAGCCCCGAAAGCTCAAGAAACTGGCGTGAAAATAGCGGGCTGAAAATAGTTGAAGAAAAAGCTTTTCTTTTGCCCAACCGTCAGGCATAGTCAAGTTACGGTTGAGGGCGAAGAGTCCGAGGCCGAAGAAAGAACGCTAAAATGAAAACTTCGAAAATCAAAGAGACCCCTGAGCAAATTGCAGCCCGTGAAGCCCGTTCCGCCGAACTCGCCAAAATGCGCGCTGAAGAAGCGGCAGCGGCCAAACAGGCCAAGAAGGTTGCCAATGAAGCCTTGATCACCCGGTTGAGCGAGGCTGCGGTTTGCTTGTCCAATGCGGTTGCGGTTGAGGAAACGGATTTGGCCAATGCTGACCGTCGTTGCCGCCGTTGGGTTGGTGAATCCTGGTTGGCCACTCACGAAGAGTTGGTTGGCCGCGCAGACCGGTTGTTGGTGTCGCCTGCTGATTATTTTGAATGGGCTGAAGCTGACATGAAGGCTGCGGCCAAGCGTGAGATTCTGGACTGCATCATCCACCGGGTTTTGGAAGGCAAGCCGGTTGGCGACGCCATGGTTGAAATGGTTGCCGACATCAAGGAACGTGTCATGAACAATTACGACCGTCCGTCCTCCACCAGCCCGGCGCACAACGCCATGATGATCGCCAAGCAGGAAGTTCGTTGCCAGATCGTTCGCGACATGGCTTTCCGTACCGAAGCCTGGACCGAGGCCAAGAACGCCCAAGCGAATCAATTCTGCGCGCAGATGGCGTAAGCGAAACTGACATCAACTTCAACTCATCAAACCTATGATGTCAATTCGCTTTCCCTCGGTTCTGAATCCCACCAAGGTGGGTTACGAGTGGACCAACGACAGCATGACGTTCTGGAACCAAGCCCGCAACAGCAACAATGTCTTGCACATGTCAGCCGGTTTCTACGAGACCTACGGTGACGGCAACTGTCAGCACACCCCGTTGGTGGCTTGCAACTCCAATCAGATGACGGACTTTTGCCTGTCGCTGACGCGCCATTTGTTGGCCCACCCTGAAGTTGAGTTCAGATCATATCCGATCCAGTTTGAGCCCACCACCAAGGAAACGGTTTTGTTTCTTGCATCAATCGAATACAACGCGGACAAGCGCCAGTGGTTCAACACAGCCACAAACAAGCTGAGCGCCAGCGAAAGCAAGGCCCACGACAAGCGATGGTTTCAAGTGCCGGCTTGGGCCGACGGCTCAGTGGCTTCGGCTGTTGGCCTGTTCAATTTGGCCAAGGGCAATCCTCGTGAGGAAACCCTCAATCTGTTTGCACTGCACGAGTTCTTCTACGCGGCTGCCCATGGCGTTGTGCCGCAAGGCAAGGAGTGGGAGAGGATCACCGCCTACCAAACCCAAATCCCGGGCGACTTCACAGCGGCATTTCGCGCCTTGCAATATTTTGTCAAGGCTCATGACTATTTGGCATCCGCCAAGCGGACGGCTGATTGTTGTGAGCACAACTCCCAAATCAAGGAGCAGGCGGCATGAAAGTGGCCGCTGTAATTTCGCTCTGGTTTTATTCACTTGCCTTCGTCACCCTGATTTGGGTGGCGATGGCCATTTGGAGTCGCTTGTGAAACATCTGCCCTGCGACATCCCGAACCAAGCCGGTTTCCGGCTGCGGCTGTGGCTCAAGGACGGAAGGACGATTGACACCACCGTGGACCGCGAGCCGACCACCGGGTGTCACTTTCTGGTTGGGGTGAACATTCAGGACGTTGGTTGTTGGGAAGCTTTATGAAGACGCTCGTTTACGATTTGGAGATCATCAACTGTGTTCCGGGCAAGGACAAGCCGCTGGACGGCATCAAGTATTGCCAAGGCTGGGGCGACCATGCTGGAATGGGGATTAGCGTCATTGGGGCGTTTGACTATTCAACGCAACGTTATCGGGTGTTCTTGGAAGACAACTTTGATGCATTTGTCAACTTGGCTCGTGATTCAGACTTGCTGGTCACGTTCAACGGCATTGCTTTTGATCACAAGGTGTTGGCCGCTTGTTTGAACTTCAACCCAATCCTGAAAGACTACGACTTGTTGCTCGAGATGACAAAAGCGGCAGGCGTTTACAACGCCAAGGGGTTTAGCCTGGACGCCACGAGCCGGGCCAACTTCAAGAATGGCAAATCAGGCGACGGCAGATTGGCTCCAATCAACTGGCAGGAAGGACACCGGGGCAACGTGATAGATTACTGCCTGGAAGACGTCCGCTTGACCAAGGCGTTGTTTGACCGGGTGAAACAAACGGGTGGGTTGCGCGATCCTCGTGATCCCAGCCGGTTTCTGGAGATGCGCAAGCCGTGAAGAAACGCCACATCATTTTCCACGACCTGACCACGGAAGCCGGGCGGAAGACCTTCCAAGCGGCTTATAACGCCAAACACGGGTTGAACCCAGCCCCTAAAGTGGCTACAAAGGCCTCGCCCGTGGTTTTAAAGCCACTTTTGCCGGCGGAACGGGGAAAGCTAGGGGTTTGCGCCTCGACGCTCCTAGAGGCGTTCAAGGCCATTCCTTTTCCGGGCAGCTTCAAACTCGGCCCAAAACAACGCCTGCACCGCTGGTTGTGCGACGAGTGCGGCTTTTGGCACGGCCAAGCCATCAACCCCAACGAAGAAAACCTGCCGCCCAATGAACCGGGCTGGGATGTGTTGGTGGCCACCAAACCCAAGAAGACCAAATGAACTCAGCAATGCTAGCAGCCGATCTTGTCAAACGGATCCCAGACCTCGCCCAAGACAACGTCGAGAACCGTTTCAACGTAGTGCTCAATTTGATTGAGGCAGAGCGAAAGCGTCAACCCGTCACGCCGCGCCAAGTCCTGACGACCGACCAGTTGTTTGAATTGCGTTGTTTGAAGGATTGGCTGATTCGACAACGCAACCAAGAACACGACGGCGCTTTGGCCCGGATCACCCAGCGCCGACATCAGCGCATCCGGCGTCAACAACCCACAACCACGAAAGGCAAAACGAGTAATCGAAAATCTAAACGGTCGGCAGGCAGAAAAGCCAAGCCGGATTCGCTGCATGGAGTGTTAGCCAGCACGTCGTATCATCTGCTGGCTAAATACGGCAACCACAAGCGTCCCGTCGGAACATTCGAGGCCGGACGGCGCACGCCGGCAGAAGTTGCGCGGTGGATCGAGCGCGAACTAAAGCACGGCCCGACTCAAATCGTGGTGACGCGAGTGCTGGCTAACGCCGCACTAAGCCAAGCGGCGACAACCCAAAAGGACACCAATGCCAAGTGACTCTCAACCGCCAAGCGATCCCGCTTTGGCTTCAGTAAGTGGTTCTCCTGCGCCGATTGCGAAAGGCATGGGACAAAGTGACCGCTGCCGATTCTGCGGCGAGTTCTACGAGAAAGCAAAACCGTGGATATGCCCAGGTTGCTGGGAAACGGTAAAAGCTGTGATCGCGGAATACCCCGATGAACTCCTGAAGCCTGCGCTGGAGAACGACCAAGCTCACCCCACTGCCGCTGGCGGGACGGGTGGAGCGCAGAGCGGGGCGCTCCCGCAGTCGCTTGCAGCCGGTGGTTTGGCGTCCGGGCGGCGCACTACGGGTTCGGCATCTCGGTCGAAAAACTCAAAATGAAAATCAAAGAAATCACATTCGAGATGGGCAACGACTTCGCAGCCGTGATGGAGTGCGAACACTGCCACTCCACGCAAAAGCTGTCCTCTGGATACCATGACAACTTCTATCACACGCGAGTCATCCCGGCGATGACCTGCAAAACATGCGGCAAAACCCGCGACGGCATCGTGCCGGAAACCGCGAATAACACGGCACGCTCACTGTGGCCGAACGACCAAGCTATGCTGCGGCATGGCGACCCAAAATGAACGATGCGACCCTAATCATTGAGCAGCCCAGCGCGTTGCCGTCAGCAGCAGCGACTGGTTCGGCGATACGTCCACACGAGGAACAAACACCGCTAGAAAGGGTGCTTAGATGCCACCTGTGGTATCCGAACGACATACTGGCTCGTGGTGCGAAAGAACTGCCCAAATCTGGTCCACTTCCTCGCCCGTTTCGGGACGGACAAGACAAAAGACACCAACAAACGAAATGAAAAACCATGAGCGCGCCTGTAAAGCCTGAAGAGCTGATCGGCGACGACTGGATGGAAGATCCATCCGCTCGCGAGGAGTTCGCAAAGGGACTTGATGAACTCGACGAGACACTGAAGCCAGTCACGGATGCCTTGGATGCCTCAGAACGTCTGAGTGAGGATGACTGGGCTATTCGGATAAATGCTCGCTAAACTTGTTGTTTCTTATGCACAACAATGTAAGGAGCTGCTCGCCCGCTTCAACGCCATGAAAGAAGAACAAAATGCCCCGCGCCCACGACAACCTAATCGGAATGCTAGCTAATGACATTCGCCAGCAGCAACGGGTGGAAACCCACGCCCGAGACGTGGTGGAACGCCTGTTGGTGAAAAGCCAACCTGCATCCTTAACACGAATTACCTTTCCTTCCCCATCAAAAAGAGCGAAAAACAAACCGTGAGCCAATCTGCCACCAACGGTCACACTTCCAAAAAACGCAAAGGTCGTGGCGGGCGCAAGAGCCGTTTAACGGACATCACTTTCATCAAACAAGTTGAACGATTGGCCGCCAAGGGCATGACCCAACGTCAAATTGCTGTCATTTTAGGCATTGACCCCTGCACCATAAGCAGTTGGAAGTCCCGTAAAGGGGAGCTTGAAGACAAATTCAACAAAGCGTTAAAACGTGGTGAGGCCAAAGGGGTGCAACGACGTCTGGACAGAATTGAGAAAGCAGGCAAGGGTGGCAGCTGGCAGGCTGATGCCTGGATGTTGGAGCGTCGCTTGCCAGAGCAATTCGGACGCAACGACCGGATGCGGGTGAGTGATGTGGATGGCAACCCAATTGCTGGCACCACGGTAATTGCTCCCACCGTGGTATTCATCCAGCCCAAGAAGGATGAGTTGAGCGAGCCAATTGAAGTGGGGCAGATTGAGAATGGGCACCCGTCGTCATGAACGAGCAGGTCAAATTCACTCCCCAGCCCAAGCAGGCGTTGTTTCTTCAGAGCAATGCTGACATCACCATATTTGGAGGCGCAGCGGGTGGGGGCAAGACCTGGGGTTTGTTGTATGAGCCGTTGTACCACATCAAGAATGAGAACTTTGGCGGGGTGATCTTTCGGCGCACCTATCCCCAGATCACGGTGGAAGGCGGGTTGTGGGACGAGAGCGACCGGCTGTATCCGTTTACGGGCGCTACCTCCACCAAGGGCTCATTACGTTGGGCGTTCCCCAGTGGCGCAACGATGGTGTTTCGCAGCATGGAGAATGAGGATGACTGTCGCAACTTTGACGGCTCGCAAATTCCTTACATCGGCTTTGATCAGTTGGAGAGCTTCACGCCCAAGCAGTTTTGGTACATGCTCAGCCGCAACCGTTCTACCTGTGGCATTCGGCCGTACATTCGGGCCAGTTGCAATCCGCAACCGGGCTGGCTGGCGGATTTGATTCAGTGGTGGTGGGATCCGGAAACGGGCTATGCCATTCCGGAACGCAGCGGGGTGGTGCGCTGGTTTGTGAGAATTGGGGATGGCATCCGTTGGTATGCCACCCGTCAGGAGGCAGCCAAGAAACACCCGTCCGTGCCGGCCAAGAGCTTCACCTTTATCTTCAGCAAGCTGGAGGACAATCAGGTGTTGATGAAGGCAGACCCGGGCTACCTGGCCAACCTGATGGCGTTGCCGTTGGTGGACCGCGAACGGCTGCTGGGTGGCAACTGGAAGATTTCCGTGGCGGGCAACATCTTTAAACGGGAATGGTGGAAGTTTGTGGACGCACCACCCGCTGGTATTTACAACTGGTGTCGTTATTGGGACCTGGCCGCCACTGTGCCGACCGATGGCAAAGAGCCAGACTGGACCGCAGGTGCCAAGCTGGGCGAATTGAACGGGGACATTTACATTGCGGACGTGGTGCACTTCCAAGGCTCATCGCTGACCAACGAACGCACCATCAAGGCCACTGCCGAGTTGGACGGGCCAGCCGTGGCGGTGCGCATGGAGCAGGAAGGCGGCGCAAGCGGCAAGAGTTTGAGCGGGGACGAAGGCCACTATGCGCGCAACATCCTTGTCGGTTACGACTTCTCAGGTGTGCCCAGCAGCAAGAAGAAATTGTTGCGTTGGGCGCCCTTGAGTGCCGCTGCCGAAAAGGGCAGGGTGTTCTTGGTCAAAGGTCGTTGGAATCAAGACTTTGTGGATGAGTTGGAAGGCTGCAAGGGGGACGACGAGAAGAACGACCAGGCCGACGCCGCTAGCGGGGCACTGGAGGCGTTGCGTGTTCCGACCGGAGCTTGGGACGCCCATGCCATTCAAATCGCCTCCACAGGCTACCAGCGGCCAATGGGTGTGCCGGGCAGCCTTGACCCGGCTACTTATGACCCGATGGCGGAAACGGTGGACGCAACGGAGTGAATTATGATCAAGCCGCTTGAAAAGCATTCGGTAGGCCCAAAGCCCCGATCCGTGGTGGAAAACGCTGCAGTGGCCACGCTCGGCACGGCAAACGGTGCTCCTGAGCCCATTCAACCGTGCTGTTCCTGCCGTTGGGCGGTGCAAACCAAGGAATTGTTACGTTGCCATCTGAATCCACCCCAGGTGCGCATGCCCTACGACAACATGGCGGCCTGGCCGGTGGTGCCCAGCCGAGGTGGCGGTTGTTCATCGCACGCCACATCATGAAGACCGCCGTTTTCCATCTCGTCCGCGAGCCGGGGGAGTCTGAGGATTTCCTGGCAAGTTATTTTGAGCACTTGAGCGGGGCGGACCATGAACTGTTTCCCGTGCTCAAGGGCGGGGCGTCCGCACCCGTGCCGGGTTTCCGCCAGTTTCGCGTGAATGATTTTGGACGGTCGTTGCACGCCTTTGGCAAGGCGTTGCGGCGGGTGGACCTGGAGGGGTTTGACACTGTTTGTTTTCTCAATTCCTTTTCGCGCATCGCTTGTGACGGCTGGCTGGACCGATTGGTGAGCACAGCACGACGGCCGGAAGTTGGCATGGCGGGTTGCACGGCCAGTTTGGAAAGCTTTCTGGGCAACAAGCCCGCGCTGTGGCGGTCGCTGTTGTTTCCGCCCTGGCCAAATCCACATCTGCGCACGAACGCGATCTGTCTGCGCATGGAGGTGGCACGAAAGTATTGGCCTCGGTTCGCCTTCAACAAGCCGCTGGAACATGTCTCTGAATCTGGCTGGTGGGGTTTGACAAATCGTCTGCGGGTGGCAGGGCTTGATTGTGTGGTGGTCAACGCTACCAGCGAGCACACTCTCAGTGCGGATCGGCAAAGCTTTGAGTCGCCATGCTTTCGTGAAGGCTGGCCCACGATGGTTACGGACAATCGCCGAAAGGGAACATGCGAATGACGCACGATCAGTCTCCGTTTGTTGCCGATGACCTGAAATGGCGTTGGTGGCATTGGCCGGTGGCAGCCCTGGTGTTCATTCCGGTGGCGGTTGGGATTGTCTTCTTCATTGCGCTGGTCCTGGTATCAGGCATTAACGATTGGTGGCAAGACCGACGGAAAGACAAGTTGTGAGCTCACGAATGAGTTTCTGTTTGGCGGTGGCGCTGATCGTTGCTGCGTTGGTCTGGTTGTTTGCCGAAGCGTTGCACCCCGATCATGTTGTGTTCTCCAATGACGGTCCGTTGGGGGCATTGCAATCACAGCAGTCTCAAACCTTTGGCCCAATTTGGGCAGACCTGAATTGGTTGGGGCGCTCTGAGCCAGCTTGGTCGGCTTCCGGTATCACTGGAGGTTTCCGAGCGTTGATGCTTTGCCGCAACCTAGCAATAGGCACGGTTCTGCTTTGTATGATTGGCTGGCCGTTAGCTTATTGGTGGACTGGGCGTGGCGTCTTGAAGGGGATTGAGATTGGACTGCTGGCTTGTTGGTGTCAGCTGATTGGCTTCGGCTTGGTCTTGGCCTTGTTGCACTTCCTGACCGGCAACCCGGAATATCTCGGCGCGTCCTTCGGCTTGTTGAGCTTTGCATTCATGGTAGGTTTTGGCTTTCTGCCGCCTGCTCCGGATCCTCACTAATTATGAAACCACCTATCTCCCTCGTTTTGGCTACGGCTGAGAATTGTCAACTCGGCTGCTCTGGTTGTCCGACCGGTCGTGTCAAAATATGGAATACAAACGAAAAGCCCGGCGTGGGCGTCATGTCCCTGGTCATGGCCGACCGCATCATCACCAAGGCCAAGGCCGAGGCGCATGTCTTGAGCGTTTGCACCTATTACTTCAATGAGGTGCTGATCTATCCGCACATCGTGGAGCTGGTGAAGCTGATCCAGTCCCACGGGTTTTATCAATTCCTCTCGACGAACTTGAACACGTTCAAGCATGTGCCGGAATTGATGGCCCTTGAACCCACGAACATCATCGTGAGTTTGTCCGGCTGGTCCAATGAGACCTATCAGCGGTACCACGCCGGCGGCGATGTGGAGGTGGTGAAGGCGAATATGGTCAAGCTGGCGGCGTTGCGCAAGCCGGGCACGTTCCTGCGGATGAGCTGGCATGATTTCCATTACAACCGCCACGAGCAGGCGCAGGCCAAAGCCTTCGCGGATGAACACGGTTATTGTTTCACGCCCTACGGTGTGGGCGTGTTGCCGCTGGAACGCACGCTCGCGCGCTGGCAGGACGGACAGCTTGATCCGGCGGAGAAGGACATCCTCGTGCCATTGCAGGAGGCCAAGAAACTGAGCTGGCCGCGCCGGCATTGGAACTGTCAGATGCAGCAGCAGACCATGACCGTGGACGCCGCGGGCAATGTTTACAACTGCTCGGACCGTTACAACAGCACGAACCTGCGCGGGAGTTTCTTTGAGCGGTCAGTGACGGACATCCTCAAGGCGCGGAAGACGGATTTCGATTGCGTCTCCTGCAAGGCGGTGGGTGGGCACATCTACGGCGCGCAGGAATACACCGTGCCGCTGACGAGTGTGCGGCGCTGGTTGGACATCCCCTTTCGCGGCCTGAAGCTCCAGGGCCTTTTCCAACGCCTCGATTTCGACGAATGGCGCAATCAGGTTGAGAGCCATTACGACCGGCCGCAAAAATGAGAAGCCGCACTCCACCACTGACCGAGCCTAATGGATGGGAAAAGTCCACCACCGACATTCGGGTCATTTGCACCCCCACCGAGAAGCTGTTGTGGAAGGCGGTGTTTGGAGTGGGTAACGTGGCGGAAGTCAGCCGAAGGTTGTTGAATGAAGAAGCGCACAAACAAGCCAACATTCCTTGCGGACGAAAACACCACCCAAAGGGGAAGTGTTAGGCTCACCAACTTGCACCCCAGCGGCATGTTGGCCGAGGACGTCAAGTGTCTGGCCAAAGCCAAACAACGAGCTGAAGAAGTCACCACCGAGGCCATTCAACGATATGAGAAGTGTCACCCGTTGATCAACAAGCCGTTGAAAGATGACTTTGCGAAATGTGGGGATGGGAGTTTAGTTCAATCAAGTTGAGCAACTTGGTTGTCTCCAAATTCGTCCACGAAGCCCGTGCCAAAGCTGCACCGGGCACTTTCCTTTCCCAGCTGCCAGTGCAGGCGCGTGCGCCTCGCTTGCCGGCTCTCAATGATGTTTCGCTAACGAATATCCTTCCTCCTTTCGGAACCAATCCGCCTCAAGGCCCAATTGCCAACAGCGACTTGGACTTGAATGACCGTTACATCCGCAGCGATCCGCGTGAGCTTTGGTATCTCAGCCTGCCCAACAAGCTAACGCCTCAGCAGTGCCTTCAAATTCTTCGCAGTGCCCTTGGTGGTGACATTTGGCAACAGTGGCAGCTTTGCGCCATCATGCTGGACAGCTGGCCGACGTTCCGAATGGCCAGCCATCAATTGATGGAGGCAGCGGCTTATGCGCGTTACGCAGTCCACCCCTGTGCCGAGGAAGGCAAGAAACCGACGCCACAAGCGATTGAGCGTGCGGACCTGGTCAGCCGAGCGATTCGCTCCATGCATCCGGATCCGTTCAATGACGAAAAGGGATTCAGCGGAATGTGCTATGCACTGTGCGACGCGATGCTCAATGGCGTGTCCACTGTGGAGTTGATTTGGGAATTTCGCACGTCAAGTGATCACGGACGGGAGCGTATGCCCGTTTCCTCAGCCTGGGTTCATCCCCGTCACGTTTCCTTCACCAACGAAGGCCAGATTGCCGTCTTCAGCGAGAATTACAACCGGCTGACCTATGCGGGTGCTCCGCAATCCACCAAGCCTTCGCCGGACAAATTTCTTTGTGCCCAGTTCATGAGCAAGGCCGGGTCTTGCCTTGGTGCCGGGTTCATGCGGCCGCTGGTCTGGTATTGGGCTGCGCGTCAGTTCAATCTGGAATGGATGCTCAACACCGCCAAGCAATACGGCTCACCGTTCATCGACATCACCTACAAGCCGGGCAGCGTGAGCACGGGACCGGGCGGTGAGTTGGAGAAGCTGAATGAGCTGCTCAAGACCGCCAGCGCCAATCGTCGTTTGCTCCATCCGGAAGGCACGACCGCGGAGATTCATCCAGCGACCTCGCTCGGCAAAGAGAATCCGCAACGGGTGCTTGAGGAAAAGGCGGACGAGGCGTGCTTGTTTTTGCTGCTTGGTCAAAAAGGGACGACCACGCCGACGCCGGGCGCCTTGGGATCTCAAGACACTCACGAGACCGTCAAGGATGAGCGAATTTCAGGCGTGGCCAATTGGCTGGCGCGCAATCCCCTTCGCCAATTTGCCCGTGCTGTCTTGAGGGTCAATTACGGCAATGATGATGAGTGCCCGAACATTGAACCTGACTTCACCAAGCCGCTCAATCCGGAGCAGGTCGGGGCGATGATGACGTCGGTCAGCGGTTCACGCGTGCCGGTCAGGGCAGATGAATTCTACAAGAAAGTTGGTTTCACTCAACCGGAGGCCGGCGAAGTGGTCTTGACGGGCGGGGTGATCGGCGTCCAGAGCGAGCCGATGACCGACGAGGAGCGGTTTGATCAACAGCTTGGACAACAGGTCAAGACGGCGGAAGTTCAGATGGAGTTGGGGGCGGAAATGGATCAAGGTCAGCCCGCGCAAGCGTCTGACAGGGCCAAGGCGGAGTTTGTTCGAGGCGGAGCGCCAATCGGCAACCAAAATGCAAAAGGCCACGGAGCAGACGGAAGCCTGCCAAAAAAGTTTTGGGCAATCCGCAAAGGTGGGCGCACAACGGCAACCGGAAACCACGTTGGGCTGACGGCAGAATCTTTGTCCGAAATGGCGAAAAGCCATGGCGATGGCGCAGAGGTTGTCTTTGACGACAAGCCAATGGGCCAGCAACGAGAAGTTGGCCACTTGTTTGGTTACACTTGGGAACAGATCAGAAGTTGGCAGCAGGGCATCAAAGGCAGGCGCGGCAAGAAACTACGCGACGTCCTCCACGCCGCTTCCAACGACGAATTGGACGCCTTAGAAGCCAAGCTGGTGGCGGCAGAGCAAGCACCCCATAAGAACGGCGAGGCTGAAGATTTGAAAGCGGCAGTGATCGGCATTGCCGAACGGAGATTCGAACCGTGACTGCCATTGAGCAAGCCAACTTGATTTGGGCAAGGGAGGAGCACAGGGGCAAAATTGATTATGTTGAAGCCAGCGGCACAAGTGAAGGGGCAGAAAAAGGTTGGACTCATCGGGTTCACGTCCGGATGACCGACAAGCACGCCGTTGGTTCAAACAGCCGTTCGTACCCCAATCAGGAAATTCGCAAGCTTCGGCTCGCTGCTGCTAGTGATGAGGAGGCGGAAGCTAAGGCGCATGCTTTCTACAAGAAACGGGAATACAAGAATTTGCACACCGTTCACATCGAACGCAACCCAACGCCATGAGCAAGCTCAAGAAATTTTCCCGCACCGAGCCAACCAAGGCTTTGCCTAGCGTTGCGCCAGCGGGCACGCCCACAGCGGTGAGCGCACCAGAAGTGCCATCACCTCCGGCTGCGGAAGCAGCTTCAGTCCAAATAGAAAAGGCTGTGGGCGAACCTTTGACGGAAACCACCACTCAAGCCGTGGTGACCAAGGAAGTCCCCAAGCCAGTTACAAGGACCGGTGGGGCGGGCTGGTTTGTTCCCGCGCAACGTCAGTCCGGATTTGGAATGGGAGGAACGAAATGAAAACTGTAAATTTGACGGAAGAAGAACATGCTGAGTTGTTGAAGTTGCGCGCTGCCAAGAAGCTGGAAGCGTCGGAATCTGTCAAGACCTGGAAGGATTCGGTGTTGGCGGGAGAAGTGGTTCGTTGCACAGAGTCAATTCCATTGTTTGTGAAGAATGATTGCGACTGAAAACATCAGGGGAAAGTCAGGCGTCTATTGTGCGATTCATCGGGACTCGCTTGCTTGTTACATCGGCAGCAGCGTCAATTTGAGCCGACGCCGGCACAATCATTTGAACGAGGCAAGGAAAGGGCGTGATGTGAAGTTCCACAAGGCTCTTGCGGAGTTTGGCGCACACAGCTTCAACTTTGAAGTAATTGAGTTGTGTCCAAGAGAGCAGTTGGCAGAGCGCGAAGACTTTTGGATCAAGTTTTACCGAAGTGCACACGGGAATAATTTCAACACTCTCAAGACGGCTCAGTGGCCGGTGTTTGAAAAACCCACAGACGAGATTCGCCAGAAGTTGAGGAAAGCCGCGCTGGGCAGAAAGTTCAGCGATGCTCACCGAAAAGCCTTGAGCGATTCTCACACGGGCATCAAGCACACCGCGCAATCAAGATCCAACATGGCTGCTTCTCATATTGGTGTGAAGCGAAGTGATGAGGCTCGCGCTAGAATGAGTTTGGCCCAAAAGGGGAGAATCGTCAGCGATGAATGCCGCGCCAAATTGAGGGCAATCAACTTGGGAAAGAAGCACAGCGAAGAATCAAAGCGGAAGCTGTCAATCACATTGAAGGGCAGGCCGTTCAACCCTAATTCAATTGCAGCCTGCGTGAAGGCGAACACAGGAGCAAAGCGCAGTTTGGAAACCCGTGAGAGGATGAGGATTTCAAGGTTGGCTTACGTTGAGAAAATGAAAGCAGGAAAAATATGAATGCAATTTCTGATGTTGTGACCGGGGCGGATTTAGGCGGAAGAGTTCAACGAGAGTTGAAAGTGGGTGAAAAGTTTTCTTTCATGTGGATGCCGGCTGGCCAACACAAGATAGTTGCCGGGTTCAGGAACGGGAGCATTGAGCTGAATGTCATTTGTGACAAGAGTACGGCTGACAAGGTCAACGCCAGTCTTCAGTCTTGGCGGGAAGAAAGGCCCAAACAAGAGCCATTTGGTTGTGTGGAGCACAGAGAGCAAGAAGCGAGCTTTAGAGTCAATGCCAGTTGCAATTTCTCATTCAACGATGACGGGGTTTATTTGACGGCTGTTCCGACAAAGCTGGGAGCGGAAAACATCAATGGTGGAATCCACAGAAGTTGGAGTCCAAGCTTCACTACGGACGCCGACTATAGCGCAGCGAAGACGATTCAAACTTCATCCGGACAATCCGTGCTGGTCTTTCCTGAAGGAGTGCGCGGCAGTTCAACAAATCCCGCAACGATCACAGGTGTCGATTTTTGCCTTGGAACTATTACGAATCGTCCGGCGTTCCACGCCATGGCACCCGTGAAGGCACGGGAGACGGTGCAGGCAACAGGGACGAGTGAGGGGGTGCGGAAATCGTGGGAGTCGCGGAGGACCGGAAGCGGTAAAGCTATTCCGCACGTAAGCGACGACGTTTACACCCGTTCCGAGAAAGTTCCTAAGTGGAATGTTCCGGTCAGTCCGTTGCGAGACAGGGATGTTGGTGGCCGGCAGTTGAAACAGAGATTGCCTGAGTTTTCAAAAGCCGATCACGAGCACGCAGCGAAAGCTCACATGGAAGCCGCTAGCGAACACGAAAAAGCATGGGGCGAAACTCAAGACAAAGCGCATAAAGAAACTTTCGGAAAGAAGCCAGAGTTTCACGATTATCGAGTTTCTGGCGTTGGGCGTGATGAGTATTCCGAGGAACACAAAGACGCGCTTCGCCATCATGCGCTTTCAAAAACTGACCACATGTCGGCAGCGCATGCACATTGGAAAGCCGCTGGACACCACGGGGTCACCACGGAAGAATTGAAATCAAAAGTTTCAGCTTCGGAAGCAATTACAGCCCATTGCCACGAAAACCTGCTACGCGACGTGCCCGACGCCACCAAGGCAGAAATCGCCCAGTATGAGAAGTTGATTGACGACGGCGGTGCTCATGGTGATGCGGTTTACGAGATCCGCAAAGATCGAAAGAATGGGTTTGTGAGCACGGCCGAGAAGCCTACATTGGATTCCATTTACGGCAAGGTGGAGGCCAGCCAATCCGCGGCCAATCAATTGGCAGAAGCGAATGGCATGGCCAAGCTGACGGCGGAGGATGTGTATGCTCGCCATACCGTTACTGCTGTCTGGAGCGATGCCGCGCGCAAAGCGGCGCTCGAGGCGCGCAAACGAAAGAAGGGTGCCGCCTACAATCCTGACTCTCGCTGGTCCACTTCCATGCAAAGCAAGGAAGAGACCGCCAAGATGAGCGAGGCGGATATCAAGGAAGCGATCCATGACACTCATACCTATCTCAAAGAGGAGCTAGGCAAGGCGCCGACGCATGGCGAGATCGCAACTGAATTTCACCAGACGCATGGCGTCAAGCTGTCGCACGAAGCGATCAAGAAGCATCTCAAGACCAAGGCCAGCGAGATGGCGTCTGGCGATGCCGTGACGGCGGCAGCTCCAACCTTGGAATCAATTTACGCCCGAGCGGGCGAAAACCGCTGAGGAGGCGGGGACAGCAAAACAACAAACAACAGAGGACAACAAATGAAAGTAGTCATCCAAAAAGTCCCGCCGGACAGCAAGTTCAAGGTGGGTGCCAGTCTCGACCTAAGTGGAACCGAGCTGGATGTGCTGGAGCAGGCGGGTCATGAATACATCACCGCGTCTGAGTTCGCCAGCCTCGAACGGGAAAAGACCATCAAGGCCAATCAACGCAACGCGTTCAAAGGTCTGGTCGTGCAGGCGGTCAACAAGGCGGTGGAGCGGGAAGCGTGCTTGCCCAAGGGCGATGCCGACAACAGCGCCGACAAGATCACCGCGCGGGCGGTTGAGCAGATCGAAAAGGGTGCCGATCCTGAGTTCGTGGTCGCCTTCATTGATGGTTTGCCGGGCAAGGCCGATAAGGTTTTGGCCCAGCGCATGACCAAGTTCCAGAATGATGAAAACGGCATGCGTTTCAATTCGTTGACGGTCACTGGGACAGACATCAAGGACGCGACCAAAGGTTACGTCAAGGCGATGGAAGGGCAGGAAGCGCTTTGCCGTTCCAATCAGTGGGACGAGGCGTTGCGCCAGAGCCGGGAAGCCGGAGTGATTCTGAGTCAGCATCACATCAAGGCGCAGGACGCGCTGTTGACCGACATGGTGGCCGGGGCAACCCGGTTTGACCCGAAGACGGTGCGAGCGGCCACGTTCTCCGATCCCAACAGCCAGGTGGGTGCGTTGGCCGGGGACTTGATCCTGATGCGCAACCTGGGCTTCCTCAAGAACAAATTGAACTGGATGAAGTATCTGACCACGGATTTGTCCGGCGAGCCGGCCAAGTTTGGTCAGGCGATCCTCACCCGCTACATCACGCCTCCGGGTGTTCTGACCTGGGTGCCAGGCGTGGGCTTCACCAGCGACGCTCAGACCATCTCCGATCACAACGCGGGCACGACCCAATCGGCTGCCACGGTGGCGGGCACGGCAGTGGTGCGCACCTTGAGTGTGCCTTCGACCACGGACAAGAGCGTGACCTTGAATATGTTCAAGGCGACGGAAATCACCTTCCCGGTTTCGACCCTGGGCGGGACGATGCGTAACTTGTTTGCGGAACAGTACAGCGCGCAGTTGTATTCGCTGGCGGAGGTCATCAACCAGTATGTGTTGACGGGCATCTTTGCGGCCACGTGGACCGGCATCAAGACCAGCTACACCAAGAGTTTGGCGAACTGGAATTTGTCGGGCATGATTGGCGTGAAGAACGCCATGACCATCAGCAAGATTCCGGACGTGGGCCGGTTCACGCTCCTGCACTCCTACTACCACGACAAGCTGTTGGAAGACTCCAACCTGCTTTCGGCCAAGGCGATCCTGGCGCTGATCAACAAGGATCAGTCCAGCTTTGAGTCGGGCGAAGTGCCCACGCTCTTTGGCGTCAAGCCGCTGGAAAGCCAGTTGTCCAGCGCCACGGCAGCGGGGGTGTTGACCTCTTGGACGGACGATGCCGATCTCGGCACCACGAACATTGTCGGGTTTGCCGGCAACATGAGCAGCTTCCTGTTTGTGAGCCGTCCGCCCCAGGACTGGACCACAACGCTCACCCAGCTGGGTATTCCGAGCACCGCCTCCATCCGCCTCGTCACCGAGCCGGACAGCGGTTTGACGGTGATGGTGTTCAGCTATGCCGACAACGGCACGATGAGCATCAATCAGCGCGTGTGCGTGATGTACGGTGCGGCGCAGGGCGACCCACGCGTTGGCCTGACGATCAAGGCTGCCTGAACCAATTAGCCCGGTTCGCCTGAGTTGGGCGAGCCGGGCAATTTCAACCAATCAAAATCAAAGAAAGATCAAAACGATGAATACCAAATTCAAATTCTTAACGGCAGCGCTGGTGGTTCTTGCCACGTTGTTGTTTGTTGCTCCGGCGGACGCCCAGTTGGGCAAGCCGGCAGTATTGTTCAGCACGGCGTCCGGCACGGTGACGGAAGGCGTCACCAATGCTAAGATCGCCTACAACATCACGGCCACGCCCAACAAGGTGATTGATTGCACGGCAGGCAAGGACCTGTTTTTGCAGTTCCGTTTTCAATACACCACCACCAGCATCCCGGCCACGAACACCACGTTTCAGTTCAGCGTGGCAGCCGAACCGAATGCAGTTGGGGCTACCAATCGGCACGCCATCGCTTCCTGGGGCGTGGCGGTGGCAGGCAGTACAACGGACACCGGATTCGTCACCTGGACCACTAATATAAGTGTGCTGGGGCGACCGTATGTGTATCTGGACTCGGTGCTGCCCTTGGCACCCATCACCAACTTGACGGTGAAGTATCTGGTCAAATAGTTCTCTCGTACGAGCGCGGCGGGCTGCTCACGGCTTTTCTGGGTTGGCCGTGAGCAGTCTCCACCAATAAACTTTATGGCCACGAACTGGACGGTGATGACGGGGACCATGGTGAGGAAAGTCCTCACAGCGGCCACCCAGTCAGACCCCAATCAGAATCTGGCGGAAGGTGTGTTGGACGGAGACGAACTGAATTTGAGTGCGTCCAACCGACGAGACGAGGCAGTGGCAGAAGCGGTTAAGGAAGTGCGCGGGGCAATTCGGACGGCCGGACGGTATCCGTACGCCGTCACCGCTAGCACCGTGCCCCCAGAAGGGGAATGGCACACGTTGGTGATTGCGGCGTGGCGGCTGATTAATTCGACGCCCGGTCTGGCACGATCATTTTTGGCAGGCGACGGTGGCGCTGAGACCCCGTTGGCCAAGATGTATCGGGAGGCCATTGAATGGATTTACGGTTGCGGTTGTCCCAAACAAGGTGGGCTACGTCAAGGAGAAAGATTTACCGAGCCCACGGATCCTGTGGGAGTGGACTGGACCACGGCGGTGGCAGCCGACAACGTTGCCATCAGCGGTATCCGTTGGGGAGATTCCGTCGCAGACGATTCTGAATACGAAGCTGGCATCACCGAAGACGGTATCGTGGTGAACAGCCAGTCTCAAAACATGAACACATACTAGGTCCCTTGTGGCTGCTTTTGCTCTCATTGCTGCTGGTGTCGCTCCTGCTCGGGCTGTGGCTCGGGACGCGGGAGCAACCTTGACAGCCATCCGTGCCGAGCGTTTGGCGCGACGGATTGAGAGCGTGCTGGCCAAAGACTCTGGCCGCACCGCCAAGGCAATCGTTCACGACGAAGCCGGTAACGTGCTGGTGATTCGGGATGCGACTTACGGAACGTGGGATTTGCCGGGTGGTCACCTTCATGAAGGTGAAAGTCTCAATCAAGGTTTGCACCGAGAAGTGAAAGAGGAAACTGGCCTTGAGATCAGCGGCGAGAGTTGGAATCGCAACGTCAACCAAGGCCGAACAGAAGTGTTCGACACCCAGGTTTTCGGGGTCAAGCCAAGGGTCACCCTTTCCGACGAACACACCGCTTTCAAGTGGGTTGAACCCCAGGAAGCCGAAAAACTGGCTGCTTTCTGGTTGCAGGACACCTCCGGGAACGTTCCCGGCTCGTCCAGGGCGAGCTTTTATCCCGAAACCGGGCCAACGGGCGTCCCCGCCACCCAAAACGCCTTAAACGCCAAGGAGCGAGTCCGGTCAGACGCCGAAAAACAGATCGGCCGAGCCGTCAACCGGGTTGTCACCTTGGCCGAGGCTGGAGTATTGGCCAAGCAACCGGCTGACGACTTTTGGCCGTTTGCGGCCGCTGCATTCTTTGGCGCTGTCATGGCCGCCTACGGCCAATCAGCCAAAGCCTTGGCGGTGATTGAACGAGGGGCAGACCACGGTGAAACGGTCACCGAAGCCGAAGAGCGCGCCCATGCTGAGCAACGAGCTGAATTGCTCAAGGACTTTCCCAAGCGGATTCGGGAGCGGTTGGAGTTGGAACTGAAACGGGGTGAAGAGCTTGGTGAGACCGAGTCTGAACTTCATCTTCGCATCACATCCGAAGGCGAGCGCATCTTGGAAGGCGAAGGTCGGGTGGTGGCGGAAACCGAAGCGCAAGCCATTGCTGGCTCGGCTACGTTGCGGGCCTTGAAACGAGCCGGGTTTGAAACCTGTTTCTGGGTCACGGTAGGCGACGAGCGGGTGCGTGATAGTCACACCCACAACGAATCAGTTGGCGCAGTCAAGCTGGGTGACAAGTTTCCGAATGGTTGCCGGTTTCCGGGTGATCCGCTTGCGCCGTTGGCGGAGACGATCAATTGTCGGTGTTGGTTGGTTGGTGCAAACCGGGAAGTGATTGGAGCGAGCGACACAGGACAGCGTCGTGCCAAGCCGGGTGGTGAGTTTGGGGCGAATGGCGAATGGTATGAAGGTGGCAAATGGATCGCTACTCAAGAGGACAGGGCCAAGCAAGCACCAGCGCCGGTTCATGAATTGTCTCCGGAAGAAAAAGAGCGTCGCGAACAACTCCGGTTGGCAAATGAAAAACAAGCAGCCCACGTCAAGGCATGGACAGAAGCACGAAGAACAGAGCTAAAGCCTGTCTTGGATGTCTTGAAGCAGGACTTAAAAGATATGTGGGGAAACCCATTGACCGAGCAAGGATTCCAGCCCAACCAATTTTTGTTGTCGTTACACCAACAATTGCTCGGCGGCAATTTGAGCCCGCGTCAAGCAGAGTTTGCCACCAAGGAAGTTTTAGGCAGGCGCACCAAAAAGAACGCAGAAGAGTGGGACGCATTGCACCAGAAAATCTCAGAGGATTTCGAGCCGGGCCATCCAACCTACGAGGCCACCAAACCACAATGATCGCCCGCCTCTCCATCACCAACGCCTCGCTCGCTGGCTTCAGCCGGGAAGTGAAAGACCGCATCAAGGCGGCACAGCCCAAGGCGGAGTTCGCCATGGCGGAAACCTTTCAAGAGTGTGTGCTGTCCAATTTTGGGGCGACCGGAAAGTTTCGTCCATGGTCAGGCTGGCCACCACTTAGCCCGGCTTACGCTCGCAAAGTGGGCCGAGATTACGCCACGCTGGAAGTGAGCGGACGACTCAAGGCGAATGTGGTGATTGAGCTCAATGGCCAGAGTAATTTTGAAGTGACCAGTGATGACGATCGGGTGCCTTATTCCACGGTTCACCAGTACGGGGGCGGCAATAATATTCCGCAACGGGAATACTTCCCGATGTATGATGATGGAACGGTTTACCGACAAGTCGAAGACATTGTGCAAAACGCAGCCGAAGCCGCGCTATTGAAGGAGCTTTCTTGATGTTGGCCCAACCCGTCACTATTTCTCAGCAAGCCTCAGCGTTGAAGTTGACGCTGGAAGGCTGGGCACACCCCAAGGGTGGCCGAGTGGCTGTGATGGCCAACCAGCGTCATCTCTGGGAGGAGTTGACTGATCTGTCACAAGCAGTGGCCAGCCAATCGCCGCGCATCATGGTGCTTTGTGCCGGGGCAGACATGCGGTTGCCGGGTGAGCCGGATTGTCATCGGGAAGACAGGCGCTGGCAGATCGTGCTAGTCAAGGGTCGGGGGTTTTATAAAGACCCCATGAGCGGTTTCACGGCTGAGCCATTTACCGATTCCATTGAAGCGATCCGAGACTTGATTCGCACCATGATTGGGATCAGCGACGAAGAGGAAGTGCCTAGCGTGCGTTATCAAGGCTGGAAGCCGTTACCGAGCATCCTGCCCACCCGGGAGGCGAATGCCTTTGCGGATGCGGTGGTGCTGGAGTTCATGACGGCCAACGATATTCCGCAAGTCATTTTACAGGCTCCGGGGACGGAGGGCTTGGAAGGCAGTGAATTGTAACAATCGAAAACGAAACCAATATGAAAAACAAACTCCATCAAATTCTTTTCTGGGCCTGCCTGCTGGTGGCACGCATCAAGCTGGTGCTGGTCAAATGGCAATACCCGTTCTGTGAAGCGGCACGCAACGTCTGGCCCACTACCGGGGCTGGCTCGTTGGCGACCGGCTACGTTGCCAGCGGCGTGACGACCATTCGTTGGGGCAGTGGCGAGCTGGTTACGAGCATTAACACGGTTGCCACCAGCGTGACGATCGGGATCGTGACACGCTTCAATGAAGCCGCATTGGCGGAAAATATGAAATTTCCAAACGGTAATGGCGTGACGATCACGCGCGTTTTGATTGTGGATGGAACGAAATGGGACGTCACGATTCGAGACGATACAGGACTCTCTGGATCTGCCGGTATTGGTCGTCCAAAGATCGGCACAGCCGTGGTGATTGTGGATGCTGGAGGGTTGGTTCCTGGAGGCACAGCAGGTTTGAAATACACCTCCACGGTGGTTGAAGGAGGCTACGATACAGCTCCCAAACAACCGGGCGAAATTACTTTCACGGTCGAGGCTCTAATACTCATTGAAGGAATAGTCGCTGTCTGATTTATGAACAAACCCAACCCAAACCTTCTCAGCCCAGAGATTGAAGCCAAGGTTGCCGAAATGGCAACCAAAACCCAAGCAGTCGATCAACAAGCTGCCGGCGCCCTTGCCGAGCCGCTGCCCGGACCTACGCGTGATATCTTTGCCCTGGCGCAAGATATCAAAGTCGGAAAATGGAGCGTGCGTCCGTTTTACGATCTCGACTTCGTATTGTTGGAAGAACTCCAACACCCTATGGCCAACATCATGAAGGCCACCATGTCGGGCGAGGAAGTCAAAGATGATTACATTCCGAGCGGAAGAACAGCATGGCAGTTGTTCTGGATGATGACGCGACCACCAGAGGAAACCGAGATGCTGCTGGCGGACAACAAGCAGAATGAATTGTTTGAGTTGGCGCGGGCGGAGTTCGGCAAGCTGTCCTTTGCGGCGCTGGTCATGCTCTACAAAGCTGTGGTCCGGCAGATCGGCATCTGCACCAGCGGCAACGTAGCCTACGGCGCACCGACCGAGGAGGGCGAGGCAAGGCAAGCCGCGTCCCCAAAATCATCGGCGGCGTAGTGGATGGTCTAGGTTGGTTGCACGAGAAGCACGGTCGGTGCATGGCCCGCTACGGTTGGACGGAACGGTTTTGTTGGATTGGAATTTCGACAGCGAAGTCAGCGGTGTATGATAATTTAGCCAAAGAGCAGGAGATCACGGCCTTTGGACCGTTGTGGGAGCGAAAGTCTCCCGGTTACGTCAAACAGGAAATTGAAAAACGATTGAAGCATGGCAAGCGGAAAAGTCAGCGTTGAACTCAGACTGGTGCTCGACAAGCTGAATGCCGACATCAAGGCAGCGGCAGCATCGATGCGTGCCGGGTTGTCCAAGGACATGAGCTCAACGGCGGCTGGGACTGAGAAGGCGGCCAACGCTCAAACCAAACTGGCGGATGAGGTCAAGAAAGCAAACACGGCGCTCAAAGATCAAGTGCGCATCATTGACGGCACGCGCAGTCGCAAGCCGACCCGCTTTCACATCCCATGGTCCACCGACGCAGGTGGCGGATTGGCGACTGATCCTAATGCTTTCTTCAATCCCGGCAGACCGAAAGGAGCTCCCGGCACAGCACCTCCGGCCATGTTTCCGATTCCGCGACCACCTGTCATTCCGCCGTCACAGTCTGGCATTGGATTGCTAGGCAAGGCCATTCAAGGCGGGCTGGCTTCGCCATTGGCAATTGCTGCTCAAGTAGGCGCAGCGTTGGCCGGACTCCGGGTGGCCATTGGTTTGATTCAATATGCGTTTCGGGCCATGTTGATTCCGGTGCGTGCACTACAACGAGCCTTCATGATGGCGGCTGAATCGGCACGTCGGCTTTATGCTCGAGGGCTACAAAGTGGCGGACAGGGAATGGGTTTTATAGCCCAACGCTCAATGCTGGCTGACACCATTGGAGTGAGCGAGGAAGAGGTTTACAGCTATGGCAGCGCGGTGCGTTATTTGAATGGTCAATTGGCCTTTGCCACCAATGTTGCGGCCGGAACTAACGCTAGCCTGACGGCCACCGCCTGGTCGTTGCGGGTGGTGCAGGCCGATTTGAAGGCCCTGAGCTCGCTGCTGGCTTATGAGATTTCAGACGCTGTCCGGTTGTTGGCAAGAATGTTTCACCAACTAGCAACAGAGATAGCTCCGGTGATGTCCATCATCGGCAAGGTCATCAAGACCAGCCTGCTGACCGCGATGACGTTGGCCGCTACCAGTCTTGGTCCGGCCATGGCCGTCGCTTTTGCGCGCATTGCCATGAAGGCAGGCTTCGGCAAGGACGCTCCTGGAATGGGTTCTGAAATCAAGCGCATGCCGTTCTCGGCTTGGGAGAAGATGGGGCTTGTGGTCGGTACTGGCGGTGGAAATAATTTTGCCCAGCAGACGGCTCAACACACCAAGAAGACCTCCGAGAACACGGCAAAGTTGATTGAATTGATGACCGGCAAGAATGGTCAACTCATGATTCCCTTCACGCTCCACAACGCCCAATGAAATCCATCACCGTCACCACTGCCACGCCCGGTTACGCCAAGGGCACTTTAACGTCCAACGGAACCATTCCGACGGATGGTGACACCCTGACGATTGGCAACAAGACTTACACCTTCAAGACCACCTTGACCCCGACCGAGGGCGAGGTGCTAATCAACAGCAGTGCCGCCAACGCTTTGGTCAATTTGAAGCGAGCGATTGATCACACAGGCACGCCGGACACCGATTATAAGTGCGCAGCGGCTCACACCCAGGTGGCGGGCAGCACAATTACCGCCACCAGCCTGATCGTTGTGGCGCTGGCTGCCGGGCTGAGCGAGGAGTCTATTGCCACCACTGACACTGCGGCAACACTGTCTTGGGAAACAGCCACGCTGGTGGTGAGCGACCTGACGATTGTTGCCACCTTTGCTGAGGAGACCTTTGATCAACCTTCCCAGCGAGTGACGGTGGGCGAGTTTCCGTCTGGGAACACCAGCTGGTCACGGGCACACAAACTGACCAACCACGCCCATTTTTGCGAGCGCAACCTGTCCAGCGGCGTGGTGCGAATGGCCTGGGCCTTGGATGAGTTCGCCAAAGTGGCAATAGCCTTGGAACCAAGTTTAAGTTGGACGCCAGTGGTGACGACTGAGCCGGTGGCAGACGCCACAGCCTTTGCCAGTGCGCTGGTCACCTCCAATGCCACGGCTCCAGCCAACAACGACACCATCACCTTGGGCAGCGTAACCTACACCTTCAAGACCACCTTGACCGGCAGTCCGGACGAGGTCTTGATTGGGGCTAGCGCAGCAGCCGCGCTGGATAATTTGAAGTCAGCAGTCAACACCACGGCAGGGGAAGGCACAACCTACGGCACGGGCACGTCCATTCATCCCAACATTGCCGCTACCACCAATACCGATACCACCCAGTTGTTTGTGGCCAAGGCGGTCGGCACAGCCGGAAACGCTTATGCCAGCACCACCACTTCGGCCAATCTCTCATTCCCGGGAGCCACCTTCACGGGCGGGCTGGCAGCAGCCACCTTTGCGGTAGTAGCCGGTGGCAGCGAGACAACGCTCAGTTACCAGTGGCAATATTCTGCCGATGGCACAACCGGATGGACGGCTGCAAGCGGTACGGTCAATGGCTGTGTTTACACCAACGACACAACGGCCACTTTGACTTGCACTCCCACCACCACCGGTCAGACCGGCTACTATCATCGTTGTGTGCTGACCAATAGTGCCGGCACCACCAACACCGACGCGGTGGTTTTGACCATCACCTAACATGCCACAACTCGCTTTAGGATTCAGTTGGGAGGATGGCCTGAATGGTCACGGTGGCACGCCTACGCCCGACGGTGCTATTCGGGTGCAGTCTGGTGGGGGCATCACAGCGGTGGACGATGTCATCACCGAAGAAGCTCCGGATTCCCCGGAGATTGAACGAGCCAATCAAGCCACCATGACGGCGACCAAGAGCATGTCGTGGTTGGAGGCTAAGAACCAGATTCAATACTACGGCTTGGGAACAATTGTTGAGGATGAGTTTGGTAACATCTTCAAGGTGTTGTCGGCGCGCATTAAGCGGGTCAAGCCTTCGATGGCTACGATGACGATCGTGGCTGAGAGCATTTCCTTTGATGTGCCGGTGGACGAGTTCAGCATTCAGCCCGTGGAGTTGGGATTGAACATCCTCAAACACCCACGCTACTTCTATGCTTTTCTGGGTGCAAGTGCAGATGAAGAGGCTCGCAATCAGATGGTCATCCGTCGGTTGCAAGATTACATGGAGACCACCAACTCGCAAAAGCGGGATTACATGGTCAAAGAGCTCAAGGCATCCATTGGCTTCGCGGGCACAGCGGGTGCCGATCAGCCGACGCTGTCCACCACATCTCAAATTGCCGGAACAGACTGGGCCAAATATGCTGCGATGGAGATCATTCAAAAGTATTGGCGTGGGGAGGAAACGCCTTACATCGTAGGATTTGACATCAAGTGGTCACAGTATTATTTCATTCCTCCATTTCTGATTCCGGGCGGATTTATTGAAGACCCCATGACCGAGGCGGTGCCACAGTTGCCGGATTACTTCTGGCAGCAGCCGGGCGGCGCTTCCATTTTCGATTTCATCGCCTCATCCAATCCGCAATGCTACTCCTCAGACGGCACCAGCGGAGGCGCGCTTAATATCAGTTGGCTGCGGCGGTCGGATCAAATCGAATACCAACGCACTTGGTTCAAGATCACCCGTTCCTGGTTTGGTTCGCCGGTCGGATTTTGGGATCCGCAGCTTTACGGTTTCCAGATCACCCGGCCAACGGCGGACGATGCTGCAACGGCTTTTTTACCCATCAATTAAATGAACTTCAGCAATCCAATTCCACGAGGGCCAGCGGTGAAGACTTGGCCATCCTCGCCTTTGCGCTCGCCTCGTGATCAGGATTCGCCCGTCAAGCAATGGCAGAAGGCTGGCTCCACTGGGGAGCAGGTCTTGGCGTTGCAGGAGAATGTAAAACAACTGCAACGTCAGTTTGATCGCTTGCGCCGACGTGGTGCTGGCGACGAAGCCGAGGCCACTACTGGAATGACCTATAAAGGGGAATGGAATGCCAGCACGGTTTATGTGGCGCAGAATTTGGTCACGCGTGGGGCGTTGGGAGAGTTTATTTGCATCCTGGATGCTCCGGCCGCAACCACGCCGGAGTCGGGTGCTCCGTATTGGCACGGGCTGGTTACTCCCTTAGGAATGTGGGCTTGATATGGTAACCCGAGGCACCAACATTACTCAGGCTGACCTGGACGCTTTGGCAACCCTTGCCAACAGTGTTGGTGCACCGCTGCCGACCAATTTTGAGTTCAGTTACATGGACGAGGTGATCCTGCCGCCTACAGATTTGGTGGGCACGATCAATTACGGCGCAGGCGGATATGTGGCAGCTGGGGTGCAGGTGGTGGTTCACGTTTACAGCTACAAGGACGTTTCTGGTCGCCGCCACTACTCAAGATTGTTTGCAGCGGGCAGTGTTCTGCCAAACAGTTCAACTGATGCCTTTGAAATTGAATGGACCTGGACTCCGCCGGTAGCAGCAGTGGACGGTTATATTTACGTGGTGATTGATTCAGGAGACAGTTATTTTGTTGGCTTGTGGCAGGATGTGACCTCGCTGCCCTTCACAGACGACAGCCTCTCTTTGAATGATCCGTTCAGTGGCTTCGCAGTTGATCGCAATCCAATTGAAGGCTGGCGCAGCACCACAAATTATCTAACGGACGGCGGTGGCAGTTTTACTCAGACTCCGGGTCAATGGTTGTTTGAATTGAACCGGATGCGCGGAGCGATGGTTTCTGGTTACACGGAAGACGTCAACTGGCTGGTGTCTGGTCCTTGGGTGGTTTCAGTTGGCTCGCGCTTGCGTTATGGCAGCGACTCCTTGGTGTACGGAAGCGTGGAATTTTGGTATGCAGCCGACGATCATGCCGGGGACATTGACATTGAAACGGTTGCCGAGATTGGGTCGGAAGCCGTGCCAATTGAACTGCTCAATGATTTGTCGGGCGACCTTTATCAAGAGGCGTTGTCTTTGACGCTACCAGCCGCACACACCTTTCGAGGGCGCATCACTTGGGAGACGGACAATGCCATTGCGGGTGGCATCACCCATGCGCTATCAGTTCTGTCAGGTGCCGTCACCATCACCACCGAGACCTGGGCGGTTGACGGCAGCACCCTGACGTTGGACTTCGTTTTGGAACTGCCTTCCGGAGCTAGCGAGGTCAGGATTGACATTGATCTGAACGACGGCACTAACGCCTTTGCCAATGATGGTCTGTTGGTGTCGGACGTGGTGCTGGACACCGAGGTCGTAACGCCAACGGATGCCGACATCATTCACGCAACCAGCCTTGGCAAGACAGCCGAGCCGGTCACCATTGATCCGACGCTTGGGCCTGTGGTCTTCAACGGAGGGAATTATTATCCCAGCTTCCGGGCGGAAGGTGATTTAGACGGGGTGTGGGTGGCAATGACTAGGCCGGTGTTTGGAATACACACTTATTTGGATTCCGATCTGCCTAATTATTACCGGGCGGTGACCAGTGGTCCGCGTGGCACGGCGGAGGCGGCCGAGGCTGAGTTCAGCGTCACGCCAGCAGTGGCCGCCCGGTCGTCGTTGTGGCCAGTGTTTCGGGACACCGATTTCGGCACCTGGATGCCGACCGGCAACAATGCGGTGAATAAGTTGGTGCCTTATTTCCAATTGGATGTTTTTCATTCCATGATTCAAGACGAGGTTACCGTGGCGGCAGAAGGGGTGAGTAACCACTTTTCTTTGGCGGTGGCTGCATCGTATGAAAAGTTGATTTTGCGTTCTTCTGATCCGATGGCCACGATCTATTTGAGTCTGTCTTCAGACCCCATAGATCCAAATGATGGCGGCACTTATGATGTTTCAGCGGTGGGAGAATTGATCCTGCCGGACGACTTTGCCTATGCCGGTGGTGGCACGGTGTATTACCTGGTCAAGAATAATGAACTGACCCAGCAAACCTTTTTCTTGAGAAGGATTCTGTGTCTCAAGAACAGCGACGACGTTTATCCAGGCGACGCTCCAATATTCTTCAACACTGCCATCACCGGGTTGCCGGCTTTTGAATCCTACAGCTACAACCTGCCTGATAGCACCTGGACCAGCACGGTGGATACCGGAGACAAGCTGGAGATTCCCCGGTCAGGTTATTGCATTTACGAAGTGACGGTGGCGCGTCCGTCAGTAGGCGACATTGCCATCATTCCTTCAACTGGTGAGGCGGCATTGGTGGTCAAGTTGGGCGTGATGTTGGGGTCGGATTTGGACAGCGGCGGAACATTCAGCGAGTTGCTGGAGGTGACGATACCGGCCGACGAACCTAGCATCACAACGACGGTATTTTGGCCGGTGTTGAACGGGGCTTGTCTGGCTTATCAATGCGATGAGGTGGTCAATGTCATGGCCAGCGCCAATTTCCAGCCAGCGGTTATCAGTCATCATTACCCGCCGCGCGGAGCTCAAATTGGTCCGATTCGCGGCACCTGGTCGGGTGAACGTCAACCGGCTGCCCCGCAAAGCGGTAGAGGCACCTGTTATTTCGCCAATGGATTTAACAATCAACAGGATTATGTGGTATTGCCCATTTGTGCGGATCTTTACAATGACACCGAAGCGGTGCTGGGAATTTTATGAATGCATTGAAGAAAATCTTAGTTCTGTGCCTGGTCTTTTTGTCGGTCGTCGTCATGGCTCAAACTCATGTGCGGTTTGATCTGGCGGCGCCTTACTTCAATGCCAATCCGGCTTCCAATCGAGTGGTCACATTACAACCACTGACTCCGTTCCCGGGCAATCTAATTACTTACACCTCGTCGGCGGCAGGAATCTTCTACCACTCCAACGCCTATATCGGAGACTATTCTGGCGTCGTAAAACCCAAGGGACAGTCGGCGCAGATTCCATTTCAGATCACCGTCACGGCCACCAATCTGGGCGTGATAGATGCGGATGACATCACTTCGGTTTTGGGACAGCAAAGTTATCCGTCCGCAGGCAAGTCGTCCTGGTCCATTCAATCAGCAGACCAACGATTCTTATTCACTCCAACCAATGCTGCCACAGCCGGGGATGGTCAGATTCTGGCCATCACCGGGGACAAGACAAAGTACATTGATGTGGCCGCTGGCAGCACCACTTACAATCTCATCAACTCGACCAATCTGCCGGCCACTTCCATTCGGCCGGGCACGGCAGGCATAGATATTTCCGGCAACGCCGCCACTGCCACCTTTGCTTCCAATGCAATTGATGTGGCCGGGTCTGCTTCCATCAGCATAGAAACCAATCTATTGCTGCGCACCCCTTCACTGACAACCGCCGTCACCAATGCCTGGCGTTTGGATGCCACCAATGCCGCGTTGCTGGCAGCCCAGAACGCCACCAATGCTGCTGCTTTGGCCATCAACCTTGAGTTGACGGCAAGAACAAATCAGACCTCGCTTTCAAATGTGTTGCGCACTTCCTTTGCAGACATCAATGCCTCAAGCAGCACTGAATGGATCACAAACGCGCTGGCGTCCAAGACGGGAACCAATGAGATCCGTGCGGTGATTCACACCAACACCGCAAACGTATTGGCAGGCGCAGTGATCACGGCCACCAATGCGCTGGTTGCTCCAACGGTCTATGCTAATGCAATTGAATCCACGAACGCAAGCAGCCTTACGATCACAGCAGGTGGCGACACTCTGACGTTGGGGTCAGATGCCGCGACGTATAATGGATCGAGCGGCTTTGTGGGAGTAGGCAGTTCCTTGACGGTGGACGCAAGCGGATTCAATGGCAATTTGACGACAGGCGACAATACGGTGCAAGAGATCGCTCAGAAGTTGGATGACCTGGTGGCCAGCGGTGCGGATCTGTCTGCGATTGATTTCCTGGTTGGGACGGCGAGCGGGTTGTTGTCGGGCGAGATTGCGGTGGGGATTACGCCGGGTGGTGAACTTGGTGGGACATGGGCCAGTCCTACGATTGATGACGGCGTGACGGTGACAAGTTGGGCATTGGGTGCATCCACGGCAACCACGCCAACCTCTGGCGACAACGACACAAGCTTGGCCACGACAGCCTTCGTGCAGACTGAACTGGTGGCGGCGACCAATGGTTTGCCGGCATTGCTTTCGGCCAAGGCAGGCACAAATGAAACACGGGCATTGATTCATACCAATGCGGCGAATATTTTTGCGGGCGAAGGTTCTGGTTTGACCAATTTGAACGCCTCTGAATTGCGCAGTGGAACTGTTGCTGCGGCTCGTCTGCCGGCAAACACCGTCAGTTCAGACGGCATTGTGACCAGTGGCAGCGGACAGGTGAGCAAAGTATGGAAGACCGACGGCAGTGGAAATCCAGGGTGGAGAGACGATGCGACCGGCGAACCTGGTGGCGGGATTACTACTATCAACGGGCTTACATCTGATCCGCAGAGCTTCGCCGTCGCGCGTACGTTAAACGATTTTCAGATCGCCTCCGCGACTGATACCCATACGTTCCATTTCCCATACGCTGGCGCGAATACGAATGGGCTATTGCATACAAATGACTGGGCGGTGTTCTCCGCGAAGGCGAGCGCGCAGTCGGTGATTGATGCTACCAATAGCGCAAGGCTGGCGATTCAATTAGAGCTTACGTCCCGCACAAACCAGGCGTCGCTGTCGAATGTTCTTCGGACATCGTTTGCGGACATCTCAGTGACAGGCGGCACGATAGACGGAACGGACACCCACGTTCTGTTCTTTGACGGAACTGACAATCCCGTCGGTGAGGCCGGGATGACTTACAATAAGACTACCGATGCCCTAACACTGGTCGGAGCGGTTTATGGGTCAAGCGGCAAGGGACAGTTGAGTGAGGACGGGAGAGTAGTTGCGAATTTCACTGGCGGCAACGAGAACTTGATTGCGGGTGACGATTCACACACCGTTGCTAATACGGTTGACAGATCAGCCATCGTTGCAGGAGCGGCCAATGTTCTGGATGTTAATTCGGATCAAAGCGTTATTCTTGGTGGACAAGCTAACCGGATTGGTAATGGGGTTAACAATTATGGGAATTACGTCGGCATTCTTGCTGGCATTAACAATTCAATCTATGCGACACTAGGGACAGCAAATTACTCTACCATCATTGGCGGCAGCGGAAATATTATTAGTTCGAGCTACTCAACGGTAGGTGGCAGATCTGCGAGCTCTGGGCATGACGGCGTATTCATATGGGCTGACTCATCTACCGCAACCGCATTCGCCAGCACTGCCGTAGATCAATTTTTGATTCGCGCGACCGGGGGTGTTGGGATCAATACAAACAATCCTTCTGGATTCTCCCTGTCAATTCACGGCAACACTTATCTCAATGGAGAAATGACCATTTCATCGCTTGCTGGATCTGAACTTGTTGTCACAGACGCAAACCAAAAACTTGCCACCACTAACTCGCTTCCAATTTTGACGCTCGCCAATGGCACAACTTCTGCAGGCGCGTTGCGGATTGATGAAGATGACGACGACGGTGCAAACTATTTGGAACAAACAATCACACCTCTGTCTGGTGATCGCACCATCACTTGGCGCGACGCGTCTGGCACACCGGTCCTTTCCGGTGACACCTTCACCGGGGATGTGACCGCTACAATCGACACTGACGGCGGCACGGCCTTGACCATTGCAGACTCCGTTGCCGTGACCGGCTGGACCTTAGGTGCGTCCATTGCCACCACACCGAGCAGTGGTGACAGCGACACATCGTTGGCCACTACAGCGTTTGTGCAGACCGAATTGGCGGCTGCCACCAACGGACTGCCTGCTTTGCTTGCTGCCAAGTCGGGGACGAATGAGACGCGGGCAATTATTTTCACAAATGCCGCCAATCGAATTGCCACTTCGGTACTTACCAACGCAGCCACTACTGCAGCGTTGGTGTATGCGGATGCCAACGGCGGTTACGGCGAGGCAACTGTGGCAAATGTTTATGGACTGTGGACAGGCACAGGCACATTCCCAACCCGCTTCGGAACGAACGCCGATGTTCATTTGATTCCTGGTAGCAACATCAGCATAACCACCAACACTGCAGGAAGCATATTTACCATCGCTTCATCCGGCGGGGCAGCGCTGGAATATGCCAATGCTCAAGACGTTTTCGTCACCACCGGCAATGACTCGGTGATCCTGGTGGATTCCGGCAGCAACATTCTGGCGACTTGGAACGGTGCGGCAGACACCTTCCTGCAAAACATTGCCGGCTCGACGCTGACGATGAACAGCGGCGGTGTGCAAATTGAGGCCACCGACCACGGCGTCTCGGTTGAAACGGACGGCATCAACATCACCGGCACAGGCATCAGTCCCAGCACGCTGCTGGGCGTGGACGCGGACAGCGATCTGGTTTCCGTGACCTCTCTGTCATCGCTGAACGTGACGCTGCTCAACGCCACGAATGTTGCCACGATGATCACCAATGCGCCTTTCCTCAAGACGGACGCGAACAGCTTGCTGGCTTACACGGTGGACGGCGCGAGCCTCACCAATCTGGCCAACGCGCCCGTGGTCATTGCGGGCGGCAACGTGACGGTGACGACCAACACCGTGGCCGGCACGGGCCAGAAGACTTACACCGTGGCCAGCACGGGTGGTGGCGGTGATGCCACCAAACTGATGATGAGCGGCGGGCTCGGCACCGACGACACCTGGGCGGGATCAATCATTACGAATTTGAACGCGGGTGCAACGGTCGCGCAATGGGACGCTGTATATCTCGGCAGCGCAAGTAAATGGCTGCTCGCGGATGCGAATGGATCGGGAACATATCCGGCGGTGGGAATTGTAACGGCGGGTGCGACCGATACACAGCCCGTTACTGTCGTGACCCACGGCACAATCCGCAACGACGCCTGGAACTGGACGATTGGCGGCACGGTTTATTTGAGCACGACGCCCGGCGGACTCACCCAAACCGCGCCTTCCACCGATGGCGACAAGGTTCAAATTGTAGGCACCGCCATCTCGGCGGACATTATATTTATTCATCCCTCGCCTGACTACGGCACGATTGGCACGGTCACGGAAGGCGGCGGCGCTGCCCCTGCCCTGGCGGCAGTGCTCGCGGTAGGCGAAGACGGTAACGATCTATCGATCACCAATCTGGGCGCACTCTCCACCGACACCCTTACCAACACGGCCACGACTTCGGCGCTGGTGTGGGCGGACGCCAATGGCCGGCATGGTGAGGCGACCTTGGCGAATGTGCAGACGGTGTTTGCAGGAACGGTCCTCACCAACGGACACAGCGCAGCCGTCACGTTCAGCAACTTCACCCGCATTGAAGGCATCGCGAGCGCCCGCACGAACTTCACAGATTGGATTGAAGCGACCAACAGCAGCAGTCTGACGATTGCGGCGGGCGGCGATACGTTGGTGCTGGGTTCGGATGCCGCGACCTACAACGGGTCGAGCGGATTTGTCGGTGTGGGGAGTTCGTTGACGGTGAATGCGAGCGGCTTCGACGGCAACCTCACCACCAGCGACAACACCGTGCAGGAGGTTGCGCAGAAGCTCGATGACCTGGTTGCCAGCGGAAATCTAACCATCTCAAACACCATCCTTGTGGCCTTGAATGGTGACGATGCCACGGGCGAGCGCGGCAACTGGAACAAGCCCTTCCGCAACCTGGACACGGCCAACAGCAATTCCCTGGACGGGATGACGATTGTGGTGATGCCGGGCTATTACACCAATCGGAATCCCATCTGGTTCAGCAATAATGTTCACTTCGAGTTTGTTGGTCCGGGCCGGTTGTTCAGCACGGGCAATGGGCCGCTGTTTCTGGACGCCGGTCAGACGCGCAACGTGCAGCTTCATGCGCCCGGCTGGAGGTTCATTGGAACGAACACCCAGCGGATTGTCTCCATCACCGGGGCGGGCACAAAGCTGGATTGGACTTCCAAAACCGCTTGGGGGGATGTCGGCGAGGTCTTCTACTCGAGCGGCGTGGGTGCCAAAATGCGGCTCGCCGTCCAGCAGGTCTGGAACACCAATGGCAACGCCGCTGTCTATGCGAGCAATACCGATCTGGAGCTGGACGTGGATGAAATGTGGTCGCAGGACGCCACCTACACGCTCTACTTGGATTCATTCGGTGCCAACTCGCCTAGAATTCATGGCCGGGTGGGCCGGCTCTACAACATTGACGGCTTCGGCGCTTTGGGTTCTGACGCGCTGTCGGCTACCACTGTCATTGCGCTTCAAAACGATTTCATGGACGCGTGGGATTGGACCGTCTGGCTGGTCGGCTCGGCCACCAATGCGGTGATTGATTCCAAATGGATTCAGGGTTTCGGGGACTGCACAGTGGTTTCAACACTTGGAAATCTGACAATTCGCGGCGCCACCATCCACAATTATTCTAATGCCGACATTGATGGTGTGGCGCACTCTGAAAACGGATTGCTGACACTTGAGGGGGTGACGATCACGCGCACTAACAACTGCGTGGACTGTTACGACATCCGCACCACCGGCACGGGGAGGATACATTACAAGGCCAGTGTGTTTGATGAAAGTCGGATGGCTCTGATCGGCGCGGATACGATTACTCGTCTTGATAACTACAACCTGGGCAATGCGCATGTTTCCAAGACCAACTTTGTGAATGCGCTGGTCCTCACCAATCTCAACCAGGGCAACGCCACGGTGGCGCTCGGACTGGACGGCGCGACTGGCTTGATCACCACCAATGGCGTGCCGGGCGGCTCAGGCGATGATCTCGGGGACGCCACGGCGGCTGATGTGCAGGCGTTATTTCCCAGTCCGATCCTGACCAACGGACACACCGCACGCGTGTTCCTTGGGAATGGTTTGTTGTCCACCAACGCTGCAGCCACCAACCTCTTTTCCGGCCCACTACTTTCACCGGGCGATGGCTCGCAATCGTTCAAGGCGGGCGAGGCGGCGGATGCTGACGGCAACGGTTCGACGGCGGTCGGCGTGGGCGCGACCGCGCCTGGTGCAGACGGCACGGCGTTTGGCCGCAACGCGCAGGCCAACAACGAAAATTCCACAGCCCTGGGTGAAGGCACGGCGGCAGACGCTAATCTTGCCACGGCAGTGGGTGCAGAGGCTGGAGCATCTGGATCCAGCTCAACTGCGATTGGCGGCGCGTCCTCTGCCAGTCATGGCAACTCCACCGCTCTGGGCACGAGCGCCACCACCACCGAAGCGAATCAGATCCGCCTGGGCACAGCCTCGGAAAACGTGAGCGTCCCCGGCGGCTTGCGCGTGAATGGAACCATCTTTGCCACCAATCTCACGGCCAGCCAGTTTGTGGCCACGGACGCGGACAAGAAACTCGTCAGCACCTTGAACGGTTCGACGTTGACAGATCTGAACGCGGCGAATCTCGGAAGCGGCATCATCCCCGATGCGCGGATGCCAAACCTAACCGGCGAAGTGACTACCAGCGAAGGCGCAGTCGCCACTACCATCGCGGACTCCGTGACCGTAACCGGATGGGAACTTGGCGCAAGCACGGCCACGACGGCGAGCGCAGCGGATAGCGACACGTCGCTGGCGACCACTGCCTTCGTTCAAACGGAAGTGGACTCCACGAAGACGGGAACTCATACAACGCCATCCACCTCCAATCCGCTCGCGCCGACCTGGAGCGGGCCGTCGCACATCATCTGGTATGGCGCGACGGGCGAGATTGATCTGCCGGCGGCGGCGGGTTACGCGGAGCGTGGCATCATCATCTATAACACGGGCGCGTTCACCGTCACGATGGACCCAAACGGCAGCGAAGTAATTGTGCGAGATGGCACGGTGCAAAGCGCCGGCATTTCCATGACGCTCGCCAGTGGCGCGGGCAATTATGTATCGCTCATCTCAGATGGCACGCGCTGGATCACGCTCGGCTTCAAAGGAACGCTTGCGGCAGGATCATAACATGAAGCTTATTATTTTCATCTCGCTCCTCCTGCCTGGTATCTGCTTCGCGCAGCCGGGTTTGTTGGCATTCACCACCTCCACGCACGGTCAGCCGAGTGGCAGTTCCAACTTTACCGCCAGCTCGGTTTGGGACTGGCCAGCCGGCGTGACGACGGTGGGCATTCAATGTTGGGGCGCGGGCGGTGGCGGCGGCGCTTCGGATACTTCCGGCGGCGCGGCGGGCGGCGGCAAGGGTGGCGGCTGGGCCACGAACTTTGTGACCAAGGGCGCGGAAGCTTCCTTGACCATCATCATCGGCGCGCAAGGCAGCGCGGGAACAACTCCTGCGAACGCTGGCGGCAACGGCGGCACGACGCACGTTTATCGCACGGGCACCACGGACACGAATTGCCTGGCGACCGGCGGCGTGGGCAGCGCGGGCAAGACCGGCACGGGCGATGGCGCGGGCGCGACCACGGAAGTGGGCGTGGCGATTGGCAGTTCATCTTTCGCGGGTGGCAACGGCGGCACAGGTGCGGGCGCATCTGCTGGCGGTGGCGGCGGCGGCGCGGCCAGCAATGGCGGCGCGGGCGGCGATGCCAGCGGCACGACGGGCGGCAGCGGCACGGCCACGAATCCCAATCTCGGCACGGGCGCGAATGGCACCGCGAACGTCGGCGCGCAAGGCAGCACGTATGGCGGAGCGGGCAGCGGGGGACGCTGCAACAACGCAACGGATCGGGTGGGTGGAGCGGGAACGGCGGGGTATGTGCGGTTGATCTGGTGAATTTATGAAGACATTTTTACTGATTCTGGCAATCGGAAGTGCGCTGTGCGTAGACGCCGCCACGATCACCAAGTGGAACAACCTCAACGTGGGCGGCGGGAGTTCCGCCTTCCGCGTGCAGGACACGGTGATCACCAATGAAGCGCCCGTCGTGTTGAACCTCTCGGATTACGATGTGTTCAAGCTCAAGATTCTCACGAACTACTCGCTCAAGTTCACGAACACCGCCGACCTCACCAGCAAAGCCTACGTTTACTATCAGCAGGACACGAATGGCGGCTGGAGCAACCTTTTAACGAGCGTTCACGGCGGTTTAATCCAGACCAATGCCTACCTGCAAGCTACCACGAACGCGAACGCGCTCGATCTGTTGGAGGTTGTCCCCGGCTTTTTCACGACCAACCTGATGGCCTACTGGCCGCAGAATTTCCAGCCGCGGGTGCCGTTTCTGGACACGATTGGCGGTGGGGGTGGGGGTGGCGACCCGCAATGGTTCGATGTGGAGACGGTGGGCAACACGGACACGGACGCCGGAACGTCGGTTGATGCGACAGAATGGTCGCCGATCACCCTCGGCGCGGGTGATGCAACCAAGGGGCGAATCTGGTTTCAAACCTGCGCGGGCAGCGGGTCGTTTAAGATGGGGCTTTACAGCAACGACGGCAACACGCTGCTGGCTTCTGGTGAGGTTTCTTACACGACGGCGGACGATGCTGTGTTCAAAGAAATCACCTTCGACACCCCGGCCACCGTGAGTGCTGGTAGCTATTTGATCGCCTGGTCGTTTTCAACGGTGGACCCGGGCATTCGGCGCAAGGCCGGTGTCGGAAACTGGAAATCGAAACTGTCTCATCCCTACGCCAACTTTCCAACGGCAACCCTACCATCTCCCGATTTCGACCTGGCGCGAAACTACGCCGTTTCCGTTTACGTGGAATGAAAGCCTTGCTCTTAATCCTGCTCTTGAGCGTGCTCCCGGTGCGGGCCGCAACGATCAATGCCGCCAGCGCGTCCCGCGCGCACGTCGGCGCGGCCTACGCCACGCCTGCGGTGGACGGTGATGTGATTGTCATTCCGTCCGGCACGGCATCGTGGGCCACCAAGCTGGATGTGACCAACGCGGTCAGTTTCATCGGCGCTGGCACAGCCAGCACGATTCTGCTTTGCGATTCCAACACGCCGTTGTTTGAGTTCTACACCGCGAACTTCACCGGCAAGACGCAGATCGTGGCCGAGATTCAATTCGCCGCCGGCACTACCCCGTCCTCGGCGGCGTGGTGGTATGTCCACGGTTGCAACACCAACAACAACCGTTTCATCACGTCAAATATGTGGTTCAACGGCACGACCGCGCCGTGCCCCTTCGTCATTGGTGCGGTGGGGGTGATGAAGTCAAACCGCTGGGACATCACCAGCAACATCGGGCTTTACATCTACCATCAGAACTGGAACGGGGAGCTGTATTCGCGCGGCTCGTTTTATGATCCCGTGGATTACAACTCGGACGAGTTTTGGATGGTCGAAGGGTCGATTGTCAACGGCAGCGGCGCGGCCTACGCCTTCACAGACGCCTATCGCGGAGCCCGCTATTGGGTGCGCTACACCGCGATCACGAATCGCTGGCTGGAAGCGCACGGGACGGAGAGCGGCTTTGTGGGCGGCACGAGGGCCGTCGTGAGCGATCACAACATTTTTCACGGCGACGGCTCCAGCACCTACGCGCACAACATGCGTTCCGCCACCTTGATTGCGTTCTCTAATCGCGTCCACAACGCCGGTTCGGCAGCCAACTTCGGACACCTTGATTCGTATCGGAAAGTCTATTGGGCAGCCCCGTGGGGTCAGGCCAATGGGGAGAATCCGATTGATGGCAACGACGCCACCATCTACGCCACGGGCAGGGCGTCTGGCGGCGGGGAAAAGTTTCTGGTGGACAGCACCAAGAGCTGGACCCCGATGCAGTGGGTGGGCTACCAGCTCACGCGCACGAACCCGTTGAACGCCGATAAAACCGCCCTGACCGATTTCCGGTCGGGTTACATCTCCTCGAACAGCGCCACGGTGATTACGGTGGCCAACAGCATTGGGGGCGCGTTTCCAAACATCTATTTCACGAACAATGATGACTACCGAATCTTGAGGGTAGATCAAGCCTTCGACCAGCCCGGCGTGAAAGACAATGTGCAATGGACCTGGCGGAAGAATTCCGCGCTCACTGTATCTGCAAATGTCGCCACGGCCACGATGAGCGCGCACGGTTTTACGACGGGCGACCACATCATCGTGGGCGACCTGATCGTGGGCGTGGCCGAGCTGACAACGATGGCGCAAATCACCGTCGTCAACGAGAACAGCTACACCTTTCCACTCTACACCGCCAACGGCACGGCCAGCGCGCAGTATGAGGGTTGGGTGAGCAAGATTCTAACATACAACCAGGGACTGGACCCGTGCTACGAATGGGGAAACAAGCGCAGCGACGAAGCAGATTTGGACTTCGCGCCGTCGGCAGCGTTCATCCGCGCGGATGAGCACTACTACAACGACACCGTGAAGCCTGGATACACGGGCATTCCGTTTCCGTGGGGGAGTGAATCCGCCGCCACCCACAACCTGAGCGTTGGCACGCTGAATGTGAATAATTTGATTGAACGCTAGCAAATGATGGACAAGTCTGTACATGGTTTTAGGGCAAATATGAAAGACACAATCTCCACCACCGTGATTGCTGCGGCGGCATTTATTACTCAATTCACCAACCTGGATTTATTCTTCAAGGTCTTGGTCGGAGGATTGACGGTTGGGTTTTTATCGTTCAAGTTGTGGATGGCAATTTTGAACAACATAGATGCCATTCTGAATCCACGTCAGTACATTGCTGATAGTCGTGCCCGACGAAAACAAGAGCAGTGGCTCAAGAGCCAGAACGCCGACAACGCTGATTGATTATGACACCAAAATGGATCACCAATTTCATGGACGGGCTTAAGAGCCTGGTGAATATTCCTGGCATGTGGATTGATGGAGCGTTGTACGTCTGTTTGGCGCTGACGGGATTCTGGATGATTTTCTTCGGCACCGACGAGGCGGCCAAGTATGTTGCCCCAACGATTCTTTTTTGGTCCAAAGGCGTCATTGGTTCGCTGGATGCAGCCTTTCTGGCGCTGAAATTATTTCGCAGCAACACCTTTGCGGTACATACCGCTGAGCAGAAACAGAAAACCGGTAACACTGAGATCTTGCGGAAACAAACTGAAAACGGTTAACCTAAATCCAACATGAAAAAGATCCTTGCCATTATTGCCAGCGCCAGTCTGTTGTGCGGCTGCACCACCACCCCGCAACAAACTCAAATTGAACAATTAGCGGCGGACCTGCGCGACATCACCGAGGCTACGGTGATCATTGCGCTGGCCGAGAAGCCCGACAACCGCGACGAGCTCTTGCTGGTGTTGGGCAAGCTCAAGGCGTTGGAAGCGTTGCCGGATCCCATCACGCTGACCTCGTTGCGCAGCCTGTTGATGGAGTTGCCGCTGGACCGGCTGGAGTCGGACAAGGGACAACTCTACATCATCGGTGCTCGGGTCATATTGCGCCGGGTGAGCTATGAAGTGGACCTGGGAACGCTGACCACAGTTCGACCAATTGTGGTTGCGTTGCGTGAGGGTTTGGAAGCGGGGTTGAAGTGAAGCGGCTCTTGTTGGTCACAACGTTGTCGCTCGTGTGCGGCTGTCAGAGCTACCGTGAACGATTCATTTACTTCGGGGCGGACGGCTCAACCAATCACGTGGTGGACGTTTCCTTCAAATCTTGCCTGATGATGGGCAAGGCGGCTAAATTGCGGACCGAGACCCAGACCGGGGAGTTTATCCGTTCCGTCAACGCCGACGGTCTGGAGGTCAAACCGGACGCTGAATCAGTCAAAGCCATCACTCAAGGGGTGACCGAAGCCCTGCTCAAGAGCCTCAAGCCTGTGCCTTAACAGCTTGTTTTCAATGGGTTCCGCCCTGTTTGAAAATAGTTGAAGATTTTTCTTTCCTTTTGCCCAACGGTCAGGCAAGGTTAAGGCACAGTCAGGGGCGAAGAGCCTGAGACCGAGAAAAGAAAGAACGCTAAAATGAACAAATCCTTCCGTTTGGTTCCGACCCCAACCGCTGCAACGTTCCCTGAGTCTTTGTGGGAAGCTCTTTTGGACCAAGGTTTCAATTTCGGCCCAAAGGATGAGAACGACGGCTTTCCAATGCCCTGGGACGCCGGGTTTGAAATTTACCCCAAGGTTGTTGGTGACCATCATGAAATCACGATGGTCATTTCAGGCAGCGCCGGGCCGAGTGGTTTTGGCGACGCCAAGGTTTCAATTCCACTTTCGTCAGCGGCGGACAATTTGAAGTTTGAGGTTTACGATTTGACAGACAATCAGATCGCAGCATTGGTCGCCCTTGGCTACAACGTCGTTGATTGACCTCGCCTTCCACCGGGCTGCGGCTGCGGTGGACGGCGAAGCCAAACACGGCTCGCAAAACAACAAACCGAAAGAACGCTATGAACTCAAAACTCCCAGAAGCTCCTTGCTATTGGAATAACTCTGAAGCTGCTGCATGGCAATCCGGTTACGAAGCCGGGCGAGACTCAATTGCCAACGAACACGCCGCACTGGTGGCTGTGGCTGAGGCGGCAAAGGCTCTTCAATACGAATGCGGCAAGTTGTCCTTCATGAGTCACAACGAGCAGCCCGAGCTTTATGCGGCTTGGAGCGAAATGACGAATGCTTTGAACAATCTCCCACGACGTCTTAATTAGCGTTCTGCCGGCGTGGGCGTGCCGGCCAGGTTTGAGCTCTTGGCTCCTTGGCCGGCACACTTGAATTTGACACATGAAAATTGAAATCGTCCAGAATGGCCGGTTGTGCGACGTGGTTGCCGACGGCAAAGTAGTTCACTCCACCGGGCGGGTCGCGGCCAAAGGTTACGCCTTGGGCCTGTTCCAAAAGCACGGTGGCGAATTGTGGAACCAGAAGCGTGGCGGCAAGATGGTGTTGGTCAGGAGTGGTGCAGCCACCCATCCGTAATTTGACGGTCAAACAAACAACCCAAAGAGAAAGGTCAGTCAATGAAATGGAAAGAGTCAGGAACCCAATTCGAGTCCGTTCCGCCGGGGTCTCACATAGCGCGGTGTTACGGATGCATCGATCTCGGCACCCAGCCGAAGGTCTTCAACGGAGAGACCCATTTGGAACGCCAGGTGCAAATCTCCTTTGAGTTGCCCGCCCTTAAGATGGAGGGCAAATATGACCCCAAAGCCAAGGGCAAGCCTATGATGGCCAGCCGCAAGTTCAAGCAGAGTTTACACCCGAAGGCCAACTTGCGCAAGTTCCTGGAAGGCTGGCGTGGTCGCGCATTCAAGCCGGGTGAAGCCGAGCAGTTCGACCCGAAGAAATTGCCCGGCTTGCCCTGTCGGGTGAATGTGGTGGAGAGCCAGGATGGCACTCGCACCTTCATTGACAGCATTGCGCCGCTGGGCAAAGGGGAGAAGATCCCCAAACAGATCAATCCGTCGGTGTACCTCAGCCTGGATCCGGAGGAGTTTGACTCGGCGACGTTCGACAAGCTGAGTAACGGGCTCAAGGAGCGCATCGCCAAGTCGCCGGAGTTCATCGCGCTGGAGAATGGCGGAGCCGGGGAAGAGGCTCAAGGTGACGCACCGACCGACGACGGCAGCGCACCGGCTGACGGTGACGACAACACGCCATTCTGAACAATCTCGGCGACGGGAACTGGCGGTGACTGCCGAAAGGTAAAATCGAAAGTAATTACCAGCCCGTTTCCAACCGTCTCAATTTATCAACGCTGTGCAAAGTGGAAGAAGGCCACTGGTGGGTAGCGCCCACTTTCTCAGAAGTCTTAGGGCTGAGTGCTGATGACTTCACAGAATCGCCGGGGTAGAGCCGGCCACAGCGACCAAATTACAACCCAAAATGAAACTCATCAAATTCTTCAAAGAGTCCCTCAAGCTGCCAACCTTGTTGGGAGTAACGTCCGAAGCCGAAGAGGAGCGCCAAGAGCTCTCCTTGAACCTTCGGGCCATCACCAAGGTCACCAACGCCAACGAGCAGACTGTTGCGGTGAACACGGCTCGGGACGTTCAAACCTATGTCAAAGCGGTCAAGGATCGTGGGCTGGAATTTCGCCGTCCGATCAACGACTTCGTTTCTCTGGTCAAGAAGACCGAGGACGATCATCTGGCTCCGTTGCTGGTGGAGCAGGAGCGCATCAAGAAGCTGTGCGCCAACTTCCAGGAAAAGGAAGCCCGGCGTGTGGCCAAGGAAGAGGCTGAACAAGCTGAGCTCCGTGCCAAAGCAGAACGCGAACGGCAGGCATTGGAAGAAAAGGCTCGTCAAGCGGCCATCAAGGCTGCTGCCACCGGCAAGGCCAACGACGAGAAGAAAGCTGCAGCCGTTCAAGCTGCCGCCGAAGCTGCCGAACAAGCCGCACAAGCCACCATGGTGTTGCCGTTGCCCGAGAAGGCTCGTGACACCGGCATGAGCGTCAAGCGGGTGCTCAAGTGGGAAGTCACGGACATTCGCGCACTTGCGGCCGCAAGACCCGACTTGGTAAAAATGGAGCCCAAGGGCAGCGCCATCCAAGCGGTGTGCATTCCCGAAATGCCCAACAAGCCACCGGGGTTGAAACTTTGGTGGGAGAACACGACGGTTTTCTCAAAACGTTAACAACTCAAAGAAAGAAAAATAATATGGCAACCTATGGATTCCTTTGTCCAACTCCAAAGCAGCATTGCAATGGAACGTTGGCGAAACTAAATGCAGGACTGGACAAGCGCGGCATCAAAAAACACGGCTCTCAAGCAGAAGCGATGAAGTGCTACTCTGGCTATCTCATAAATATTATGGGGTGTGAGAAATTGACCAATCGGGAATTTCGTCATCCGAACGGAGGTCCGATTGAAGTTTTGAATCGGGAGTCTCAATTTGGGGCAAGGCTCAGGGCTGGGAAACGTGGCGAGGGGAACGCGATTGGTTCTGTCAACAGAGGAATGCCAACGGGTCATGCTGCGGTAATTTCCGCATGAACATTTACGTTTGGATTCCATTCGTCCTCCTTTGTGCGCTTGCCATTCCGGTCATCTGGGTCAGCGTCAGCCGCTGTCCCAAGTGTCACGGCTTCTGCGAGGACGAGGAAGCCTGCCAGCTCAAGATTCAAACCGACCAACAACACGAAAGCGAAAGACAAACCCATGGCCAAAAAGAAGACAACAACCCCACGTGACGGACAACGGGTCCGCATCCGCATCAAGCACCTGTTCAACGAACAGGAAAAGGATGACAAAATCAAGGACATGACTCGCACCATGCGGGAAGTGGAACTGAAGCAGGAGCAACTCAAGTCGGTCAACGCCACCGGCAAGGCGGAAATCCGTCAGCTGCTGGCAATGGTTACCGACCTGCGCAATCAGCTGGAGGACGGCGGTGCTCAGGTGGAGGTGGACGCCATTCGGGTGGTGGACCGAAAAGAAGGAACGAAATCGTTTTACGTTTGGCGACCCGGCCAGACCGGGCACGACGAGTTTGTCCGCAAGGAGAATCTCACGGAAGAGGAATTTTCCGAGTTGCCCGGCATCCTGCCTGACCCGGTTCAGCGTGACGACGACCCGGCTCACCCCCAGGAATGACCGTTTCAGCCGGGGTGGAGGCTTTCCAAACACCCCGGCAAACATCGCTGCAGGGCCAAGGCGTGGTTTTTTGTTGGCCGGACGGAAGGCGGGAGGGGTAAGTTTTCGGTGTGAATTTGTTGAAATTGGCCTTGTTAGCTGAAGGCCAACAACTTACAAAAGAATATCCGTCTCAAATGAAAATAGTTGAAGAAAACCCTTTTCTTTTGCCCAACGGTCAGGCATAGTAATGGCACGGTGAGGGTGATGACGCTCCGCCGAACAAAGAAAGAACGCTATGAAATACTTCAACTACCTGTTTGACGCGAAAACCTTTTGCGCCACTTCTCCGGACAAGACCGCGCCTGATGCTTTCGCAATGGAATGTTACGCCGAAAGCCGTGAGGAAGCCGACCAAAAGATTGCCAAGTCTTTGCGGATTGACGTTGCCGCGCTCCGCACCAAGGCTTGCACGGTTCGCGAGCTTCAACACGCCACAACGTTCGTTCATTGAGGTGATTATGAAACTCCGCCTCAACAAGAAAGTCCTCGCCGAAATGCCCGCACCGGTTCGCTCGCTCGTGATTGAGTGGCGCGACCGCTGGCACAAATCCTTCATCTTGGTTGTCAACCGCACAGACGTTCCAATGCAGGAGGACGCCAAGGTCACCGTTGTTAATTTGCTCACCGAAGCCCAGCAAACCGAACGCGTAGCGGGTGAGTTTGCTGGGATGACTCGGATCAGCCCGACGGCCAACTTAGTTCTGCCGGCTGGTTGTGTGGCGGTGGTGACGGGAATCTTCCTGGGGCATCCGTGGTTGACGATTTACCAAGCCAGCCCGGTGCAGCTTGAAAGCGGGGTGGCCAAGTGACCGCCATTCAAGAACTCACCAGTTTGCTCAACTGGAGCGAGCCCAAGACGGTGAAGACCCGCCAAGGCGAGCGCCAATTGCAAACGGCTGAGCCGACACCCCTGTTCTGGTCGCTGTGGCGTTCCTCCAAGGAGGAGCTCAAGGCGGCTGGAATCTCAGTGGGCAAGTCTGGGCCAAGTAACGATTGGGAAGTTTGCTGGTGGCAAGCCCCGGTGCGCACCCCACGGGAAACAATTGAGCGGATGAATGGTGGTCCGGTCAAATCAATTTCTGAATCCGCCGTGCCTGTGCCGGCGAAAGCTGAGAATGCGACTCAGTCGGGCCGACCCTTGCGGGAGAGCCAATTAAGCAGCGAAGTGCAGGGCGGCATGAAGGCTCACGAGGCCGACAGTCCTGCGGCGGCGGATTCAGTTTCTTTGGCTACCGAAAGCATCTTCGGCAAACGAGGAGCCGGGGTGGAAATGACACCCCAACCGCTGGTTGGGATTCCTTCCGGGGTGATCCTGAGCAACGAGCAAATTGCCATCCACAATTACATCGAAAATGGCACCGGCAATTGCGTGGTGCAGGCCAGAGCGGGCACCGGTAAGACTGCCACCATCACCTGGGGCATCACCAAGGCCAAGGAGCAGGAAATCCTTTACCTGGTGTTTGGCAAGAAGAACGAAGTCGAGGCCAAGCAGAAGATTCTCGATCCTCGCGTTACGATTCGCACGCTCAATGCTTTCGGTTTCCGTTGTTGCAAATCGGTGTGGCGGGATTGCAAGCCGGACGACGAGGTGGAGAAGGACCGCATTGCGGCTGCCTGCCCGAACATTCCGGACGAGGCTTCGGGTGCAGTGGAACGACTGGTGGGCTTTGCCAAGAATCTGTTTGTGGGTGTGCCTTCGTTGGAAAACCTGATTGTCACGGCCAATGAGCGGGGTGTGTTCTGCGGGCTGCAAACTCAGGAAGGCGAGGATGAATTTCCGGTGGTGCGACTGGCGGCGATTGCTCAAGTCGCCATGGAAGCAGCCAAGGTCAAAGACCCGGCCAACCGAATCTCATTCGGCGATCAGGTGTGGCTAGCGGTGACCATGGGCTGGGTACGACCGGTAGCTGACCTGATCTTTGTGGACGAAACCCAGGACATGAATCTGCCCCAGTTGTTGATGGTGCAGCGAGCCATTCGTAAGGGTGGGCGGGTTTGTGTGGTGGGTGATGATCGTCAGTGCATTTACACCTTCCGAGGCGCACACCCGGATGGCATGGGCATGATGCGCGATTCGCTCAAGGCTCGGACGCTGGGGCTGACTGTCACCCGTCGTTGTCCCAAGTGCGTGGTGCGCCGGGTCAAATCAATTGTGCCGGATTATCAATCGGCCGAAGACGCACCGGAAGGCGAAGAGTTTTTCGTCAACGAGGCTGAATTGCTGGACCGTTTGCAAATCGGAGACGCAGTGATCAGCCGGGCCAACGCTCCGTTGATGGGTTTGTGCCTCGCTCTGCTCCGCAAAGGGGTGTCGGCTCGCATTGAAGGCCGGGACATTGGCAAACGGCTGGTGTCAATAGTGCGTCGGTTCAAGGCCAAGAGCGTGCCCGACTTTCTGCGTCGCCTGGAAGCCTGGGTTGAGAAACAACGTAAGCGTTTGGACATCGGCAAAGAGGGCAAGGTCCGCATGGCCGGGGTGATGGACGAAGCCGAAACGTTGCGCGCTGTGGCCGAAGGCTGTGCTAATGTGTTTGAGGTTGAACAGCGCATCATCAGCCTGTTCCAGAACAGCGACGACGAAGGTGTCAAACCGGCTGTGGTGCTCAGTTCGACTCATAAGGCCAAGGGCTTGGAATGGCAGCGCACAGCGGTGTTGAGCTGGACCTTCAACAAGCGTTGGAAAAACCAGTCCTCGGCTCAAGTCCGCGAGGAACAAAATCTCTGGTATGTGGCGCTGACTCGCACCAAGCACACGCTGATGTTAGTGAGCGAAGGCGGACGGGGCAAGCCGGTGGAACAAGGTGACGGAACGAAAGTGGGCGCGATGTGAAAATTTATTGTTCGTGTTGCGGAAAGCAGGCAGTCAGAGATCAAAACCCAAGCCGACACGACAAGTACACAACCAAGCTTGAAGGATCCAAGGCTGATTTTAACGGCAGGGTAATTTGTGGGTTTTGCGCCGAGGACCTAGACGAGCACGGAATGTTTCCAGAAGAAAGAACTGACCAACTGTCATGACAACCGAACAATTAGACAACGCTCGTTACCACGCTGGTGCTTTGAAGGGAATGGCCCACAAGGAAAAGGCCACCTACAAACGCCAGTTGATGTTTGATGCGGCCAACTTTCTGGAATCGCTCAAGGGGTGGCAGCCGATCAAGACTGCCCCCAAGGACGGCACATTTGTCTTGGCGGCTGCTCGTAGCGGTTACACCAGCACGCCGTTACGGGTGGCGGTGTGCACTTGGGAAACAGGAGGCGTCCACGGGCCATTGGCAGCAGGCTGGAGAACCCATGCCAATGACTGGTTTACCGGAATTGGCATCGATGCCGATTATTGGATGCCGTTGCCGGGCATCAGCCAGGAGGAAAAATGACCGCTCCCCTCCGCAACGACTCCGACCGTTACAAGGAATTGCAAACCTTGCTGGCCAACCTGCTGCACACCGGCCAAAAAGACACCCACGAATTTAAAACTGCTTGGCAGGAAAGCGAAGCCATCAAGAACCGTAATGGAGGAATGCCGCCAGCAGAACCTTGTCCGACTTGTGGCGGTGAGGGTGGCCTTGATTCTGGCGGAGTGACGCCGTGGGGCAGCCCAATTTCAATTCCGTGTCCTTCTTGTTCGGCCAAATGAACTGGAATCGTAAACCCGTCCGTCCGCCACAAGACCCCAAACGTCCCACCACACTGGTGGTGAAAGGACTGGCTGAACTTCAAGCCGCAGTTGCAAGAGCGGATCAGCTGGTGAAACGTAACGGCGTCTGGGAGCATGGCCGACGGGGTGAATACCGCATCAACGCCATGATTCATTTAGGCGCTGTCACCAGCAACAACAAGAACGGACGCTACGAACTGGAGCTAACCTGGCACGAGCCCAAACAACAAGATCTGTTATGACCGTCTATAAAACCATCCGACAAATAGTGCTGGCCAATCCAGAATTAAGCACCAGGGAAGTCTTCGAGCGGGCACGGTTGCAATTCCCCAACGACAACCCGTCGTGGTTGAAATGTCGAGCGGCGCAGGTGTGTTGTGTGACCCGCAAGGCGATCAAAGAAAAAGCTTTTCTTTCCAAGGCGACGGGCGTTTAATTGGAGCGTTGCGGAAGCAACAAGCCGACTGGAAACCGGCTCAAAGAAAAATGACAGCAATAAGTCCAACCGAATCTTCGATGCGCGTGCGAGCGCAAGTGGGTAATTCAGGCCGCCAGGCCGACTGTCGCCCGTTTCCAACGTTCGCCCGCGCATCGAGGTTTTGTGTATGAGCACTCTCAAAAAGTTTGATCGGCCAATCTGCTTCCAAAGAATTTTCGTTGAGTTGACAGGCACCATCACAGGAGCGTTGTTTCTTTCTCAGGCTGTGTATTGGCAAAATCGTTGCGACTCAGAAGACGGTTGGTGGTGGAAGACCCAAGAAGACTGGACGGAAGAAACGGGCATGACGCGTCACGAGCTTGTTTCGGCCAAAGAGACAACCAAAAAGTTCATCCGCCACAAGCTGGGAGGAGTGCCTTGCCGAAGCTTTTGGAAGGTGGATGCAGACGCTTTAGATGCCTGTGTTCAGCTGGTGGAGTCCAGTTCGCCGGAATCCGGTGAACTGGATAGCCGGAAAGCGGCGAACAAGTCCGCTGAAAAGCGGCGAGCTTCTAAAGAGAAAACTTCTACTGAGAACGGCGCTGTCGCGCCAACATCAAAAATAAGGAGCCTAACCGACCAATTCAGTTCAGCTTGGGCCAAAAGGTTTGGAATGCCCTACAAGTTTGGTGGCGCTGCTGACGGCAAGGCTGCTGATGAGCTTTTGAAGCTTGGCCTTTCCCCAGAGGAAATCATGGCGGTGGCCATCAAGGCTTGGAACAAACCAGAAGACTTCAATTGCAAGTTTGCTTTGTCCCTCAAAGGCTTGGCCAGTCGGTTCAATGAGATCCGGGCTGAGGTGGGTTTGTTGAACAAGCCCAAAGGAAAAAACGAAATGCGCCCTGAAGGTTACCGACCTGACAAGGTTGATTCCAACAACAGATTTCACGTTCCCAGTGGAAACCTATGAGCACCGTCTTTGGCAAGCGCAAGAAGGTCAAGTTGGTTGTGCCAGAGGAACCGACACCCGCGCCAGCTGTTGTTCCGCCCGACGCCAAAGAGCCTTCGCCTTTCGTTAACGGCCACAAGAAGCCAGCCGGGTTGCGCGTGGACCGGTTGCCGCCGCATTCGGAGGACATGGAACGTGGGGTGTTGGGGTGTGTGTTGCTGTCGCCCAACGAGGCTCTGGCGCTGTGCATTCAAAAGTTTCCGGACGGCAAGGCAGAATTTTACGACCTGCGCCATCAAGTTATTTACGACACCTTGGTTGGGATGTATTTGAATCAACAGCCGGTGGACGTGGTGACGCTGTACGAGAAGTTGAAACAAGGCCAGTGGCTGGAGGCGGTGGGCGGAATTGCCTACTTGAACGAAATTCAAGACAAGACGCCATCAGCGGCCAATTTTGCCTACTATGCTGACGTGGTTCATGACAAACATCTGTTGCGCAAGATGCTAGCAGTGTTCACTGCTGCAACCGATCAGATTTACAACCATCGTGATGGTGTGGACGTTTTGTTGGATGGGGTGGAGGTGGAGGTTTTGGCCGTGCGTCGGGCCAAGTCAACGAAACAAACCGCCATCAAGAGCGTGATCAATGGAGCCATTGGTCGGATTGAGGCCAAGTTCAATTCCAAGGGAGCTCTTTCTGGTTTGTCCACCGGGTTTCCTGACTTGGACTATTATACTGACGGCCTGGTGGCCGGGGAGTTGATTGTGCCGGCTGCCTTTCCGGGTGACGGCAAGACGTCACTGGTCATGAATTTTGCAGAACACATTGTGTTGAATCTCAAATTGCCAGTGGCGGTGTTTTCCTTGGAGATGACTTCGGAGAGCTTGGGCATTCGGCTGTTGTGCTCGGTGGCTAAGGTGAATTTGAAGGACGTTTCCCGAGGCAAGTTGACCGAGGCAGATTTTCCAAAGTTGACTTCAGCCGCAGCCCGGTTGAGCGAGTCGGGTTTGCATTTGGTTGAGGATTGCGATTCCATTTCTCGGATCGTTGCGGAGTCTAGGCGTTTGAAACAAGAACACGACATCAAGCTGATTGTGGTGGACTATTTGCAATTGGTGACGGGTGGCGGTCGTGGTCAGGATGCCAACCGGGAACAGGAAGTCAGTGGTGCAGCGGCTGCGCTCAAACGGCTGGCCAAGGAACTGAATGTGCCGGTGTTGGCACCGTCTCAATTGACCGACGACGGCAAGTTGCGCGAAAGTCGGGCCATCGGTCAGCACGCTGATGGGGTTTGGAAGCTAGAGCCAGAAGAGGAACAGGAAGGTGACCGGGATGTCGTGGATGCCGTCAAGTTGCGCATCGTCAAGAACCGCAATGGGCCAAGAGGAGTTTGTGTCAACTTGACGTTCCTCAAGACATTCACCCGGTTTGAATCGGCAGCCAGAGTTGACACCGAAGAAATCTCCAAGGGCGAACCACCACCAGAATAAAGGATCAAAATGAACGATGCATTCACCAGAGTAAGATTTTCTGACCCCACCATTCATGCTATGTTGGACGCCGGGCGCAGCCTGGAGGAAACCATAGTTGCACTAGCGCAGGAAAAGAAGTTGTTGGGCCATTACCTGATGGAGTTGCCAGGCATTTCGCCGCGTAAGGTTGTGCTGCAGGACGGCAGAACAATGATTTGGAACTGCCCGGACGACCTTGTGCCAGAACACCATGGAGTAGATCTGGCTTTGGCGCAATCTCCAACTTGGCCACACGTGTTGGTCTTTGCCAAGCGCATGGAGGCCAAGCTTGCTCAGAACCGTCACAAAGGCGACCGCGAAGGCTGGCTGAAAGACGACCCGTGGAATTTGGTGGAGCGCATGCTCGACGAAACCGTGGAGGTGCAGCATTGTTTCACGCTGGGGAGCGACGGACGAGCAGACTACGACAACGCCGAAAAACTGGCAGACGAGTGCGCCGATGTGGCGAACTTCTGCATGATGATTGCCGACGTCGCCAAGAGCCAAGAATGATTTATGGAAAGCGAACTACAACAACTCATCAACACCCTCGTCAAGGAGCGCGACTTGTATCGCAAGACCCTGATTGAGATTTCGGACCGAGGAGACGCCTGGTCGGCACAGAGAGCCACGGAAGCGGTCAAGCGATACATTTCACAGGAGGAGGGAAAATGAAATGGTTTATTACAACGAAAATGACAAGAATGCAGCCAGTTGGATCAGAGGGCTAATTTCAGAGAGGTTGATTGAAGAAGGAATCGTTGATGAAAGAAGCATCAGAGATGTTAGCCCCTCAGACATTGCCGATTTTGAAGAGCGTCACTTCTTTGCAGGAATCGCCGGCTGGCCACTCGCGCTGCGGCTCGCAGGCTGGCCAAAAGGCAGGAGCGTCTGGACTGGAAGTTGCCCGTGCCAGCCGTTCAGTCAACAAGTCAAGGGAGTTGCTGAAGGAGTGGGCGACGAACGGCACTTGTGGCCCGTCTTCCGCAAGCTCATCGAGGACTGCAATCCTGCAACGGTGTTTGGAGAGCAAGTTGCAGGAGCGGATGGCACTTTGTGGATGTCGGGGGTACGAATTGACTTGGAGAAAATTGACTATGCCGTGGGGATTGCCCGTTTGTGCGCTGCAGGGGCGGGTGCTCCGCATCTCAGAAACAGATTTTACTGGGTGGCCGACGCCACAGGCGCGGGATCACAAGGACATCGGCAAGAACGGTCCTTATCCGTATGCACTTACACGTCATGCGCCAAGTTGCGCGACAAAATTGTTGAAGTTGGGAAAGGACTGGAGGGTGATCTCGGGTTTTTATTGCGTGGTGATGGGATTTCCGGTTCAGTGGAATCTTGTGCAGTCAAAGGTTATGGTAATGCCATCTTCCCGCCATTGGCGGCGGGTTTTATAGGAGCTTATTTGGATTGTTTATGAAATGGAGCACCACCAGTCAACCCAACAGCCTCCCGCTAACCGACGCAAGCCCGATGCCTTGGGGCATTCACCAAGGCAAGCCCATGGCGCAGTTGCCGGTGGAGTATTTGCACTTCCTTTGGCAGGACCATAAGTTGAAGGACAGGCCACAAGACAATGTGTCGGCTTACATCAAGCGGTGCATTCCGGCGTTGCGAAAAGAGAATGGAGACTTGTTATGGGGCTGATTGTTGAGAGTCTGAATCGAAAGACAAAGGATTTTGATTTTGAGTTGTGGAAGGAACAGGACTCGTCGTGTCTTTTGTGTCACAACCTTTTGTCTTTAGACTCAGGAGCGGAATGGCCAGAAGATCATAGATTGCTTTTGTGTTGGGGATGCATGAGCGAATTGTGTGCGGAGCTTTTGATGGAAGGTTGCAGATGATCCTCACCGTCAAACCTATCAAAGGCGAGCCGACTTGCTTCCTCGTGGAAAGTTATACGCTCCGTTGCATTTCGTGCTCACGCCTGTTGCGCCGTTTTCCGGCCAACATGGTTTGGTTCAGTGAGAAGCAGAAAGCGTTGCTGGGCTTTGCCGGGGTTTGGACCAAGGTGGAGACCACGTTGGAAAAGTTGAAGCAGAACCGGGCCAACACGGCAGGGGATCAGTGCCCGAAGTGTGGCGGAGTTTTGGAGATGCGCTTTCACAAGGTGGACATTGCGGGCTACAACTGCAACGGTGAGTGCGGGTGCGAATATTTTGCCGTCACGTTGCAAAAGCAATTGCGCCAAGCCCCCAAGTCCGAATGGAATCTGGGGCTGCACCGGTGTTCGCACATCGAGGCAGCCCGGGATTTTGCCATTGATGTGGTGGTGACCAGCCATGAATACCACCGGCTGCGCGTCAATGGCAACGGGAAACAACGAGAGGAACACGCTGCATGAAATATCAGAAGAAGACGAAACCCGCTATTTGGCGGGAAGCCTTCCCCAAACAAGCTGCCGCCCTGCGTCCAGGCCGCGTCGAGGACGAAAAGGGTGGCCGTCGTCCCTTCCGGCCGCAAAAACGTCGCCTTGGCCCTGCAAAGCACGGCGCGAGGCGTTCACGGACACTGGCTCAAACCTTTCTGGCCGAGGAAAAGAAGCTCTACCGGCAGGAAGCTCGACAATTCGTGGCCACAAGCAACGACCTGGGCCAGTTTTGTCCGGTAGAATGGACGCTGAACAACCGGATTGTGCCGGTGGAGGAAATCCACCACATGCGCGGGCGGGGTCATGGTGGCCGCAGCCCGTTGTTGAGAGACCAACGCCATTGGTTGGCGGTCAGTTCCAGTGGCCATCGCTTCATCCACGAGAACACGGACAAAGCCAGAGAGCACGGTTGGATTTGCGCCAAAGGCCAATGGAACGTTGCGCCATGATGCTCAAGCGCGGACAACTTCTGTTGCTGGTGTGCAACCGTTGCAAGGCGGAGTTGCCCATCGCTTACGGGCACAACGCCGAAAACATCACGCCCGAAATTGCCAGTCAGCAGTTCACCTGCCTGGGCTGGACCACCAAGGGCAACGTTTCCGCCTGTCCGAAGCATTCTCGGTTGTCGGCTTTGACCGCCAAGGAAGTGTTGGCCGACTTCATGAATTTCCTGAAGTTGACCGGGCGCAAGGCGATTCCACATCCCAAAGACCTGCTGAAAGACGAGCTGAAGGAATGGGTTGGCAGCACGATTTTTGGGCGAAACCGCACCAAATGAAAATAGTTGAAGATTTTTCTTTCCTTTTGCCCAACGGTCAGGCATTTTTGGTTGTGAAAGTTAAGAATGCTATGAAAATCAAACCCATGAACATCGAAGACCTAACCATCAAGGATGCCCGTGCACTCGTTGCGTTGTTTGGCAATCAAACCCCGAACGAGAATCCATTCAAGATTGGTGCGAATTATTTCCTGCGCACCGTCACCCATCACCACACCGGGAGACTGGTGCAAGTCACCCAGACCGAGCTTGTCTTGGAGGACGCTGCGTGGATTGCGGACGACGGACGATTTTCGGACGCACTCAAGAAATGTGAGTTTGGAGAAGTTGAGCCCTTTCCAAAGGGTCGCGTCATCATTGGCCGTGGGTCGTTGATTGATGCGGTGGAAATTGACAAGGTGCCGATGTCACAAAAGTAACATGAATGTCGCTGTTGCCTTTGAAGGTTGGTCGCGGTCGGGATCGCGGTCGCGGTCGCGGTCGGGGTCGCGGTCGGGGTCGGGGTCGCGGTCGGGGTCGGGGTCGTGGTCGGGGTCGTGGTCGGGGTCGCGGTCGTGGTCGGGGTCGTGGTCGTGGTCGGGGTCGGGGTCGTGGTCGGGGTCGTGGTCGTGGTCGGGGTCGGGGTCGTGGTCGGGGTCGCGGTCGTGG
>Ga0315912_10000578_pt1 | contig 62358 bp, 47 predicted proteins | sample VfabasoilMG_FD_204469 | JGI IMG/M metagenome (GOLD analysis project Ga0315912, IMG submission 204469) | Garden soil microbial communities collected in Santa Monica, California, United States - V. faba soil | ecosystem: Environmental > Terrestrial > Soil > Garden | place: USA: California...
TCCCCATCATCCACCGAATAGCCTGCGAGATTCAGCACCGCAGCGGCCAGACTGTAATAAAGCGGCGGTTGATACATTTGCCAGCCATCCCGGGCCAGGGGCAGCCGATGGTTCTGTTGAATGAACCGGATGTATTCTTCGTGTCCCTCGGCGTCAAAACCGTAAAGCCGTGGCAGTTGCGGCAAATTGTTAAATGCCAGAGCCAACCAAAGGACCGCGACGAGGACGCCCGGCCAAAGCCACCAACGCGGGGATTCAAGCCACCGCCGCGCGGGGACGGACACCCCCGGCCAGAAGACCGCGAGGGCTACGGCCAAACCCAACGCGAGCGCCAAAGGAATGAACCGGCCCGAACGTGATGCAGGTTCGGGCGAGTAAAGCAGGTTACCGGGCAAGATCGACGGCCGGGCCCGAGCCAGCGCCGCCGGCCGCCAAGCCGAGCCAGCCAACGAAACCTCCCAGCTGGCATCGCTCGCAATCGCGGCATCCCCCGCTCGCAACCGCACCCACGCCGCGGGGCGGCCGAACGTGTTGGTCACGACCAGTTCGATCCGGTTGGTGCCGGGGACCAGCCGTCCCGAGACGCCGGCTGATTGCGGTTGTTTCCAAGCGTGCCCCTCCAAGCGGAGGCCGTCCACCCGCTGACCGTTGAGGAATAATGCCGCGCTACGATTCACCGCCACCGCGACGGTGCTGGTTGGCGGGATGGAGGGCAGAACGAACTCCGTACGGAAGCGCGCGAATGTGGGCAGCGCGGAGATGATGGCGGTGTTGGGGGGCGTGGCAAAAACAATCCACTCGGCACCGGCGTGGCGCGGCAGGAATGGGATATTATCCGAACGTCGAGTCAGCCACCAGAAGCCTGTCACCGCGGCGATGACCGCCGCGAGAAACGCAAAGCGGACTAACTGCACGGGAAGTTTGCCATCAGACACGCGCCTGATGCTGCCTTGTGGAGGTGCGGGAGTTCAAGCTTTGAGGCAGGGGCCATCGCCCGAAAATCAGGCGGAGAGGAGGTGCGGGAGTGAAAGACAGAACTGGGCCGGGAACGGACTCTCACTCACCAAGTCAGTCCCAATCCTCCGGGCGCTGATTCAAAAAGTTGGAAGCTCCGAAACTCATCGGTAAGGCGGGCTTTCCTGCTGGTCGGTTCACCGGACTATCCAGTCCGGGGTTGGACCGGTAGCGACTGGAAGGTCGCCCGCACGGCAAGCAGGAATGCCGGCCCCACGGTTCTACCGCCAGATCAGGCTAAGGTTCATGATACGCCTTACCAGCGCGATAGAGTTGGAGCAGTTCTTCATTGCGCTGGACGATGGCGGACTGGTTTGCCGCGCGCGCCAAGGCAATGGCTTTTTCCGCCGTGCTCCCAGCCTCGGCAAATTTTCCCGCCTCAGCATACGCGGCGGCGAGCGTGCCAAGAAAGAGGGGCTCGCGCTGCCCGGTGAGTTCACACGCAAGAGTGGCCAACCGGACGGCTTCAGTCCCGTCCCGCGTCGGCGCGTCGGCACTCGTGGCCAACACCCAGGCGAGGTTGTTCAACGCTTCCACGGAATCCGGCCGGGCGGCGAGCGCGGCACGGTAGAAGGAAAGAGATTCGCGGTCGCGGCGAGCCGCCGTCAGGAGTTGAGCAATCTTGAAGTTCGTGAGGCCATTGGTGGGTTCAGCCTTCAGCACGGCCGAGAACTGGTTGGACGCGTTGAGCACCTCGCCCTGATCCAGCAACACCGTGCCGAGCGCGTTGAGGGTCTCGGGATTATTAGGAACAATGGCCAGCGCGCGACGGAGTTCGGCCGTAGCTGCCGGCAAATCACCTTTCATCACGTAGAGGGAGGCCAACCCCCGATGCACGTGGAATACGCCGGGCTTCAAGCGTCCCAGTTCCTGATAGGCGGCGACCGCGTCGTCGAGCTTTCCCTGCCCTTGCAACGCCTGCGCAAGGGTGTAGCGGGCGCCCAAGTGCAGCGGCGCAAGCGCCAGGGCGGCGCGGCTATGGGTTTCCGCATCGGCGAACCTGGCTTCGCGCAACGCGAGATCGGCGAGGGCGTGATGGGGATCGGGGAATTTGGCGTCGAACTGCGCGGCGTTTTGAAAATTTGTTCGGGCGGCGGCCAGGTTGCCCAGGCGCAGAAACGCGGCGCCGCGCGTGTTAAAGGCCTCGGCGTAATCCGGCATGATGCGCAACGCGGCGTCGCACTCGGCAAGCGCCTCCGGCAGTTTTCCCTGGTCCAACAGCGTGGTGGCGTATTGGGTGTGGGCGATGAAGTTGTCCCGGGTCACGCGCACGGTATGGGCGGCAAGAGTGGCGGTGTTCGGCCAATATCCGACCTGTCGGGCCGTCAGTAGGGAGCAACCGGCGAGCGCGGCGAGCGCGACCCCGACGGGCGCAAAACGTGGCCAACGCCAGCGGGTGAAGCACGCGGTCACACCCCAAACGATGACAATGAACAAGCCGATATGCGGAATGTAGGTATAACGATCGGCCAAGCCCTGGCGGCCGACCTGTACCAGGCCGATCACGGGAACGAACGTGCCCAGAAACCAGCACCATCCGACCGCTCCCGCTGGAAACGCGCGCGCCTGCCGGAGGAGCCACCACGAGATGACGACCAGCAAACCCAAAGCCAGCCAGAGCGCGGGTGAATTCCACGGCGTGATCACGTACGGATAGAACACCGCGAGATCCACCGGCCAGAAAGTTTTCTGCAGATACTTGAGGTAGGACATCACCATGTTGGCCAGGCGGGTGTCCAGCGCCAGCGCGCTGAGCGGCACAGTGGCGCCGGAGCCGCGTTGCACGAGCGAGGTGATGACAGCGGTAGCAAGGGTGAGCGCGAAGAAGGGCAGTTTTTCACTGATCAATTTCATCATCACCAATCGCCAATTGCCAAAGGTCAACCGGTTGAGCGGCCAGAAATCCAGCAGTAGCAAAACAAACGGCCAGGTCACGAGCATGGGTTTGCTCATCAAGCCGAGGGCGAAACCGACAAGCGCGAGCCAGTACCACGGTGAAGCCAGAGGACTGAAGATCGAAGCTGGCGGAACTTTCAATATCTCATCCGCCGCTCTCCCTCGTCGGGGCGAAGAGGGTAAGGATTTTCGCGTCACATATTGAACGTAGGCAAGCAGCGTGAGGAGGCCGAAGAACGTGCTCAGCACATCCTTGCGTTCGGAAATCCAAGCCACCGATTCGACGTGGAGCGGGTGCAGCGCAAACAGCGCGGCCACCATCCAACTCCGCCACCAGGTCCCGGTCATCCGATAGAGCAGCCAGAGCAGCAGCAGCGTGTTCGCCAGATGAAAGCCAACGTTCACTAAGTGGTGCGCACCGGCATTCACCCCAAAAAGCTGGCAATCGAGCATGTGCGACAGCCAGGTGAGCGGATGCCAGTTGCTGGAATGCGATTGCGTAAAGGCCCAGTGAATTGAATCCGTAGTCAGCCCCGCCTGCACGCGAGCGTTGGCGCTGACGTAATCGGGGTCGTCAAAATTGATGAAATCGTGCCCGCGCACCGGCCAATACACTGCCAGCGTGACAACCACCAAAAGCATGGTCGTCGCCCAGAATTTGAGATTTCCGTTGGAGCCGGAATTCATGCGAGCCGCATGGTGTTGAAGGGGCAACGAGGCGGCAATCTTTTAGCGCAGTCCCCGGCCAACCTCATTTCGGCACCGTAGATTCGTGGAACGGTTTGCCGGCGCGATAGAGTTCCAGCAGCTCCCGGTTACGCTGAATGATGTTCGTCTCGTTCATCGTCGCGGCAAGGGCGATGGCGCATTCCCCCGCCGCCGCGGCCTCGGTGAACTGGCCGGCTTCGGCATAAGCGGCGGCCAGCGTCCCAATGAACATCGGGGATTCGTGGCGCGTGAGTTCGCACGCGCGGGTGGCCAGTTGGACCGCACGCTGACCGTCGCGGGCCGCTGGCGCCGCGCTCGTCGCCAGCTGCCAGGCGAGATTGTTCAGGACCTCCGACCGGAGATGAATGCAATAAACCACCTACCTGAGTTCGTGATACGGCTTACCAGCACGATAGAGTTGCATCAGTTCCTCGTTACGCTTGACGATGGACGTGGCGCCGATGCCCTTGGCGAGGGCAATCGCGCCCTCGGCAGATCTAATGGCTTCGGGAAAACGGCCTGCCTCCGCGTAGGCGGCGGCGAGGGTGCCCAGGAAAAGCGGGTTCTGCCGCTCTGTGATCGTGCAGGCTTTTTCCGCCAGGCGCACGGCTTCCGCGCCGTCGCGGACCGAAGCATCCGGGTGGGTGGCCACCACCCATGCCAGATCATTCAGCGCCACCGGATGCTCCGGCTGCAACTGCAACACGGCACGGAATTGGGCGATCGCATCGGTACGCCGGCCGGCCGCGAGCAACACCTGCGCAAACTCCAGATGATTCACTGCGGAGGGAGCGGCCCGGACGACTTGATCCATCTGCCCCACAGCCGCCGCAATGTCACCGGTGCGCAGGGATACATGGGCTAGCAGCCGGCGGGCATCAACATCGGCAGGACTCAGGGCGAGTAGATCATTCAAGGCCGCAATGGCAGCCGGCAGCCGGCCCAGTTCAACGAAGGCGCTGGCGAGATTGAATCGGGCCGTAGAATCTCGAGGGTTGATTTCCAAAGCGCGTGCGAAAGCATTGGCAGCGCCGGCAAAATTCGTCTGACCGGCAAAGGTGTTGCCCAGTTGCAGCCAGGCCTCGGAGTAATTCGGACGCAACTGCAGGGCGGTTTCAAATGCCCGCGTGGCGGCAGCGAATTCGCCCAGCCGGGCCTCAACAATGCCGAGGTTGAGTTGGGCTTCGGGTTGGGTCGGATCAAGGTTGATCGCCTGGCGCAAATGCTCGCGGGCCTCGGCTGGTTGGCCCAGCCCCAACAGGGCCGTGCCCAGATTGTAATGCGTGCGCACGTCTGGCGTGAGTTCGACCGCGCGCCGGTAATGTTCCGATGCGCGACCGGAATTGCCCAACTGCAGGAGACAATTGCCCAGGTTGATGTGGGCGTCGGTGTAGCGCGACTTAAGCGCAAGCGCGGCCGCGTGTTCCGCCGCGGCGGCGGCCCAATCGCCACGTTTTTGCAACGCCACGCCCAGATTGTTATGGGCAACTTCATTGCGCTCCGTCACCGCGAGTGCATGGCGGAAAAGGGACTCGCTGTTGCGCCAAGTCTTGATTTGCCGATAGGATTGGCCGGCCAAAGCGCCAAGCGCCATGGTAGCCAGCACTACCACGCCCACAATTCGAGGACGAGACGAAACCACGGACGGCGACCACGCATAGAGCAGCGCCAGGAACAGCCCAATCTGTGGCAGATACGTGTAGCGGTCGGCCATGGATTGTCCCCCAACCTGGATCAGGCCACTGGTCGGCACAAGCATGCCGAGAAACCAAAACCAGCCCACTGCCAAGGCCGGGCGGGAGGTAAGCCAGCGCACTGCGGACCAAGATACCAGCAAAAGGAGGATCGCTGAGCCAATCACCACCAACGCCGGCCATTGATCCGGATATGGGTAAAACACCGCCAGGCCATCGGGCCAAACTGTTTTGGCGAGGTAACGAGCGTATGATACGACAGCGTTTGCAAGGCGTTCCGGCAGGGCGGTAATGCCCGACATGGCGCCACCCTGCTGTTGGACTAGATAGGTGATTACAGCCGAAGTCGCGGCGAGAAGAAAGAAAGGGAGCTTTTCCACGAGGAGGGGCCAAGTCGAAGAAAGCGGATGAAGGATAGAGGATGGAACAGAACGCGGAGCGCGGAGTGCGGAGTGCGGAGTGCGATTCAGCGGCCAGTAATCCAACAGCAACAGCACGAATGGGAGGCTGATCGCCATGGGTTTGCTCATCAGCGCGCAGGCGAAGCAGACCAGGGCGAGCCAATACCAGACGGAAGCCGGAAGACGGAAGATGGAGCGGAGTGCGAAGTGCGGAGTGCGAGGTGCGGGGTTGGGAGTCGCCGTGGTATAGCGGGAATAAACGAGCAAGGTCAGCAAGAAGAAAAGGCCGCAAAGCAGGTCCTTCCGTTCCGCGACCCAGGCAACGGATTCTACCCGCAATGGATGCCAGGCGAAGAACGCCGCCACAAGTGCGCTACGCCATAGATCACGGGTGAGCTGCCAGAATAAGATCAACACCAGACCCGCATTGAAGCTGTGCAAGACCAGACTGGTGAGATGGTGACCTTGCGGCCTCAGGCCGTGCCACTGCACGTCTGCTTGATGCGAGATCCAAGTGAGCGGGTGCCAGTTGCCAGCATGACCCGTGGTAAAAGCCCATCGCACCCCCGCCGAACTCAAGCCTGACTGTACCGCCGGATTGGCGGTCACATAGTCGGGATCGTCGTAATTAACGAACTCGTTCTCCAGCGCCCCACGAAACACCAGAAAGGTGAGCAGCCCCAGGATCAGTGCCAAAGTCAGAGGAGACTTGAACGTCGATGCGAGCATTTGTTCCCGCAAGTGTGAGGAACGAAAGGGTAAGTTCAAACGGGAAAATAGGTGTGACGGCGAGTTGCGAATAGAACAGTCGCGGTCCAACGCAAATTCCAAACCGCGAGGCGTAACGGAGAGAGCGCCCTACCAAGGCAATCTTGGCGGTGGTTGGGACGGCTTAGGCCCGGGCGAAAAGGCAAAGGAAGCGGGCCGAGGTTACCGATCTACTGGGATCTGGGCTGCGCTGGCGTGGGATTAGGCGTAATGGAAGTTGGCGGCAACGGCGGGTAGTTGGGGTTGTTCTTATTCCGCTCGCGCTCCACTTCAATCAGAATCTCCTGCTCCTCAGGAGTCATTGTCCGTTCAGGCGGCCAGTTTTGACCCGGTTGAGGCGTAGGATTCTGCGTCGTGACCATGCCATAAGGGGTCGTGGTGGTGGTGGTGTTAGCATTCGCACGCGTTTGCCGCGTCGGAATGTTTTGCAATGCACTCGCACGACTGCTCAGGCCAGCAGTACCACCGGGCGTAGCGGTGTTGGCCGCAAAAGCAGGCGGCGGGGTGACCGAACCGACATTAAGTCCTGGAGCAGCGGGCTGCGGAACTCCACCCGCCAGAGTGACGGGTGAACCAGCAGGTTTGGCAGCATGGTCCTTTATGTTTTTCACTTCGACCGAGCCGTGGTTATCAAATTTCACTGACCGGTCCACAAGGTTGATTTCGAGCACACTGATTTCGTCCTCGCTATCCCCTTCTGCCAGGATCTTGGAGATCTCGCTCGCGGGCTGTGGCGGCCTGGCGGGCAAGGCGACTTTGAAGAGCACTTGGTTCTTGCCCAAGATCGTGGTAAAGCCCTGTAATGTGATGGCAGGCGTTGGCGGCTTGTCGCTGACCGGTGGCGCGGGTGGGGGCGGATCCTTCAGGCCGAAGAGATTGCGCGCGATGATCCTTTCATACGGATTATCCGCCGTGGCGCCGGTGGCCGAGTTGACCAAAACGCCAACGACGGCTAGGGAACTGAAGATTCGGGCCGTGCACATCATAGACTCAAGATAACCATTCCAATGAAGAAACACCACCGGGTTTTTAAAGTTGCGACCCAGATCGCCCCAGGATTCGGCAAGTTCGAACGTTCCGCCCCTCACCATTGTAGAAGGGTTCATTGGGTTTGATTGAAGCGTGGGCTCAAACCGAGAACGAGTCATAGGCAGTGAGAAAGAATTTGAAAGAATTCGTCATGATTTCTGGGCCAAGAGCTGGAAGCGCTGCACTCAAGTGCTGTTCCTAAAGCAAAAAGCCCCGAGTTGCCTCGGGGCTTTGAGAATAACCGATTGAATTACTTACGGCGGCGGAAGATCAGCAACGAGGCCAACCCCATACCAGCAAGCGCGAAGCTCGAGGGCTCGGGAACAACTCCCGGCGCTACCAAGCTGAAACTCTGCAGACCAACAATGTTCGGCGGGGTATTATCGACACCACCAATTGTGTTAACAACGAACATAGGCGATGCCCCAATCAACGCCAAAGGATTTTGCGCATTAAATGCGGTCACAGCAGCAGCCCAACTACCGAAACTACTGGGGAAAACGCGCAGTTGGAGCACGGCTGATGCAGAATCCAAAGGTACACCAGCAAGCGTAGCTGTGGTGGCTGCAACAACTCCAGCGCCGGAGCCCGTACGGAACGTAGTGGTCGGAGTACCAGCACCAAACGTATCGTTGACCAGGACACCATAAGGAGTGGCTGACCCCCCCGGAATTGTGTTGCCCGGAATCGCGAACAATTGAGCCGTCCACGCATTACCGCTAAGCAAAGCGCCAGCGTAAGTTTGCGATCCGGCCGGCTCATTCGCCGCAGTATTTCCAGTCCTTTGAACAGTGGGATTGAGGGGGTCAGGCGCATATACACGCGTGTTAACACGCGTCGCACCTGAACCGATCAGATTGTTAAAGACCACGGTGCCTTGGGCAAATGCCCCAGTAACAACCGCAAGTGCTAGTGTTGTGAGTAGTGCTTTTTTCATTGGTTAGTTTGGGTCGTTGATTGTTTACGAATCAAATTCTGCTTCCGAATCCCAGTTTAGTTGACGGTAAAATTGCGAACCCAATTGTTTTGCGTTCCAGCCTTGGTGTAAAAAAACGCTTGGCCGACAGCGATATTCGGCTCACTTGGGCTCCAAACCAAATCAAGTTCGTCAAATCCATATGCCGTGAAACCACCATTAAATGTGAACAACTGATCATTGGCCTCTGCCGGGAGGCCTAAAGTCGTTGAGATTAGACCGGCCTGAGGAACGATTGATGATCGCAAAACCTTAACACCTGTTGGCAGCGTGTTTGTCAAGCTACCTTGGCGCACTTCACCCACAAAAGTTAGAGTTGTAGCCTGAGGGGTGATAAAAAATGCACCTTCGCCGGGATTCATGGTGGCATTACCATCGGGGGTCCAGACTAAATCGAGCTCGTCAAATCCATAGGCCGTATATCCGTTGTTGAACTTAAACAGCTGGGAGTTTGGAGCGACATTTGGAAGCAAGCTGCCGATGGTGTTGTTTGTGGTATTGAGTTGATTGGCGATCAGAACCTTGGTGTTCGCAGGCACCGGGATGTTCACATAGCCAACAACGTTCTGGGAGTAAACAGCCTGCGCCATGGTGGAGGCGAGACCGGCGGCCAAGGCCGCAGCAGCGACTATCAATGTTTTTGTTCTCATGTTTTGTGTGTTTGTTACCGTGTGTGATGTCAATCTCTCAGAGCAGCAAGTTTGAGTCAACAGTTTTCTGGGTTTTTTTTGAACGAAATTGCACCCACCATCTTAGCTTGTAACGATTTAATTTACAAATGCTTAGGCGGAATGTTAGGATACCATACGAGCGTCCGCAAGTGACCCGATGGTGACAAGCCGCTTGTCCCCAGCCCTGTAACCAGTACTAGGGACAAAGCCAGTTCAAGTTTTTAGGCTTAAGTTTACGGTCCGAGCGCACGATGAGAATCATTTTGGAAGGCTGGAGCGGAGAACGTGAGGCTGACTGTCGCATTCCGGCGTACCGAATCTAAACAGTGAAGCTGCTGATCGCTTGGTCTCTGCATGACGGCGATAGCGACTGCATCTTCCCTTCTTGTAATTCCGCTTCCAGTTGGCTCAAACAATACGAATGAGGCTCAAGGAAGTCGTAAGTGAGTAATGTCTGCCTCGAGTAACTTGCCGTCTTGAATAAGTGTTTCAGCCCGTTGCGACTTTGTCTAAATCTGTAAATGCGTTGGATTTGTATGCTCACCTGTTTACGCTCGGTCCATGGCTTTCCAAGTTTTGTCACACACCGCAACGTCGTGGATTACATCAGCATTGGGCGCTCTCCAAACCGGACCAAGCCGGCAGTGGTATCGGTGGACGGCGGTAATCCTAGGAATAATTATTGGCCAAGGCCTCCTGTACTGGCCGTCACTTCTTGGAAGCAAGGTATTGTTGCCCTTGGATATATTGGCGCAGCCCGCAATGTTTATCCCGCGCACCCCGGTGGTCGCAGCGATTCCCGAACACGATTGGTCAACCGGCGATCTGATCACACAGGGTGAGCCCGCCAGACGCTATTTCGCGAGTGAACTTAGGGCGGGGCGTTGGCCCGGTTGGGCGAACTATCATTTTGCCGGTGCGCCTTTCACGTGGCCAAGGTTCTCGGTGTTCGCATTGCTGAACTGTTTGGATGAATCTCCTCGCGTCTTGGCATGGACGCAACTCATCGTGGCACTGGTGGCGGGCCTGGGGGCATATGGCTTCTGCCGCGAAGTGCTGCGCTTAAGCTTCTGGCCAGCGACAATGTGCGGCTGGTGTTATCCGTTGACCGGGTTTCTGGTGTTGTGGCAGGGAATGTGGCTGGGCACAAGCACGGTCTGTTGGCTGCCCTGGTTGCTGTTGTTCGTACACCAGGCCATTGAGAATTCCGAGCGCTGGAAAGTCCCGCTCGGGCTGATAGCAGTGACATTCGTGACGGTCACCAGCGGGCAGCTTGACGTCGCCGCACAAGTTATGGCGATCTCCGGACTTTTTGGATTGTGGCTCGTCTGGCACCGCAAACGCGCTATCATTCTGCCTAGTGGCAAAGATAAGGATGGATTGGAGACAACAGGTCCGGGGAAGCCGAGAATCGAACCTGCTGCAAGTTACGTGCGTCCGATTGTGTTCCTCAGCGGAGGGTGGGCCTTAGGTCTCCTGCTAGCTGCGCCTTACTTGCTGCCCTTTGTCGAGTATGCAAAGACCGGCTACCGGATTGAACGGCGGGCGCAAGGCAACGAAGAGCGTCCGCCGGTGGGGCTTGCTGCCCTACCCCAACTTGTGTTGCCGGATTATTATGGGCGAAGCACCTACGGAAGCGTTCTTACGATTAGCCAAGTGCCACAGGAAAGCGCCGCTGGCGCCTACGCCGGCGTTGTGGCAATGCTGGTGCTGTCACCGGTTGCCTGGGGAAGCCGCCGACTCCGTCCGATCACTGGCTTCCTCTGGTTGCTGGGGCTGATCGGCCTAAGCTGGCAACTGGACCTGCCTGTGGTGGTGGATGCAATGCGCCTACCAGGTTTGAATCTCGTCTCTTACAACCGGCTCGTGTTCGCAACGGCATTTGCTATGACCGTTTTGGCGGCGATCGGCCTCGAGGTCATGAGCCGCGCGGACATCCCCTGGCGACGCTGGTACTGGTTGGGTTGTGTGCCGATCCTAGTTGCTGCAAGCGCTTGTGTTTACCGGTGGTTCGCTCCACCTGGGGGGATCGGGCCCGGCTTGGAATCGCTGGTGCAACAGGGTATGACAGTGTCTTGGATCAAGGACAGTGCCGATATCGAGCAGGTAAGAAACTGGTTTGCGCAACACTATGCCGTCTCTGCAGGATTCTGCATCTTGGGGATAGGGGTCTGGCTGGCCTTCAGCTTCCGAAGAAGCTGGCTGCATCGAGCGGTACCGTTACTCACCATAGTTCTGATGGGTGACCTCCTATGGTTCGCATACGGCCGGGCGTCCCAGTCTGATTGGGGGCTTTATTATCCTCGGATTGAAGCTTTAGAGCAGATCAAACAAGCCGCCTCCGGTCGGGTGATCGGATACCACTGTCTGCCTGCAACCACGGCCTATATGGCCGGACTTCAGGACATCAGAGGTTACGATGCGGTGGATCCTGCCAGGTTGATTGAATTATTGGCCCAGACCGCCGATCCGAAATCAATCATTACGTCATATGCCTACTCGCAAATGCTATCTCCCAAGGTAAGCGTAGACGAAGCTGGTCAAATGAAGCTATCCCCAATCCTCGATTTTCTGGGTGTGAGGTACGTGATAGCGCGAGAACCGTTCACGAATGGTTTGACCACCCGTTTCCAAAGCTTCGACTATTATGTGTACGAAAATCACCGGGCGCTGCCCCGCGTGTATGTGCCCGGTCGATTTGAAACTGAAGCCGATCCTTCCCTCCGATTGCGGCGGCTGACAAGTGAGGAATTTGACCCGCGCGAATTGGTAATCGTCGAGAAGCCGCTGGAATTACCTGAAACATGGCGTGGCAAGGCCAAGATACAAACGACAACGTCCACTCGCATAACGGTCACAGCGCAAATGGAATCGGCTGGAATTGTTGTGTTGGCAGACTTATGGGACAAAGGATGGCAGGCACAGATTGATGGTCATGAAACACCAATCCTGAGGGTGAATCATGCGATAAGAGGAGTGGTAGCGCCGAAAGGCAATTCGGTAATCGAATTCACCTACCAACCGCACAGCCAATTTCTTGGAATCCGCCTTGCGATCGCCGCGGGGCTGGGCCTGTTGGCATGGGGATTGATTACCCGCCATGCGCGGTGCAGTGGAATCGCGGCACGAACGCTGGCAGGCCGACCCGACCGTGAGATTCCTAGATAATTGATAAGCCAGAATGCGATCCGTAAAAGTAAACTTGGCCTCGGAAGGCGATACAATGTACGCCGCCAGTGCAACATGCTGGCTCGCCCTTTTGCTGGCGATCGCAACGGCGGTCCTTTTCTGGCCGGCTACCCGAAACGGTTTCGTGAATCTGGACGATCCAGACTATTTCACGGCAAATCCAGTGGTGCAGAAGGGCCTGACGGTTGAGGGGGTGAAATGGGCCTTTCAGGCGGGATACGCGGGCAATTGGCATCCAGTGACTTGGGTGTCGCACCTGATTGACGCGGAACTCTTCGGCAATAAACCGGCCGGCCCGCACGCGGTCAACGTGGCCTGGCACGGTTTGAACGCGGCGCTGGTGTTCCTGCTGCTGACGCAGCTGACGGGCAGCCGGTGGCGCAGCCTGCTGGCAGCCGCGTTCTTTGCGTTCCACCCTACGCACGTGGAATCGGTGGCGTGGGTTTCTGAACGGAAGGACGTGCTAAGCGCGTGCTTTGGTTTGCTGGCACTGATCGCTTATGCGGCTTATGTGAGGTCGAAGGCCGAAGGTCGAAAGTCGAAAGCATATTATGGATTGGCGCTGGCTTGTCTTGCCTTGGGGCTGATGAGCAAACCGATGCTGGTGACGTGGCCGTTGGTGATGTTGTTACTGGACTGGTGGCCGCTAAGACGGCTGTCGAGGGTCGAAGGTCGAGAGTCGAAAGCAGGAGTTGGCGAACCCTCGACCCTCGACCTTCGACCCTCGACTTTCCGTCCTTTGCTTCTCGAAAAGCTGCCATTTGTGGCGCTGGTGGTCGTTTCGTGCGTGGTGACAATTATCGCGCAAGAGCGTGGCGGGGCGATGCATACAATAGCTGATACCTCACTCGCGGCGCGTATTGGCAACGCAGTCGTGGCTTATGGGCGATACCTCGGCAAAACCTTTTGGCCAACGGACCTGGCTGTCCCGTATCCGCATCCAGGCCAATGGCCGATAGTGACCGTCCTGGCGTGCGCCGCAGGATTGATGAGCGTCACGCTGGGAACTTTTCTCGCCCGCCGCCGTTGGCCGGCAGGCTGGATGGGTTGGAGCTGGTTCTTTGGCACAATGGTGCCAGTGATCGGGCTGGTGCAAGTGGGCTCGCAATCCATGGCCGATCGGTACACGTACCTTCCGAGCATTGGGCTGTTCATCGCGCTGGTGTGGGGCAGTTGGAGCGTGGTCGAAGGTCGAAAGTCGAAGGTCGAAAGACGCTGGCGAACTACGGCAGGAATTGCGGGCACGGTGGTGATCCTCGCGGCATTGAGCTGGCTGACGAGGGGGCAGATCTCGGTGTGGCGGGACACAGAGACGCTATTTCAGCACGCTGTCCAAGTGACAAAAGGCAATTACATCGCGCATTACAATCTGGGCCATTATTACCAGGAACAGGGCCGGCGGACTGAGGCGTTTGCGCAATACTTGCGAACGACCGAATTGAAGCCGCAGTATCCCAATGCCTGGAACAATCTGGGCGTGCTGCTGACCGAGGATCGGAAATTTGCCGAAGCGGTGCCATATTTTCAGGCCGCGCTGAAGCACAAACCGGGCGACGGGGAGTTTCGGACCAACGTGGTCCGCTGCCTGGCCTTGGCGGGGAAGGAACGGGCAAAGGCCGGCAGATGGGCGGAAGCATTACCGCTCCTGCGCGAGGCGGTAGCGCTGGGACCAGAGAGCTTCGAGGCGCAAAACGCTTTGGGTTCAACGCTGGCCATGAGCGGACAGGTGGCCGAGGCGGTGACGCATTTTCGTGCAGCGGTGACGGCCAATCCGAACAGAGCGGTGGCCCATCTGAATCTGGGGCGGGCCCTTGCAGCGCTAGGACAGACAGAGGAGAGTGAAACGGAACTTCGGCGCGCACAGATGTTGATGAAACTGCAGGGAGAGTAAGATGGGGGCAATAAACGTGACGGCGGCGCACAGATAAAAATGCGGCCTCCGGTGAGCAAATTGGACAACGATGTCGCCGTGTCCAAGCGGGGCGCCGTTCCAACGCACGCACCTTGCCACCGCAATTTGAATGTGCGGCTTCAATTCGCAACTTCAAAATCGGCCCAGATCTAAAACAATTCAAGGCGACGTAGCAGGAAGTACTCGTTGAAAGGCTGATCGTCGGTAATTCGGATGCGTGGGTCGGGATCGAGCAACGGTGCGACCGGATGCTCGCTGGTCAACACCTGATCGAGGTAGGCTGAAAGGTTAGCTTGTGGGTTCCATTCCAACAAATCCTTTTGCGCACCCGATGGCATCCGGCCGCTGATCTGCTCGCCATTCAAATGCGGGATTGGTTGCGTGGAAGCCAGAAAGTGGGCGCCATACTTCTCAACGGAATCAAAGCATCGAACGTATGGAAACGTTTCGTGAAGCGAACGCAAGATGGCGCGCGCCGCTGTCAAGTCGCCACCTGGATACCAGGCCTGAAGAATGCCGTTGGTGGCCAGTCGCGAGCGGGCAAGTTCGAAGAATTCACGCGAATATAACAGGCTCGAGCCGGCGGCTTCCAAAGGTGGTGGTGGATCGATCACAATCACGTCATACCTTTCCGCCGTGCGCTTGAGGAACCGACGCCCGTCATCGACGATGATACTGCCTTTTGGGTGGTTGGCGAAGTAGTCGGCGTCGGCGTGGAAAAATCCAAAGCTGTCCCTGACGCCGGGCACGAGTTCAACGGCCGTAGACTTGATGTCCCAACTTAGCGCAGACCGATAAGAAGTACCCATGCCGAAGCAGATCACGAGCGCGGATTGCGGCTTGCCTTGATAATGGGCCAAAGGCAGATGGACCATAAATTTGGTGATCGGTGTGAGTGTGGTCATGCCGAGGCCATTCACACACACCAGACGATAGAAGCCCTCTCCATAACAGAGCACCGACGCCGCATAATCGCGACGAACGGTAGCGTGCGGCTCCGTTTTCAGGACTTTGTCCTCGTAACTCTGAGAAAAGAACAAGACCACTGCGGAAAGCGTGGTGGTTGCTGCACCGAGACTGACAAACAACGGGCGAGGAACGGAACGAAGCCCTTGGAAGAAAAACGCCAAGAAAGGGATGGCGAGTAGCAGAAGCGCATCCCGCTCACTAAACCGTGGCAGCAGGACGTAGCAGGCAAAGAGTGGCCCCAGAATGCAGCCAACCACGTTTATGGCGTAAGCCCGCCCGGCGGCGGCAGGCGATCCGCACGAATACTCGTCAATCAGGCGAGGAGTTAGGTAACCCAGCGCCGCACAAAACGGGCAGATGCTGGCCAGGAGAAGGGCAACGCTGAGGGCATCAGGTTGATACAACCAGTTCGCGGTCACAATCCGCGGATCATTGACAAGCACGGGCAGCAGCGCGAATCCGAACAGGCATGCCAGTAGAACGCCCGTTGGAAACAAGTCGCTACTTCTCAGATGCCGCCGGTAGAACATAGAACCTGTGAAAATGGCCGCCAGATAAGTAGCAACTATCAAGGCGAAAGAATAGACCTGCGTTTTCAACACTGGCGCAAACGCGCGAGTCCAGACGACTTCCATGGCCATGGAACAAAACCCGGTGGCAAAGAGCACCCACTGGTTAAGCCGGCGCTGGCCAAAGGGCCCGCCTTGAACTGTCGCAGAGCCTGCCGCGACCGAATCACCTGTAGCGGGGGACGCAGCCGCGAAAATAGAAGCTCTTGATGCAACGCCGGATCGGGAGCGGCCAGCGAGCCACAAGGATACCGCGACGACGGCAAAATTGCCCGCCGCGGCAACCCAAAGCGTGTGGCGGAATCCGAGCATTTCGATCAAAACCAACGGTCCGGCGAGAGAACCGAGGACGGCGCCAAGCACGTTGGCGACGTAGAGAAAACTGAAACTCGCGAACGAATCCGGTTGCTGCTCCCGGACGAATGCCATCATCAGTGGAAAGGTTGCGCCCATAAAAAGACACCAAGGCAGGATGGAAAAGCCCAAGACCAACGCGGAAAGGAGTAGGTACCAAGAGGAATCACCCTCTCCGGAGGAAAGTAGAAGTTGCTCGCCAAAAGAAAACAACCAAGGAACCAGGAACGCGCCAAGACCGATCATAAATTCCGCCAAGGCATATAGCCGCAACGCCGCAGGGCCGTCACGACGCACCGCTGTTTGGATCCAACGGCCGCCAAGCCATGACCCCAACGAGAGTCCCAGCATGAAGACTGAGATCACGACGGAGAGGACAGGTGTGATAATCCCGAAAGAGGCAAAGGCGAGTCGCGTCCAAACCATCTGATATACCAATCCTGAAAAGCCGGAGAGAAAGAACAATGCGAACAGCAGCGGCTGTCTGGAGTAGCTCATATCAGCAGTCACGCAAGCATGAACACCACGCACTCAGCGAGGAGGTGCGGGCGCATTCGTGACCGACGCGTTGGTGGTCGTAGTCGAATTAGGCACGGCCATCTTTTGCAGATTGCGGCGCGTAGAATCATCCGGTGGGGCCAAATATGAATACAATCCACCTGGAAACCGCGGGGATTCCAACCAGTCGGCCAGGAGATGCAACTCCGCGGCGCTCAATCCCATGCTGGAGCGCCGGTTGACTGTCCATTCGGATGGTGGTTGATAATAGATAATTGTACCGCAATTGCCGAGATTGGGACTGATTGCCGTAAGCCACTTGATGGCAGCGGAGGGCGGCGGCACTTGAGCCTGATGCAGAGCAAGGCGTAACAATTGTGCGATATACATCCAGTCTTGGACGCGCTCCTCAGTAATCTCCCAATCATAGTACACGATGGTAGGCGAATGCTGGAACTGAGCGAGCAGTTCCGCCGGCGCCGGGCGATTGGTACGTGTAGCCGGAAAAAACCCGCCAGCCAGCCAGCCTCCAGCGGCCGCTGATGGCGCGCTCAACCATGGTTCCATGATTATTATGTCCTCCCAAAGCAATCGGCCATCTGCGGAATTGGTGAAACATCCAAGTCCATTCGTCGCCAACCAGGCATTTTGGACGACCAGCCGCCCGGCCAAGGCGACCAGCCGATTACTGGCATCGGCCAGCGGCGCCGCAAAGTAGGTTTGAAATGGAAGCCCGGCTTGCGACCAGGTGTAGAACTGCGTCGGTGGCTGGCCCAGACCCAATTTCGGCCAGAATGGCAGGCTGGCCAGCAACGGACGCGCCGCGCGACAGGCGGCAAAACTCGTCAGAGGATCGTGGATCAGGTTGGTGGGAATGTTCCAAGGTTCAATCGTGAGCGCCGGCGCGGTCGCAAACGCAAACTGGCCGCGGGTCAAAACGGATACACCATCGCCCGTAGTGTGCAGCTTTACTCGCGGGCTATTCGCCGGCAGCGACCAACCGAAACCAAACGCACGATTGAGCGCGGCGAGATCAAGATCCAAAGAAAGCCAGTTGGTGTCATGAGCGTGGCGGATTGAAAGTGCTTCGAGTTCTGAATGCGGAGTTCCGGGTGCGGAATTGCCAAACACAATCAAGGTCCAATCGTTTGAGTGACGCGGAACAAAGTTGATGACCGTGGAGGACGAAGCACGGAGGGTGAAACCCGTGGCAGCGAGCTGGGCCTTGGCGCCCGTCAGGGATTCAAGGGCCATAGCAAGATTTGTCTGCCAGAACGAAACCCGCTCCGTTGGAAGCCGGATGGCCACGGACCACGCCGCCGGACCGTTAGTCGGATGCAGGAACGTCCAAAGGGATTCCGCCGACACCAAGTCATCCAGCAATGGGCGAAGCAGGGTCGCAGATGCGCCGTTGGTCGCCGCGGCACCGCGAAGCAAACGCCCGGGAGCGGAGGCTAGTTTATCGAGAGTCTGCGCGGCGAGCGTGGAGCTTTCCGGGAGCCGCCAAAGGGCCATGACTGCGGCGGCGTTGGTGTCGGCTGCCAACCGGTTCTGGCCGAGCCAATGAATCGTGGAAGGCGCGGAGGCGGACGTCGGGGCCGAAGAAGCCGGGTTGGTGGCCGCAGGCGAGAGGGCAGCCGACGGCGGCGCGACCGGGGCGGGAGCCGGCGAGCGGTCACAGGCGGTAAAACCGAGGAGGGCCAGAACGGTCGCCACAAACCTACTGATCAATCGAACAAACATGCGGCGATGGATTTGCCAAATCTGACAGCCGGATGAAAGCAAAATGAACCGGAGCTGACCGGCTGAACGGGAGTTCAGTAAGATCTGTCTCTCACCCTTCGGTGAGAAGAAAGACCCTGGTAAGGCGCTGCAATGTCGTGATGACCCTGATTCACGGCGCTCTAAGCCGATAATAGCTTGCCGGACCAACAATGGGCTGGTTGAGGTAGTAGCGACCGGTCTGGAGCGTCGGGATGTTGGTGACAGTGACCCAGCTATTCGAAGTTTGAATGCCCGCGGTTCGCTGGAGGAAGTAGCTGGCGAAATTGACCGGCCATGAAAGAGTAACATTAGTTCCGGCCAAGCGAATGGTCAGCGCCGGTTGAATAAGGGTACGTTGCAGCCGGTAATAGCCCGCGGAGGACTGAATAGAGAGGGGATTGTACACGGGCGTGTTCGTGACGAAGAACTGCGTGCCACGCACCACCGGAACGTTGGTAACCGAGCGCCAGAAACTGCCGGCGAGTTCGTCCGGCTTGTTAAAGAGTGCGTATCCAGGGGAATTAGTCGTCCAATACAGAACCACGTTCGTGCCGGCCCGGGCAATGCGCAGGATGGGGCCATCGGGATGAGCGGTGACGGTGGTGTTAAGATTTAGGGAATTATTGCCGAGCACGGGATCGAAGATCCCGGAAGTCACCGTCACGGGCGTGGTGATGGCGCCCTCAAGCATGGGTCGCAAGGTCAGCATGATCGTCGCAGCCGTGCCGGAATTCAATTGGCCAAGATTGGCGTTGAAAACGTTGCCCACCAGTTGCGTTGTGCCCTGGCTAACCGGAGCCCCGAGGAAGAGCGTGTTAGGCGGCAACGTCGCGGTGAGGATCACATTGGTGGCAAGGGTCGGCCCACGATTTGTGACTGACAGCGTGTATACCAAATTGCTGGTGACGACGACCGTCCCCACCGAGCCGATCATGCTCACACCCACGTCGGCCGCGGCTTGCACCTGACTCACGGCGGAACTCGTGTTGTTGGCGAGGATCGGGTCCGCGGCCGAGGACGTGATGACCGCAGTATTAGTAAGGAGTCCGGCGAGCGTCGGGCGCATCACGACGCTCAGATTGGCGCTCTGATTACTGGCGAGGCTGGTGACGTTCCAAGTCACCACTCCGCCGGCTTGAACGACAGTTCCGCGGGTCACGGTGGCCGAGACATAAGCGACGCCGACCGGCAGGACATTGGTTACAAACACGCTGCTCGCTGCGGATGGTCCATTGTTGGTGATGAACACTTGATAGGTAAGGTTGCTGCCCGCGTAGAGAATGGGGCCCGCAAATGAATTTGCGCTGGCGCCAATCACCACGTCCGTCAAAGGATTGATTGTGGTAACGATGGTCGCAACGTTGTTGGCCGTCGCCGGATCCAGCTCGTTGTTCTTGCGATGGTAGACGCCGGTGCGGTTGGTGACCGAGCCCAAGGTATCCCCGGTCTGGTAAGTAACCGTCACCGTGGCAACGGCGTTGGGGGGCAAAGTGCCAAGAAAGGCGTACACCAGATCCGCCGCGATGGCGGTCGGCCCCTGACTGGCCACGGCCCCGACATAGGTGAGTCCCGCCGGCACCGGATTCGTCACCAGGACATCCGTCGCCGTCCACGGGCCGAGGTTGGTTATGCTAATGGTATAAGTCAGATTGCTCGAAGCCAGGGTCGGATTTGCATTGGCGGTCATTCCCAATGCCAGATTGGCAATACCACGAATCTCCGTGACGACTGCGGCGCGGTTGTTATTCGTGTTCGCGTCGATCGGCGACGCGGTGAGGTTTACCAGATTAGTGATCCCCAAGTCAGGCGTAAGCGCCTTGGCGAGGATGGTGGACTGCCGGGCGGCGCTGTTAGTGAGATTGCCGTAGGCAAAATAAACGGTGTTGCCGACGTTGCTGACGACGCCGGGGGAGTTGGTGGCACCAAGAAACTGCAACTTGGCTGGCAATACGACGGTAGCGACAACGTTGGTAAAGGTGGAGGGCCCGTTATTGTGGACGAACACGCTGTAAATCACATTGCTGCCGACCACGACATCGTCCACGGAACCAATCATGGACACCGAGATATCCAAGGGAGAGGAAATCTTGGCCGCAAAGACATCACCGGCACCGATGGCATTGGTCCGATAGGTGGCGCCCCCGGCCTTCGGCAGGTTGGTGGAGAAAGTATCACTGGCGATATAGAAGTTGAGGGCCGCATCCAACCCCAGTCCCACCCCGAGGTTCGCCGGCGCAAACAGCGACCAGAAATCGAAGTCACCACCAAACGCCTCGCGATCCGACCCGCCATAGTAAGTGGCAAAGATCAGACTCGAAGCGCCGGGAATCAGGGGATTGATTTTGGCCGCGAACAAGTCAGAGTCGTCGCCCACGATGCCGCCCAACGTCAACTTGACCGCGTCCGGGGTCACGGGCAAATCGCCTGACTGGGTATAGCCCGCCAGGTAAATGTGCCCAAGCCGATCCACGATCACGGACCGCGCGCCATCCGAGCGAGTCCCGCCGAAGTAGGTGGAATAAAGCAGCGCTGACCCGGCCCCGTTAAACTTGCTCACAAATGCATCGCTAAAAAAGCTCCCATCCGCTTCGCCGGACTGATGACCATTCACGACCGGAAAATTTAACGATGCGGTTTCGCCGCAGACATAGGCCTGACTGGCAGAATCCACCCATACGCCATACGCGGAGTCTTCCGAGTCGCCCCCGAGAAAAGTAGCGAACACCCGGCTCGGGTTGCCGGCGTTGCTGATTTTCACCAGAAACCCATCATTGAAACCGCCGCCGTAATTCGGCTGGTAGGCGTTCACCACCGGGAAACTGGCCGGCAGGATTTCACCGAAATCGTCAAATTCGGCCAACATGGTGCCGACTACGTAACAGTTGTCGTTGGTATCCACCGCAATCCCATAGGCGACGTCACTGTAATTACCGCCCAGCCAAGTCGCCCAAACGAGGGAACCGGCACCGGATTGGGAGGTATCGAAGCGCGCGACCATGGCATCCTGAAAGCCGCCGCCGAATCCGTTCTGGATGGGAGCTTTGCTGGGGAACGCACTGCCGGACGCGGTGCCACCGGCAATCCAGGCGCCCCCGGAATTGTTCACCGCCACCGCAAAGGCTTCATCGTAATCCGGGAAGTTGCCGCTACCGTCCCCCAAATAAGTTGAGTAAACCAAGTTCGAGCCAAACGGCCCGAAGCGGGCGAGGAAGGCATCGCCAAACACACCGGCCGTGTCCTTGAACGCGTTCCGGGTCGGCAGGTTCACCGAATCGGTAAAGCCCGCGATAAACACGTTGCTGCCCGAATCGACCGCGATGGAGTTGGCCCAATCATTACTGCCACCGCCGAAATAAGTCGAAAACACCAGCGCCGTGGCATTGCTGTTGAGCTTGGTGACGAACGCATCGGCGTAGGCGTAAGGATTGGTTCGGTAAGCGCGAAATACAGGAAAGTTCGTGGAATAGGTCGCGCCCGTGAAATAGGTGTTGCCCCATTTATCCACGGTCATGGACTGGATGCTGTCGAGATCGGCCCCGCCCAGATACGTCGCGTAAACCAACAACGGATCGATCACCAGCTCCTGCGTGGCATCGTACTCGCCCAACGCAAACTCCACCCGCCCGCCCGGCAATAGGCGATAACTAACAGTCACTTCCTGCCGCGCACCTGCGATGGATTGATAAGCCACCGGCTTCCGCCAACGGAGTTGCTTGCCATCCAAATGCAGCACCAGATCGCCGGCAGCATCCAGGGTAATATCATCAGCCCCGGTAAAACGCAGCCGGATCAAGTCGGGATTGGCCCGCGGCGCGACCACGAAATCATATTCCAATTGCGACTGGTTGCCGTAGTAGACCAAGTCAATGCCCGGATAAACTCCATTGAACCGCGCCCGGGCAAACGTGCCAATGCCGGTCTTCCAAATGGACGGATCGTTGCCAAGCAGATAGTTCACGATGCCCGGCAGCGATTCTTCCCCCGTCGCAGGAGCCAGGCGATTTCCGCCGAGCAACTCGAAGCGTACTTCGCGAGACGCCGCCGCCGGCTCAACCGCCCGACCAGGTGACCGGCCCGCAGAACGAGAAGCGGATTCCCCGCGGCGGGACGGGCGGTGACTCGACGTCAGCAACAGCCGCGCCTCCCCTGGCGCCACTGCGATGGAACAACCCGCGCCGCGCACATAGAACGAAATGTCGTCGTTAAATTGGCCCACGTTCGGTTCGAAGCTCAACGGCAACGCGCCTAGCGAAGCGGCCAAGGGAGCCGGAGCCGCAGAAGTAGAACTGTCAGGCGCTGCAACGACGGGGGTCGCCGCCGCCAAAGTCAGCATCGCGAGACCGACGAGACTATACGACGAGGGAAACCGGCGACAGCCGGCGGGTAGATGATAAATCCTCATAAGCGGGGAAACGCGAGATGTTAGCGAACTCAGCGGATGATGCGAAAATCTGATTGCCGGACGCGCAGCAAAACGACGCGCCTTCGGACCGCCGGGTGAATGTACTGATGACTCCCAAAAACCATCACTTGTTTATACGCGGTTAATGCGTTGCGCGCCAATACGTACCTTTTCTGACAAGACCCGGGTAAGCAACCGGAAGTTCAGACCGCCACCGACTGGTCTCTTCCACGAGAAACACGGCCGGAAATAATCTCTAAACTGCCGTGACCGGCGACGGCGTGGCGACCGAACGTTTCAACGTAAGCAACCGATCCGGCTGTAGCGTCAGCCACAGCGCTCCCAAAATCAACAGACTGTTCTCGAGGAGTTTATGACAGATCACGACCTCCCCCGCCCCGCAGCCGCAATCGAACTTGATGTCGCAAAAGGGCGTCCCCTGCGCGGCGTGAATCGCCAAGGCGCGCCGGGCCACAATGATCGTGAATGGCACCAGCATCAGCACCGCCACGCAAGCGGCGCCTCGCCGCCAGACTCCGGCAACGAGCAGCGCGCCGCAAAAAACCTCAAACCATGGCAGCACCCCAGCCAGGCTGTTGAGCAACCAGGGCTGCTGGACCATCTCGTATTGCCGCACGAGCTTGAGAAACTCCACCGGGTGCAGCGCTTTGTTGAGGCCCATGTAAATAAAGAGCCCACCAATGACCCAACGAAGCAACAGGCGCACGTATTCGGACTTGGCAATGGGATGAGTCATGAATGCCGTCATTTTGCCGCCGGAGCGAGCCGGCCGCTGTTTCGCTCGCCCAGTTCAAGCGGCAACTGGTTGGCCTTCCATTCCTTCATGCCGCCGACGTAAATGATGAGTTTCTCGCGCGGCACACCGATCTCGGTGAGCATGAGCGCAGCAAATTCACTGTCCTCGCACGTCCCGCCGCCGCAATACACGACGATCTTCTCGGCCGCTTGCAACACCGGCAGCACGGTGGGCAGGAATTCCTGCGCGCGGTAATGGAAAAACTGGTAAGCACCGGGCACATGTCCTTCTGCGTATTCGTGGTCCCGGTCATCGAGGAAAACTATCGCCCCCAGAGCAAAGCGTGGATCCGCGTGCAACTGTTGAATCTCGGCAAGCGTCCCGGGTTGCAGGCCTTTGCCGCGCAGCCGCGCAAATACGGGAGACTCGGCAACAGGGGAACCCTCACCGGCGGGAGCATTCGTCGCCGGGTGGGCCGGGGAAATAACTTGCGGAGAAATTGGCACCGGAGTGGCGCCGCTAGGAAAATAATTCCGCTTCAACTCCAGGCCCCGCGGCGAGAGCGCATTGGCAGCGAAACCCAACGCAATCCCCACTCCGGCCACCAGCAAGGTCTCCGGCAACAATTTCATGAATCACTTGGGCGCCGTGGGCGGATGATCATGTCCGGTATGGTCTTCGCCGTCGCCTTCGATGGGAAACCCATCCGCAGCCTTCGGGGCCAGGGCGCGGCGACCTTCCGGCGTGCTCAGAAACCGATTCGCCCGCGCGGTCATCGGCACGCCCTCAGCGGTGATGGCGTTATTCGCGCCCACCACGAGGATCGGCACCGTGATCGAGGCGTAATCCGGGAAATTGGATTTCAGCGTCAATTCCGGCGTGGCGACCGCGGACTTGGCGGAAGGCGGCACCACGAGCGAAACTTCGTAGGCTCGACCGGGTTCGGTCTCACGCAGTTCCACGCGGGCGCCGGGCACGTTTACCCGGACATCACTCAACTGGAGCGGCCGGTTCAAGCCATTACGAAAGACGATTTTTGCCGGCCAATCGTTGGTAAACTGCGTGTCCTGAATGATCACCCGCGGCGGATTGATCACGACGGAAGGCTGCACCACGCTCATGGCGCTGAAGGAGATCACCGGCGTGTTGGTGGATGAGGTTTTGACGGAAATGTTGCCATGGGGATTGGCAATGTTGAGCGGGGGCACGCTGCGCACCACGATCTCGAACAACTGGCCCGGCGTGTTGGTGCGGATCTCGGCAGCAAACAACGGATTGCTGCTGGAAGGCTCAAAAACGTGCAACGGCTCGGACGCGTGGTTGGTGACTCTCACGACGGCCGTGGCATTCGAAACCAGCTCGGAGTTCACTGACAACATCGCCACGGTGGGCGCAACTTCAACCGGCCGCCAGACAGTGCCCTTGAATTGCAAAGTAAGCGAAGGAGTCGCAGGATCATTGCATCCGACCGTGGCGGTCTTGGTGATGACACCGGAAAAATTGCCACTGTTGAACTGGAGCGGAATCTGCCCCACGCCGCCCGGCGCCACCTCCCGCGTCCATTCCCCCGCCGTGGTGCAACCGCACGAAGCAACCACGCTGGTGATCTTCAACAGGGCCGTGCCGGTATTAGTGAAATAATAATCATGCCGCACGGATTGGCCGCCGACGATTTTATCGAAATCGTGAATAAGCTTTTCGAACTGAATGCGCGGAGTGCCGTTGGTGGCTGGCGCATCCGTCTGCGCGACTAATGCCCCCGCCGGTATCATAGCCAGAGCTAGCAACGCGGGCAGAGGATGGTTTCGAAAAAACGGCAATGGCAGCTTCATGTTGATTTGCGCAATAACGGTCCACGCGATGCGCGCAGGCCGACTGATGCGCTCATACTTAGCCCGCGGGCGTCCATTGTTCAATCGGAAGTTCCGGCCCCGGCATAACCCATCAGGAGTATAACGGCTGCCCCGGAAATCGCCCGGGCGCCGCGGGGTGTGGCCCGACAGCCTGCGTTCGCCGTCAGTCACGGGAGTTCCTGCTCTCGAGCCAATTCCGACCTTCAGAGCGAAGTCAAAACGCCGCCCGGTCGCCGGGACCAACCCTTGCCACGCCCGGTAATGAAACGGACTCAGCGCGCGGCGGGAGTCCGCTGTCGCAGCGTGGCCAGTTGTTGCTGGATCATTGCCCGCGTGGTCGCCAGTTCTGCCGGTGACAATCCGGCAGCCGTTGGATTGACCGTCAGGGCCGGAAACCAGATTTGGTCTTGGACTTCGTAGTGCAACTCCCGGCACAGCCGCGTTTCCAGATCCCGCATGTGGCCCGCGCCGTAGAAAATGGAGACCGAATCAGTCCGCCGCAGGTGCGGCAGTTCGCGGCGGAGGTCCGACACCACCCGCTGGTTGCGCTCCGCAATCAAGACGCGCAATAGTTCCTGCATGGCCGGCGGCAACGCACCGAGCGATTCAAAATCACCCTGCACGCCGTTGAGCGTTTCAATGAGCGTAAACTTCGCCAGCGCCTGGTAACGCGGCTGCGTGCCGAGCCAGCGCAATCCCAGATTCATCAGGCGACCCAGAAACGATTCACCCTGCATCACGTCCAGCAACCGCTCAAAATTCCGCGCGGCCTCCGCTCGCGCAGGCGCAGACGTGTTGGTGGACCCGGTCGCGCCCGCAACCCCGGCCGACATCAATTCGCGCAGTTCCGCCACCGTCAAATCGCTGTTGCGAAAATGCGGACGATCATAGTTTATCACTTCGAGTTGGAATTCCAGACCGAGGGAGCGCGCGAGCTGCGCTTGCATGGAGACCGGTTGCGGCGGCACCGTCGCTTGCTCCTGCGCGCGCGTCGGACCGCGCGGCGCTTCCGGACCGCACACGCCTTCGAACAGCACCAACGTACGTTCATCCAAGTGCGTCTGGAGGGCGCGATAGTAAGCGCCTTCACCCAAATGCGACGCACCCGTAAGCCACAGCGTCGGCCCCGTCCCGCGCCGCGGCAGCAACCGACGGGCGGCGATCTCTAACTGCACCAACCCTTCCGGCGTTTCCCGCACCCGGACATAAGGAGCGCCAGCCATCACCGTGGCGGACGGACGCTGGCTGGCACAGCCAAACCCCACGCCGACCAAACCGCAAAGCATTAAAGCGCAACGCCACATGCGCGCGAAAATGGCGGGCACAGGCCGGAAAGTAAAGTGAAGCCAGCGATCACCAGCGGCGGGCGCTCGCCTTGAGTTTGCCTCGCTTCCGATTAGAGGCATGGCTGGTGGGTTTGAAGCCGTCGGGCTTGCTGCGAATCCAGCGCACGAACTTTGTCACTTCCGGATGCGCGCGCAGCAAGACCAGCGTGTTGAACTCGCGCTCCAGCGTTTTCTCCGAAAACAAGGCGTGCACATGGTTGTGACACGGCCGGCAAAACCACGCGAGGCGGTGCTTAACCTCGACGCGATCAAACTCGCGCTTGTTTCGCTTGTTGGCATGCCGCGCCTTGGGAATCAAATGGTGCTTGGTCAGCGCCGCCACGGCGCGCCCGCACAGTTCGCAGATGCAGTTCATTCGGTCCGCAGGCTAACAACGTCACCTCAATTGGAAATCGCGAAGCCGCGCAAAAACAAAAACCGTGACTGCGCATGCGCCTAGTCACGGATGAATTTCACCTGCCGTGGATTACTCGTCCGAGGACTTCTTCTGACCTTCGGTGAGCCACCATACCACCATCGCCGGGCCAAAGCACAGGGCCACGCCGATCGGCATCGCAAATATACTCCAGAACGCGTCCATAATGGTGGGGATTGTGCCGAGCCGCGGTCGGAAGTAAAGCGTCGGTTATCCCCAGGCGGACCGCCGCCCGCGCAGTTTGACTTGAGAAAATCCGGGCCCGCCCGTAATTCGTAAGCCCCATGGGTATGACGAATTACGCAGCGCGCTTTGGCGGCATCCAACGGCTGTTCGGCACGGACGGCCAGGAACGCCTACGCCGCGCGCACGTCTGCATCATCGGCATTGGCGGGGTCGGCTCGTGGGCGGTCGAGGCGCTGGCGCGCACCGGGGTGGGGCAGTTAACTCTCGTGGACCTCGATGACGTCTGCATCAGCAACGTCAACCGCCAGCTTCACGCCGTGAGCGGTGAGTTCGGCAAACCCAAGGTGGAAGCCATGGCCGAGCGCGTTCGCCTGATCAACCCCGACTGCGTCATCCGCGCCGAACAGAAACTGTTCACCGCCGGCACGGCGGACGAAATCCTCGCGCCAAAATTCGACGCCGTGCTCGATGCAATTGACAGCACGTCGATGAAGGCGCTACTCATCGCAAAATGCCGCGCCCAAGAAATCCCGGTCGTCACGACTGGCGGTGCCGGCGGGCGCCGCGACCCCTCGCTCATCAAAGTGGACGACCTCGCCTGCAGCACGCACGACGGATTGCTCGCAAACGTGCGGAAGTTGTTGCGAACCGAACATCACTTCCCGCGCGATCCGAAGCAGAAGTTTGGTGTGCCGTGCGTGTATTCACCTGAACCCCAGGTGTTCCCCGCCAAGGACGGCGGCGTGTGCGCGACACCGGAGCCGGGCGAGAACCTGCGGCTCGATTGCAAGAGTGGCTACGGCACCGCGACGTTTGTGACAGGCGCGTTTGGTTTCGCGGCGGTGGCGGAGGTGGTGAAGCTACTCACGCGCAATTACGCTCCCGAAAAGCCGTAGAAAGTTTTCCTCCACCCGCGAAGCCAGCGATTCGACAGATTCCTCGAACAGTTCAGCTGCGAATTCATACACGCCGCGCAAATTCGCCGGGTGATTCAATGGCTTGCCCGTCACAGCCTCCAGCAGTGGAAAGTGATCGCGCGCATCCGGCAGGCTTTGATCTGGCGCATCGGTTTCGATCAACAGCCTCTCGTGCGGGACGTATTTGAAGGTTTCACGCTGACGCTCCTTGCGTTCATGGGCGTAATAGCCAGGCAGCGAAAAATAGGCGCCGAGATCGGCGAACGGTTTTACCATTTCCTTCGGCCCACCGTAACTGTGGAGCAGAAAACCGCAACGTGGTCGCGGCCCGCTTTTGAGGAGTTCAAACATCCGTCCCCACGCCTGCAAACAATGAATACTCACCGGCCGATCGCGTTCCGCCGCGATTTGAAGTTGCGCGACGAAAACTTCCTCCTGACCCGCGTACGGCAAATCTGGCTTCCAGCGATCCAATCCAATCTCACCCACTGCAGAAGGAACCTCGTCGAGCAATCGGATCAGGTTATCGCGCCACTGCGGCGTGCGTTCGTGAATGTACCAAGGGTGATAACCGAAGCTGGGGATGACGAGCGGCGATTGTTTTGCCAGCGCCTGCACTTGCGGCCAGTCTTCCTCGCACGAGCCGTTCACCACCATCGCGGCAACACCAACTCGCGCACAGTCGGCTAGCAGTTCCGCCGGCCGGCCACCGAAGCGGTCGTCCTGCAAATGATTGTGAGCGTCGTAAAGCCTCATGAGGCAGATCAAGCGATACCCAGCGCCGCGATCTCCGCCGCATAACCTTCGCGAAAGGTTGGATATTTCAGTTCCAATCCCAGTTCAGTGCGCAGCTTGCGATTAGAAATGCGTTTGCTCGTCAGTCCGCGCCGGCGCGAAGTGTCAGGTGACGCGGTTGAAACTGGCGGCAGCGGCTGGCCAAGTCTTGTCGCTAACCAGGTGAAAAACGCAAGCTGGCTCACCGGCTCATCATCCGTTGCGTTGTAGATTTCGCCGGGCCGGCCACGTTCAAACGCTGCAGTGATCGCACCGATCAAATCGTCACGGTGGATCATGTTGAGAAAACGACTGCCATCGCCCTCGATGCGCGCTTCACCACTCAGGAATTGGCGCAGCAAATAACCGCGGTCGGGACCGTAGATTCCTGAGGCGCGCAAAATCATCGCCGGAAAATTCTGCTCCCGCGCTACCGCGAGCAACACGCGTTCGGTTTCAGCGAGGACTTGCGTGGATTCACTGGCTGGTTCAGTGGGACTGGATTCTTCCACCACTGACCCATCGTTCTGACCGTAAACGCCAGTGCTGCTGGTGTAGACATATCGCGCCGAAGGACGGCGGACAAAATGTGGCGCCAGCCACGCAATCAAATTCCGCGTGCCTTGCAGATAAAGCTGGCGGTAATCCCCCACGCCGCCGCCACCCGTTGCAGCACAGTTGATCACCCAATCAAAGTCATTCGGCAACGTAGCCAAGGTTTCCGCGCGCGCGATATCTGCCGTTAGAGGGAGGATACCTGAGTTGCGCATCCCTTCATGAGCTGAAATGGAGCGACGCAGCCCATAGACTTCGTGCCCCTGCCGCACCAGTTCGGCTCCCAGCGGCAAGCCCACATAGCCAACGCCCACAATCAACACACGCATGCGGGGAGTTAACCGGAATGGCGCGATGAATCAATCCCAAGTCCGGAACGGCAGCGCGCTTGACTCCAGGAACCAGTCGCACTTTGGACACTTGCCGGGGGACTTCCATTGCTCAACGCGATGGCGGGCAGACACCGGGCAAGCAGCGGAAAACTTAATCCAGCGATATTGCTTTGCGCCACCGGGCGGCAGACGATCCACCAGCGTTTTGAAGGCGGGCGTTTGTTTGAATCCGGCAAGTTCCAGCAATTGCCGCCGGCTCCGCAGCGTGGACTTCCACTTCCCCAAATTCAAGGACGGCACGGCCAGTTTCAGTTCCACCACCGCGTCGTGCAGTTCCTTGCACTGATGACAACGCACCGTCTGCACAATGAACCACGCGCCATCGCTCACACCGCCAGCCACCCGTGCGCGGTAACCGCAGCGGGAGCATTCGAAGAGGTAGTTTCGGCCCATGGTGTATAACGGCGCACTCGGCCCGAGTTGGGTTTAAGAGTTGGCCCTTGACCCGGCAAGCAGATTTCAACCTGTGTAGGCGAAACTCGCCAACCTGCAAAAGCAGTGATTCAGTTGCCGCGACCCAACCAACCAGATGAGTGGGTAACCACATTGGAAGCTGGAACAATTGCTTGGCCACCGGCTCAAAGGAGGCGTAGAGTGAAAACCTGAAGCCAGAAGATGGAAACTAGAAACCAAAATGACGAAGGGGCCGCACGGCCGACCGCCGACGCACACAGTGGTCGGCCGGTGCTGACTATGCGGTTCTGCTTTGTGGCCGCACTGATGCTTTTCAGTTTTGTTGCCGTGGCCCAATACGCCATCAACTGGCACACGATTGACAGCGGCGGCGGCACAAGCACCGGCGGTGCGTATTCCGTCAGCGGCACGATTGGCCAGCCCGATGCCGGCGGGCCGATGACCAACGGCCAGTATTCCGTCACGGGCGGTTTCTGGCCATTGCCGCAAGTCGTGCAAGTCGCCGGCGCACCGACCTTGTCGATCGCTGCAATTGGACCCAATCAAGCGCGGATTTCGTGGTCGCCCACTACCCCGGGTTTCGTATTACAAGAGACCCTGAGACTTTCGCCCACGAATTGGGTGAATTCCGCCAGCGGTGCGACCAATCCGATTATCGTGCCGGCTGCGTTGCCAACCAAGTTCTACCGGCTGAACAAGCCGTGAAGTTACTCCCTTGGCAGCGCGTTAGCTTCTCCCTTGTCTTACAGGTCAGCCACGCATTCTTGAGCGCGCGGCCGCTGTATTTTTGCTTCTGAGGGGACTTAATTCCGGCTAAGCTGCGGCCATCCCATGGGTGACCACGCACCGACCGAATCGAATGCTGTACCGCCAAGTCCGGTCTTTGCCACCACCCACTGGAGTGTGGTGCTGACCGCGGGCGATGAATCGTCACCGCAAGTGGAAGCCGCCCTTACCCGTTTGTGCCAGACCTACTGGCTGCCGATCTACGCTTTCGTGCGCAAACGCGGTCATTCGCCGGAACAGGCGAAGGATTTCACTCAGGCGTTCTTCGCCAACTTTCTGGCGAAACAACACGTCACGAAAGCCACCCGCGAGCGCGGGCGGTTCCGCTCGTTCTTGATGACTTCCGTGGAAAATTTTCTGCGTAACGAGAACGACCGGGTGCAAGCGCAGAAACGAGGCGGCGGCCGGCAACTTCTCTCGCTCGACGAACAGGACGCCGAGGCGCGGTATCTGTGCGAGCCCACGACCGAAATGGATCCAGCCAAGGCGTTCGAACAACGCTGGGCCGCCACACTGCTCGACAATGTACTGAGCCGCTTGCAGGCCGAGTTCGGCGCGACCGGGCGTGGCGATTTGTTTGAGGCGTTGCAGGCGCATCTCTGGGGCGACGCTGAATCCACGCCGTATCCAGAGCTGGCAGAGCGGTTTGGTCTTTCGCTGGCGAATGTCAAAACCACCGCGCATCGGTTGCGGCAGCGGTATCGGGTATTGTTGCGCGAGGAAATCGCGCATACGGTCGCGCTGCCCAGCCAGATTGATGATGAAATTCGACACCTGATGGCGGTGGTGAGCGGTTGAGCGCAGCGCCCCCAGCCGAGACACCACATCGGCAAAATCGTGTAACCCTCCGCGAAGATTTCTTTAATGCTTGCTGACGTGACGAAACCGATTCAGGCAGGCCCGGCAAAGGGAAACTGCAAGAAATGCGGCACGCCACTTGGGCGATTTGCGCCCAATGGCGTCTGCCCGCGCTGCCTCTTGCAGGATGCTTTGCTGGAGACGGAGAGTGATTCGGAAGCTGGCGAGGATGAGGAATCCAAAGGCGCGCGTGGTCTGGGACGGTTCGGTGATTACGAATTGCTGGAGGAAATCGCGTCCGGTGGGATGGGCATCGTTTATCGCGCGCGGCAGGTGAGTCTCAACCGCGTTGTTGCGCTGAAGATGATTCTCACGGGACAGTTCGCGCGAGAGACGGAGATCAAACGTTTCCGCGCCGAAGCCGAAGCCGCGGCGCACTTGGATCATCCGAACATCGTGCCGATTTACGAGGTGGGCGAACGGAACAGCCACCATTTCTTCAGCATGCGGTTCATGGAGGGTGGCACGCTCACGGCGCGCATCGGTGATCCGAAGTCACCTCTTTCCAATGATACCGCGGTGCGATTGCTGGTGAAAGTCTGTCGCGCCGTTCACTTCGCGCACCAACGCGGCATCCTGCACCGTGATCTGAAACCTGGAAACATCCTGCTCAGTGCCGAGGGCGAACCGTGCGTGAGTGATTTCGGGCTCGCAAAATTTCTGGAGCAGGCCAGCAAAGAGACGGCGAGCGGCGCGGTGCTGGGCTCCCCGAGTTACATGGCGCCGGAACAGGCCGCCGGAAAGCCGGGGCAGGTTTCAACCGCGGCGGATGTTTACAGCCTCGGTGCAATTCTCTACGAGATGCTGACTGGGCAGCCGCCGTTCCGCGCGGACACGCCGTTGGCGACATTGCGCCAGGTGGTGGAGCAGGAGCCAAAACGCCCGAGCACGATCAACCTGCGCGCGGATCGTGATCTGGAAACGATCTGCCTGATGTGTCTGGAGAAAGAACCCGCGCGGCGTTACGGCTCAGCGGAGTTGCTCGCCGAAGATCTGGAGCGCTGGCTGCGACACGAGCCAATCCACGCGCGGCAGAGTTCGCCGATGGAACGGCTCGGCAAATGGATTCGCCGACGCCCGGCCACAGCAGCGTTGGTGTTCATCGCAAGCGCGGCGGTGTTCGCGTTTGTTCTGGGCCAGTCAATCATGAGCCTGCGTTTGCGACGGGCAAACACGGAAGTCACCGCGGTGAACCGCAGCCTGCACGCGAGCCTGCGCGAAATGCAGTGGCGGCGAACAGACGAAGCAGCACAAAGCGGCGATCGCGACGAGGCGATTGCGTGGCTCGCTCATTTCCTGCGCCAGAATCCAAACGACCGGGTGGCCACGGCGCGATTGCTGTCGTTGCTCGCCGCAGGAAATTTTCCAGTACTACGTCTGCCCCCGTTGGCACATGAGTCTCAGATCACGGCACTGGATTTCGGTCAACGCGGTGAATATCTGGCCACGGTCACGGCCGGAAAAATGGCTCGGCTCTGGCAGACGCAGACTGGCAAATTGGAAATTGAACTTCCCCATCCCGCGCCGCTCTCGCACGTCCTGGTTTGCGGCGACAATGATAGGCGGTTGCTCACAATTACCTCCGAGTCGAAAGCCCGATTGTGGGATTTGAATCAGCGGCAGGTGTTGAATGAAATCGAACTGAGAGCGGTGGACGAGCGGTTGGTGGGACGCCAGGTGCTGCCGTCTCGCAACCGCGAAGCGGTTGCAATCAACGTGGCGTCCAATGTCGTGGGCGTGCTCGACACCGAGTCCGGGAACTGGCGGCTGCCGCCGCAATCCTTGGCGCAGGCGGTCCAAGTTTTCGCGCTTTCCGGAGACGTTCGTTGCCTCGCGGTTGGTTTGCCGACTGAATTGCATTTGTGGGACGTGACGAAAAGTAAGCCCCGTTTGCCGCCGATGGCGGTAGGCGGACTGCGGGCGTTGCAATTCTCGGCCGATGGCTGTTGGCTGGCGTGTCTGACCGAGAGGGCAATCTGGGTGATGAACACCGCGACGGGCCAACGCGAGCCCGAGATTGACTATCGCGCGTTGGGCATTGCCTATCTCAGCGACACCAACGACCTGGTGGTGATTGATGCCAATGGCGCACCGTTGCTATTTGACTTTCGCACGGGAAAGAATCGCGGCTCGCCATTTGGCCAGTTGAAGACTGACTGGCAGCGCTATCCGCTTTTGGAGTCGTCCCTCTTTCACGCCAAATCTGCGGACCGGATGCAATTGCTCGATGCCAAGACTGGCTTATCGCGGTGCGAAGTATTTTACCACGATGGTTGGATTCAACGTTCGAAATTGCATCCGAACGGCCAGATCTTGGCGACGGCGGCCCAGGATCGCCGGGCGCGCATCTGGTCGGTGCAAATGCAACGCGCGGAGCCAGTCACCATTGCCGCTGGCGACGCGGTGTGGGAAGCGCAATGGAATCCTACGGCAGATCGAATTTTTTCCATTACAGAGACAAATGGCGCCGCGGTCGTGCAATTCTGGAATGGCCGCACCGGCGGGGCTTTGACCGCGCCGCGCCGGCCGGAGGAATCGGTTTTCCTCTCCGCGTGGTCGCCGGTGGGAAGCCGCCTGGCCACTGCATCACACGAGGGCGTGGTGCGTTTATGGAATGGGATCACCGGCGAACCTTTCCCAAATCCGCTGCGTCACGCTAGCTCCGTGCAGGTGATACTATTTTCACCGGAGGGGAAATTCCTGGCGACGGCGGATCACAAAAACGTTTATCTCCGCGATGGAGAATCGGGCACGATGATTGGCGAACCAATGCCGCATCCAAGCGCGCCGATACGGATTGCCTTCAGCCGTGATGGCGGGCGACTGGCTTGCGGCTTGCAGGACGGTTCGGTGCGCGTGTGGTCTGTGCCGGACACCAAACTCGTCGTTGGGCCGCTGCAGCACGATGGGACTTGCTGGGTGGTAGCATTCAGTCCGGACGGCCGCGTACTGGCATCGGGCTCTTCCGACGGCACGGCGCGATTGTGGGACGCATCCAATGGACAACCACTGCGTCCACCCATCCGGCATGAAAGTTCGGTTTTGTGGGCAGCGTTCAGTCCGGACGGCAAATTCCTCGCTACAAGCACCGACTCGGGACTGGTGCGCGTTTGGGAAGTTGCCAGCGGCGCGCTCCTTGCCGGACCGATGCGACACCCAGGGCGCATCTGGACTGTGAAGTGGAGTCCGGACGGAGAGTTCCTCACCACCATCTGCACCGACGGCAACGCGCGGCTGTGGCACGCGGCGAGTGGTCACCTCGCGGCCGAACCGTTCGCCCACGAAAAGGAAGTGCGCCGGGTGCAATTTAGTCCGGACGGGAAGCGGCTGTTAACCGCGGCATTTGATGGCAAGATCAAGATTTGGGATCTTGCGTGCTTGCGCCCCCCAATGCCAGCGCCGGATTGGTTACCGGCACTGGCCGAAGCACTGGGTGGTAAATGCATCGGCGAGAACGATACGCCGGAGACAGTTCCCGGGGACAGCTTCTTCAAAGTCCAGCAACATCTCGCTGCCACTCAGGCCACCAATGGCTTCTACCGGGCTTTGGAAAAATGGATGCTTGAAGATCGGCTTCAACCCATGGTCGAACCCTTCCGGCCTTGAGTTGCCTCATAGTTCCTTGTTGCCGTCCCGCCGACGCGACCTTACCTCCCCAACTTCTGCCGCGTTCACCAGCCGAAAACTCTTTGTAACCGTTCGCACCTTTTTCTGTAGTGCTGCGACTGAACCCCCGTTGTCACCGGCGGTCCCAGGCCGGATTGGTGCGCGGACATCGAGAAAATCAACGATCGGCAACATGATTATGAAGACACTGCAACTAAGTCTGGCATTGGCTGCCGTGCTCGCCGGGACAAGCGGCGGGTTGGCTCAAGGCACAGCATTCACCTACCAAGGCAGGCTGGATGATGGCCTCAATCCGGCGAATGGCATTTACGATTTGACCTTTGCGCTCTTCGACCAGGCCAGCGGCGGAGCGCAACAAGGCGGCGTCATCATCAATTCTGCCACGACGATCAGCAACGGTTTGTTCGCCGTATCGCTGGACTTCGGAAATCAATTCCCGGGCGCGAACCGCTGGCTGGAAATCAGCGTGCGCACGAATGGTGGCGGCGCCTTCAGCACGTTAAGTCCGCGCCAGGCGATAACGGTCGCTCCCTACGCGGTCACGGCTGGAAACATCACTGGTTCCGTAAACGGCGGCCTGATTACCCCGGGCTCGGTCCCGGACGCCAGCCTATCGGCAAACATCGCCTTGCGCTCTGGTGGCAACCCCTTTGTCGGCAATCAAACGGTGTCCGGCGGCAAAGTTGGCATTGGCATCACAAGTCCAACTGCAAAATTGCAAGTTGGCTATACGAATAGTGGAGTCGGTGTTTTCGTGGGCGATCGCTTTCCTTTCGGAACGGCAGCTTTTGAAACCGATCTGACGACGCCCTCCACGCACGCTTGGTTTGCCGAGAACGGAACCAATGTCTTCAATGTCAGTGGCGGCGGCGCAGGCTATTTCAGAGGAAGTGTCACCGCTGACGGAGCAGGTTACTTTGGCGGAAACTTTGGGGTGGGAAGCTTTTACTCTGATACCACGCTGAGCATTAAGACGCGCCCGTCAGATACCGCCGCCCTCTATGTGGAGAAACCCGGAACTTTATTGATGGCCCTGTACACGAATGGGCAACTCAGCGTGGCGGGCCCCGTCTATTCTGCAGGGTTCAATGGCGATGGCGCCAACCTGACCGGTCTCAACGCAGCTAACGTTTCCGTCGGAATGCTGTCCGACTTACGCCTTTCGGCAAATATTGCCCGCCGTTCCAGCAGCAATACGTTCAACGGCGAGCAAACCATCAACGGGATATTGAACCTGAATACGCCCAGTTATCCGGGGGTTACCGCGTTCATCCGCGCCCGACCAGGCGATAATCTCCCGCTGGCCGTCCAAGGCACCAACGGCGTCAATTTCTTATTGGTAGCCACCAACGGCACCAGCATTTCGGGGAACCTAACCGTGTCGAGCAATGCTTCCATCTCGGGGGAGATTTTCGCCAATGCCATCACCCTGACTGGTGGCGCCGATTTGGCCGAACCGTTTCACATGTCGGATGGCGAGATTGCCAAAGGTTCCGTTGTTGTGATTGATGAACGGAATCCTGGCCAACTCAGAATGAGCTCCCAGGCATACGACTCGCGCGTGGCCGGTGTGATTAGCGGCGCCAATGGAATCAACCCGGGTTTATCGCTGTCGCAGAAAGGAGTCCTGGAAGGCGGTCAGCAGGTGGCGCTCAGTGGTCGGGTCTACGTTCGGGCAGACGCCAGTTATGCCGCCATTCGCGCCGGCGACTTGCTGACTACTTCGCAGACGCCGGGCTTCGCGATGAAAGTTTCGGACCATGCCAAAGCCACCGGCGCTGTCCTGGGCAAGGCGATGAGCAATCTGGAGGCGGGGCAAGGATTCGTGCTCGTGCTCGTCTCGTTGCAATAAGTTTTCAACTGGAGTGATTATGAAAACTCTCCGTGTTACCTGTGCAACCTCGCTGTTGATTGCGAGTGCCGGCAATCTGTTCGCCCAACCCAACTCGACGCGGGACAGCGTTGCAGCCATGCTTCAGTCGATCCGTCCCAACCCAGCGCGCCCGGCCGGAGTTGGTGCGAGCGCTGAGCCGCCGCACTACTCACTGACAGGCGCAGGCGCAATTCGCAGCCTTAGTGCGCCACTGGGAATGCATTTCCCCGGCACGGGCGGCCCACCAGAAACCTCCGCCCGCCAGTTCGTGCGGCAACATGCACAAGCCTTGGGCATCCAAAGCCCCGCGGTGGACTTCCAACTCAAAAAGAAAAACAGTGGTCGCGACCGACACTCCGTGCGTTTGACGCAGACCTACGCCGGCGTGCCAGTGTTTGGCGGCGAAATGGTGGTGCAGATCAACGCCGCCGGCGGGGTGGAGTTTATCTCCGGCAATTTCGACCGGGACACAGCCGATCTGGATCGCCAACCCTCATTTCACAAACCCACGCTCTCAGCTGACCAAGCCGTTGAATTCGCCCGCGTACATCTTTCACCGATGGCAAAAAGCCAGCCATTGGCGGCCTCAACACCAGAACTGACCTTGTATGTTCCATCTCTATTAAGGTTAAGTGGACCGAAACGTTTGGCTTGGAAGATGGAGGTGCGCAGCACTGATGAACAGACGGTCGCACTGCAAGTCTTCATTGATGCACATTCGGGCACCCTGCTGCAGTCCATCTCGCTTATCTGCAACGCACTGAATCGCAAGATATCCGATGCCATGAATACAACGACCCTTCCCGGCACACTCGCCAGGTCGGAAGGGCAACCTGCTACCAACAGCGTGGCGGAAGTGCACGCCGCATACGACCAACTGGGCGATACTTATGGGTTCTTCTTTGCGAATTTTGGCCGCGATGGAATCGACAACAACGGATCAGACCTGCGCGCTACCGTCCGGTACATTCACCTTGACGGTAATGGAAATCCTGCGCCCAACGCGAGTTGGGATGGGACACAAATGCGATTCAACCCCGGTTTCGTCATTGATGACATCACCGGACATGAAATGACGCATGGCGTGACCGGAGCAGAATCAGGCCTGATCTACTTGAACGAATCTGGAGCGATCAACGAATCACTGTCCGACATCTTCGGCGAATTCGTGGACCTGACGAACGGTCGCGGCAATGACAGTAATTCCGTCAGGTGGCTGCTGGCTGAGGAGTATTCCACCGGCGCGTTTCGCTCCATGTCCAACCCAACAAACTTAGGAAGCCCGGATTGGATTGGTTCACCTTATTATGTCAGCCCGGCGGAAGCATGTACCCTTTACAACGACTGCGGCGGCGTTCATGGCAACAGTGGCGTGAACAACAAACTCTGCTACCTGCTCACCGATGGCGACACGTTCCGCGGCTCCGTGGTGACTGGCATGGGGATTAGCAACGTGGCGGCTCTTTACTACGAGGCCAACGTGAACCTGCTCATCAGCAGCTCCGGCTGGATGGAGCTGGCCGAAGCCTTGCAGCAGGCCGCCAAGAATCTTGGTTGGTCCGTCGCGCAACAAAACAATCTCGACGGGGCGATCAAAGCCGTTGGCATCTCTCCCCGACCCATCTACCTGGATGAAAACGCCCCGCTGGCTTGTCAGCAAACCGGCGAACCCTCCTGTTCTGGCAATGGTGGACCAGCCAAGAGTTTTGCCACCGCTTTCTCCTTCTTGCCCTCCAAGATCAAAGGCGAGTTGTTCATTACTGGCACCGCACACACCAACCGCATCGCGCGGCCCGTTCGCATCGCACCTTGGTCCGGCAGCGCCAGAATCGTTCCGTGAACCAACACAACCAGGCATCGTCATGAAAAGAATACTCAGTTCTCGAGCGCTACTCGTCGCGTTCACTCTAATCGGCAGCTTGGGCGCTGCAACCGCTCAGAGTTACTCCATCGGATGGTCAAGGATCGCCGGTGGTGGCGGCACCAGCGCGGGCGGTCAGTACTCGCTCAACGGCTCCATCGGCCAGCACGATGCAATTGGGCCACTGACCAACGGGCAGTATTCCGTCACTGGTGGTTTTTGGGCCTTGCCGCAAGTCGTGCAAGTGGTAGGCGCACCGACCTTGACGATCACTGCTGTCGCACCCAACCAAGCACAGATTTCTTGGTCGCCGGCCACGCTGGGTTTTGTTTTGCAAGAAACTCTAAGCCTGTCGCCCACCAACTGGGTGAATTCCGCCAGCGGCGCAACGAATCCCGTGGTCGTACCTGCGGCGTTGCCGGCGAAGTTCTACCGGTTGAACAAGCAGTAGCGCCGAACGGAATCATGCCCCGGGGTAATGCAGGCACTGCAGCCACAGTGCGGACAGCCGAACAGGTAGCTGCCCAGACCTGACACAGGAAACGCAGCAAAGTGTGGGCGATCCCGGCAGGCATTCCTCATGGCGGTTTTTGTCGCATGTTTATGGCAAAACCACAGCTTGACTGACCTTGAATTCAGGGTTTTCATGGACTTCAAGGAAATCGAACCCAAGGTAATCAGCAATGTTAGCCAGCAGCCCATGAAATCGCCTTGCCGAAGAAAAATTGCACAGGTGCTTCAGCAAGCAGGCGTGCTTCTCGTCATAACCCCGGCGGTTGTAGTGGGACAGAACCTGCCGCGCGCTTATACACAACCGACCTCGCCCGTTTCCAGCAACAGTGTTGTGCTGCACGGCATGGTCACACCCCGCGGCGCGGCCACCGAAGCATGGTTTGAATGGGGTGATGGCGCCATTCTCAGCCAGACCACTCCTCCCCAAAGTGTGGGGAATGGTCTCAACTTGGTTCGAGTCACTGTTCCTATGTCCGGATTGGTTCCAAACCATGATTACCGCTGCCGGATTGTGGCGAGCAACGTGAATGGGGTGGTGTTCGGCCCCGTGTCAATCTTTACCACCGGCCGCCGCGCCGCTTCGTGGGCGCACACGGGTACTTGGACTTCCGGCCCACCTCCGGCGGGGTTGCACGACGTGGCAAAAATTGCCTATGGAGATTTGCAGGGAATCGCGCTGCGGACAGACGGAACATTGAAAGTATGGGGCCGGTATTACTTGGGGCTGGTCTCAACGAACCTGTTCGTCCCGCCAGGCTTGAGCAACGTGGTTCACATCAGCGGCGGCTCGTACCATTGTCTGGTGGCCAAGAGCGATGGCACATTGACCGGCTGGGCGGTGGCGGCGACTGCGGCAACCAATGCGCCAGCAAGTGCCACTAATGTGATTGCGGTGGAGTCGGGCTCCGATCACGGAGTGGCGCTGCGTGGCGACGGTTCCGTCGTGGCTTGGGGAGGAACTTCGTTCAGTACCATTCCTTCGGGCGCGACCAACATCGTTTCGATTGCGAGTGGAGATTTTCACTGCCTCGCTTTACGACACGACGGGCAGGTGTTCATGTGGGGAGGGAGTCTGTGGGAAGGTTGGAACGCTGCCATACCGCCAGGCACTACCAACATCATCGCCATCGCCGCAGCCTACCGGCACAGCATGGCCCTGAGGGCCGACGGAATGGTGCTGACCTGGGGCCGCAACGACTATGGCCAGGTCCCGCCGCCAGCTAATTTGAGCAACGTGGTGGCCATCGCCGCCGGGGCATATCAAAGCATGGCACTGAAGAACGACGGGACCGTCGTAGTTTGGGGACAGTCCTTGCAAGGACAGACCAACATACCGGCTGGCTTAAGCAACGTAGTTGGCATCGCCAGCGGAGATTACGCGTGTCTAGCCTTGGCGCCGAATGTCCCACCTCAAGCCGCGCCAGTGTCATTCACTGGCGCCCAGAATCGTCAAACGATCGTAACTCTGAGGTGTCCCGAGCCTAACGGCTACCCCGTAGCGTTTCGCATCGACAGTTTGCCGGCCAAGGGAAGTCTGTGCCAGTACACGACCAATGGCTGTGGACCGGCGATCACCCTGCCCGGCACTCCGGTTCTTGATGCGGGGGGTCGGGTGATTTTCACACCGGAAGCTGACGAAGCGGGTGTTCCCTACACGGCGTTCGATTTTCAAGCCAATGACGGAGAGTTCGATTCGCCGACCATGACGATGACTGCCAATATCATTCCCGCGCCGACGGTCACTTACAGTTCCACCGGCAGTTCCGTTCGGCTCGGTTTTTCCAGTGCTTCGAACCTGACGTTTTATGTGTACGCCTCAACAAATCTCGTCAACTGGACATTTCTTAGCGTTATGACCCAGCCGACTCCCGGCGATTATCTCTACAACGACACCAGCATCTCCAACCTGCCACGTCGGTTCTATCGAGTGCGCACCCCTTAAACCAGCTCTGGCTCATGCCCCAATCTGCTGCTTGAGCGAGCCGCAAATCTTCGCGCTCCATCGTTCGAGCACAGACTGATCACGACCTTCAATGAGCAGACGGACTTTGGGTTCAGTGCCGGAGTAACGCAACAACACTCGACCACCGGCAGGCTTTACATCGGCCTCGGCCAAGGCGACGAACTGTAGGACGTCAGCGAGTTGCTCGAACGGAATCTTCTCGCGCACCTTCACGTTGGTAACGAGCTGCGGATAGCGCGTCCAGCATTTGGCCAACTGGCTCAATGATTGTCCGGCGGTCTTCATCGCACTCAAGATTTGCAACGCGGCCACCAGCCCGTCGCCCGTCGTGCTGTGGTCGCGGAAAATTAGATGACCACTCTGCTCCCCGCCGAGGTTGAAGCCACCGCGCAGCATTTCATCAATCACCAGCTTGTCGCCGACGCCGGTGCGGATGGTTTTGCCGCCGGCGGCGAGGATGACCGCATCGAGGCCGGCGTTGCTCATCACGGTGGTCACGAGGGTTTTCTGCGCCAGCGTGCCGTGCTTGAGCATGTCGAGCGCGCAGATGGCCATGATGTCGTCCCCATCAATCAATTTGCCGGTCTCGTCGCACAACAACACCCGGTCCGCGTCGCCATCATGTGCGATGCCAAGTTGCGCGCCGTGTTCGACGACTTTCTGGCACATCTTCTCGGGATGCATCGAGCCGCAATCGCGATTAATGTTGGTGCCGTCGGGCGAGTTGCCGTAAACGGTCACCTCCGCGCCGAGCTCGCGCAACACGCAGGGCGTGGCCTTGTAGGCGGCCCCATGCGCGCAGTCCACCACCACGCGCACGCCTTCGAGCGTGTAACCGCGCGGGAAGCTGGCCTTGGCAAATTCAATGTACCGACCCAGCGCGTCTTCAATGCGCACAGCCCTGCCCACCGCTTCGGCCGTGGGACGGATGTTTTCGATCCGCCCGCTGAACACCAGGTCCTCAATCTCGCCTTCGATTTGATCGTCCAGTTTGTAGCCGTCCGGCCGAAAGAACTTGATGCCGTTGTCAGCGTAGGGATTGTGCGACGCGGTGATCACGATGCCGGCGTCTGCGCGCAGGCTACGGGTCACATACGCCACGCCCGGCGTGGGCAGCGGGCCGACGAAAAGCACGTCCACACCCATTGAGAGGATGCCCGAACTCAGCGCGTTTTCGAGCATGTAGCCCGAGAGCCGCGTGTCCTTGCCGATGACGATTTTGTGGCGGCCCCGACCGCGCGCTTCGGTTTCCAGATTCTTGAACACGTGAGCCGCGGCCCGCCCAAGCTTGAGCGCGGTCTCGGCGGTGACGGGTTCGACATTGGCCACGCCCCGGACGCCGTCCGTGCCGAAGATTTTCTTGAACTGACTCATCTGCCGTTCTTTTTGGGTGGAATAACGACTTCGACTTCCGCCGGCTCGACGCTGAGAAACGTCACGCCCGCTGGAGTGGAAACGATGACGCGTTTACGGAGATTGCGAGCGGATTCAATGTCCGTGAGGTCCACGCGCACTTCAATTTCGCGGTCGGTCACTTGCGCCATGATTTCCGGTGCGCCGCGCACGGTGACGGAGACGTTTTCGGGTTGGACCTTGCACTCGCGCACGTCGGCGGCGGACGAAACCACGAGCACGGGCAGCCGCGTGAACATGCGCTCCACCCGCGGACTGAGCGGATTCTCAACCTTTGATTTGTTGCTTGTGACGTTATACACCGCGCCCCAGATCACGGTCGCAAGCGCCAGCGAAAGCAGCTTCCAGAGCCAGTCCTTGGTGAAGAGTTGCGGTGCGTTCATGTCATTTGCCAACCGGCGCGGCGGAAGTCCGGGAGCGCAGCCACTCGACGAGCCCACGGCTCCGAGTCGGATTCAGCAGCACCGACGTTAGGAACGCGCGCAATACTTCCAGGGAAACGCCCTTGGTGAACTGGCCCTTGTAAGCGTAAGAAATCGCTCCCGTTTCTTCAGAAATCACCACAATGACCGCGTCGGTCTCCTCGCTCAAACCGATGGCCGCCCGATGACGCGTGCCGAGCGATTTGTTCAAGTCCTGCCGCTGCGTCAGCGGGAAGATGCAGGCCGCGTGCGTAATGCGGTCACCCTTGATGATCACGCCGCCGTCATGGATGGCGTTGTTGGGGAAGAATATCGTTTCGAGCATCTCGGGAGTGGCTTCGCAATCCACCGGCACGCCGGACTCGACCGCCTCCTGCAACTGGATGGACTGCTCGATCGCGATGAGCGCGCCAATCTTCACGTCGGCCAGGCGCTCGCAGGTTTGAATGATGATCTCAATGTTCTCGCGTTGTTCGTGCGCCGAGGAAAACAAGGGTAGATTCCCAACTTCCCCGAGCATGCGCCGCAGTTCCGGTTGGAAAATCACGACAGCCCCGAGGGCAATGAACACCGAGGCATTACCGAGAATCCATTGGAGCACGGTAAGGTCCAGGAGCGTGGCCACGAGTGCCAGGGCCGCCAGCAGCACGACGAAGCCGATCACCACCGGCCAGCCGCGCGTGCCGCGCACGAAGCGCGAGGCGTAATAGATCCCCACCGCGAGGATGAGGATCTCCAACACGGGCCGCCATTTTTCCTGGACAATTTCCCACATCAATTTTTTCTCCGGGCGAAAACCGCCTCCGTCACGCGCACCGCCTGCACCGTCTCGGCGACGTCATGAACGCGGAGGATTTGCACGCCGGCTGCCACCGCCAGACTCGCACACGCGAGGGAGCCAGGCAAACGATCCGCCTCCGGCGCGCCCGCCAGTTTTCCGAGGAACGACTTGCGCGAGACCCCCAGCACCAACGGTCGCCCCAGTCTTGTATGAGCCTCCAAGCCGCCGAGCAACTGCAAATTGTGTTCGAGGGTCTTGCCGAAACCGATGCCGGGGTCCAACACCACCTGATCCAACGCCACGCCCGCGGCCACCAATCGTTGCTGCCGCTCGCGGAAGAATTCTGACACTTCCCGGCAGACATCGGTGTATGTCGGATTGGACTGCATCGTCTGTGGCGTTCCTTGCATGTGCATGCAAATGTAACCTGCGCTGGATTCAGCGACGATGCGCCACATGGTGTCATCGTCCCGATTCGCTGCGATGTCGTTGACGATGCTCGCACCCGCTGCCAAGGCCGCGCGGGCCACGACCGGCTTCATCGTGTCAATCGAGAGCGGGATGGACACGCGCTTTGCCAGCTGTTCAACGACTGGCAGGACCCGGCTTAGTTCCTCCGCCTCGCTTACGAGCGTTGCGCCCGGCCGCGTGGATTCACCGCCGATGTCCAGAATGTCCGCGCCTTGGTCCAACAGCTTGAGCGCGTGGGCCACCGCCAGATCGGGACTCAGAAACTGCCCGCCGTCAGAGAAGGAATCTGGCGTGACGTTCACGATGCCCATCAAGAGCGTCGGACGTGGGAACGTGAAACTGAACTGGCGGGCACGAAAAAGCATTCAATGGTTACACTGGCCTGCTCTAATACCCAGCCCCCTGCTTCGCCATCTGGATCAGTTCGATCTCGTATCCCTCCGGCGCGTCAATGAACGCAATACCGCCCCCGTCGGGCTTGAGGTGCGGGCCATCAGAGAATTTGATACCGAGTTTCTCGATGTGTTTCCCGAACGCCTCCATGCTTTCCACTTCAAACGCGAGGTGCGTAAGATCCGGCTGCACCTGCACCGGACCGCTGGCGGGGAAGCTGCAGAGCTCAATGAGCTCCTCGCTGCCGGGTGTCTGGAGGAAGACCAACTCCGAGCCCCGGGGCGATTTGTGCCGGCGCACTTCTTTGAGGCCAAGCACATCTACATAAAACCTGACCGTGCGCTCCAGATCATTGACGCGATAGCGCGTGTGCAAGAGTTTTTTGACCATGCGACGATTCTAGCCTTGATTCCGCGTCGGGCGAGCTTTCTATTGGCCGTGGTTGGTGATTGAAACGCGCGCGGCCTTCCCCTAGCCTCCCGCCATTACCAGATTGGTGAAACACCAACACGAACCAATTTACGGATGAAAACACTTTACGCTTCCAGAATTCTAATTGCCTTAGGTGCCACGGCCCTGGCCCTGACCGGATGTAAACCTGCTGATAACAGTGGGGGCGGCAGCGGAGCAACTGGGGGCGAGTCGGCCGGGACAATCAAGATCGGTGAGTATGCGTCACTCACGGGCAAGGAAGCGGCCTTTGGCCAGTCGTCGCACAAGGGCACGCTGCTCGCCATTGAAGAGATCAATGCTGCGGGCGGAGTATTGGGCAAGAAGGTGGAACTCATTTTCGAGGACAACCGTACCACGCCCGGCGAATCCGCCACGATCGTCAAGAAACTCATCACCCGCGACGGCGTGGTGGCCGTGTTGGGCGAAGTGGCGTCGGGTCGTTCACTCGAGGCCGCCCCCATCTGCCAGGCGAACAAGATCCCCATGATCTCGCCCTCGTCCACGAATCCGGAAGTAACCGAGAAGGGCAACTACATCTTCCGGGTCTGCTTCATTGACCCCTTCCAAGGCACAGTGATGGCCAAGTTTGCGCAGTCGCGCCTGAAGGCCAAAAACATCGCCGTACTGAGCGATGTGGCCGCGCCGTACAGCATCGGCTTGGGAAAATTCTTCAAGGAGAAGTTCGTGGCCGATGGCGGCAAAATTGTTTCCGAACAAAAATTCAGTAGCGGCGATAAAGATTTCAAGGCGCAGCTTACGGCCATCAAGGCGGCAAACCCCGATGCGATCTTCGCGCCGTGCTACTACACCGAAGCGGGACTGATCGTCCGGCAGGCGCGGCAACTCGGCATCACGGTGCCGCTCTTTGGCGGGGATGGTTGGGAAGCGCCCGAGCTGCTCCAGATCGGTGGCGAGGCGCTGGAAGGCTGTTACTATTCGACTCATTACTCTCCGGAGGACCAAGCGCCCGCCGTTCAGGAATTCGTCAAGAAATTCAAGGCCAAGAATAACGGCGAAGTTCCGGACGCCATGGCGGCGCTAGGTTACGATTCCGCCATGGTGCTGGTGGACGCGATCAAACGCGCCGGCACAACGGACAGCGCGAAGCTGCGTGACGCGATTGCGGCAACCAAGGAGTATTCCGGGGTGACGGGCAAGACTTCACTCGACGCCAATCGGAATGCGACGAAGGCGGCGGTGGTACTCGCGATCCAGGACGGCAAGTTCAAGTACCTCGAAACCGTCGAGCCGTGAGCGATTCCGCGAGCTGATTGCCGAGCGAAGCTGCACGACATGGCTGAGTTTCTCCAGCAACTCATCAACGGGCTTTCCCTCGGCGCCATTTACGCACTCATCGCGCTTGGCTACACGATGGTTTATGGCGTCCTGCGGTTCATCAACTTTGCCCACAGCGATGTGTTCATGGTGGGCGCGTTCATTGGCTACTACCTTGGAACAATGCCCAGTTGGAAATGGGTAGTTACGCTTGGCGGAAAAGCAACGACCCTCACCGTTCCATCATGGTTGATCATTCCGACCGACTCTTTATGGGGTGGAGTTCTCATCCTTCTCCTAGCCATGGTCGTGTGCGCGGTGTTGGGAGTGGTTATTGAGAAGCTTGCCTATCGTCCGCTGCGCAAGCGCTCCACGCTCACCGTGCTGATCACCGCCATTGGCGTATCGTTACTGCTGCAAAACGTGGCCCAACATCCCAAGATCGGTTTCGGCCCGAACCCCAAGGCATTTCCCCAACTCTTTCCCGCTACAAACCTCCATTTCGGTTCGCTCACCCTATCCAGTAATCAACTGCTTGTGCTGGTGGTCACGCTGGCGTTGCTTGCGGCGCTGTATTTCATCGTGAACCACACGCGCACGGGCACAGCGATGCGCGCGCTGTCGTTCAATCCCACCGCTGCGTCGCTCGTGGGCATTAACAACGATTCCATCATCTCGTTCACCTTCGCCCTAGGCTCGGCGCTGGCCGCGGCGGGCGGCATTCTTTACGCGCTCAATTATCCGTCCATCGAACCGCTCATGGGCACGTTGCCAGGCCTGAAGGCGTTTGTGGCCGCCGTGCTGGGTGGCATCGGCAACATTCCCGGCGCAGCACTCGGAGGCATATTGCTTGGGCTGATTGAAACGCTGGTGGTGGCGTGCGGTGGCTCGACGTATCGCGATGCCGTGGCGTTCGGCGTGTTAATTCTCATCCTGCTGTTCCGGCCCACCGGCCTGCTGGGCAAACTGCAAACGGAGAAAGTCTGATGCTCGCGCGCTCGCAAATTTTTCTGCTCGTGGCGCTGGGCGTCAGCTTGGGCGTGTCGGCGTTTTCGCGCGGGTTCAATCCCTACTTCCTCGACATTGCGGTTACCTGCGGCATCAACATCACGCTGGCCGTCAGCCTGAATCTCATCAACGGTTTCACTGGCCAGTTCTCGCTTGGCCATGCCGGCTTTATGGCCATCGGCGCCTACACCGCCGCGATGATCACCACTACGCTCGGCCAGAAACTCCTGCCGTTGGTGGGCGGACAAACCTGGATTCTCTTCCCGCTGGCGCTTTACGCGGGCGGGCTTTCTGCCTCCATTGCTGGCCTGCTTGTCGGCGTGCCGTCGCTTCGACTCAAGGGCGATTACCTCGCGATCGTCACGCTGGGTTTCGGCGAAATCATCCGCGTGATCATTCAGAATATTGACGTCGTGGGTGGCGCGCGCGGGCTCACTGGCATTCCCGATTACGCGACGCTCTTCTGGACCTTCGGGCTGGCGGCGATCACGGTTTACACGGTTTGGGCACTCGTGCATTCCACTTACGGGCGCGGCTTCATTGCGGTTAACGACGACGAAATCGCCGCCGAAGCCATGGGCATCAACGCCACGCGCTACAAAATCACGGCGTTCGTGGTGGGTGCGTTTTTCGCCGGGCTGGCGGGCGGGGTTTACGCGCACTTCAAGCAATACATCGCGCCGCAGGGATTCGGCTTCGATCGGTCCATCGAGATTGTGGTGATGGTGATTCTCGGCGGCATGGGCAACAACCTCGGGGTGATCATCGCCGCCGTCCTGTTGACGATCCTGACCGAATCACTGCGCAAGTTCGGTGATTACCGCATGATCGTTTACTCGCTGATGATCATCATCCTGATGATCACGCGGCCGCAGGGCCTTTTCACGTGGCGCGGCAGGAAACGGAAGCCCGCCTGACCATGGCCGCGTTGCTTGAACTCAATCAGGTGACGATCCGCTTCGGCGGATTGACCGCCGTTTCCGAACTCACCACCCAGGTCGGCGACCGCGAACTGGTCGGGCTTATCGGTCCGAACGGTGCCGGCAAGACCACGGTGTTCAATCTCATCACCGGCGTGTATCAGCCCACCTCGGGCGCAATCACCTTTGGGGGCAAATCGATTGTCGGACGCAAGCCGTATCAGATCACGGGCTGCCGCATTGCCCGGACGTTTCAGAATATCAGGCTGTTTCCAAGTTTGACCGTGTTCGACAACGTCCGCGTCGCGTTTCATTTGCATGTGAAGCACGATGCCGTTCATTCGCTTACCCGCTTCCGCACGTTTCACTCCGAGGAAAAGCAGATCGCCGAGCAGACGATGGAGTTGCTGGAGATTTTCAACCTCGGCAAGTTCCGTGATGAACCGGCGAAGAGTTTGCCCTACGGAAACCAACGTTGCCTCGAGATCGTCCGCGCGCTCGCCACGAAACCGAAGTTGCTGCTGTTAGACGAACCTGCGGCCGGGATGAATCCCACGGAGAAGATGGAACTGACAAAGCTCATCCGGTTCATCAAGGACAAGTTTCAGATCGCCGTGCTGTTGGTCGAGCACGATATGCAGGTGGTGATGGGCATTTGCGAGCGGATCGCCGTGCTGGATTACGGCGTGAAGATCGCCGAGGGCACGCCGACGGAAGTGCGCGCAAATCCCAAGGTGATCGAGGCTTATCTTGGCGAGGAGGCGGTGAAGCATGCTTGAGGTCAGGACTGCGAGACGGACCAACACCGGGATGAACATCACCGAGGAACAATTTCGGCATTACGTGAAGGAAGCTCCGCCAGTAATCTGGGCTTGGATATACGGTGAATTGAAGGATGGCGAGGCGAAGTTGGCGATGAAAGAGTTTCTGTTCGATGAGTCAGACCACTTGCGGGACTTAACTTCTCCGTGGATGAGAACGGAGTTTGATGATTTGGTAGCCAAGTTTCCCGACCTGAAGTCGACCGCAAAGCGGGCGGCTACCAATTTTTACATTAGGCATTCGTGGCGCAAATGGCTTCCTTGGAATTGGGGAAAATAGCAAACCTTGTTAGAAATCAAAAATCTGAGCGTGAGCTACGGCGCGATCAAGGCGCTGCACGGAATCTCCTTGTCCGTGAAGCCCGGCAGCATCGTCACGCTCATCGGCAGCAATGGTGCCGGCAAGAGTACCACACTGCGCGCGGTATCGGGCATTGTGAAACCGCAAGGCGGCGAGATCATTTACGACGGCCAGAACATACTCGGCTTACGTGCTCATCAGATTGTAAAACTCGGTCTGTCTCATGTTCCTGAAGGCCGCATGGTGTTCGCCAATCTTACGGTCCACGAAAACCTGATGATGGGCGCGTATCTCCAAAAAGATCGCAAAGTCATCCATCATGAACTGGAACTGGTCTTCACGACCTTCCCGCGACTCAAGGAACGTGAGAAACAAGTGGCCGGCACGCTCAGCGGCGGCGAGCAACAGATGTTGGCCATCGGTCGCGCGCTGATGAGCAAGCCCAAGTTCCTGATGATGGATGAACCCTCGCTCGGCATCGCGCCGTTGCTGGTGAAGGCCATCTTTGAGAAGATCGTCGAGATCAATCGCACGCACGGGATCACGATCCTGCTGGTGGAACAAAACGCGAATCTGGCGCTGGAAATCTCCCACTACGGCTACGTGCTGGAAACGGGCCGGATCATCCTCGAGAATGAGTCCGCGGCTTTGCGCGCTGATCCTAAAGTGCGCAGCGCCTACTTGGGCGGATAGGGCTTCAGGCAGCTTGTCTCCGCAAACTGCTGGAAGGCCTTCCGCTCTGCGAGCACCCCGGGCCAATCCTCTTGAATTTCAACCTCCCCTCCCTTGTCAAAGCCCGCGTGCGCCTCTACTCTGACGCCATGTTGAAACCGAGTTTGTTCGCTGCGGCGCTGCTGTGCTTTGGCCTGCCAGCACTGGCGGACACCATCCAGCTCAAAGACCGGGCGGCAGTGACGGGCCAGATTCTCGCCGAGAAGCGTGACTCCGTGGCCGTGGACGTCGGTTACACGGTGCTCGTGATTCCCCGCAATCAAATCCAGAAGATTGAGAAAGCCTCCACCCCGGACAAGCCCGCCAAAAGCTCCAGCAAGAATGCCCCGACGAAACCCGCGCCGGCAACCGCTCCGGAAACAAAGGGCGGCCTTTTCACCGCTAGCGCCAGGCCCGCCGCGGAGCGTAATGTGCGCGATCTTGTCCAAGAACTCGGCGAAGCCGTGGTCCAAGTGCGCACGCCCAGTTCGCTCGGTTCGGGTTTCTTCATCAACGACGAGGGGTTTCTGCTCACCAACTTTCATGTGATTGAAGGCGAATCCCAGCTTTCGATCGAGGTCTATCATCAGCAGGCCGGCCAGTTGGAGCGCAAAACCTACAAGGAGGTGCGCATCGTCGCGATGAACAAGTTTCAGGACATGGCCCTGCTCAAAGTGGAGGATAAGGACGCGCCGAAATTCAAAACCGTGGTGCTGGGCAGCGCCGACGCGCTCGAAGTCGGCCAGCGCGTCTTCGCCATCGGCAGTCCGCTTGGCTTGGAACGCACGGTGACGGAAGGCATCCTCAGCACCAAGACGCGCCAGATCGGCGGCGAGCTTTATCTGCAAACGACCACGGCCATCAATCCCGGCAACAGTGGCGGGCCGCTCTTCAATCTTGGCGGTGAAGTCGTCGGGATCACCAACATGAAGATCACCTTCGGCGAAGGGCTCGGATTCGCGATCCCCGCCGAGGCCGTGCGCTACTTCCTCGACCACCGCGACGCCTACGCCTACTCTACTGACAACCCCAGCAATCCATATCGTTACCTCGAACCGCCCAGCAAATTGCGGAAAGCCAACTCGCCTTGAGCGATTCGCCCGACTCCATTACCACATGAACCTGACCACCTCATCTCGCCCGGCCCGTATTGTCCCAGCGCTCGTCCTGGCGCTCGCCGCTTGCACCTCCTTCGCCGCGATTCCCGTCGCAGAAAAAGTCCTGCCCGCCGACACCCTGGCGGCCATTTGCGTGCCCGATTGCGCGAAGCTCAGCACGGCCTATCAGAAATCGCCTCAGGTGCAAATGTGGAACGATCTGGCGATGAAACCCTTCGTGGACAAGTTCATGAACAAGTGGGACACGGAAATCGTGAAACCACTGGAGAAGGAGCTGGGAGTTAAGTTTGCCGATTACCGCGTCCTGGCGCAGGGCGTCATGACCCTGGCCATCATTCAAGAAGGTTGGGACGCCAAGAGCGATAAGGAGCCCGCGGCCATTCTGGTGCTCGACGCGCGGGACAAGGGCGAACAACTCAAGAAGAACCTGGCGGACTTGCGCAAGAAGTGGGTGGACGGCGGCAAGAAGTTGCGCACCGAAAAAATCCGGGACGTCGAATTCTCTGTCATCACCCTCACGAGCAATGACGTACCGAAGTCGTTGAAACAATTTTTCCCGTCGCAGCCCGAAGTGGAGGAACTCGGCAAAGACAAGGCCAAGCCCAAGGAAAGCAAGAACGAGCTGGTCGTGGGCCAGTTTGAATCCGCCCTCATTGTCGGCTCCACGCCCGCGGTCGTGGAAAAGGTGATGACCCGGCTTAGCGGTGGCACTTCGCCCGCACTGGCCGATGAAGCAAACTTTGAGGCCAACCGCGCCGGGCTGTTCCGCGAGGCGCAGGGTTACGGCTGGATCAATCTCAAGCGCATCATGGACGTGGTTATGAAGATTGAAGTGCCCAAGCCGAATCCCGATGCGCCCTCGCCCTTCCCGCCCGTTGAGCCGGCCAAGATCATGAAAGCGCTTGGCCTGAGCGGCCTGACCAGCGCAGCCATGGCTTACAAGGACACGCCCGAAGGCGGGCTCGCGGAGCTGTTCCTCGGCGCACCCGAAGCCACGCGGGCTGGCCTGACCAAGTTGCTGGCCGTGGAGGCCAAGGATGCTGGCGCGCCGGCTTTCGTGCCGGCGGACGTGGTGAGTTTCCAGCGCGTGCGCTTTGATCTGCAAAAAGGCATTGCCACTCTGGAAAAGACCATCAAGGACATTTCGCCCGAAGCCTTTGGGATGTGGGAGTTCTTCCTCAAGAATGGCGGGGAGGCCATGAAGCAAAGCAATCCGGACTTCGACATCCGCAAGGATCTCTTCGGCAACTTTGGCGATGATATTCTCACCTACCGCAAGGCACCCCGCGACAGCACCCTCGAAGCCCTGGCCTCACCGCCCACGCTCACGCTGCTGGGCTCGGCGGCGCCGGACAAACTCGCGTCAGCCCTTCGCGGCATTCTCGTGCTGACCTCGCCCGATGCGCTCACGCCCAAGGAACGCGAATTCCTCGGCCGGAAGATCTATACCATCACCGCGCCGCAAATGCCGATGACCGCCAGCGCCGGCGCCCCCGGCAGCCTGCACTACTCTGCCAGTGGCAGTTATCTCGCCCTCAGCACCGACGCCGCGATGCTGGAGGAATATTTGCGCAGCAGCGACACGTCCGGCAAGGCACTGCGCGACGCGGCGGGCCTGACCGATGCCGCGCAAAAAGTTGGTGGCTTTGGTACTGGCTGGTTCATGTATGAGCAACAGGCGGAAGCCATGAAACAGGCGTTCGCCCTGCTCAAGAAAGCCGGTGCCAGCGATGGCGGCAGTTCGGGCCTAGATCTGTTGACTGGCGGACTGCCCATTGCCGGACCGGAAAGTTCCTTCAAGGATTGGATGGATTTCTCGCTCTTGCCCGATTTCGACAAGGTCGCGAAGTATTTCCATTTCGTGGTCACGACTGCGGCGGCGAACAAGGACGGAATCAGTGTGAAGGTATTCTCGCCGATTCCACCAGGGTTGAAGAAATAATTGCACCCGTAGTGGGGGGCGACGCTTTGGCGTCACTGCGACCGAACTTGCGCTTGCCACCAACCAGCGGCGACGGAACACTCCCGCCCGCATGAATCGCATCGAGACACGGCTGGCGGAATTGCGGCGCGCGGGGAAAAAGGCTTTCGTCGTTTACATCGGCGCGGGCGATCCCGATCTCGCCGCCACACGCCAACTCGCCCTCGCCTTCGACCAGGCCGGCGTGGACATTCTCGAGCTCGGCGTGCCGTTCAGTGACCCGCTCGCAGACGGCTTGGTCAATCAACTCGCCGCACAACGCGGGCTCGAATCCGGCACCACCCCGCCCCGGCTGCTGGAAACCATCGCCGCCATTCGGCGCGAATCGCAGACTCCCATCGTCCTCTACATCTATTTCAATCTCATCCACAAGGTCGGCATGGAGCGGTTCATAACCGATGCCGCGCGCGCCGGTGTGGATGGCCTGCTGGTGCTTGATCTGCCGCCGGAGGCATCGGAGAACTACGAAACCCTCATGCGCCAGGCAGGCCTGAGCCACATCTACCTGATCGCGCCGACCACCCCTGAGGATCGCATGGAATTGATCGTGAAACGCGGCTCAGGTTTCATTTACTACATCTCGCGCGAGGGCGTGACGGGCATGCAAAGCCAGGTCGCCACCAATTTGTCGGAACAAGTCGCCAAGATCCGGGCGCACACGCCGCTGCCTATCGTGGTTGGCTTTGGCATTTCCGACCCTGAGCAGGCAAAAATTGTCGCGCAAAACGCCGATGGCTGCGTTGTGGGGAGCGCGGTCGTAAACCAGATCGCGCAACACGGCAAATCGCCGGAACTCGTCGCCAAGGTCGCGGCGTTTGTGAAATCACTCGGCGACGCGGTGAAAACCATTTGAGCCATGGCGGAACGCCGATTTACACGAATTAGTCAGCTGGGGTTCAGCGGTGAGAATCTGTGACAAACACGCATGAAAACGAAAACCAATAACAAAGATCGTTTCGTCATCATCATGGCGGGTGGGCGCGGCGAGCGTTTCTGGCCGGTCAGCCGCGAGAAGACGCCCAAGCAACTCATCAAGCTGCTCGGCGACAAATCATTCTTGCAGGAAACCGTGGCGCGGGTTCTGCCACTCGTACCACTCAAAAACATTTTCATCATCACCAACGAAGCGCAGGCCGGCGAGGTGCGAAAGCAGTTGCCGAAGTTACCCAAGGCAAATGTGGTGGCAGAACCCGTCGGCCGCGACACGTGCGCGGCGGTCACGCTGGGCGCCGCGCTGGTCGGCGCGCGTTCCACGACCGGCATCATGGCCGTGCTGCCGGCGGATCACGTGATTCCCGAGGAGAAGAAGTTTCAGCAGGCGCTGGCGGATGCCTTCGACCTCGCGAGCCGCGGCCGGGCGATTGTGACCATCGGCATCAAACCCAGCGAACCGGCGACGGGTTACGGTTACATTCGCGTTGGCGAAGCGCTGCCGCCGCCGCCCGGCGTGAAATCCTACAAGACGGTATTCCATCGCGCGGAACAGTTCGTGGAGAAGCCGAATTTGGATCGCGCGCTCGAGTATCTCAACAGCGGCCAGTATCGCTGGAACGCGGGCATGTTCATCTGGAGTTTCGTGACGATCACGGAAGGTTTGCAGAAGCATCAACCCGAGATGTATGCCGCATGCCAACGGTGGTTCAAAGTGGCGGCGAATGGCCCGAAGCTCGCCAAGGTGTTGGCGAAGGAGTATCCGGAGATCAAACGCGTCTCGATAGATTACGCGTTGATGGAACACGCACAAAACGTAGTGGTGGCCGATGGCGCATTCGCGTGGGACGATCTTGGCGCGTGGAACGCCCTGACGCGGCATCTCAAGGCCGACCCAGAGGGCAACTGCGCCGTGGCCGATTTCATTCATGTGGACGCCGCGCGCAACATCATTTACGACGCCCGCAGCAAGAGCCGGCGCACGCCCATTGCCGTCGTTGGTTTGCGGGATTCAATTCTCGTCCAGACTGATGACGCCGTAATGCTCGCGCACAAGAGTCAGGCGCAGAAGATCAAGGAACTCGTCAAGAAGCTGGCCGAGGATGCACGGCTGCGGAAGCTGGTCTAACAGCACTGCGCTCGCCACCATGGCTCCCAAGCATGATTTGAAGGGACGCTTTGTCCGGGCCTTGCACCTGCACGAAGTGCCGGCCGGAGTGCGCCGGGTGATCATTGCCGTGATTGGCGGGACGATTCTGTTACTTGGCCTGGCGCTGTTGGTGTTGCCGGGGCCGGCGCTGCTGGTGATCCCACTCGGACTGGCGATCCTCGCCACGGAATTCGTGTGGGCCCGGCGCTGGTTGAAAAAAGCCCGGAAGATGTTCCGGCGGACCAAGGCAAAAATCTCCGGCAGCAAATCGGCGCGTTGAGGCAGTCGTTACTTCGCAGCTGCCTGGGGCAAGCGCGTCCGCAACAGCAGCATGATCGCCTTGACTGCAAGTTCCATCGGAAAGACCGGCTTCGCAATCAAGTCGTCGCCGCCGCTCAGAATGCCCTTGGCCCGGTGCTCGAAATCCGCATGGCTGGTCACATACACCACCGGCACCTTGGCATAACCGGGCAACTTGCGGAGTTGTTTACAGACTTCGAACCCGTTCATGCCTGGCATTTCGATATCCAGCAACACCAGATCCGCCGGCGTTGCCTGCAAAGCGCGCAGGGCCACCGCCGGATCTTCGTAACTCACGCACTCCACATACACCCGCCGCATGGCCTCGACGATGATGCGGTTGGAGATTGGGTCGTCGTCTATCGTCACCATGCGCGCGGAGATCGGCGCATCGGCCAGGTTGTCGCGCACGCGGTCGAAGAGATCGCCAATGAAGTCCACGCCGGAAACCACGGTGCGGATCACGGACGGGCTGACCGCCGTCGGTTTGGCGCTCAACTCAAAGAGCAACGCTTCAAATGCGCCGGCGAAGAGTGAAAGCATGGGATGCTCGGCGAAACCGGCGATGGCCGTAACCTGCCGGGCGCGGCGATAGAGCTCGCTCAATTGCTGGGTGCGGGCGGCAGGCTCCGTAGCCCGGATGAACTGCTGGCACACGGTGCGCAAATCTGCGAGGGCATCGGGAGCGCTTTCACTGAAGGCCTCCTGGTCCGTGGCGCTGGCCGTCGGTTGCTTGCTCAGCACCACCCGGGCGGTAACGCCAGTTAGTGTCCGGCTCGCCGGCCGAGCACCGCGGAGGATTTCCTGGACCAGCGCGACCAGATCAGCCGGTTTGCACTCCGTTTTATATAATGCCCCTTGCACCCCGAGCCCAGTGGCCGTTTCCACCATATCCCCCATGAAACAATTCGTGAGAATCACCACCGGGGTGTCCCGCAGGCCAGCGTCCGAACGGATGAACTTAAGCACTTCCACGCCCGACAGCCGCGGCATCATCAGGTCCAATACCACAACGTTGGGTTTCTTCGCGCGCAGCGAACGAATGGCGTTGAGTCCGTCGGAGGCGGTTTCCACCTCGAAACCGGAGTCGCTGAACTTCTGCCGGTACAAGTGCAAGATCAGCGCATCGTCATCTACGACCAGTATGTTGTTCATGCGATTCGAATTGGCCGACCCTCTGCGCCGGCGAACGGCTAGAATTTGCTGTTTGCCAGGCGTTGAGTCAAACGTGCGGCGCGACAATTTATCCGGATTGCCGGACGCGGACGCAGCCCAATCCTCCTTTGGGGCCGAACCCGGGCGGACTCACGCTTAATCCGGATAACCCGTCGGATGCGCCTGATGCCAGCGCCACGCCGTGGTCACGATGTCCTCCAATTTCGGAAATTGCGGACGCCAGCCCAGCTCGGTGAACGCTTTCTGCGCCGACGCCACGAGTTTGGGCGGGTCACCCGGCCGGCGCGGTTTCTCCACCGCTGGAATCTTCTTACCACTGACGCGCTCGCAGGTTTCAATCACTTGCCGTACCGAGTAACCGTCGCCATTGCCGAGGTTGAAAAAACCGCGCTTGCCCGGCGCCAGTCCGAGGATGTGCGCCTGGGCGAGATCCACAATGTGGATGTAATCGCGAATGCAGGTGCCATCGGGCGTCGGGTAATCTGTGCCATAAATCTCGCATTGCTTCGTCTGGCCCAGCGCCACTTTCAATACGTTGGGAATCAGATGCGTTTCGACGCGGTGGTGTTCCCCGAACTTTCCGCTCGCCCCGGCGGCGTTGAAATAGCGGAAAGCGACAAACTCCAGTTTGTGGATCTGCTCATACCAAAGGAGCATTTTTTCGAACATCAATTTGGACTCGCCGTACGGATTGATCGGGCGTTGCGGCAAATCCTCGGTCATGGGGACGCGGTCGGGCGGACCGTACGTGGCGCAGGTGGAACTGAACACAAACTTGCGCACGCGTGCCTCCACCGCCGCATTCAGCAAGTTCAACCCGGCGGCGACGTTGTTGCCGAAATACTTTCCGGGATTGGTCATGGACTCGCCCACCAGCGCGTTGGCCGCAAAGTGCAAAACCGCCTCGGCCCCGGATGTGCGCACCGCCTGTTTCACCAACGCAGCGTCGCTCAGGCAGCCCGGCACGAACTTCGCGCGACCGTCCACCGCCGCGCGATGTCCCTCCGTCAAATTGTCGAACACGGTAACCTGATGGCCGGCGTTCAGCAGTTCCTCCACGCACACCGAGCCGATGTATCCCGCGCCGCCCGTGACAAAAACATTCATGCAAAGAGGCTGCCGGATTCAACCCCCTGTCTCAATCGCGAAAATTCGCGCACCCGCCGCGCCTTGAACATTTTGCGCTTCTCACCGCGCTCGCGAAATGATTCAGTCCCGGGATGTTCGGCGCGATCATCAATGCGGCGGGAATTCTGCTCGGCAGCCTCATCGGCTGGCTGTGGCGCAAAAATTTCACGCCGCAAACGGAATCCTTCCTAAAGTTGGGTCTCGGCGTGTTCACGGTTTATTACGGCCTGCGGCTGGCGTGGATGGGTTTCAGTGGAACGTTTGGCCAGGTGCTCAAGCAGTTTGCGATCGCTTTGCTGGCGGTCATGGTGGGACGGCTGGTCGGCAAATTGATGCACCTGCAAAAGGCGTCCAACGCTGCCGGCCAATATGCACTCAAGCTCATTGAAAATACCAAGCCCAACAGTCCGGACCGGTTCAGCAATGGGCTGGCGGCCTGCGCAATTCTGTTTTGCGCCTCGCCCTTGGGTATTCTGGGGGCGATTCACGCCGTGTTGCCGGCCGGTCCGGGCGGCGGCGGGTATCTTTACCCGCTCGGCGTCAAGGCGGTGATGGACGGATTGGCAATGATCGGTTTTGTGCGGATGTTCGGAATTGGCGCCGTGCTTTCCGCCCTGCCTGTGTTTGTGTTCCTGAGTGTCATCAGCCTCGGGACGATCGTTTACCTCGAACCCCTGCTGCGCGCTCACAGCTTGACGGACGCAGTGAACATCACCGGCGGCCTCTTGCTCACCGTGATGTCATTGGTGATGTTTGAAGTGAAACGCGTGGAACTGGCGGACTACCTGCCGGCATTGGCCATTGCCCCACTGCTAACCTGGTTATGGAAGTGAGATAGACGACGCGGCGGGAACGACGGGGTCAAGTTTTAATCTACTGCAGCCTACGGCTCGTGATTCATTTACCGTACGCACGTTCAACCTTGGCTACGCGCAAAGCATAATCCGCATACCAGGTTTTCTTTCCCGCTGCCTGCGCCCCCTGGTGTTCGACGTTCGCTTTCCAATTGCGAATCGCTTCCTCGGTGATCCAATACGAGACCGTGATGCCGAAACCATTTGCATCACGAGCGCTCTCGGCCCCAAGGAAACCCGGTTGTTGCGCCGCCAGTTCCATCATGTGCTCCGCCATCGCCCCGTAGCCCCGGTCACCGTCCGTCCGTTGATTGGTGAAAATCACTGCGTAATAGGGCGGCTCCGGTGTGCGGGAAATGGTGTTGGCAGCGGACATGGTCTGAGGAAAACAGTTCGGCGCAGCCTGAGCAAGACCGGCATCATCGACGGCAAACTTCCGGCCTTAAACGAACCGGGCCGGGGATCGCTCCCCGGCCCGGCAAGTTCGTGATCTTTTGTTGGTTAAGAGCAACCGAGGCTTTCGCCGCAGTTCAGGCACTTGTAGCAGGCTCCGTTGCGCACTGCCACATGCCCGCAAGTCGGACACGTCGGGGCGTCGCCCTGATTCTGGAACGTGCTCGTCAGGCCCTTGGGGCGGCTGTAACTTTTCGTCACGCTCTTCAAATCAATCAAGTCGGTGTCATCCGAAATGGGCAGATCGGGCACCGGCCGGTTGATTTGCCGTTTCATTTCCTCGACCAGTCCGGGCATCTGGAGTTCCGGTTGATTGCGATTGCCGAGCGTGGCTTCGCGGTAGCCGGGCACAAACTGCAGCGCCATCCAGCGGAAGACGTAGTCGGTGATCGAGCTGGCGTTGCGAATGTCCGCGTTCTTGGTGAAACCGCTGGGCTCGAAGCGTTGGTGCGCAAACTTGCGCACGAGCGCTTCCAGCGGCACCCCATATTGCCACGCCAAGCTGGTCAGCGTGCCAAGGCCGTCCATCAGGCCGCCAATGGTCGAACCTTCCTTCGCCATGGTGATGAACAATTCGCCCGGCTGGCCGTCTTCGAACAGGCCAACGGTGAGATACCCTTCATGACCGGCGATGTCGAACTTGTGAGTCACCGCCGTGCGCGTATCGGGCAGCCTGCGACGCAACGGTTTGCCGGCTTCCGCGGCGAGCCGCGTGACTTCGGCTTCGAGTTCCTTGATGCGCGCTTCCAAGGGGGCAATGTCATTCGCCGGGACGGCCGCCTGTTTATCGCCGCCTTCGTTGGTCTTCTTGGTGTTCAACGGCTGCGAACGCTTCGAGCCATCACGATAAATTGCCACGCACTTGAGACCCATCTTCCACGCCTCAATGTAGGTGTGGCGGATGTCCTCGACCGTGGATTCATTCGGCATGTTGACCGTTTTGGAAATCGCGCCGCTGATGAAGGGCTGCGCCGCGGCCATCATCTTGAGGTGCGCGAGGTAGCCGATGCTGCGCTTGCCGCGATGCGGCTTGAACGCACAGTCAAACACCGGCAGATGCTCAGCCTTGAGCCCGCTCGCAATGGTCGCGCCGCCTTCCTCGACGTCCTCGATGGTGTCGAACTTCTCGATGTGCGCGATGATGCCTTCGACCTGCTTCGCGTTGTAGCCGAGGCGTTGCAGCGCTTGCGGCACGGTGCGATTGACAATCTTCAGCATGCCGCCGCCGGCAAGCAGCTTGTATTTCACGAGCGCGATGTCGGGTTCAACGCCCGTGGTGTCGCAATCCATCAGAAACGCGATCGTACCGGTGGGGGCGAGCACGGTGACTTGTGCGTTGCGGTAGCCGACCTGCTTGCCGCGAGTCAAAGCCTCATCCCAGCATTTGCGGGCTTCCGTCTTGAGAAAACCAAACTCTTCGCTCGGATGAATGTCCTCAACTGCTTCCCGATGCAGTTTGATGACCCCCAGCATGGATTCCACGTTGTCCTTTTTCGCGGGCTTCGCCACGCCGGAGCAACGCGCATCACGGTAGCCGGGAAATGCGCCGATGGTGGAAGCGATTTCCGCGCTCTGCTCATAGGAATGGCCAGTCATGATGGAAGTAATGGCGCCGGCGAGCGCGCGACCTTCATCGGAATCATACGGCAGGCCATAGCTCATGCAGAGTGACCCGAGGTTGGCAAAACCAAGCCCGAGCGTGCGGAAGATATGCGAGTTCTCGGCAATTTCCTTCGTTGGATAGCTCGCGTTGTCCACCAGGATTTCCTGCGCCGTGATGTAAATGCGCACCGCAGCCTTGAAGCGCTCAATGTCGAACTTGCCGTCCTCGCGCTTGAACTTCATGAGGTTCAGCGAGGCCAGGTTGCACGCGGTATTATTGAGGAAAACGTATTCGCTGCAGGGATTGGTGGAATGAATCGGCTCGGTACCTTTGCAGGTATGCCACTTCTGGACCGCGCCGTCATATTGCATGCCCGGGTCGCCGCAAATCCATGTGCCCTCAGCAATTTTGGTGAGCAACTTGCCGGCGTCCTTCTTTTCCAGCGGCTTTCCGGTAGTGACGGTGCGCGTGTACCATTCCCGGCCCGCCACCGCCGACTGCATGAATTCATCGCTGGCGCGGACGGACAGGTTTTCGTTCTGATACATCACGCTGCCATAGGCATCGCCGTTGTACGAACCGTCGTAACCCTGCTCAATCAGCGCCCACGCCTTCTTTTCTTCACGCTGCTTGGCGTCAATGAACTCTTCGATGTCGCCGTGCCAGTCGCGCAACGTGTTCATCTTGGCCGCGCGGCGGGTCTTGCCGCCGGATTTCACCACGTTCGCGACCTGATCGTAAACCTTGAGGAAACTCATCGGCCCGCTTGGACGGCCGCCACCGCTGAGTTTC
>Ga0315912_10000579_pt1 | contig 62016 bp, 56 predicted proteins | sample VfabasoilMG_FD_204469 | JGI IMG/M metagenome (GOLD analysis project Ga0315912, IMG submission 204469) | Garden soil microbial communities collected in Santa Monica, California, United States - V. faba soil | ecosystem: Environmental > Terrestrial > Soil > Garden | place: USA: California...
CTTCGAGTCACTCGGTCTTCCGAAATTCTTGCTTGTTCAATAGCTCAACCCGCCGAACCGCCGTGTACGGACCCGTACGCACGGTGGTGTGACAGGGAAAGCTGGCGACAGCCTACCTATGTCAATTGTTAAATAGGATGGCTAGTTGGCGGTAGCGGTCTCTCTCGCGGCTTTCAGAGCGGCGGACTTCAGTAGCTTCTTTTGGAAGCGGTCGACGCGGCCTTCTGTGTCAATCAGCTTTTGTTTGCCGGTGAAGAAGGGGTGGCAGGCGGAGCAGATTTCCAATCGGATATCGCCCTTGTGCGACGAACGGGTCTCGAACTGACTCCCACAAGCGCAAATGACTTTTACGGGATTATAGGCGGGGTGAATTCCGGCTTTCATAACTTTCACATCCAAGTTTAGCATAGAAGCAGAATGCCCGTCGCAGGGACCAACCCGCGGCGGGCATCTGTTATGACAAGGCTAGGTTCGTAGCGCAGGGAAGCAACAAATCCAACTAGCAAAAGAGGATCGGTCGCCTCGCCACTGTATCGAAGCCTGAACGATTAAGAGGACCGACTCAGGTGCCGGTTACCTCCCTGCGCCCAGAAGAACTTCCTATTTCCATAATACCTGGACCACCTCCTTCCTCAGTGATAAGGCCATCCTAAGCCCAACTCCTTACCTTGTCAATACTTTTTCAACTGGCCCACCAGATCTTGGGGCAAGGTGTTGCAGCCGTCAATCCCAGGTAGTGTAGATGTAAAGCAAACGGCCCCGCCGAATGAGCGGGGCCGCAAAGGAGACAACTCCCACCAGAGCGAGAATCTGGTGATGTATGGCTACCCTCCTATTGCAGATCTCTCTCCAAACGTTAACCTATTGAATTCTTTGGCCAAGCTCCCTCTGGAATTCGATTTCTGGAAGATTTTGCTACCAGATCCCGATTTAAGGAGCGTTACAATAAGGCGGATGGCGGCCACAAGCCACGGAGTTCCTGTATCAGCCACCGGCCGGCAGCCTACCTTGCAGGCTGCCAACGGGCGCCGCGCCTTGGGCGGATTCTTCCTTTCCGGCGTACTCTTCTCCTTTCTGGGAGCGGTGCTGCCGGCGTGGGGATACCATCTCCATTCCGATCATGTGACCGTCGGGTTGTACTTTCTGTTCCTTACCTTCGGAATCTACGTTGGGTCGCAGGTTTGCCATTGGCTTGTCGCGCGGACGGGAATCCAGTGGCTGCTGACTGGAGGGAGCGGACTGGCGTGTGCCGGCCTATTGACGCTTGCGTATCTCTCGGGTCCCCAACCGCCATCCTTGCGGATGTTCGCGCTGTTTGCGATCGGCGTTGCCGGGGCGACGGTGACTTCGGCGGCCTTCCACGCGATTTCGCCGCTTTACCAGCACGATCCCGCCGCGACGATCAATCTGGCGGGAGGGCTCTTCGGACTTGGATGCCTGGCCACCGCGCTGCTTACCGCCGGCGCGTTCGATTTCTATACCGTTCCCGCGATGCTGATTCTTCTCGCCGTTATCCCCTTCTACTTCACGATCGGCTTCGCGGTTGGCGGACCGTTTCTCTATACGCCGCACGCAGTACCCTCTCTCAAGAAGGCCCTGGCGGACTTTCGATCGCCGGGTGCCGTTCTGTTTACGCTTCTGCTTTTCTTCCAATTCGGGAACGAATGGGCCATCGCGGGCTGGCTGCCTCTATTCCTGATTCAGCAGATGGGCATGAGCCCGACCAATGGCATCCTGATCCTTGCCTTGTATTGGACTGCGCTATTGGTCGGCCGAATCATTTCGCAGGCCATGCTCCCGCGCTTCCGGCATTCGCGAATGTTGCTGGGAAGCGTTCTGGCCGCGCTGATGGGCTGCGTGCTGCTGAGCATGACTGAGAAGATGGGCGGTGCTATTACCGGAATCATCCTGATTGGCGGCGGATTCGCTTCCATCTATCCGCTAACGGTTGAATCGATCTCCCATCGCTTTCCCTATTACCACCCCGGATTCTTCGGCGGAATCTTCTCGCTTGGGTTGATGGGCGGTCTGCTAACCCCCGGACTCCTTGGCCTTGTGGCGCAGGAGTGGGGAGTCGGAAAGGTAATGTTGTTGCCGGCGCTCGGTTCGATTATGGTTTGCGTGCTGGTTCTGTTGATTTGGCTGGAGACGCTGCTGACTCGCGCAGACGCAAAGTAACCAGGCCCGCCGGGCTATTGTAGATCAGATCGATCGTTTTCAACTTTCCCAGGTTGCCGGAGTGCGGAAAGTACAACAAACCCGCGGCCGGGCCTTTCCCCGGCCCATCGTTCCATGCCAATTTGGCCGCCCAGTCCCATGGCGCGTCGTCGCTTACGATTGTCGGATCTACAGGCGCCCCCGGAGGACGCGTGGGCACTCGCCGGTCTTCGGGAAACCGCGAGGTTGGCGTAGGCCGCCCCAGGATGACATTGGCATCCCCAACTCCGGCCGACGCCGTAACCTGCCGCTGATTCTCCCAATCGGGATACTTGAGCGACGCGCCAACCATACCCGGCGACTGCGCCAATAGCGGTGTCTTGCCGTTCAGTTGAAGCGAAAACCGTTCAGCGGCAAAGGCGAATGCAGGAGCAAAGAAGGCCACTTCCACTACGACATAGTCCTTCAGCACAAAGGGCTTCCGCGGAGCGGAAACCGTCCGTCCCGCGAACTCCGCGGCAATTGTAACTTGGGGATCGATCAGCGCATGCGAATGGTAATCCCCGGGCGCACCGCGAACCGGGAGGCGGTCCTGGCCAAAAATCGCCAACGGTAGTACCGCCAGCAGGCAAACGCGCATGCTCACAGTATAATCGGGGAACTCAGTTATGCCCCGCAGATTACTCCTCCTGCTGCTCGCCCTCTCCTTGCCCGCCGCCGCTGGGTCAAAGAAAAAGCAACGGCGTCTGACGCTGTCCGAACGCGTCGAACGAGTAATCGCGGAATCGCCGTCGTTGGCGCGATCCCATTTGGGAATTCGCGTCGCGGATTTGAAGGGGGAAGTAATCTTTGAGCGCAACGCCCGGAGTTGGTTTGTCCCGGCGTCGAATACCAAGCTCTACTCTACTTCGCTGGCGCTGACGCGGTTAGGGGCCGGGTACCGGATGAAAACGCAGGTCACCGCCGAGATCGCACCGGACGAAAGAGGCGTGATTCGCGGGGATATACGGCTTGTGGGCGGTGGCGATCCCGGACTCTCCGGCCGCGCCTACCCTTACGACAAAGAGTGGGAATGGGCAGACACGGCGCCGGGAATGGAGGCATTGGCGGATGCGGTGGCCAAACAGGGAATTACAAAAATTGCCGGCGGCGTCGTGGGCGACGATACGCGCTACACCTGGGAGCCTTTTCCGGACGGATGGAGCATCGACGATCCGCTGTATGAGTACGGGGCGCCGGTCTCCGCACTTACATTTCAGGATAACTCGTTCCGGCTGGAAGTTAGACCCGGAGAAGCGCCGGGCGATCCCGCCGAGGTATATATCTATCCCGATGTCGGACAAGTTACGCTCGTCCCGGCGGTTCAGACCGTCGCGGCCGGCGAGCGAACCCGAATCCGGCTCGAACGGGCCGCCAACACCACCGAACTGCAGGTAGCCGGGACGATCGTGGCCGGCGCGAAACCTTATTCTACGCTCCTCGCCGTGGCCGATCCGGCGCTCTATGCGGCCCAGGCTCTCTCGGCTGCGCTGCAGCGGCGCGGCGTGTCTGTCGGGGAGCAGGCGCGGTCCCGCCACCGGACGGGCGCCGAGGAGACAGGCACCGATTGGCCGGTTATTTTAGCGGAGGAACGCTCGAGGCCGTTGGGTGAGTTAGTGCAAGTGGTGAACAAAGTCAGCCAGAACTTACATGCGGAGTTATTGCTTCGGGAATCCGGAGCGCAGGGGAAGCCGTTCGGTAGCCGGGAGGCGGGCTTAACGGAATTGAAGGCGTTTCTCGAAGCTTCCGTTGGCCTTGGTAAGGATGACGTCAACTTTGTGGATGGTTCTGGCCTTTCGCGGCTCACGCTGCTGACTCCGGAAGCGACCACGAAGTTGCTGCTCTTCATGGCCAATTCGGAGAACAACGAAACGTGGTTGGCATCGCTGCCGGTGGGCGGAGAGGACGGAACGCTGAGCAGGCGATTTTCCGGCAGCACGGAAAAAACGAAGGTAAAGGCCAAAACCGGAACTCTCTCGCACGTCAGTGCCTTGGGCGGCTATCTCGAACACCCGCGGCGCGGACGGCTCGCCTTCACTGTGCTGCTGAACAACTACAACACCCAATCAAGCGAAGCGCGCAAAGGGATTGATAAACTGGTAACGACGCTACTGGAGTAGAAGAATGCCGATTTTCGAGTATCGATGTGACGAGTGTGGCCGCCAGTTTGAAAAGCTGGTCAGGGCCAGTTCGCCTGCCTTGGCTTGCCCTGGATGCGGGGGAGAAAAGCTGGAGCAGCAGTATTCGACGTTCGCCGCGCAGATGGGCGCCGGCGGCTCGGCGAAGGCTGGTGAAGCTTGCGCGCCGATGCCGTCCGGCAACTGCGGTTCGGGTATGTGCGGGATGCCCGGCGTCTGCGGCCGGAACTAATTTCGCCTTCTCTTCCCTTTCCGCTTGACCTTCGCCGTTCGTTCGCCCATACTGCTGGTATGGCCCTTACCAAACGGCAAAAAGAGGTTTTGGAATTCCTCGCCGATTTTATTGATCGCAATCGGTACTCGCCTTCGTACGAAGAGATCGCCAACGGGCTGTCCCTGAACTCGTTGGCTACGATCCACAAACACATCTCGTCGCTCGAATCGAAGGGCTACCTGCGGCGCGCCTTCAATCAGAGCCGTTCGCTGGAAATCGCACCGCGCTATGCCGCGGAAATCGAAAAGCGCCGCGCCGCGGAAACGGGACTGACGGTGCCATTGCTCGGCAAGATCGCCGCCGGCGCGCCCGTAGAAGCGGGCGTCAATCCCGAAGTGCTACACTTCCAGGACTTCGCCGGCGACGCGAACACCTACGCGCTGCAAGTGCGTGGCGAATCGATGATCGACGATCATATTTGCGACGGCGACTTCGTGCTGATTCAGAAAACCGATTCCGTCCGGGACAGCGAGATCGTTGTCGCCCTGGTGGATGGGATGGAAACGACCTTGAAACGGCTTTATCGCGAACCGAATGGCCAGATCCGCTTACAGCCCGCCAATTCGTCGATGGGTCCCATCTACGTGCCTGCCGCGAGCGTCCAGGTTCAAGGCAAACTGATCGCCGTTCTGCGTAAATACTAACGCTACTTGCTGCCGAAAGGCAGTGCGGAAAAGATCGAGAACATAAAGGTGTGATTGTTCTCAATCACGTTGCCGCTGCGTTGTTGCAGGCTCTGCTCCATGAATCCAATCTCCAGCCGGGATTTTTTGGGCAGATTGTACGCAATCGCCGCGTACGCGCGATTCTGATCGAATGTGTTGTTCGCCACGTTCTTCCCGAAATTGACAAAAATTTCGTCATAAAGAGCCAGAGACCACTTTCCCTTGAGCGGAATTAGCGCCCGATACATGTAGCGAAAGCGGTTTTCGTGGCGCCAGCCCGTGACACTACGGTCTCCATTCGGCGCGACGGCCATTTCGCCGAATTCCCTTTGCTCCAGGCGGTACCGATGCAGAGTGTTAACTTTACCCAGCTTCTGTGACACTTGGGCCTGTTCAAATACGCGATGTTCAGGGAAGGGCACAGCGACGGGAATATCCCCGTACCTGCTAGTGGCTATATACCCATAACCGACGGTCAACATAATGTTCGGATGGACTGTATAGTTGACAGCGGGACGGATGAGCAGTTGTTGCCACTGGGTGACAACGTCATGCCGGCGCCATTGTGCCTCCAGGTGCGCTCCCCATTTGGATTCGCCGATTGGGTGATCGCCGAAATAATTCCACCAGCCATGGGCGTTGTTTAGCTGCGTTCGATCCTGGGCGCACAAAGACGCTATGGTCGCAAGAAATAGGAGAAGTTTCATGGTTTGGTTATTGATGTTTTTGTTTTCTTTTGCCGTTGGAGCTCAACACTCCCACTCTACCGATGGTAAGGCGGCGGCAGGTTCCACGGCACTCCCCGCTACAGGGGCGTATTCGATGCGGATTCATACCACGAATCCGAAATGCCAGGAGTATTTCAGCGCCGGCATGGCGATGATCTACGGTTTCAATCACGACGAGGCACAGCGATTGTTCGCCCGTGCGGCGGAGCTGGACCCGAAGGCGCCGATGCCCCATTGGGGAATGGCGCTATCGCTCGGCAGTCACATTAACAACGAACCGGAAGCGGTCCGGGAACAGAAGGCATGGGAGGCGATTGATCGCGCGCAGAAGCTCGCCGGAGGCGCGCCAAAGCATGAGCAGCGTTACGTAGAGGCACTCGCGGCGCGTTACTCGTCCGATGCAAAAGCAGACCGCAAACAACTCGCCCGGAACTATGCTTCCGCGATGGCGGTGCTGCATCGCGAGTATCCGGATGATCCGGACGCCGCGACTCTGTACGCCGAAAGCATGATGAACCTGAATCCGTGGAAATTCTGGACTGCCGACGGCAAACCGGCCGAGGGAACATTGGAATTCGTCGCCGTACTCGAGGAAGTCCTGCGGCGATGGCCGGAGCATCCCGGCGCCAATCACTACTACATCCATGCCGTCGAGGCATCGCCGAATCCGGAGCGGGCCCTTGCCGCCGCTAATCGCCTGGGCAAGCTGGTGCCGGCGGCCGGACATCTGGTCCACATGCCGAGCCATATCTACGCGCGGATGGGCCACTGGGACCCGGCCGCATCGTCTAACAGCGCCGCCGTCGCCGTCGACCGCGCCTACTTGAAAGGCAAACCCGCCGACGGTATTTATCCGCTCATGTACTTTCCGCATAACATCCACTTTCTGCTCTACGCACAGGGGGCGCAGGGCCAATGCGCCTCGGCCGCTCGAACAGGACAGGAACTGGTAACACAGGTCTCCCCGGGCCTGGATGCGATGCCAATGCTGCAGATATTCGTGGCATACACCTACGCACTGTCGGTATGGTGCCCCGATGTTGCAGTGCCGTCCGCGCCGCTCGAGAAGTTTCCCCTTTCTACGGTGGCGTACGAGTACGCGAAAGGAACGCGCCAGGCCTGGAAGAAGGATCTCGCCGGAGCTCGCGCCAGCCTGGCTGCGCTGAAGGCGGCGGCTGCGCGTGTCCCCCCGGAGACCATCTACGAGCCCGTCTATACGTCGGCTTACATAACGGTCGCGATGTCCGCACTGGAAGCCCGAATCGCCGACGCGGAGGGAAATCTGGAGGCCGCTGCCGAACACTGGAAGACCGCAATCAAGGCCCAGGACGGGCTGCGTTACGACGAGCCGCCCATCTGGTATTACCAGGTGCGGCAGTCGCTGGGATCCGTGCTGATGCGGGCAGGGAAGCACGCCGCCGCCGAAGCCGTGCTGCGCGAATCGCTGCAAAAGCAAGCCCGCGATGGACGAGCGCTCTTCCTGCTTTGGAAGACCATCGCGGCGCAGGGCCGGGAGCGGGACGCCGAACTCGTGGAACGGGAGTTCCGCTCCGTATGGAAAGGAGCGATGACGCTGCGCGCTGAAGAGCTTTAGACGCCTCACGCAAGCTGGCGGCGCACACGCGGCTGTGCGTCGCCGGCCATTTTGTACAGCGCTTTGATGTAGCCGATGCTGTAAGCCCATGCCGTATTGCGACTGCCGAGCATCGCCGGTACATGATCGGCAATCAGGTTCCCGCGAAAGTCGACATCGACCAGCGTCCGCATGACCTTTGCCAGATCGCCGTATCCATTGTCGATAAAAGTCTCGGTAAAGTCCGGGATCGGCCCCGAAACGTTGCGAAAGTGAACCTTCCACAGCTTGCCGATGTTGGCGAAGGAGCGAAGAGCCTCGTTCACTTCCCGTCCCATTTGCTTGCCGCCCTCCAGCCACGTGCCAACGCAGAAACAGACGCCGACGTTAGGGCTATCGGCAATTTCCAGCGCCCGCATGTAGCCGTCGTAGGTCGAGAAGATGCAGCGCGGCACGCCGCCGATTTCGCTTTCCGGCGGATCGTCCGGATGGATGCCTATGCGGATGCCCAGCTCTTCCGCCACTGGCACAACCTGGCGGATGAAGTGAGTGTAGTTCTCCCAGATCTCCTCTTTGGAGAAGCGGCGCCCGTGCGTGAATTCTCCTTCAAAAGTCTTGCCGCCCCAACTGCCGCGTGCGGTTGATCGCGCGTACCGGCGGGCGCTCGCGTTGCCGCGCGTGGAGCCGCGCTCGGAGCTCCAAATGCCATTGGCCATGTGGGCGTAGGTTGTGTAGGTCAGGCCCGCTTTGGCCAGATTGCGCAGGAACTGTTTATACTGCTCCACCTTTTCGTCGCGGCCCGGCAGGTTCAGCGTAACCTGCTCCATATTGTGAACATTCGAATTGCCGATATTCCAGACACGCAGTCCGGCCGACTCCACCCGCGACCGCCACAGTCGAAAGTTTTCCGCAGTGGCCGCTGCGCCGCCGGAGGGAATGTTCACCCACTCCACGCCGAGCTGCCGGGCGAACGTCAAGTCCTCCAGGCTGGGATTCGTGGGAACCTGGAGAGAAATTTTGATTCCGGGAGATAGCGGTTCCAGCGGCTTTTTGGTGGCCGCCGAGGCGGCGGCGCCGGCGAGCGCGGAAATGGCGAAATCGCGTCGGGAAGGCATAGCTTGCCGATGATTGTCACACAGGTGGAGGCTCAAAATGAGTTTGGCGGTGGTTACCGGAGCGTCGGCGGGGATTGGCGCGGAGTTTGCGAAGCAACTGCGGGCGCGCGGGTATTCACTGCTATTGATTGCACGCCGCATCGAGAAACTTCAGGAAGTAGCGGAATCTGTGGGCGGGGCCGAGTGCATGGCGGCCGATCTGGCCGACGGCGCGGATTTGGAACGTGTGGCGCTGGAACTCGAGCGGCGCCTCCCGGACCTGTTGGTGAACAACGCCGGGTTCGGCACGCAGGGGCTCTTTCATGAAACGCCGCTGGACCGCCAGATGGAGATGCACCGGCTGCATGTGATGGCGACGGTCCGATTGAGCCGCGCGGTGCTGCCCGGCATGGTGGCCCTCAATGCGGGCGGCATCATTAACGTGGCGTCGGTGGCCAGCTTCGGGCGCAGCGTGGGGAACGTTAGCTACTGCGCCACGAAGGCGTGGATGGCGGCCTTCAGCGACGGCCTCTATCTGGAGATGCGGCAATCCGCGCCGGGCGTGGCGATACAGGCGCTGTGCCCCGGCTACACGTATTCGGAGTTCCACGATGTTGCCAGGATCGATCGTTCAATGCTCAGGCGAAGCCCGTGGCTGCAGCCGGGCGATGTTGTCCGGGAGTCGCTGGAGAACTTCCAGCCAGGGCGCCTTTACGTTGTGCCGGATTGGCGCTATCGTTGGTTCGTTCATCTCTTTCCAAAGTTGCCGATGTCGCTGCGGCTGTGGCTGGCATCGCGTGCGCCTCACAAGAAGAACCCCCAAAAGGAGTAGAGGATATGCGCATTCTTCTATGGATCGCGGCTATTTCGCTCGGTGCTTCGCCGGCGGCATTTGAAGCGGTTCGATTGGGCGATGTTACGGCGCTGGAGAAGGCGCTCGATGCCGGTGCTAGCCCGAACGCGAAGGATGAACAAGGCCAGACGCTGCTGATTCACGCCGCTCTCTATCTGCCGGCCGAGGGCATGAAGCGCCTGATCGATCGCGGGGCCGACGTGAATCTCGCGGGCAAGAGCGGGGCGACCGCGTTAATGGTGGCCGCCGGGGACCTCGCCAAAGTCCGGCTGCTGCTCGAGCGTGGGGCCGATGTCAACGCACGCTCGGCTGGCGGGAATACAGCCCTGCGGCACGCCGTGGCGCTTCCGTCGGGGCGGGAGACCGTCCTTTTCCTGTTGGCGAAGGGTGCCAAACCGGAGGAACGGGATCTGAACAGGACCGTTCGGCGGGGTGACCTGGAAATGGTCCGGGCGATGTTGGCGGCTGGAGCGCCTGTAGCCCCAATGGCCATCGTGCGGGCGCTGGGAAATGCCGAGATGCTGGCGCTGTTGGAAGCGAAAGCTCCGCAGTACCGGGACCCGGCCGAAAAACGCAAAGCCGTAGCCGCGACGGCGCCGCCGGCCAGTCAGGCCACGGATCTGATGTTTGCCGCCTTTTTTGGGCAAATCCCATACGTCGAAAGAATGGTGGAATTCGGCAGCGACGTGAATGCACGAGATAACCGGGACCGAACAGCCCTCATGTATGCCGCAGGCGGAGAAGGGCAAGTCAAGCTGATCCAATACTTGATCGCCAAGGGGGCGGACCCGTCGGCGAAAGATGTGCGCGGGGATACGGCGTTGGACTTGGCGCAGCAGCGGGGCCGAAAGGATGTCATTGTTGCACTGGGTGGGAAGCCTTCCCCGGTTGTTGATGCCGTCCCAAAGGGCGATAAAGAGTGGAAGCCTCTGCGAGAAACAGTCGCGAAATCTGTGGAACTATTGGAAGTCGCGGGACCGGCGTTTGCCAAGGCCAACGGCTGTATTTCCTGCCATAATCAATCCATTCCGCAAATGGCCTTCGCGGTTGCAGCCAAAGCGGGAGTTCCAATCAATAGCTCCGTGTCGAATCAACAGGCCGACGCGGTGACGGGCTCCCTGAAAATTGTCGAGAACGGGATGTGGCAACTAGGCTGCACAAATATCGGCGGCTATGTGGCGACGTTAAGCTATGATCTTGTCGGACTCGGTGCGGACCGCCAGCCGCGCTCGCTCTGGACGGACCTGGCGTCGAACTGCTTGGCGAAAGCCCAGCGGGCCGACGGCTCTTGGAGAACCGGGGACCAACGCCATCCGCTTGGCATTAGTGATTCCAAATACACGGCCCTTTCCATCCGTGCTTTGCTCGCTTATCCGCTTCCGGGGTTGAAAGAAGAGTATGCGTCGCGTGTGGCTCGAGCCGTTGCGTACCTGGAGACGTCGCCGGAGAAAGACACGCAGAGCCTGGCGTTCCAGATTTTGGGCCTGAAGTGGGCAGGCAAGACGACCCGAATCCCCGAGCTGGCGCGCCGATTGGAGGCGCTGCAACGTCCCAATCACGGCTGGGCGCAACATCCGGAAATGGCCGCCGATGCCTACGCGACCGCTGTGGCCCTCTGGGCGCTGCACGAGGGCGCGGGCTCTGGCAACGCGGCCTGGACGCAGGGAGCCACTTATTTACGCCGGCTCCAAAAAGAGGACGGTTCCTGGCACCTACGATCCCGGGGATTTGGCTTCCAGCCCTATCGCGAAACCGGGTTTCCCCACGGCCACGACCAATGGATTTCTTCGGCAACCACGGGCTTCGCCATACTGGCGCTGGCGCCGCTGCTTTAGCCGAACGCCACCCGCGGATTTTCGACCACCAGTTGACGGCCTTGCGTCGCCTCGAGCTTCGGAAGGAAGTCGGTGAACAGGTAAGTGAAGCCTCGGAAGCGGCCGCCGCCGGGCTCCCCGACGTGATACCAGCCGGCATCGTGTGAAAGCAGAGTGCGGTTCAGCAGCCCCTTCTCCGCGAGGTTCCGCACGCATCGCAAATGCCAGTCGAGGCCCTGCGGAGAGACTCCATCGAACTCCACCCAGGCGCCGGCGTTTGCCAGCCTTTCGTGAATGCCGAAATCGCGCTCGTTCTGCGCGTGCACCCAAATGAACTTCGACGGCTTGACCTTGTTCTGCGTGAGAATCTCGAGCTGCTCTTGGGCCGCAAGACCATCGCCGGTATGGGAGCAGATCGGCAACCCCGTCTCGCGGCTTGTGTAGGCCGCGGCCGTGACGATCTTGCGGCTCAGTGGCGGAAGCGGGCCGCGGTCGACACCGATTTTGATGAACCGCGGCTTCATGCCTTCCACGCCGTCGCGCGCTTCGCGGACCCAACGGCGGGCCAGTTGGCGGGCGCTCTCCTTGTGGCCATAGTCCGGAATGAACAGGAAGTTCCGAGCCGCGTAGAGGCCGGTGTTGGTCCAGATCTCCATGCCGCTGGCCTCCTGCAGCCGGGCCAGTAGGATCGGGTCGCGGCCGACAAAATTCGGCGTGCATTCGTGCAGGCGGACGCAGCCCTGCTGTTTCAGCGCCTCCAGATGCGGAAGAGCGATTCGGAAAACTTCGTCCCGGTCATAACTCGAGCGGCTGACTTTTGCGGCACCGGCGAAGTCTACCAGGATGTGTTCATGCACCAGCACGGAGCCGGGCGAGACGGCGAGCGAGGCGAGAAAGGATCGGCGGGAGAATAGAGACATGAGGCTACTTGTTTGGATGATACTCGGCGCGGGTGCAATGTTGTCACAGGACGTAGCGTTTGTGACGTTTACGCCGAAGGGTGTGGCGAAGGTGCATGAGGGCGCGGCCCGGGCGCGGCGCCGGCTGTCGCCGTGCTCGACGTTTAAGATACCGAACTCGGTGATTGGACTGGAAACCGGCGTGATTCCGGGCCCCGAGTACGTGATCAAGTACGACGAGAAGAAGCATAAGACCCAGTCGTTCTGGGTGGAGACATGGGCCAAGGATCAGGATCTTCGCAGCGCGTTTCGTGTGTCGGCGATCTGGTACTACCGCGAGTTGGCGAGCCGTGTCGGGCGAGAGACCATGCAATCGTTTTTGGATCGTCTCGGGTACGGCAACCGCGATACGAGCGGCTGGGCGGATACGTTCTGGGTGGGCAGTTCGCTTCGGATTACACCGGTGGAACAGGTGGAGTTTCTGGACAGGCTGTTCCGCAATGAGTTCGGCCTGACGCCGGCCAGCGTCGCGGCCGTGGAATCTTTCATGAAGCAGGAGGAGAAGGACGGGCGCGAACTCTACTACAAGACCGGGGCGTGCACGGACCGCGAAGCAGGACCAGGCGTTTGGCTTGTGGGCTTTGTGCAAAACGGAATGGAGCGAACCTATTTCGCGATGAACGCCGGCGGCGCGCCAATGGATGTTTTGCTTCCGAAGAGAATCGAGTTGGGGAAGGAGCGGCTGGTGAAGGCCGGGCTGTGGCGCTAATGTTTCGGCCGGCGTGACCCGGCACCCTTTCCAGCCGATACTTCGCCGAAGGCAACTCCAGTTATAGAAGTAGCCAGATCGATGCGGCTCGGTTCGAGTCCGAGTTGGACAACCGTGCCAGGATGCGCGAAGTCATCGCTTGAGAGTCCAAGGCCGCCAAAACCAAACTGTCAAATGGCTTCCGCTATGGTTGCTCCGTTCCCACCCAACCCCGAAAGCGCCCACGGCGACGTAGTCAACTTTCCTCGAGTTTAATAATTCGGCAAACTCTTTCAATTCTTTGTTCAGTGGCATCCCCGTACCACATACGTCGAAGCTCTAGCATGACTTGAATCCGCTGCTCTGGAGTCATATTCATGTGCTCCTCGATAGTGGCTGCGTCGTGCTCTTCAAACGAGTTGAATTTGCGAACCACCTTCTTCATTTCTATATCTTACGTGATTGAGAAAGGGCTTCGAACCTTCGATTCCAAATGACTCCGAGCCCTGGAAGCTCCGGCGTTCTGTATTGTCCGGCCTCGTAGACCAGCGGGTCGGCCAGAAGCGAATTGGCTGTTTCCAAAACGTTCGGGTTGAGTTCGCAAATCTCGCAATTCTCCGTAGCCGCGGCGAAATGCAACGCGGCAGCGATCTGCGGCCCCATGGCGATGCTCAAGTGTGGAATAACTTCCCCGCCAAAGGCGGCGGCGATCCTCGCTGAACCGGTAATGCCGCTTCTTCCCAAATCGGGCTGCAATATCTTGGCAATCCCCAGGAATGGCTTCAGTTCCTGCAGCGTCCGGTAGCTTTCGCCAAGGGCGATCGGCGTCCGAATGGCAGCGGCCAGCGCTGCGTGTCCCTCGACATCTTCCGGATAAAGTGGACATTCCAGCCAGCGAGCGTCGCGGGAATCCAATTCGCGTGCCATCTCGATCGATTTCTCAGGCGGCAAATGCCAGAGCGCATCGACGGCGAACCGCATCCCCGCCGGCAGCGCATCGGCGATCGCCAACAGATCGCTCCACTCGGACTCGAAATAGAGCTTTACCAGCGAAATTCCATCGCCCGCGTAGCGGGCGGCGAACGCGGCGCGCTCGCGGGGCGTCGCTCCGGACGTTCCGCTCAAATACGCTGGGATGAACCGCTTCGGAGAATCCGCAAGCAAGGCACAAACGGGCTTCCCGGCCATCTTCCCGGCCAAATCCCAAAGCGCGAGATCGACGCCGCTAATGGCGTCTATCATGAATCCGCCGGTTTGGCCCCGAACGCGCATCGTCGAATACATCCGATCCCAAAGAGCGGCGATTTGGCCGGGAGTTCCTTCGAAATCGACGCCCTCGATGGCCGGTCGAAGAAGATGCTCGACGATTGTGCAAGCAACTTCCGGCGCCAGCGGCGCCTGCGCCTCGCCCCATCCGACGGTACCGTTCTCCAGTTCGATCCGTACTAACGCTGTTTCGAAGTTCACCGAATAAAGCACGGGGTAAGCAGTAGACCAGCGGTAGTTACCCGTTCCCGCTAAGGTGGTAGGAGAGCCGGCCGTGCCTTGGGCACTATTAAAATCACGTGGCAAACGTACCGGAAATGCTGTTAATGATTGGATCCGCATATACAATGGAAAATTCGCATGAAACTACGGCGGCTAACTCGTAAGCGCGCGACCGATGAGGTTTATGAAAACCTCCGTGCAGCCATTTTGAATCGGCTGTTCAAGCCGGGAGAGCGGCTGCAGGTTGACGAGATTGCCGAACGGCTGGGCGTGAGCCTCACGCCGGTTCGCCATGCCATTCAGCAGTTGGCCACCGAAGGCTTGATCGAAATCAAGCCGCGCAGCGGAACGTTCGTGGCCACTCTTTCGCTCGAGGACATTGAGGCGACATTCGATGTGCGAATCGCGCTGGAATGCCTGGCGGCGGAAAAGGCAATGGACCGCATTCGTCCTTCCGACATCCAGAAGCTGGATGAGTTGCTGGAGATTCTCCACAAGCCGGTGAACAATGAGGAGGCCATGCGGAAGCATGAGAAGGCCAACAGCGACCTTCATCTTCTTCTGATCGAAGCCGCGGGTAACCGGCGGCTGACTGAGATTTATGCCGGCCTCAATGCCCATCTGACCATCGCCCGCATCCACGCCGCCGAGCGATATTTGATCGAAGATCGTAGGCCGGCGCAGGAGATCGCCAAGCGGTTCGCGGCCGAGCAGGCCGAGCACGATGAATTGATTGCGGCACTGAAGGCTCGCGATCTGCCGCGCATGCAGGCCGCGGTCCGGAACCACATTGGCCGGGCGAAGTCGTCTTTGATGAACGCTTGGAAATCGCAGAATTAGGCCTCCAACGGGCGCCGGACCAGCCGCCGTACGATCAGATACGACAGCGGATGCAGCACGCTCATTAGAATGAAAATCGCCTCGTAGCCGAACCAGTGCACGACATAGCCTGTCAGCCAAGTAAAGAGTGTCCCGCCCAGCCCGTTGCCGAAGGCGAGGATGCCGGACACGGTTCCGATTAACGGCTTGGGGAATACGTCATTGGTCAAAGTGGCTTGATTCGTTTTCCAGGCCATGTGGGAAAAAGTGACGATGCAGATTAGGGTCAACGTCAGCGTCCGTGTCGGCGCGTGATTCACCGCAAGGCTGAGCGGCATGATCATCGCGAATGGAAGCATGATCGCCATTCGCGCACGGATAGGGTCCCAACCGCGAGCCACCAGCCGTCCGCTAACCCACCCGCCGGCGAGCGCTCCGGCGTCGGCCGCCAAATACGGCATCCAGGCGAGCATGCCCATTTCCGCCATGGTGAAGCCACGCTGCTCCACCAGATATTTGGGCAGCCAGAAAAGATAAAACCACCAGACGGGGTCGGAGAAGAATCGCGCCAGCAACAATCCCCAGGTCTGCTCGTACCGCAGGACCTGTTGCCAGGGCACTTTGGCGGCGCCCGCGGCGACAGGCGGATCCGCCAGGACATAAGCCCGTTCCTGCTCCGTGATCCGCGGATGGCGGTCTGGCGGGTAGTAGAGGAACAGCCATAGGGCAAGCCACACAAAACCCAGTGAGCCGGTGACAACAAAAGCGGGCTGCCAGCCGTAGTTGGCGTTGATCCACGTAATCACCGGCGGAGCGATTACGGCCCCAATCGCGGCGCCCCCGTTGATCAAACCGTTGATGAGAGCGCGCTCCTTCGCCGGATACCATTCGCTGACGGCCTTGAATGCCGCCATGAAATTTCCCGACTCCCCCATTCCCAGCAGGAAGCGAAGCACGCCCAACGACCACACGCCCTGCGCGAATGCGTGGGCCATGTTGGCCACCGACCACCACACCATGAAAACGCTGAGCGCGATTCGTGTTCCCCAGCGGTCCACCAGAAAACCGGAGCCGACGTACATCACCGTGTAGGCGGCCAAAAAGGCGGTGAGTATGTTGGAGTACTCGATGGCGGAAAGGTTGAGTTCCCGTGTCAGCACTGGGGAAAGCACGGAGAGCGTCTGCCGGTCGATGTAATTAATTACGGTCGACAGAAAGAGCAACGCGGCGATCCACCAGCGCAAATGCGGGATGCGCATGGGTTAAGTATTGCTGAACGCGGCTTGCGATTCTTCGCGGCCAACCATTTGCCGCAAATGCGCCAATTCGGCGAGGCTTTCTGCATCGAGCGCGGCGGTCGGATGCCGAACATGCGCGGAGGCAATGACGCCTTCGGCGACAAGATTGTGCTTCTGCGCGGAGACGCCCAGGCCGGGCTGCAATTCAAACCGCAGCAGCGGCAGTACCCGAGTGAACCGGGCCCATGCGGCATCCAAATTGGCGCTTTCCAAATGATTCCAAATGTCCACAAGATCGCGCGTGCGGTCGCTGCCCGGCATTTGTCCGCGAGCGCCGCGCTGCCATTCTTCGATGAAGAACTGGCAATTCAGTCCTCCGAACAAGGTCAACGAACCCTGGGCGAGGCGGGCTACCGCCGAAAATTTTGGAGGCGTCGGCGGAGCTTCCAGTTTCAAATATTGAACATGTTCAATTTCTCGCGCCATCCGCGCGAGCAGCGGAGGGGGCATGGCGACCTGGGTCATCAGCGGCGCGTCCTGCACCATGATCGGAATTTTGACGGCATGCGAAATCGCGCTGAAGTAGTACATCAGCCCGTCGCCATCGGTCTTCAGAAAGTAGGGCGGCAGAACCATCAGGCAGTCCGCGCCCAAATCTTCCATTTCTTTGCTGAGTTCAACGGCGGCATCGGTGCCGGTGTGGCCGCTGGAGGCTACTAGCGGGACGCGGCCATTTACGCGGCGAGTAATTCGGCGCATGAGTTCGATGCGCTCCGGGCCGGAAAGAGCGTAGCCTTCGCTGGCATTACCGAATAAACCAAGGCCGTGGGCGCCCTGTTCGATTAAGTAATCGATCAGGCGGTCCTGGCTTTCGAAATCAACCGAGCCATCAGGATGGAACGGAGTGTTGGCGATGGGGAATACGCCGGCGAGAGATTTGAACATGTTCAAAATTTGTGGTCCAACCTGAAATTTTATATCACAGTCGGAGCCAAGTGTCACGTTGCGCTCCCGGCCGGAGTTTGATTTGATCGTAGCTGAGCTTCATGAATAGACTGTCGTTGGCGATTTTCGTTCCCCTCGCATTGCTGGCGCAGCCGGTGGAATTCAATCGCGATATTCGGCCGATTCTCTCCGATCGCTGCTTCGCCTGTCATGGCCCGGATGCGGGAAATCGGAAATCGCCGCTGCGGCTGGACGGGGAGGCGGACGCGAAAAAAGATCTGGGCCGGGGCCGTTTTGGAATTGTTCCTGGGAACCCGGAGAAGAGTCTGGTTTACGAGCGGGTTTCGTCAACTAACAAAGCCCTTCGCATGCCGCCGGAGTATGCCGGGCATGCCGCATTACCCGCGGCCGATATTGCTTTATTGAAGCGCTGGATCGAGCAAGGAGCGCCGTGGCAGTCCCATTGGTCTTTTGTCGCGCCGAAACGGCCGGCTAAGCATAACTCCATCGACGGGTTTGTCCGGGAGCGGCTGGCGCGGGAGGGGTTGAAGCCAAATGCGGCGGCGAAGCCGGAAACGCTGCTGCGCCGGGTGTATTTGGATCTGACCGGTCTGCCGCCGGCGCCCGCCGACGCTGATGCGTTCCGGAAGGATCCGTCCAGTTACGAAAAAGTCGTTGACAAACTTTTAGCCAGCGATGCGCACGCCGAGCGGATGACGCTTCGATGGCTGGACGCGGCCCGCTATGCGGACACGAACGGTTATCAAAGCGACGGTGTCAGAGACATGTGGCGGTGGCGGGATTGGGTGATTGACGCCTATCGTTCGAACATGCCTTTCGATCGATTCACCGTGGAACAGATCGCCGGAGACCTGTTGCCGAACGCGACGCTGGCGCAGAAGATCGCCACCGGCTTCCATCGGAATCACAGGACCAACGCCGAGGGCGGAATCGTTGAAGAGGAGTTCCGTGTAGAGTACGTGGCCGACCGAGTAGAAACGACATCCACGGTCTGGCTGGGCTTGACGATGGGCTGTACGCGGTGCCACGACCACAAGTACGATCCGCTGAAGCAACGCGATTTCTACTCCATGTTCGCGTTCTTCAACAATGTGCCCGAACGCGGTCTGGTTTATAACTTCGGCAACGATGAGCCGATGATCAAGGCGCCGACGCCGGAGATGACTACCCGGCTGGCGGAATTCGATTCGAAGGCAGCGGTGGCGAGGCGGAACTGGGAAACATGGCGGCCGAAAATCGACGCTGAGCAGAAGCTGTGGGAGAAGGAGATCCGCCGGCAGACGGCCGCTGACTGGACCATACAGCGTGGACTAATCTACGCCAGCGGGCGAAAGGCGATGCCGTTCGACGGGAAATCGACAGTGAACGCCGGCGACATCGCGAAGTTCAATTACATGACGCCATACAGCTTTTCGGTTTGGATCAAGCCGGAGAGCGAAACAGGCGCCATACTTTCGCGGATTGAGGATTACTGGGAGGGCGAAGGCTACGGGTTGTACGTCAAGAACGGTAGTCTGCATTTCGTGGCCACACGCCGTTACACGGATATTTCGCTGCGGCTGGAGACGGTCGAAAAAGTTCGATTGAATGAGTGGCAGCACATTGCGTTCACGTATGACGGAAACCGGAAGGGGAAGGGCGTCCACATTTGGATCGATGGCAGGCCGGCGGAGATTAAGACGACCTTCGATGAACTGACCTACCCGTTTGGCCCTCGCGTGCCGTTCTTGATTGGCGGCGGCGGAGGCCTGCGTTTCCGCGGTGAGATCGATGACGTGCGGGTTTTCGATCGTGAATTGACCACGGAAGAAGCGTTATCGACCCATGTTAGGGAATCGGTTGCCGCGATCGCGGCGATGCCGGAGGAGCAGCGAACGGCCGGTCAGAACGCCAAACTCCATCTGGCGTATGTCGAAACGGCGATGAACATCGAGGCGAGGATCGCACTTACGGCTTTCGACAATGCGCAACAGGAACGGGACCGATATTACGGGACGATTCCGACCGTCATGGTGATGCAGGAGGGGCCGAAGCGCCAAGCCTACCTGTTGAAGCGCGGCGCTTACGATGCCCATGGAGAGCCCGTGGAAGCGGCTACGCCCGGTTTCCTGCCGCCGATGAACCCGGAATGGCCGCGGAACCGGCTGGGCCTTGCCAAGTGGCTGGTTGACCGGCAGAATCCGCTTACGGCCCGAGTGCAAGTCAACCGGACCTGGCAGATGTTTTTTGGCGAAGGGCTGGTGAAAACGGTTGAGGATTTCGGGTCGCAGGGCGAGTGGCCCAAACAGCTCGATTTGCTGGACTGGCTGGCGGTGGAGTTCATGGACCGCGGCTGGGACCAGCTCTCTTTGGAGAAGCTAATCGTGATGAGCGATACGTACCGGCAAAGCTCAACGGCGACGCCGGAATTGTGGCAGCGCGATCCGGAGAACAGGCTGCTGGCGCGCGGCCCCCGGGTTCGACTGGCGGCGCCGTTCGTGCGGGATCAGGCGCTGGCCGCTTCGGGACTTTTGGTTCCAAAGGTTGGCGGGCCGTCGGTGAAGCCGTATCAGCCGCCGGGCCTTTGGCAGGAGTTGGGAGGCGGGGGCTATAGGGAGGACACAGGCGAAGGGTTGTATCGCCGCAGCATGTACACCTATTGGAAGAGAACCGTAGGTCCGCCGATGATGCTGAATTTTGACGCGGCCACGCGCGAAGGCTGTATCGTTCGCGAGACCCGGACGAACACCCCTCTACAGGCCCTAAATCTGATGAACGACGTAGCGTTCCTGGAAGCCGCGCGCAAAATGGGCGAGCGGATGATGAAAGAGGGCGGTACGGATGCGGCGGGCAGGATCGGATATGGCTGGAAATTGGTTCTCGGCCGCCAGCCGGGGACCGGAGAATTGACCTCGGCCATGCGCGCCTACGAGCGTTTCCTGGGACGATATAAGGCGGATCGAACGGCCGCTGCAGCGTACTTGAAGCAGGGCGAATCCGAGCGGGATTCGACGTTGGACATCGCTGAGTTGGCAGCATCGGCCACCGTTGCCAGCTTGATTTTGAATTTGGACGAGGCGGTCACAAAGGATTGAATATGAATCCTCTACAACAGCGCTTTCAACAACTTGCGCGGCGGCACTTGTTTAGCCGGACAGCGGCTGGAATTGGTGCGGCGGCGTTGGGCTCGCTGCTGGCCGACAATGCGGGGGCAGCCGAAATGCTTCCCGGGCTCCCGCACTTTGCTCCGAAAGCCAAACGCGTAATTTATCTGTTCCAATCCGGCGGGCCGTCACAGATGGAACTGTTTGACTATAAGCCGCGGTTGGTGGAAAAGTACAAAACCGAACTTCCCGAATCGATTCGGATGGGACAGCGCCTTACCGGCATGTCGGCGACGCAGTCCACCTTTCCCGTTGTACCGTCCCGATTCCAATTCGCGCAGCATGGCAAGAGCGGCGCCTGGGTAAGCGAATTGTTGCCACATACGGCCGGAGTCGTCGACAAAATCGCCATCGTAAAAAGCGTTTTTACCGAAGCGATCAACCATGATCCGGCGGTGACGTTCCTGCAGACAGGTTCGCAGATCGCGGGCCGTCCGAGCATTGGCTCTTGGTCGGTCTACGGCTTGGGCTCGGCCGCCAAAAATTTGCCGGGGTTCGTCGTAATGATTTCGCCTGGGCAGGGAACCGGCGGACAGCCGCTCTACGATCGCTTGTGGGGCAGCGGCTTTCTGCCCACGCGATACCAGGGCGTGAAGTTCCGCAGCGTGGGGGATCCGGTGCTGTATTTGCGGGATCCGGAGGGGTTTTCGCGGGAGGATCGACGGGCGTTTCTGGATACTCTGGGCGAACTGAACCAGTCGAAGGCGGCCGAATTGGGAGATCCCGAGATTTCAACGCGGATTTCGCAGTACGAGATGGCTTTCCAGATGCAGGCTTCCGTCCCGGAACTGATTGATCTGTCGAAGGAATCCCCGAGCGTGGTGGACAGCTACGGGCCGGATGCGCGGAAGGCGGGGACATTCGCCTACAACTGCCTGATGGCGAGGCGGTTAGCAGAACGTGGAGTCCGTTTCATTCAGCTCTATCACCGGGATTGGGACCACCATGGCGGCCTGCAGGATGGATTGCCGAAACGGTGTAAGGAGACCGATCAACCGGCGGCGGCGTTGATTAAGGATTTGGAAGCGCGCGGAATGCTGGACGAGACCTTGGTGCTCTGGGGCGGGGAATTTGGGCGCACGGTGTATTGCCAGGGCCGCCTGACCGAAAAAGATTACGGCCGGGATCATCATCCGCGCTGTTTCACCATGTGGATGGCTGGCGGCGGCGTGAAGCCGGGCTTAGTACTCGGCGAGACGGACGACTACAGCTATAACGTGACGGCTGATCCAGTGCACGTTCACGACCTCCAGGCGACGATTCTGCACCTGATGGGCGTCGATCACACAAGACTGACCTTCCGGTTCGCCGGCCGCTACTTCCGGTTGACGGATGTGCATGGTAACGTCGTCAAAAAACTGCTTGTCTAGTCGCGGACCAACCGGCGAATCTGTTCGAGAGCTGGATCCTTAACTTCGCGATCCGGCCCGGGCGCCGTCTCCGCCTCGGTTAGGCGGGCATTCAGATTCAAGAGATCCAGTTGAAACGATAACTGCTGGCTGTCGATGGGCTTGCGTTCGAGATTCATGGTTTGCCTCCGAAATGCACATATCGACACCGGAGGAATTTCTACGAACGAATTTTAGCGGCAAAATATTGCCACTGATCCGGCGGAGCGCCAAAATTACGTCGAAAAAAGAAGAGGGCCAGCTATAGGCCGGCCCTGAAGTTTTGCTTCTTAAGAGAGGGAACGAAACGAGGTCAAAACAAAACAGACCGCATCGAACTGCGAAATCCGTCGACGAACCCAGGCTGGAGGCTCAAGATACTGGTTGGGTGGGATGCGATGGCGGGGTTGAATGAGGTCGTTGGGAATGGAAATGTGCTGCTGTGGGTTGTTACTGGAGGAGCAACCTTCGATTCTTGAGCCCGTCCCGGTTTCGTCACGAACTTTACATAGCAACTTTTGTGCCAAACCGAATTTCGCCCTAACCTGCCTGTAAAGCCGCACACTAGTACTAAAATCGAGGAAGTTTTACCATTTCAGCGGTACTCCATTGTGCCGATTTGGGAATTCTTTCCAGAGTGAACCGGATAAGAAAATGGCCCGCCCAATTCGGGATTGGGCGGGCCAGAATTTAAAGCAGGGGCTAAGGAACGGCGGGGATGTTCGACACCGGCCGGGAAACCGAACCCTTCATGGCTTCGTCGATTTGCACATTGTTAGCCGGCAGGGTCTGTCCCGTGGCTCTCTCGAGTTCATTCCGGGCGCGTGCGTAAGTACTCAACGAGGCGACTTCGGAGGCCTGCGCAGCGGTTAGATCGCGTTGCGCCTGAATGACGAAAAAGATGGTCGAAGCGCCCAGTGCGTACTTCTTCTGCTCGGCGTCGAGCGTCTGTTCCTGCAGGACACGGTTTTTCACCGAGGTCTGGTAGCGCGCCCGAGCCTGCTGGAGGCTGATGAGCGCATTCTGTACTTCTACCCGTACCTGATTCAAGGACTGTTGGAACCGGATCTCGCTTTGACGCAGGTTGAGCTGGTCGCGGACCATGTCGGCTTGGGCGCCGCGATTCCGGAGCGGAATGTTCAGGCTGACGCCGACCGAATAGTCGGGGAAGTTCCGGCGAAAAACCTGTGCCAACGCGTTCCCGTAGCCGCCGAGAAAATATCCGTCAACATTGGCGGGGTTGCGCGGCGGTGAAATCTGAATGACTCCGGCACCGGGGACGGGCGGGATCGGCTGTGTGTTAAAGAGGCCGGACAGACCGTTATTGCGGAGGTCGACGAACGCATCGACACTCGGCAGCAACGCGTTTCGCGAACCCTTCAAACCGATCTTGGAGCTTTCAATGTTGATTCGCGCCTGTTCCAGCTCGGGCCGGCCGCCGACTGCCTTGGATACAAGATCCTGAATTGGCTCAACGGCTTCCGTATCCGGCATGCGAATTTTGTCGGTTGGAATGATGCGGGCCTCGGCCAGGCCGGGGCTGGCGACACCGGTACGGCTCAGCGCATTCTTAAGAACCGTCTCCTGCTGCAGCAGATTGGTTTCCGAGATCGTCAGATCCTGCTGGCTGCGGGCGACTTCGGCTTCGGCGCGGATAATTTCGATGGGCGCCAGGGTTCCGATTTCCACCTGCTTTTTGTTGTCGTCGTAGAGCTTCTGGTTCAGCGCGAGCGCCTGCTGCTTAACCCGAACATCCTCATTGGCGCTAACCAGATCCCAGTAGAGCGAAATGACGCTGGAAACGGTGGTAATGACCTGCTGCTGAAAGACCAGTTCGGAAACCTTGATGTTATTCCGCGAAATGCGGATATTCCGATTGTTCACCGCGGTACCGAAGCCCTGCAAAAGCCGTTGGGTTATGTTCATCGAACCATTAACGGTCTTGGACGGGTTGAAGTCGTTACGGCCAGAATTCTGGTTGAGCATGTTGTTGTTGAAGCCTAGCGTAGCGGTGGTGCCGCTGAGAAAGCTTTGGGAGACGCCGAAATTTGCCAGCGTTCGCAGGGTGATCAGCGAACTGTTGCCGGTGTTGAACGGACTGGTTTGCGGGCTGGTGAAATGGCCCCAACTAATGTTGCCGGTCATTACCGGGTCCAGGTTTTGCCCCACCAGCGTCTGGCCGGTTTGCGCGGAGCCGCCGCCGAGCTGCCCTCCGCCGCCAGTGCCCGCGCCGGTGGTGGTTGCGTTGGATACGGTGCTGGCGCTGCCGACACGCGCGGCTCCGCCGGCGCTGGCGCGCTGTAATTCCGCCTCGGAGATTCGCGGACCGTAGCGCTGCAACTCAATATCGAGGTTGTTTTCCAGGGCCAATGAGATCGTGTCCTGCAGCGACAGGTACAACTTGCCCGCGCGCATCAGTTGGTCCAGGCGCGAGGAGTTCCCCAAGTGGACGGGAGCGACCTCTTTCCAGGAGTAAGGTTCGGTTATGTTGCTTAACCACACGCCGCCGCGTTGGGCGGGGAGCGCCGGTGCCAGAACAAGTAGCGAGCAAAGGAGACTAGTGAGTTGTTTGGGGTTCATACCTGGGAGCTTTCGATTACAGAGCCAGACGCAGACCGGACGTCCAATGTTCCACGATTTCTCTATGATATCGCAGGGTTTAGGTGACTTCATGGCCTATTTGCTGTCCGCTTTCGGGAATCTTTAATCCAGGCGCGTCCGGTCCCGGACAAATTGCTATATTGGGCATCGGATGCCCACTTCTGACCCCGTTCTCACGGTCTTCGAACAGACCGGAGCCTACCTTCACGGCCACTTCCGGCTGACCAGCGGCCTGCACAGCCCCGAATATCTGCAATGCGCGAAAGTGCTTCAATATCCAGTCCATGCCGAAGCGCTCGGGCGCGCCCTGGCCGCTCGATTCCGCGAAATGGGAAATGGGGAGGCGATTCCCCTGGTTGCATCGCCCGCGGTGGGTGGATTGATCATTGGACACGAGGTTGCGCGCTCGCTCGGTGCTCGTTTCCAGTTCACTGAACGTGACGCTGCCGGGAAAATGACGCTTCGCCGCGGATTTGAAGTAGTCCAAGGAGAAGTGGCGGTGGTAGTGGAGGATGTGGTTACAACCGGCGGCAGTACAAGGGAAGTAGTCGACCTACTTCGCGACCATGGCGTCAAAATTCTGGCCGCGGGTTCGATCATCGACCGTTCGGGGGGGCATGCCGATGTCGGAGCGCCCCGTGTGGCACTTTCGACGCTTTCGGTCACCAGTTGGTCGCCCGAAATCTGCCCGCTGTGCCGGGAAGGCTCGGTTGCGGTGAAGCCCGGTTCGCGCAATGTCGGCTGAGAGGATCGAGAGGCGAATCAAGCTAACGCTTTCCTACGACGGCACTAACTTTCACGGCTGGCAGGTTCAGCCCGGTTTGATCACGATACAAAGCGAACTGCAGCGAGCGTTCCTGGCGCTGTCGAAGACTCCGATTCTCGTGCAAGGGAGCGGACGTACCGATGCCGGCGTTCACGCGCTGGCGCAGGTGGCGGCATTCACAACGACGAGTACGATTCCGTGCGAGAACCTTGGGCGGGCGATGAATAAGCTGCTGCCGGGCGCGATTCGGATTACGAACGTTGAGGAGGTAGAAATCGATTTTCACGCCCGCCACGATGCCGTCTCGAAGCTTTACGAGTACCGAATTTTTCGCGAGGAGATCTGTTCGCCATTCGAGCGGCCGTACGTCCATCATCACCCCTACCCGCTGGATGAACAGAAAGCGATCGAGGCCGCGCCGCTATTTGAGGGCGAGCATGATTTCTCCGCTTTTGCGGCCTTCGATGAACGCTACGGCGCCGGCTACTCGAAGATCCGAACGATTTTTTCTTCGAGCATGGTGCGCGAGGGACCCCGGTTGATTTATCGCGTTCGGGGTAGCGGATTCCTGAAGCATATGGTGCGGAACCTCGTGGGCACTTTGATCGAGGTGGGAAGGGGCAACATGGGCCAGGAAGACATCAGGGATTTATTGGTGACCCGGTCGCGGGAGAAATGCGGCGCGACGGCTCCGGCGTGCGGTCTATTTCTGGTCGAGGTTAGTTACTAAAATAGCGTTGTGCTCTCTCGCCGCGCGTTGTTCGCTCTGGCCGTGCCGTCTCCGCGATTCTACTTTACGGCCCGCGGCAGCAATGGCGTTCGCAACGCGGGCAGCCGTTTGGGCCAACAGAGTATCGATGGAACCGGGCTTCGATTCCCCGATTTTCAGCTACCCGATCATATCGGGTGGCTGCCGTACTGCTTTTTTCGGGACGGCCGCCGGGCGGTGCTTCTTTCGACCGAACTGATTCCCGGATGGCAATTAAAATCCTTCGACGAATACTATCCAAAGAGTACGACCCATCTTTGGCTCTATGACATGGACAGCGGCAAGCGGACCGAGTTGGCGCTTCGCGAACGGCTGAGCAGTTTTCTGGCGCCTTGCGTTCTGATGCCCGGCGAGGAACGGATCGCGGTTACGGCGATCATCGATGGGAAACAGCGGCTCTTCACCATGGATCTGGATGGACGGGACCCGCAGCCTATCTCGGCGGCGAACGAAAATGTCTACGGCGTCAGCCTGTCGCCTGATGGAAAACGGTTTGCCTATCATGCCGATTACCGTATTGTTACGATCCATACGGATGGCAGCGGACGGCGGGAAGTGAATGGGGCGAAGGGCCAGTTGATGTTTGGCACGAGTTGGTCCCCGGAAGGCGATTGGGTTCTTTATCAAATCTGCCTGCCGAAGAGTGACCCGGCGCACGACTGGAGCGATATCTGGATCGGGCGTCCGGACGGATCAGAGAATCGAGCGCTGACCGAGGGGAATGCGGCCTGGTTTGGGGCATCTTACGGCCCGAAGCATAATCCGGGGAGCGGCTCGAATATGCCGCTATGGACCCGGCGCGGCATTTTGTTTGCCGAGCGAAGTCCTGGCTCGAAGACGCCTTGGGAGTTTCAACCACAGCGGCGGGATACCGACCACTTCAACCGCGACTACCTACCCGAATTGGCGCGCGGCGGGACACGGATTACGCTTCTTGAACCACAAACCGGCAAAAAGCGCGGGTTGACCGAGTTCACGGAGGGACGTTGGGATTTCCGAATGACTCCGTCAGCCAATGGTGATCTGGTTCTCTTTTGCCGGGCGCAGATGGGCGAGAATCCGGCGATTTGGGTAATGGATCACGATGGCCGAAACCCCCGATTTCTCAATCGCGGGTTTAATGGCCAGGGCGCGGATCACCCTAGATGGTAATCAGGCCCGATGGTGATCAAGCGCGGCTGATTTTGTAGCAGACCAACTTGCCCTGATCGCGCATGTACAAGCGGCCGCCTGCGATGACCGGCAAGGTCCAGAGCGGATAATCGCCGCGACCGAATTCGAAGCGTGAAATTTCTTTGTAGGCTGACGGGGTTGCTTCGGCCAAGGCCATCGTTCCGGTTTCGCCTTGGAGGTACAAAAGCCCGTCGGCTAGAATGACCTGGCCTTTGCCGACGCTGCGATCCCGCCAGGCTACGTTCCCGGTCATCAAATCCATGGCGGTCAGAATTCCGCTGGAAAACCCGTACAAATGCTGGTCCAGCAATACGCTGGAACCGTAGTGGTTCCGCATGTCGCGGTTGAAGTAGACTTCCGTTGCGTTGACACGGTCCCCGGCGGCCGTGAGCTTCAAAAGCGCGCAGCCGGTGCCGTAATCGGAACTGAGAAAAACGTGGCCATCGTGATAGATGGGTGTGGCGATGTTGGCGGTGCGGTTGGCGACCTTGGCATAGGTCCACATGACGTGGCCATTGGCCGCATTAAGGCCAATCGCTCCGCTTTGGGTAAAGGTAACGATATGGCGCTGGCCGCCGAAATCGAAGGCGATTGCCGAACTGTAGCCGGCTTGATCGTCGCCGCCGCCCCAGAGCGCCTTACCCGTTTTCTTGTCCAATGCGACGACGGCGCGGTCCTTTCCGCCGGGCGTAACGATTAAGCGGTTGCCGTCTACAAGCGGCGATTCGCTGAGCCCCCATTTGATTTGGGATCCCTTGAAATCGCGGAGGATGTTCAATTCCCAGTTCTTTTTGCCGGTGGCCGCGGCGAGCGAAAGCAGGGTGCCGTCGGCGGAAAGCGAATAGATTGTTTCGCCGTCAACGGTCGGAGTTCCGCGGGGTCCCGGTCCGCGGTCCTGGGGAAAGGCTTCGCCGGCAGCGGTTTCCCAGAGCGTCTTTCCGGTGGAGGCATCCAACGCCATCACCCACTGCTGACCTTTCTTCTGGCTCTGTGTGAAGAGCTTCCCATTGGCGATAGAGAACGACGAATAGCCTTCCCCGAGTCCATCCACGCGCCACAACTGCTGCGGCCCATTGGCCGGCCACTGACGCAGGAGTCCGGTCTCAGCCGTCCGGCCATCCCGTCTGACTCCGCGCCATTGCGGCCAATCGACGGCGCCTGCGGAGGCGCCCGCTACGAGTCCGGCGAAACTTCGTCGTGAAAGCATTGCAACCTACTCCTTCGTAATGGTCTTGATCATTCCCTTGAACGCGGCTTCCTGCGCAGCCACTGTTTTTGCCGGACCGGTGAACTTAAAGAAAACCGCGCCCTGCGGCGCTTCCACGATCGCTCCCAGCATGCGGAAGCCGGGCTTGTTGGTCTTCTCCGTCGACATCGGGGTCGCGGAGGCGGCGTAAGTCCCCGAGACGTCGATTACGGTTACGCCCATGCCTGCCACTGTCGACTTGTCGGTCTTCGGCGCCCCGGTTTTCTGCGGGAACTGTCCGAGCCACCGGTCGACGTTGGCCTGAACCCCGCCTCCCTGGCCGGGGCCGAAGTAAAATACGGCTACTTCGCCGGGTTCGGGGTCGCCGACCGCCGCCGGCGCGGAATAGGTTGCCGCCCGCATGGGCCGATCCGCCTGGGCTTTCCATGCCGCGGGCGCCGTCCATTTGACGCCGGAAGCGCTACTGGCAGCCAACAGTACACCCATCGCCGTCATTAATAAAAAGAAACGCATGATCCCAGTGTACAGACGCGGGCATGCCTGCAAAGGTTAGCGAAATCCGAACGCCGCGATCGGAATCCCCAACGGCCGTGGATCGCCGTTTTTTGGACGAAACGGGGGATCGACCAGAAACTCAATGTTTACGTTTCCATCCGGGCCCGGCGGCAGCGGAAACTTCTCGGTAATCCAGCCGTTGGCTGTGAAAGATCGGGAACCCAAGCCGGCGCCGTTCAATTGGACGGTTAGGGTGACTTTTCCGATATCGCGGATATAGTCCGGACCAATATTTACGGTCACTTGGAATTCGTTCCCCCCCGGCGGGCGGCGCACATAGGCGGTGGCCCGCGGCATGGTCCAACGGTAATTTCCTTCGCGTTGATACCAGCCTTTTTTCAGTTGCCAGACGGGCGTGAGCCTCGTCATCTCGATGAAGGCAGAGTCGCCGAGGGAGGCGGTGCGCCGAAGCGTATAGAGCTTTTTCAACGGTCCATCCCAGCTCAGCATCGCCAACGTGGCTTCCGGCGGCGGCTCTTTATGATCGATATCCTCCAAGTAGATCAACCCCATGTCGTCGCGGTCGAAGGTGTATCGAATCGCGCCCTCAACGCCCCACCGGCGTAATCCGGCCGGCGCGCTGTCGATGAGGATCGTATCGATGTCCTTCCCGTTTCGGGCGAGATCGGCCAGGGAATGAACGTAGGCGGCGGTTTCGTCCGCTTCGGCGAGCGCCGTCCGCCGCTTGCTTCGCATTTCGGCGTAGTTGAACCCGAGCCAGATTGCCAATGGAGCGGCGATCCACTTCCAGCCGAAGCGTTCGGTTAACGCCGCCATCGCGATCGCCAGCCCGGCCAGCGGCAAATATAGATAAGCACCGAAGAGCCGTCCCGGCACCAGAAGCATGGGTCCCAGCCAGAGCACGGCGCACAACATTCCCCACCACAGACGGCGGTCGCGAACCCAAAGGGGCAGCAACGCCAGGCCGAAGCCGCCATGGCGGACAAGCAGCACTTGGGAGGCGTAAAAATCGACGGTTTGCCAGAGCGTCAACGGGGTAAGACGCAGGCCATAGTCTCCGGTTCTACCCGCTTGTGAGAACAGCGCCTGCGCCCCGAACCACGCTCCGCCGATCAAATGCCAGGCTAGGGCCCGTAGGGAAAGGGAACCCAACAAATGCTCGTATGCCAAAAGAATCACGGGTATCGCCACGGCCAATTCCTTCGATTTGTAGGCGAACCAGAAGCACAACAGACTCACCCAACGCCGTTTGTCGATCCAGAGCAGGACAGACAAGAGAGAGAAGATAGCGCACAAAACATCGAACACATACATCGGCTTCCAATAGGCGTCGAAGACGGCCATATGAAAGGCGAAGAACAGTACGCCGGCGGCGCGTGCCGGCCACGAAAATGTGAGCCTTCCGAGCAGCAGCCACAGCAGGCCCAGATTCGCCAGATGCAGCGCGTGCAGCAGGGCCACGTAAGGCCGGAAATCCAGGCCGGCCAGCCTTCCTAAAGCCCAAAAATAGAAGTGGCCGATGGGGCGGAAGTTTGACGTGTAGAACTGCGGGGTTACCAGGCCGGTCAAGAAACTTGTGAGATCGGCATGACGCGTCCATGCCAGATTATCGAGATCATCGGCCGAAAAGAAGCCCCTGTAAGCGCCTTTGCTGGCGACGTAGAACAACCAAATGAGGATGGCGAAGAAGACCGGCGTCGCCCAGCGCTTATTCATTCCTTGGGCTTCTCGGCGTGCAGGAAGTCAAAATCGCAACCCAGGTGGGCCTGCGTGACATGGTCCAGAAATAACTTGCCGTAACCGCGCGTATAGGCGGGCGGGGGCAGGGGCCGGCCCGCCAACCGGCGGGCGATTTCGGCATTGTCGACATGCAGGGTGAGCTGGCGGGCTTCGACGTCCAGGGTTATGGAGTCGCCGGTTTCCACGATGCTCAATGGACCGCCGATGGCCGATTCAGGGGAGATGTGCAGGACCACGGTTCCGAAGCTAGTGCCGCTCATCCGGGCGTCGGAGATGCGGACGCAGTCCTTGACGCCCTTTTCCAGAAGCACGCGGGGCATGGGAATGTGGCCCCATTCCGGGAACCCCGGCGCTCCTTTCGGGCCGCCGTTTTTCATCACCAGGACCGTGTTTGCGTCGACGGGCAGGTCCATGGAATCGATGGAGTCGTGCATGTCCTGATAGGTTTCAAACACGAATGCCGGGCCGGTATGCTTGCATAGCTCCGGCGATGCGGCGGTCTGTTTGAACACGGCGCCATCCGGGGCGAGGTTGCCGCGAAGAACTACGGTACCGCCCTCCGGATGGAGCGGGTTGTCGAATGCGCGAACGACGTCGCGATTGTGGCATGGGGCGGCGCTGACGTTTTCCGCGACGGTTTTGCCGTTTACCGTGATGGAGTCGCGGTGGAGAAGCGGAAGGAGTTCGCGCATGACGGCGGGGAGCCCGCCGGCGTAGAAAAAGTCCTCCATCAGGTGCTGGCCGCTGGGACGGACGTTGACCAGAAACGGCGTCTTGCGCGAGATCTGATCGAAGTCGTCGAGGACCAAATTTAAGCCCAACCGGCCGGCGATTGCCAGCAAATGAACAACGGCGTTGGTGGAGCCGCCTATGGCCATGTCTACGGCAATCGCATTCTCGAACGCCTGCCGGGTCATTACGAGCGAGGGCCGGAGTCCTTCGGAGACCATCTCGACGGCGCGCTTGCCGGACTGTTCGGCCAGCGCGGCGCGGCGTGAATCGACGGCGGGTATGGCGGCATTTCCGGGGAGCGTCATTCCCAGAGCCTCGGCCATAGAGGCCATCGTCGACGCGGTTCCCATCACAGTGCAGTGACCGGCGCTGCGTACCATGCAGCCTTCAATTTCCTGCAACTCCTCGCTGCTGATCTGGCCGATGCGGTGGAGATCGAAGATCTTCCGTCCGTCCGTTCCCGTGCCGAAGGGGGTGTTCTTGTAGTTGCCGGAGAGCGTTGGCCCGCCGGTAACGACGATCGCCGGCACGTCGGCGGAGGCGGCGCCCATCAGCATTGCCGGCGTGGTTTTGTCGCAGCCACAGAGCAGCACGACACCGTCCACCGGATTGGCTCGGATGGATTCCTCAACGTCCATCGCCATCAGGTTGCGGAACAGCATCGTGGTCGGCTTCATGTACTGCTCGCCGAGCGAGATCACGGGGAACTCGAGCGGGAATCCGCCGGCTTCCCAGACGCCCCGTTTCACCGCATCGGCCAAACCGCGCAGATGGGCGTTGCAGTTGTTCAGTTCGCTGTAGGAATTGCAAATACCGATTACGGGTTTGCCGAAGAAGATTTCCCGGCTGAATCCCATCGAGCGCAAATTGCCGCGCCGCGAAAAGTTGTAGTATTCCTTGCCGTTGAACCAAGTGTAGCTGCGTAGCTTTTTAGGATCGATCTTGGACATGAAGCCGCTATTATGACTCTCCGCAGATTGCTCCAGCAAATCTGCGATGCTGTTCTTCATGCCCAAAAGCCTGCGCTGGGGAATTCTCAGCACGTCCAAATTTGCACGTACGAAGGTAATTCCGGCGCTGCTGCACGCCGAATCCCTGGAGGTGGCGGCTATAGCATCCCGCGACCTGACAACCGCGCGGACGCATGCCGAGAGTTTCGGCATCCCGACGGCTTACGGCACGTACGAAGAGCTGCTCGCCGATCCTTCGATCGATATTATTTACAACCCGCTTCCGAACCACCTTCATATTTCGTGGTCGATTCTGGCGGCCAAGGCCGGAAAGCATGTACTTTGCGAAAAGCCGCTGTCGATGAACGCGGGGGAGATTGACGCGTTGATCGAGGCGCGCGACGCAAACGGCGTCGTCATCGGCGAAGCGTTCATGGTCGCCACACATCCGCAGTGGCTTTGGACCAAGGCTGCGATTGAGGAAGGGAAGATCGGGCAGCTACGCGCAATTCAAGGTTTCTTCAGCTACAACAACGTGGATCCGAACAACATCCGCAATCGCGCCGATGCCGGGGGCGGAGCCATGATGGACATCGGATGCTACCCGATCTTTACGTCGCGGTTTGTGCTGGGCCGCAACCCCATTCGCGCCTGCGCCCAGATTGAATTGGATCCTCAGTTCCAGACGGACCGGCTGTCTTCTGTGATTCTCGACTACGGCGATGTCCATTGCCAGTTCACTTGCAGTACGCAGTTGAACCCGTATCAGCGGATGCACTTTCACGGGACCAAGGGCCGTATTGAGATTGAGATACCGTTCAATGCGCCGCCGGACAAGCCGACACAGGTTTTCTTCGATACCGGTTCCGGGCCGCAAACAGAGACCTTTGCAGTATGTGATCAGTACACCCTGGAAGGCGAGGCGTTTACCGCGGCGGTCCGCGGAGAACGTCCGGTTCCTGTGTCATTGGAGACGGCCAAGGGGAACATGCAAACGATCGACGCCGCATTCCGGTCCGCCCGGGAGAACCGGTGGGTGGAGATCGCTTAGCCGCGAATCCGCACCAGGCTCTTGTCGATCGACCGTAGATTCGGCACACCGGCCAACCCCATGTTCAGTGCCAATTCGGTGTGGAGTAGATGAATCACTCTCTCCACGCCGGCTTGGCCGAAGGTCGCCATGCCGTACAGGTACGGCCGCGCAATACACACTGCGGTCGCTCCCAAGGCCAGGGCCTTAAGAATGTCCGTGCCGCGCCGGATGCCGCCGTCCATAAGAACCGGAATGCGGCCATTGACCGCGCGGACGACTTCCGGCAGAGCCTCAATCGTTCCACCGACGCTGTCCTGCTGGCGGGCGCCATGGTTGGAAACGATGCATGCCTTTGCCCCGTTCTGTACGCACCGGTCGCCATCTTCGGCGGTCATGATGCCCTTGACGATCACGGGTAGCGTAGTCACCGAACATAGTTCGGCCAGCGTTTCCCATGTGGGTAGCGGCGACGCTTTCGACGGCAGAATCCCGGCTTTCCATGGCGTTTTCGCCTCCGGAAGTTTGCCCTGTGCATCACGCTTGGGCAGGCCGGTTTCGCACCAGGAACGCTCCAGCTTGTTGTGGATCTCGCGCTCCCGCTGCGAGACGTGCATGATGTCGACGGTGAAGCAGATCCCCTTGCAACCCTGGGCTTCGATTCGCTTCACGAAGGAACGCGTCTGCGATTTGTTGGTGAGGATGCCTCCGGTTGTCAGTTGCCACCAGTTCTCCGCGGCCGTGCCCTCCTGCAGCGTCGTCTCGATGCCGCCGTTGGTGATGTGGAGGGTCTTGGACTTACCCGCCGCCCGAGAGACTTCCAACTCGCCGTTGGGGAAGAAGCAGTTCTTGCCGCCGGCCGGGTCGAACAGAATGGGGTACTTCAGGTTCATGCCCAAGAGCGTCAACGAAGTGTCGATTTTGTGAGTGTCGACCAGCATTCGCGGCCGAATTATGATGCGCTTGAAGCCCTCCCGATTGTCATGCAACGACTGTTCATCCTCGGAACCGCCTTCGAGGTAGTCCCATGCCACCGGGTCCAGCTTCTTCTTGGCCAGCGCGGCGAAGTCGAAGACGTTCACCGGATCCATTACACCTGCTTCCTGTGCCAGTGCTGCGAAAGGCGCGGCGCCGAAGATGCCTGCCAGTTTTTGAAAGGCCGCTCTGCGTGGTATCTGCATAGAGCGAGATTGCATCATAACTGGCGGTGCACCGCAAGAGCGGCGTAGGATGAGGGAGTATGGCATCGCGGTGGCTGGCCTTCTATCAAGGGGTTGGAACCGATTCCGAGGGGCGGACGATCGGGGAAATTCTGGCTTGGGATGACGATCGGCTGGAATCGGTCCACGACTTCATTCAATGGCTCTTCCCGCTGCCGGAGCCGAGTAGGTTCAATCCTGACGCTCCGCTTCTGACCGCAAATGATGTCGCTGCCGCTCGTGCCGACGCGACGGTTCAATCCAACTTGCAAGCGGCTTTGTTGCGTATGCGTCGCTTTTATGGGCTGACCGCGGATACGGCGGAACGGCCGAAGCACTGGGTAGGCCCGGCGGATCACAATCATCTACGCCTGACACGCATTCTTCGCTCCCTAACTCTGCTTGGATTCGCCGAAGAGGCGCGACAACTCTACGAGGCGTTGTCGGTTTATGAACACGCGGTGCCCGAGCGTACCAGAACGTTCTGGCGGAATGCGATAGCCCAACCTTGACGGCGTACCACGGTACTAAGGTGCGTTCATCACCTTAGTACGGGCTTTCGGTACGGGTCGCCCATTGGCTCGCCAGTGGATGGACCCTGAAACTCGTTTAGATGCTGTTAACGGTCAGAGTGGACACCCCTCCTCCGCCCGCAGGTCGATTGGTGGGCGGGCGCACGGGGAAGCGGGCCGCCATCTATCCGCACCGAAGCGTGCGTGCGATTCCGATTACCTCAACGCGTGTTTGGGCGGCGGTGGCACTGGCGGCGATTATTACAGCCTTCAGCGTTGTATACGCCGCGCCGATTTTGGATTTGCATTCCCGCGTTGCGGCGGTACTGGCGGGTTGGGCTGGTTTACCCGTAACGGGATGGGTTCCCATTAGCGTGTTTCCGGGTCTTGCATCGGGCAGCGCACCCGTGCTGGCAATTCCCCCCTTCCGGGAAGTGAGCGACGGGGCGCGGCTTCTACTTATTTTCTCCATCGTGGCTTTGCTCATCCTGGCGCGCAGATATTCGCTGTTTCGCAATTTTTCTAATTTTCTGATGGCCATGCTATTGGCTTCGGCTGTTGCCAATGCCGTCTTTGACAATTCTCACCTTCTCTCGACGACGTTCGGGCAGATATGGCTGCGCCAGGAAATGTTGGTGTGTCTGCTTTTGCCGTGGGTACTGATCCTGCTCTTTGTAATCCCCCAGCCAAACCTGCTGCGTGGAATCGTTTGGGTGGTTTTCCTGCAGGCCTACGGCTTCTTCTTTTCCGCGCTCCGCATGGTGTTTGTTCTAGGAGTGCTTCATCATACCGGTCTTACTTTCATGCCGCCGCTGTGGTTTTTGCTGGGCGCCATGAGCGACCTGGTCTTCGTCTTGTTCTTTTATTCGCTCGCCATTCACAAATCGTCGGGCGAGTTGTGGGGAGTCAGGAGCTCATGGCAGTCACATTTTTAGTTGGATTCTCCTATGTTGTAATCGCGTTCGCGGTGGCATTGCTGTTCGTGTATGCGCTCCGCCACTATTTGCTGGGCTATTCGCGCCTGCGGATTGAACGCCCGAAGGATGCAATGGAACTCGTTGGCTTCTACATGCCGCGAGTCACCGTCCTCATTCCGATGCATAACGAAGAGCGCGTGGCGGCCGATATTCTCCAAGCACTGGTCGACAGCGACTACGATTGGGAAAAGCTCGAAGTTATTCCGATCAACGACCGCAGCGAGGACAAGACACGGGAAATCATCGACGGCTTCGCAAAGCGGTATCCGTTTATTCAACCCTTGCACCGAACCGGCGGACAAAGCGGCAAGCCGGCCGCGCTGGTAGAGGCCGGAGAGAAGTCCACTGGCGAGATTCTGGTCCTGTTCGACGCTGATTACGTTCCCGGGCGGGCCGTCATCAAGATGCTTGTGGCGCCGTTTGCCGATCCGGAAGTGGGCGCGACGATGGGCCGCGTGGTGCCGCACAACATTGGCGACAGTTTGCTTAGCGGATTGCTTTCCCTGGAGCGTTCGGCCGGCTACCAGGGCGTGCAGCAGTCCCGCTTCAACATGGGATTCAGCGCGCAATTTGGCGGCACGGTGGGCGCGGTGAGGGCGTCGGCGCTGGAGTCCGTTGGAGGGTGGAATCCCGAATCGCTGACAGAAGATACGGACCTGACCTTTGCGCTGCTTTTGAACGGCTGGAAAACCGCGTACGTAAATCGGGCGGAATGCTACGAAGAGGTGCCGCAAAATTGGTCGGTGCGCCGACGGCAACTGAGCCGCTGGGTGACGGGCCACACGGAGTGCCTGCATAACTACTGGCCGGACCTCATGCGCAGCCACTTTCTTGCCAAGCTGGAGAAACTGGACGCGCTGTTTCTGCTGGCGATGTATTGGACGGCGCCGATGCTGGTTGTTGGCTGGGTGGCATCGTTACTGATGTTCTTCATCCCGCAAGCGAATCAATCCGCATGGCTGCCGGCTGCCCTGGCGTTTCTCGGCTACCAGATGTTCGCCAATCAGGCAACGTTTCTGGAAATCGGAGTGGCCTCCATGCTGGACGGGACGCGAATTCGTTCGCTGCTGCTGCCACTCAACTTACTGAACTTTTTCGCCAATACAGGCGCCATCTGTAATGCGCTTCTAAAGTTCTATTGGAACCGGTTCTGGGGCTCGGGCGGAGACGGATGGTATAAGACGCACCGGACTCGCGGTTCGTCGGGCGGAGGAAGCGCATTTGGCGCGAGGGGTCCGGCGGTGACCGTGCGATCGGCCAGGGGGCTGTATCACGCCCGAGCGGAGGGAGACTGAGCATGCAGTTCTTCTTCTTCACGGTGTTCTTTTGTGCCGTTCTTTACTTTCATTTTTCGGTTGCGCACAGGGCATGGCGTCAGATAAAGGGCCGGCAGTCCGCGGAACTTGATATGGGCTACGTCCGCATCGAAGACTACTTCGGGCAGTCGTTCCGAACAAAGCTCTCGGGTTGGATCAAGACGCTGCCTAGTGCGTCGAACAGTTCGGCTGGACTACGGGTATTTGACAAGGGGAACGAGAGGATTTTTGTCGCCGGCGCCGCGCAGTACCCGGCGGGAAGGAAAGAGAGCGAAATCCTTGTCATCGAGGGCGATTTTCGATGCGGACGCGATTGTGACTTTGAGAAAGAGCTGATGGTGAAAGGCGACTGCACCATCGGGCAGGACACACAGATGCAGGCGCTGGCGGTGGATGGAACCCTCCACGTCGGAGAGGGCGTGCGGGTTCGACGGTGGGTGGATGCGGTCAAACATTTGACGGTTGGCGCCGACGCGGTAATCGACTCCCGCGTTACGTCGCGAACATCGATTGAGTTCATGCCGGGCGCCCAGGCGCTATCGCTCTTCGCACCGGAGATCTTCACCGAGGGCCGCCACGAAAACGAATTGCAAATTGAAATGGCGCCGTCGACGATCGTGCAACTTCCGCACCCGGACAACGGAGCGATGGCCGCCAATGGCTACGACCCGGCCAAATTGTTTTCTATGGGCGGGAACACCTATCTCTACAACGGCAATCTTCACTTGTCGGCCCCGTTGCATCTACGAGCTGCGTTTGTCGTGCGGGGAGATTTTTCCTGTCCGAAGGAAAGTCTATTGGAGTTTGACTTGAAGGCTTCGGGCTCAATCAACATTGGCTCCGCCTCGGTAGTGAAGGGAAATCTGGTGGCCGGAGGCGATGTGGTCCTGATGCCCAATACCTATTTTCAGGGGCTGCTGCATGCTGGCGGTGCGATGCGGCTATCCCGTGGCGTTCGAGGCCTTCGCGAGACCCTTCCTGTCGCGGCTTATGCGGCAGGCGTTATGACGGTGGAAAGCAACGTGGTGGTGAACGGGAAATTGGCTTCGGGGCAGCGCGTGGTTGCTGTATCAACCCCTGTAGCTTGGCTGGAAGGAATGTGGGCCCCAATGGCGCGGGCTTGAAGGAGACGACGGATGCGCACACTATTCCTGACAATACTGATTCCACTGGCCGCCTGGGGCCAATCGCAAGAGACGCCGGCGACCTTCGAGCGCCCGGGTTATGAAAGCCCGCTGCCTGTACTGCTTGAACTGGGGACTTATCACAGCGGAGTGACGAATGGCTACGGCTACTGGCGCGGGGCCGACTCGACGCTGTGGCTCCGCCATAATCCCCGATTCACCCCGGTATTTATGTTCAACTCCCAGCACCGGCCCGGCGCCGCGCAGCAGAGTATCGGCTTTTTTAGTTTCGCCAACTGGAGTAAGAACTTTTATACCACCCAAGGGTTCAGTTTTGCCCCGGAACGCAGCGGGTACTCTTTGTTTCCGCAGCAGCGGTACGACGTAAAGGGTTTTTATAAGGCTTCTTTCAACCGGCAGTTAGTGCTGGCCGCGGGTTACTCGCACTATACGTTTGGCAGTCCTTTTAAGGGCGATATCTACAACGCCGGATTCATCTACTACCGGCCGAAGATGATCATAGAAGGTAATTATTTTCTGAACCGGAATCAGCCCGGCGACAAAATAGGGAACGCCGGCAGCATGGCCGTGCAGCGCGGGCAGGAAGGGCGTTACTGGGTTGGCGCCGTGGTGGGCGGCGGGAAGGAAGTCTATTCGTACCTCGCCACTACTCCCCTGGAAGTGAATCTCAATAGCGTTTCGACACAGGTATTCTTTCGCAAATGGCTGAGCCGCCACTATGGCGTCTACGTCTCGTTGGATCACCAAACGAAGTTCGGCGCCTACACGCGAATCGGAGCGACTGGCCGCATGTTTTTCGAGTTCTAGGACCCCGCAGGCCTCCTGGCCTAGTACAGTGGTCGACCGCATCCATTACCGACTGGGATGTTGGCCTATAGTCCGCCACAGTCCCGGATGGCGTAATGGAAGTGAGGTTCTGAATGGGTTTTTCGAAGAGCATTGCCGGTGTTTTACTGGCGTTGACGGCGGGGACGCCCGCTATTTTTGCAGCATCCTTTACATTTGACGATTTCAGCAGCGCTCCGGGTTTGAACCTGGTTGGCGACGCCGCATTGACGGCCAATCGATTGCGGTTGACAAGTGCCGTCGAAAATCAAGTGGGCGCGGCTTGGTTGAACCAACAGGTAAGCGTGCAGGGCGGATTCGTAACCTCATTCCAATTTCAAATGACCAATCGCGGGGGGTACACGCCGGATTGGGAACCCGGCGTGGTGAACGACGGCGCAGACGGTTTAACCTTCACGATTCAGAACAGCAGCCCTACGGCGATGGGTCTCTACGCCAGCGGTATCGGCTACTATGGGATACCCAACAGCCTGTCCGTGGAATTCGACACTTGGAACAACAAACCCTCCTACTGCGAGCCCAACGGAAACCATATTGCCGTACAGAGTCTGGGCTTAGCCGGCAATCAACCCGAGCATTGCGCCGATGCCGGCGGAGCATTCGCTAACCCAACTTTGGGAATCGCCATACCTTCGAAAGATATGTCCGACGGGACCGTCTACGACGTGATGATCACTTATCTTCCCGGTGCGCTTTCTATCTATTTCGACAATCTCTCCATTCCATTGCTCACCGTAAACGTAAACCTGGCAACGTTGCTGAACTTGAAGAATGGAACCGACGCCTTTATTGGGTTTACGTCCTCCACAGGAGGCGCATTTGAGAACCACGATATTGTGCGATGGAGCTACGACGATACCGCCGGACCCGGCCGGACGGGCGACGATGCCGGCAACATCCCCGAACCGGCCACGATGTTCCTGACCGGCGGAGTGTTATCGGCCCTTGCAATGCTGCGCAGGCGCTAGCGCCCGACGCCTTGAATATTTACCAGTTCCTCGACGGCGGGCTTGGCCTGGTTCAAGCCCGATTCCAACGTCTGCGGCGCGCGCCAGAAATCCATGTGAGAAGTCATGTGGACGCACGAGATGGTGCAATGCGGAGCACAGTCTTTCTTGGTGAGGAATTCACGGCGAATGTCGTCGCCGGTGTAGTCCAGAAGCTTCACACCCGGATAGCCGCGCTGCTGCGAGCAATAGTGAACAAGGCCCTCTTCGCACACGTAGAGGTAGCGGCTGCCCGCGCGGCACCGCCAATCGATCGGTTCCCCTAACGCCACTTTCTCCTGGAAACCCGAGAAATGGGCGAAGCTACGCTGCCCCAGCGATTTAAACTGGCGGTAGACGGACAGTTCCTTTGTCCCTAGCGGTTTTAGCTGGCCATGGCCATCGTGGATGATACCTACGGTGCAGCTAAAGCCAAGCTCCAATGCCCGCCTGCCGATGACGAGCGCATCGTCGGGATTCTTAGTACCGCCGCCGAGTACCGAGTTGATGTTGACGTGGAACTCGGCGTGTTCGGCGAGCATCTGCAGCTTCTTGTCCAGCACTTTGAGGCTCTTCTTGGAGACCTCGTCAGGCATCACATTATCGATAGAAATCTGCAAGTGATCGAGGCCGGCTTCGTTCAGCCGTTGGATCCGATCCGGCATCAGCAGGTAGCCGTTGGTGATCATCCCGGCAATGCGCCCATGGGAGCGAATGCGGGCAATGATCTTTTCAAGATCGGGGTGCAGCAGCGGTTCCCCGCCGCTGATCATGATGAGGGTCGCTCCGAGCTTGGCCAGGTGGTCAATTCGCCCCAACATGACGTTGACATCTACGGGCTTCGAAAAATCGTCGTATTCGTTGCAGTACGTGCACGAAAGGTTACAGCGGCGCATAGGAATAACATGCGCCTGCACAATATGATCCGTGGATACGAGCCCTTTCGCGATCATTTGCAGCTCGCGGAGACGTCGATGCCCCGCGTGCATTTTGCGACGGAGCCGGGTGGCGAGGGTCGGCATACTGGCGTTAACAATCCATTAAAACACAAGGCGCCGCACTGCCGCACCAATTCCGGACCGAGTGGGGAATCCTGGGGGTTGAATGACGATTCTCAGGGCTTTTTCGGAGGCTCAGGAGTGGCTGGAGCCGACGGCACCACTTCGCCGAAGGTGATCGTGCTCTGCCCCTTGAACTGCTTGTAGTCCTCGTATTTCACCCGCATTTTCAGCCGCACCACGGAGTCTTCGAAGTAAAGTGTGTCATCGGCCCGAGTAAGTACCGGGAACCAGTATTTGCCGTCGATCTGTTCGCGAAAGGTCTCAAACTTCGGAAAACGTTGGTCGTTGCCTTTCTTCAGCTTTCCGGTTGCCCGTCCGTACGTTTTGACGATCTGCAGATCCTGTTCGTCAACCCAGGCGATTCCGGAAAAATAGCGTTCTCCGGGAACCATTTCCTTGGGTTTCACAGCGAACGCCAGCGTGTCGATCTCGTCGAGCTTCTCGCGGCCCAAATAACGAACGTGGTATTTCGGAAGCTCCTTCGAGTTAAGGACGAACGGTTGGACGCTGCGAATGTCCTGTTCGTCTTCGGGCGAGAACGTAACGAACTTGATGGTGGAGACCGGAGCGCGGACAATCCGTTCCGTACGCTTCGGGGTGAAGATGATGTCGGAGACCAGGTCGTACCGGCCGCCGGGCGTGCCGCCGCCGTCGAAGTCTTCCACCCGAACGGTCTGTCGATACGTGTAGAACTCGCGGGCCGCCAGGAATTCGCTCTCTTTCGCGGCGAACTTTTCAATGATCTGTTGAAGCTCTGATTCGGTGGGCTCGACTTTCGCAGGCGCCGACGGCGCGGGAAGTGCAGCGATGAGGGTGGCGAAGACTGGAAGAACGGCGCGCATATTTACTCCTAGGAAGTTGGATGGCTGCTTATTTCTATAAGTTACGAGAGAATTTCCTTCGCGATCGTCAGGCGCTGCATGTTGCTGGTTCCTTCGTAGATGCGCCCGATCTTGGCGTCGCGGTAAAGTTTTTCGGCCGGACACTCTTTAGTGAACCCGATTCCACCGAAAATTTCCACCGCCTGGCTGGCAACATCCTCAGCGATCAAGGAAGAATGCAGCTTCGCCATCGCTGCTTCCTTGACGAATGGCAAGCCGGCGTCGCGCAGGCGCGCCGCGTTGTAAACCATCAATCGAGCCGATTCAACCTGCATCGCCATTTCGGCCAACTGAAACTGAACCCCTTGGAATTCGGCGATCGGCTTTCCGAACTGCCTCCGCTGTTGGGCGTAGGCGATCGCATGCTGCAGCGCGCCGTGTGCCAATCCAACCAACTGCGCGCCGATGGCAATCCGGCCTCCGTTCAAAGTTTCAATGGCAACCTTGTATCCTTTGCCGGGCTCACCAAGCACGTTTTCCGCCGGAACCCGGCAGTTGTCGAGCACGACCTCACAAGTTGATGAACAACGGATGCCGAGCTTATCCTCCTTCCGGCCGATACTCAAACCTGGAGAGCCGCGTGCGACCAGGAAGCATGTGACGCCTCGGTGGCCGGCATCGGGATTGATGGTCGCGAAGACCAGGAAAAGTCCGGCTTCAGCGGCGTTGGAGATCCACAGTTTGCGGCCGTTGAGAACGTAACCGCCGCTCTCTGGAACGGCTCGAGTAGCCAATGCGAAGGCGTCCGAGCCGGAATTGGCTTCACTTAGGGCATAGGCGCCGATGGTGTCGACGGCGAGCGCGGAGAGGAACCGTTGCTGCTGGGATTTTGTTCCGTAGTCGCGAATGGCACTAATCACCAATGTGTTCTGTACATCGACCAGAACCGCCACTCCGGGGTCCGCCGCGGCGATCTCTTCTACGGCCAGAATAGATTGGAAAAACGTTCCCCCCTGTCCGCCAAACTCCTCCGGGATCTCAATGGCGGTAAGGCCCAGTTCAAACAACTGGCGAAGCAGAGCGGGATCGATGGCGGCTTTTGCGTCCATTTCGCGGGCGCGCGGAGCGACCTGTTCCCGGGCGAAACGCCGGACAGACGATTGAAACAGCGACTCTTCTTCGGAGAGAATCGTGAGCGGGGTCGACACTGTAACCAGTTTAGCGGTTACTCTTTCGGCGCACGCAGCGATCGGCCTTCGTAGGCATTCAGCACACTCTTAACCGGGCCGTCCATGATCAGTTGGCCGTGGTCAAGCCAGATCGCTCGCGTACAGAGGCTCTGCAGCGTGCTGAATGCGTGCGAAACACAGAGGATCGTGCGGCCCTTATTGCGAATCTCGAAGATTTTGTCGATGCACTTTGCCTGAAACTGCTGATCTCCCACCGCCAGCACTTCGTCGATGATGAGAATCTGCGGATCGAGATTGACTGCGACGGCGAAGGCAAGGCGGAGCATCATGCCATTGGAATAGGTGCGCAGCGGTTCGTCGATAAAATCGTGCAGTTCGGCGAAGTCGACGATGCTTTCGTATAGATCGCCAGCCTGCTTCCGCGTAAAGCCGAGCAGAGAGGCGTTAAGCCGGACATTCTCCCGCCCGGTGAGATCCGGGTGGAAGCCCGCACCAAGCTCGAGCAGTCCAGCCACGCGGCCGTTCACAACAACATTCCCCGAAGACGGCGGTGCAAGCCGCGTAACCAGACTGAGGAGCGTGCTTTTGCCCGCTCCATTAGCTCCAATTACGGCGACCGACTCGCCGTCGCGAATGGCAAAGCTGACGTTCTTTAGGGCGTAAAAAGAGTCCGGGTCCGTTTTGCCCAGCAGATCTTCGAGATAGTGCCGCAGCAGGCGTTGCCCTACCGCGCGATGGAAAGCTTTGGTGACGTTCTTGAACTCAATTACATTCATTCCGTTGCCAATCCTTTAAAGATAATCGAAGAACCGGTTCTTCAGGCGGGAATACAGGGTTAAGCCGCCAAGAAAAGTTATGGTGGACGTAAAGGCAAGCTTGTAAACGAGCCCGGCGTCGCCGTTCGGCGATACCCCATCGATCAGGATTCGCCGAAGTCCGAGGATTAAGGCTGCGAGCGGATTAAACTCGTAAACCGTCACGTAGGCCCGGGGTACAATTTCCAATCCATAGAAGATCGGAACGAGCCAGAACAAGACGGTACAGGCCGACTCAACGATATAACGCATGTCGCGCAGATAAACGTCCAACGCGGCCGTAGCCATTACCAAGCCGCAGACGAATACGATTTCCAGCGCCCAGAGCAGCGGGAGCCAGAGCCAGTACACATTGACGCCGCGCCCAAACGCGAGGACTAATAGCAAGAGCAGCGCGATCTGAATTCCCAGATGGATGGTGGTGGAGAGGACCGAGGCAATCGGCACGACTTCGCGGGGAACGGGAATTCGCTTGATGAGACCGGAGTTGTTGGAAACCGAGATGGTGCCGTTATTCCACGCGACGGCAAAAAAATTGAATGGGACCAGACCGCAAAGCACAAAAATCGGAAAATTTGCAACGCTATTGTTTGGCATTACCTTGGTAAACACGAAGGTGAGCACGCCCATCAGAACCAGCGGGTTCAATAGCGACCAGAACACGCCGAGGGACATGTTTCGATACCTGATCTTAAAGTCTTTCACAATCAAGTTCTCTAAGAGAAATAGATAATCGCCGTTCCAGAATGATGTCATTGTTTTACGAGGGTGCCAGCCGGTAGTCTACAAAACCAGACTCTTTATGATACCGCACCAGCGTAAAGCGCCATAGATTGTGCAGACTCCTAAGCCCGCTATCCAAGGGGCCGGCCGCAATGCCCATAGACCGAGACGCCGTGCGTTCCACAATCGGAGCATCTGGCCGATCTCGATGAGGAGCCAAACGCAAATCAGGAATAGCACGAACGGGCTAAAAAAGTGATATCCGAGGGCTTCCCGCCACCGGCCGCGCAGGAGCGAGGCGATCCCGCGTGTCATGCCGCAAAATGGACATGGCAGTCCGGTCGCCAGCCGGAAAGGACAAAGAATCCAGCCGTTGGGAACGTCCGGATCGGTTGTGGCACAGACGCAAAGCGCAGCGACGGGAACCGCAAGCCGGGCCGCAGCGGCCTGACGGTCTGTCATCCTCAGCGCCCTCCGTTTTCGATAGCGGCCCTGGTCTCGTCCCGCAAGCCGAAAAGGTCGATGTAAACGGCGGCCGTGGCGGCGAAGCACACCGGAATTGCGACCAGCAGTCCGACGCCGCAAAGAAGAACACCTGCAATGATCAGGCCGAGTTGGAGAAGATAAAAAGCAAAGAGCGACCCGAGATGTTTCTGGGAAACCTTAACGCTTTCCTTGATCGCCTGCAGGAAGTCGAGTTTGCGGTCAATCACCAGAAGGTAGGGGAACTGCAGGAGGGTTGCGGCAAATAACCCAGGCAGGATCAGGACAACAGTCGCGACCCCGATTATCAGCGAAGTGAACAGGCAGACGAGTACCGCGTTCGGGAATAGGTTGAATCCAAGAGCGAGATCGTTGATGTCGGCGCGCCGAACGGTAACCTGGCGAAGCGCGGCCCATTGCAAGCCGAGGGCAACGGGTCCCTGAATAAGGATTGGAACCGTAGAGCCGGCGGCGAGGTAAAGGAGGCCCAGGAGTACGAAGATCCAAAAATTCGCCGTCACGCTCGTCCATCCTTCGCCGATCCATGCGACGGGCCCGCGCGGAGTGGCGGCCGGAACAAGTGCGACTGCGGCTAACGGCGCCATGCACCGGGGGCACTGCGCGGCAGCGGCCGAAACGGCCGATCCGCAACGGTCACAAAACATGTAGGGGCTCCTATACTTAGCATCGTATATGATGGCAAAACGCGTATGACTGATTGGAAAGCCATTGCGGTCGCCAAGGGACTCGTCCCGGATGACCGTTTGATCCTGCCGCTAGAGAAATTGGAAACCGAGTTCGCGCTGTTGCGCCCGCAGATTCTTCTGGAAACCGAGCCCGTGACCCACCACGTGCTGCCGTTGCCGGAGAAGCGCGGATGAATATCCAACAGGCGGGGGCGGCCTTGCGCTCGCGAAAGGTATCCTCGCGCGAGTTGACCGAACAGTGTTTGAAGAGAATTGAAAACGCCAATCCGGTTTTGAACGCATTTCTGACCGTCACCGCGCCGGAGGCACTGGCCGCCGCGGACGCGGCCGACCAGGAACTGGCGGCCGGAACCGACCGGGGGGCGCTACATGGAATTCCCATCGCGCTGAAAGATGTATTCAGCACAAAAGGGATCCGGACTACCTGTGGCTCCTTGCTCTTTAAGGACCACGTTCCGGACTTCAACTGCGCCGTGGCCGAACGCCTGGCGGCGGCCGGCTGTGTGCTGCTCGGCAAGACACACATGCACGAACTGGCCTATGGCGTCACATCGAACAATCCTCACTTCGGGCCGGTCCGCAATCCGTGGAACACCGAGCGTGTGCCCGGTGGATCGAGCGGGGGATCCGGCGCCGCTGTGGCGGCCGAATTGGCGTTTCTGGCGATGGGCAGCGACACCGGTGGTTCAATTCGAGTCCCGGGAGCGTTTTGCAACGCCGTCGGATTGAAGCCAACCTATGGCCGAGTAAGCCGTTATGGAGTGATGCCGTTGGATTTCAGCCTCGATCACATGGGACCGCTCACCCGTAACGTTCGCGACGCCGCCATATGTTTGCAAGCGTTGGCGGGCCGGGATGAGCGAGACGAGACATCCAGCCACGCTTTCGTCGATTCCTACGTGCCCGAGGAGGGAGTTTCGATTCGCGGGCTTCGTATTGGGATTCCGGCGAATTTCTATTTCGATCGTCTTGACGCCGAGGTCGCGGCGGCTGTGCGCAAGATGGTGCAATTGGCGGCCGGCCTTGGGGCGCAAGTTGAGGTGGTGGCCGTTCCCGATATCGCGGCGTTGAACGCTATCGGGAGAGTGATTTTGCTGTCGGAAGCGGCGGCAACGTTTGAACCATTCGCGCCGCGGCGGGAGGAGTTCGGCGCCGATGTGCGAGTCCTTTTTGACCAGGGCGCATTGCTCCCGGCAACCGATTACGTTAATGCTCAACGATTGCGCCGGCAGTTCATTTCGAGGTTCCAGCAGTTGTTTACGACGATTGATGTTCTGCTGACTCCGGTAACACCGACGGTAGCCAAGCGGATTGGGGAAGGAACGATTGTCGTTGGCGGCGTGGAGGAGGATTTCCGCCTGGCCACGACGCGGCTCGTCCGCGGCATCAATGTGTTGGGATTACCGGCGATTTCGATTCCTTGCGGATTCGACGAGGAGCGAATGCCGATTGGATTGCAGATGATCGGACGCCCCTTCGCTGAGCGGCAGTTATTAGCGGCCGCGGCGGCATTGGAAGATGCCACGGATTTTCACACGCAGTCGCCACCAGCCATCCGGGAATAATCCCTACACGGAAGTAAGGCTATTTTCTGCGGTCTCTAGTGGCCCGTAGAAAGCCGGACCTGCCGATGGATAGGCAGGTAATATGAATCGACCTACCCTATTCGTTTGCGAGGCGGAACCCGTCGCGGTCGCAGGACTTCGATGGTTTCTCTCGGAAACAAATGAGTTTGAGATCGTTGGACAAGCTTCGACAATTTCGGCGGCCATCGCATCGATTGAAGAGAAACGGCCTGATGTGCTTTTGATGGACCACTCTTCCGGAGTCCGCTCCGCGCTCCATTTTCTTTCCGAACTGGCTTTCGTCAGCGCGTCAACCGGTTGTGTACTCTGGACGCGGGACGTGGCCGAGGCCGAGCTTGTGAGGGCATTTCGCGCAGGGGCCAAAGGTTTCGTCAAGAAGACATCTCCGCTTCCGGTGCTCCTGGAAGCCTTACGGCGAGTAAAGGCCGGAGAAACTTTTCTGGAAGAGTCGGCGTCACCAGCCTTGCGGCAGTGGACGGTCCGGCGGAACGTGCCTCGGTTAACGCCGCGAGAGCGCGAGATTATCGATCTGGTGTCCCAGGGAATGAAAAACCGCGAAATCGCCGCGAAACTTGAGATTACCCCGGGAACCGTGAAGGTTCATCTGATGCATGTGTTTGAAAAAACCGGAGCACGGGATCGCTATGAATTGGCGGTAAGGGGGTCTCGGTTGCTCCTGGATACCGAACCGTTTGCAGAAGTACGCCGAACAGCCTAAGGTTTTGGCGAAATCTATCCGATTGGATTCTCGGATGAGCAAAAATGCAGCCGGACATTGAGCCTCGACAGACGGTGGATATCACGGGCGACGCAGCCGCCGATCTGAGGACGCTTAGCGCATCAGTCGAATCCGGACGCTCCGCGACTTCCGTTGCTTCCCGGCCCGCGAATTCCTATTGGACTCCGACGCTCGCTGATTTTTTGTTCCTGTCGCTAATCGTGTGGCTCTTTTTGGCAGGACCTAATGGTTGGCTGGCGCTGCTATCCGATGGCGACACCGGATGGCATATCCGTGTTGGGGACTGGATTCGGGAACATCGAACATTTCCCAGGCAGGACTTTCTTTCGTTTTCCAAGGCTGGCGAGCCATGGTTTGCGTGGGAGTGGGGCGCAGAAGTGGGAATGTCGTTCCTTAATAGCTGGGCTGGATTGAAGGGCGTCGTTCTGGGCCTCGGTGTCCTGATTCCGGCGTACCTGATGATCTTGTTCCGGCACGCAATGTGGCGGGGTGCGACTCCATTGATCGTGCTTCCGATTTTGTTCTTCGCCTGTGGCTCTTCGGCGATTCACTACCTGGCGCGGCCGCACTTGTTTACCTTAGTCTTTCTGGCGGCGGCACTATGGATGGTCGACTCCGACCGCCATAGGCCCACGGCGAAGATTTGGCTGTTGGTGCCCTTGACAATTTTGTGGGCGAATCTGCACGGGGGATTCCTGAGTTTGGTCGCATGCCTCGGCTTGGTTGCCGCGGGTTCCGCCTTGTCGAAGGACTGGCCGGCCGCGAAGCGATACGCCGTTCTCAGCGTTACCTGCCTGGCCGCTTCTATAGTGAATCCCTATGGATATCACCTTCACGAGCACATCGTTGCCTACCTTCGAAGCGACTGGATTCGTGAAGCCGTGGATGAATTTCAATCCCCCAGCTTCCGATCGGAGGCCATGCTGATTTTTGAGATTGTAATGATCGCTTCGCTCATTGCGGCGTATCGTGCATTGCGACGGGGGAATTGGATCGATGCGCTACTCGTAATTGGATGGGTCCATCTTAGTTTGAGTTCGGTCCGGCATGTGCCGATTTTTTTTCTAGTGGCCGGACCAATCTTAGCCGGAGAACTTTCGGCGTGGTGGCAGGAACTCGTGCCCGGATTGCCGAGACGAGCCGTGCTGCGGACGTTTGACAAGATCTCGTCCGACATTCGCCCCGGTTTCGTGCGGAATAGCCTCTGGGTACTTGCGCCGGTGATCGCGCTGGTTTTCCTGGATCAGCCGATCGCGTGGCCAAAAACATTTCCGGAGCTGAAGTTTCCCGTGTCGCTGATCGAGTCAAATCGGAGCGTCATTGAGGGTAAAAGGGTGCTGACGACCGATGAATGGGGGGACTACCTCGCTTATCGTTTTTATCCGCGGCAGCGTGTGTTTTTCGATGGCCGGAGTGACTTTTATGGTGAAAAGATGGGGCGGGACTATTTGAGTTTAATGCAGGGAGGTCCGGCTGCCGAAGCGCAAGTCGAACGCTATCAATTTGATACGGTGCTGGTGCCGCGCGAGTGGGCGATTCAGGGTGCTCTGCGCCGCGACCCGAATTGGGAGTTGCTGGTTGATGAAAAGATCGTTCTGCTCCATCGGAAACGGCAGGCGTTGGCAAAGTCGGGTGGAAATGATCACGACGAGCCTAATGAAAATCGGATCAACGGTCGAAAGAACTAATGGAGATGAATTGCTGTATGAAGCTAGCACAGTCCAAAAACGCGATCGGAAACGGCGGAAAAAGATCAACGGCTCGTGAGCCCAGAACGGAACATCGATCGCCGGTGGAGACATTCGCGGCTCCCGCCTGGAAACTCCCGGGTGGAAGGCACCTGGCTGAGTTTGCATTGCGCGGTGGATTCCTCGCCTCGACCTTGCTCCCCCGCAGCGGTCGCGAGAGATAGTTCCTCATCGAACCACGATAAGTCGGCAATTTAGAGCATCAGAAAGGGCAGAAGTCATGGATCGCAGGTTCCTCACAGTTCTCGGAGTCAGTCTCGTTTTTGCACTGGTAGTCTCCGCGATTTTTTATCAGTTAACGGCCAGAGCCGGCGCGCCGGCATCTACGAAGGGACCCGAGTCCAAAGACATGAAGGATGTTGTCGTGGCGGCAAAGCCCTTAGGTTTAGGGGGCTCGATCAAGCCTGGCGATGTAAAAGTGAGCAAGATTCCGGTTGATCAATTTCCCAAGGGCGGCTTCTCGAAGGTCGAAGAGGTAATGGACCGACCAGTTGTCAGCAATATTCTACTGGACGAACCGATCATAATCGGTCGATTGGGAGAACGGGGAAGTGGCCAAGGGCTCGCTCCGATCATTCCGATTGGCATGAGAGCGGTCACCGTAAGGGTGACAGAGGTGGTTGGCGTTGCGGGATTTGTGCTGCCGGGAATGCGCGTCGACGTCTTAGTGACTGGAAGACCGCCGGATTCTACTGACATGGTAACGACAACCGTGTTGCAGAACATCGTAGTTCTCTCCGCCGGGCAGAATTATCAACCGGATGCCAAGGGTCAGGCAATAAATGCCAGTACCGTTACTGTCCTCGTTTCACCCGAGCAGGCCGAATTGTTGACGCTTGCGGGCAATGAGGGCAAGATTCAATTGGTACTTCGTAACGGAAGTGATCATGGAATCGAGAAGACTTCCGGACGGCAACTTGCCGAGCTTTACGGCAATCGAGGCGGTGGCAGTAAGCGTCGCGTCCAACGCGGATCGGAAGGGTCTAACGACGAAGCCTCTGTACCCTCTCCGCGGACGCGGCCCCGTCCTGTAACGGTGGCGCCGGCCGTTGCTCCCCCGCCTGTTGCCGTCGCGCCGCCGCCTCCGCCACCAGACGAAATTGTAACCTTCCGCGGCACGGTGCGGGCCGTCGAGGTTATAGGTTCTCGAAAGAACTAATCATCTGATGACCAGATGCACTCGTCGGCCACTCTATTAGGATTTCGACCTCGACACAAATCAGGGAGTATCGACGGGCCAATGAAGGAAAGGATTCCGATGAAAATAAGGTTAAGAACAGTGCCTCAATTATTCCTGCGAATTATCGCGCTATCCGTGGTCTGCGCGGTAGCAGTGCTAGGCCAGAGTGTCCAGGAACTTAGGCTGACTTTGGGCAAGAGCATCGTGATCGACTATCCCGCCGATATCGCGCGGATCTCAACAAGTAACCCTGAGGTCGCCGATTATGTGGCTGTCACAACACGTGAAATCCTAATTAATGCTAAGTCCCATGGAACAGCCACGCTTATCGTCTGGTCGCGTTCCGGCCAACGAGAGTTTTACACCATTACTGTTGAGCACAACCTGGAGCCGATTCGCAAGATCCTGAAATCGACTTTCCCGAACGAAGACATCCAGATTCAGGCCGCCCGGGACAGTCTCTCGCTGACGGGAACCGTTAGTACACAGTTGGTCGCCGATCGAGCGGTGGCACTCGTAACGCCGCTCGTGAAAACGGTCTTGAACAATATGCGCCTCGCTCCCCAGAAAGCGGAAAAGCAGATCATGTTACGAGTTCGGTTCGCGGAGTTGAACCGAAACGCTTCCCGTAGTTTTGGTGTGAACTTTGTTTCTACCGGCGCTGGGAACACGATCGGCCGGATTACTTCCGGAGGAACACCTGCGCCGACGCCCAACAGCATTGGCGGAGGCGGCGGAGGCGGGAATTCGTCGCTATTCAGTATTACCGATGCTCTCAATATCTTTGCATTCCGACCGGATATGAATCTTGGCATATTTGTTAAGGCTCTGCAGGCACAAGGCGTACTCCAGATTCTCGCCGAACCGAATCTGGTGACAACAAACGGCAAAGAAGCAAGCTTCCTGGTCGGTGGCGAATTTCCGGTGCCGATTCTGCAGGGTGGCTCGAACGCTGGTTCGGTCACGGTCCAGTTCCGAGAGTTCGGAATTCGCCTGACCTTTAATCCTCAGGTTACGGAGAGCGGCACTATAAAACTTCACGTGAAGCCGGAAGTGAACACTTTGGACTTGGCAAACTCTGTCTCGATCGCCGGATTCAGCATTCCCGCTCTGGCCACGCGAAAAATTGAAACTAACATCGAATTGGGGGAAGGGCAGAGTTTTGTTATTGGTGGTCTGATGGATGACCGTGTGACCGATAGTATGTCAAAGATTCCTGGGTTGTCGGCGATCCCGTTACTCGGCAATATCTTTAAGAGCCGAACGGAGAACAAGTCCAATTCCGAATTAATTGTCTTGGTGACTCCGGAAATATCGACGCCCCTATCTGCGAGCGATCCTCGTCCAAAAATTGAATTCCCTAGGGAGTTTATGGAGCACTCGGTACCGCCGTCAGCACCGCAGGGCACATCTCCTTCAAACTCCAAATCTAAGTCCGGAAAAAAGCCCAAGACTTCCTCGAACACCAAGTCACCGGTAACGGTTAAGGAAACTTAGCGAATTGAGGTGCCGAAAGGGGACACTCTTCGCGTGTATCGAATTACTCAATGACGAGAGCCAGAAAATGTCGGCAACTGAAACACCAATCGTAGCTCTACTGATTTCTCCTAACCGGGAGCTTGCAGAGGCGTTTATGAATGCCGCATCGCCTGTAAGGCTCTTTCAGGTGGTGGTCGACTTAAAGACGTACTTGTCGGAACAGGTCCTCGAGATGCGATTAAGCCAGGCGAAACCGGACGTTGTCCTTCTTGACCTCTCAACCCAGATCGATGAGGCGTGTGAGACGATTCGTTTCCTGCTCAACCGTAACCCGCCGATTCAAGTAGTCGGTCTTCATACCCATCAAGACGGTACTGCTATTGTCCGATCACTGCGCGCCGGGGCATCGGAGTTTCTTTGGATGCCGTTTGAATCCGCTGCCCAAGCGTCGGCATACGAAAGAGTCGTCAAGCTGAAGGCTCCGATACAGGTGGAAGAGCGGGAGTTAGGCTCGGTCTTCGGCTTCGCAAGCACAAAACCCGGTTCGGGAGCATCAACGGTTGCTGCACAGAGTGCATTTGCAATCCAAAGATTAACCCAGAAACGGGTCCTGCTTTTGGACCTCGATTTGATGGGTGGAACGATCGGGTTCTACTTGAAAATCCAACACCCTCATTCGTTCGTTGATCTGTTGGACCGCGAAGACCTTCCGGATCAGGAGGAATTGGAATCTCTCACCGCACACTTGGATGGCATCGATATCCTTCCTGGGCCTGAAGAACCGCAAACGATGTCACTCGATGCCGGTCGCCTGTCTCTGATGCTCGCGATGGTGCGCAAGCGGTACGACTTTATCGTGCTGGACCTGCCATCGATATTCCACCGAACGGCCATGCTGGGATTCTCGGAAGCAAATGCCGCATGCCTAGTAACCACGGCTGAACTGCCAAGCTTGCATTTAACTCGGAAGGCAATCGAGATGCTAGCAGGTGTCGGCTTTGAGAAATCGCGTTACAGCATTCTCGTCAACAGGCTTAGCCGCCACGAGGGGATCGCGGCTGCGGACGTTCAGAAGATGTTTGGCGCCTCCGTAAATGCTGTACTTCCGAACGACTATTTCTCATTGCACCGTGTTGTTACCCGCGGGGTGCCGTTATCTCAGGAAGTCGAATTAGGGCGTGCCATTGAGTCTTTCGCAAGCAAGCTTGCGGGCCTAAACGTTGAACAAAATCGAAAGTCAAAAAGTTTTTGGGGAATTTGACTCTGGTCTTCCGTAGTTCCAAAGCAAACCGTTGTTCTCGAATCGATAGTAATGATTGGTGGGATAGCGAATTCATATGATTTCTAGCATCGAATCCAAGCAAGGCGCGCAACAGCTCAGTTGGGAGCAGCGGCTGCTGAAAAACTCAAATCAAAAAAAAGCGGGCCTGAAGCCAGAGTATCAGGAGCTAAAGTTCACGCTCCACCGAAAGCTTCTGGACAAGATCAATCTGGAAGCACTTGCAACCATTGACAATCAGCGAGTGCGAGGGGAAGTCCGCCAGGCTCTATTTACTCTGATCGAGGTTGAGCCAACACTTCTCAGCTCGAATGAAAAGCAACAGATCTGCGACGAGGTACTCGACGAAGTATTTGGGCTGGGGCCCTTAGAGCCGCTCTTACAGGATCCGAGCGTTTCCGACATTCTCGTTAACGGCAGCAAGCAAGTCTACGTCGAACGGCGGGGTGTATTGGAGTTGACCAGTGTTACCTTCCGTGACGATCAACACCTGTTGCGGATTATTGACAAAATCGTTTCACAAGTCGGACGCCGCGTAGACGAATCTACGCCCATGGTCGACGCCCGATTGCTCGATGGCTCCCGCGTGAACGCAATTATTCCACCTCTTGCGGTGGATGGCCCATTGATGTCGATCCGGCGATTCTCGCAAGACAAACTGATGCCTAGCGATCTCGTCTCCAAGAAGGCGCTCACACAAGGGATGATGGAATTGCTCGAGGGTGCCGTCAAAGCGAAGATGAATGTCATCATCGCAGGCGGTACCGGCGCCGGAAAGACGACACTGCTGAACGCGTTGTCGGCGTTCATTGCACCAAAGGAACGAATCGTAACAATCGAGGACGCAGCGGAACTGCAGTTGAAGCAGCCCCACGTCGCACGGCTCGAGACTCGGCCTCCGAACTTGGAAGGCAACGGCGCGATTCGACAGCGTGAACTCCTTATGAACAGCCTGCGCATGCGCCCGGACCGGATTGTGGTCGGTGAGGTTCGCGGTCCGGAAGCTCTCGACATGTTACAGGCGATGAATACGGGTCATGATGGTTCCCTGACTACCATTCACGCCAATACTCCTCGTGACGGAGTATCCCGGCTAGAGGTGATGGTCTCGCTCGCGAATGCGAACATGCAACTCGTTTCGATACGCCAGCAAATTGCCGCTGCAGTCCATATTTTTGTGCAGGCCGCGCGTATGTCGGATGGAAGTCGGCGTGTCACGAGTATTACGGAAGTGACGGGAATGGAAGGCGAAATCGTAACCTTGCAGGACATTTTCGTTTTTGAGAAGCGAGGGTTGGGTCCGAACAATGAAGTGCTTGGAAGGTTCGCCGCTACCGGTATTCGTCCGAAATTTTACGAAAAACTTCTGTCACACGGCATAAAGTTACGCCCCGATTTGTTCGATGAAGTGGTTGAAGTTCCTTAGCGGCTTCGGAGAGTCCCTGCATGATGTTCTTCATAATATCAATCCTCGTCTGGGTTGTCGCGCTAACCGCCTGGTGGTTCCTTTCTCGCACGTTTAGAAACGCCGATGTGGGTAAGATCCGGTCGCGACTTGTGGATCCGGACGGCAAAAAGAAAGAACAGAAGAAAAAGAAGACTCTTTCACTCATCTCTAACGATGATGCGACGTCGGGCGGTCAAGTCGTACTGCGCCTTTTGCAGCGAATGGAGCTACGGGATCGGCTCCAACGGCTGCTGGAGCAAGCCGGTCTCAAATGGAAAGTCGCCCGGTTAATGCACGGATGCTTGGGAATGTTCTTGTGCGGCTACGGTGCCGGGTGGGTGCTGTTTCCCGAACAGCACCGCCAATTTGCGTTCATCCCAGCGCTCATTGCAGGATCGTTTCCCCTCATTTACGTGTTGCGCGTTCGCAAGGCGCGTCTTCACAAGTTTGAGGAACAGTTTCCGGAAAGTCTCGAGTTTGTCGCGAGGTCGATGCGGGCTGGCCATGCCTTTTCCGTCTCGTTGGAAATGTTGCATCGAGAGTTTCAGGAACCTCTAGCGGGTGAATTCCGGCGGACTTTCGAGGAACACAACCTCGGGCTGCCTTTGGAACACGCTCTGGAGAAACTTGCAACTCGGGTTCCGTCGCTGGACGTGCACTTCTTTGTATCTGCGGTTATGCTGCAGAAGCGAACGGGTGGCAATCTCGCCGAAATTCTCGACAAACTCGCCTATTTGATGCGGGAACGCTTTAAGCTACGCGGTCGAATCAAGGCCATCAGTGCCCATGGACGAATGACGGGGACTGCTTTGACATTGATCCCGGTCGGCGTCGCAGTTCTGATGTTCTGGGCGAATCCGGACTACGTACGATTCTTCTTCAGCGACGAACTGGGTAATTACATGATGGGCGGCGCGGTACTGCTGCAGCTCATCGGCTACGCAATTATTCAGAAGATCGTGAACATTGAGGTCTAGCCGATGCCATTGCTTATTGCTTTCATTGTCTTTCTAACCGTAGCTGTCGCCATCGCGGCGGCAGGCCTTAAGATGTGGGTGCGCCCCAGTGAGGCGATCGAGCGTGTAACCGGAATGGAGACAATGGTCAATGATCGAATTCCTGTCCATCCCAGTCTGGTTTTTCACGACCTCGTAAAACGTCTCGGCAACCTTGTCCCGGCGTCGCCTAAAGACGTCAGCGTTATGCAGAGAAGGCTGATCCGCGCCGGCATCAAAGGCTCGAACGCACTTCGGATTCTCTACGGAGCCAAAATTCTCCTGGGCGTGGTTTTGCCAATCTTGATGAGCCTTGCAGTCGCAAACTCCGCCGCCGACTCATCGAACAAAATAATGGCCATTCTCGCGGCGGCGGCGGCCGGCTTTTTCGGACCGAACGAATACGTGAAAATCAAGTCGCAGCGCCGCCAAAAGGCAGTTCAGCGAGGCCTGGCGAATTCGCTGGACTTGCTGGTGGTCTGCGTCGAGAGCGGCCTTGGACTCGACCAGGCAATGATTCAGGTGGCAAAGGAGCTCGAACATGCCCATCGAGAGATTACCGAGGAGTTTGCGCTCATTAATCTCGAGCTCAAAGCCGGGAAACGCCGTGTAGAAGCTCTTCGCAATTTGGCGGACCGGACGGCTGTCGACGACTTGAAGAAACTTGTCGCCGTGCTGATCCAGGCCGATCGATTTGGCACCGGGATTGCCCAGAGCTTGCGAGCTCATGCGGACTTCATGCGGATTCAGGCCCGTCAGATCGCGGAGGAAAAGGCCGCGAAGCTGGGCGTGAAGTTGATTTTCCCGATCTTCTTTTGCATTATGCCGTCGCTCTTTGTGGTCACCGTAGGGCCGATGGCGGTCAAAATTGTGCGCGAATTGCTTCCGATGGTTAACAGTATCTGAGGCGTGCATCGCACAACGTATCAACTTACCCGGTGCATTGCCGGTCGGTCAAAGAAACTAAGGAGAAAATAATGGATTCAAACACAGTTCGCATCGTATGTGCTGCGATCGCGGCGTTGTTTCTGGGCGTGATCGTCCTTCGCCGCCGCAAAACCGAAGAAGAGTAGCTAAGCTAACTGTTTGGCGTGCGCTATTTCGGCGGCACGGCAGCAGGAATTCAACGTAAGGCGTATTAGCCCAAACGCAAAGAAATTAGGACGGCGAGGGATCGCATCGTCCGCATCCGGCCGGGAGTCATGGACTGGAACTCGTATTGGGCGTCAGAAAAATATCGTAAGGAAGCGGAAAAGTTATGTCAGCGAAAGTCAGCCTCAAAAAGACGGCCTCGGTTTGGGTCAGTCTGCTCTGGATTTGCACGATGCCGATTTGGAGCGCAACTGTCGGAAAGGTCATCGCAATTGGCGGACATGCCTCGGACATCGCGCTCGACGAATCGCGCAGGGTGTTGTATGTCGCGAATTTCACCGCCAACCGAATCGAAGTAATGTCAATGGCGGACGGTCGAATTCAGACGTCCTATAACGTGGTCGCGAATCCCGGTTCACTGGCCTTATCTCCTGACGGGCGATTCCTGGTCATCACTCACTATGGAAACTTCCAAGCTCCAAATACCCCGGCAAATGCACTGACGATTTTGGACCTTCAGTCCAACAGCCGGCAAACGTTTGCGATGTCCTCGCCACCTCTGGGAGTGTCCTTTGGAATCGATGGCCGGGCACTGGTCGTAACGACAGCCGAGTTCCTTTTGTTGGATCCCTCGACCGGCGCTACACAGACCTTGGAGATAATCGCCGGCGTCGCCTCGAAAACCCTGCCCGTCGCAACCGGAACGTTTCCCGCCAATATTGTGGCCAGTTCAATGGCTCCTTCGGGAGACGGATTGCACATCTTTGGCTTGCTCGCCGGCGGTGCCGCGGATAACCTCACGATCGAGTTTCGATACGATGTCGATTCGCGCCGCGTCACTGGTTATCAGGCGACCTCTACTCCGCCTCTCGGCCCGCGAGTGGTCAGCGTGAACCGGGACGGTTCGCTACATCTCGCTGGCTGGGCGCTTAGCGACAGTTCGGGTTCACTGATCGCTCAGTTTCCAGATCCAGCAGGCGTTCTGAATATCGGCTCACATGTATTCGATATTCAGCGAAACCTCGTATATGCGCAGATGACCAAGGCCGGAAGCGTTACCTCCGCGGGGAGTACTGAGGCGCCACAGTTGCAAGTTCTCGATCCGGAGAATCTCACGGTGCTTGATCGGCTGAACCTGCCGGAGAATTTATCAGGCCGCAGTGTCATGTCCGGCGACGGCAGCATGATGTTTTCCGTCTCTGAGAGCGGCGTAACGATGATTCCCGTCGGGACGCTTTCTGAACAACCGCGTGTCGTTTCCGCGGTCGAAGACATTTCGTTCCGCGGGAATTTCTGCGATCGCCAGGTCGGTACACAGCAATTCACAATCCTGGATCCCGGGGGCAATCGTACGGCGTTCCAATTGACATCGCGCTTGTCGGGCGTGACCGTAAGCCCTGCTTCCGGCGTGACGCCGGCGACGATTACTGTGCGTGTCGATCCGACCGTTTTCCAAAACTCAAAAGGAACGACCACAGGTACAATCGACATCACCTCCTCGCAGGCTGTCAACGTTATCGGATCCATTCGTGTTCTGATCAACAACAAGGAACCGGACCAGCGAGGGCTATTCGTCAACGTGCCGGGGAAACTCGTGGATGTCCTGGCAGATCCGACTCGAGACCGATTCTTCGTTCTCCGTCAGGATAAGAATCAGGTATTGGTCTTCGACGGCGCGAGCTACGCGCAAATTGCGACTCTGAAAACCAGCAATACGCCAACGCAACTCGCAATTTCGTTTGACCGTCGCTGGCTGATGGTTGGCCACGATAACTCCCAGTTGATCGGTGTGTTTGATTTGGAGACGCTGCAGCCGAGCACTCCGATTCGGATGCCCTTCGGGCACTATCCGCGGTCGATTGCCAGTTCCGGCCGCGCAACACTGGCGGCTTCCCGTGTTGCAGGCCCGGCCCATACAATCGATCGGATTGACTTCTTGTCGAGATCGGCAAGCACCCCACCTACACTTGGAATATATACGAACACGATCAGTATCAACACCATTCTCGTCGCCAGCGGCAACGGGTCCTCGATTCTTGCTGCGCAACCCGATGGCACATTGATGCTCTACAACGCAAATGTGGACACCTTTACGATTTCCCGCAAGGAAAGCATCGCCGCCGCAGGTGCTTATGCGGCGTCCAACTTCGATCAATTCGTCGTCGGCAACTTATTGCTAAACGGGTCGCTCGTCCCGACACGTCAATTTGAAACCGGGACGGGATCGAGCTCCGGCTTCGCATTCGTGGATCAGAGTGCGTTCCGAACAACTGCGACCAACGCACAGAGTCCGGGAAACATTCAAAGGATCGATACCGGCAGTACGAACGCCGTTCGATCGACGCGCATGGTGGAAGCGCCGCTGTTGTCCGATACGACTCGGCCATATACACGCACCCTGGCACCCCTGTATAACCGGCAGGCGTTCGTCAATCTGACGACAAGCGGCATAACCGTATTGCCATGGGCTTATGATGCCGCGGTCGCCGCACCCAGAATCGATCGGGTTGTGAACGCCGCCGACTACTCGCAGAACACGGCACCCGGTAGCTTGGTGTCCCTTCTGGGGACGAATCTGAGCCCGGTGAATCAGGCTAGCAGCACCACACCGCTACCAACCGCGCTCGGTGAAAGCTGCTTGACCGTGAACGGCGTGCCCGTTCCAATGCTGTACGCTTCCAGCGAGCAAATAAACGCGCAACTGCCCTATCAAGTCGACGGAAATGTTACTTTGATTCTTCGCACTCCCGGCGGCGTCAGCGATAATTTCAATCTGACAATGCTTCCGGCGGCGCCTAGTATTTTCCGGAGCGGAACGAGTGGCGATACCACAAATATTCCGACAGTTATTAGAACTCGGAACAACGAGTTAGTGACAGTCTCGAACCCAATCCATCGGGATGATGTAATTACGATTTATCTGGCGGGTATGGGTAACACGACTCCCGCGGTTGAAGCGGGCTACCCCGGAGGAGCAGATCCGATCTCAGTACCTGTTATTGCACCGCAGGTTCGGATCGGAAGTGTAAATCTAAGCGTCGAATTTGCCGGCCTGGCCCCAGGTCAGGTAGGCATCTACCAGGTCAATGCGAGAGTTCCTCGAACGGTGCCGTTGGGCTTCGATGTTCCGTTATCGGTTGTCCAGGGAGCGCAGTCGACGTCAGTTTCAGTGAGAGTGGTTGAGTAGGAGTCAGTGAGAGTGATTGAGTAATATAGTCGCCCGCCACTTATACCTATTAATTCAATGCCGTGGAGAATTAAAACTCCACGGCATTTCACTTTTCAATAAAGGTTTTCGGATGGACCGCCGATAGTAGAGTGCTATGCGGAAATTGTTTGGCAATTATCAACTACTCCCGATCCTGATTCTGACATCCGTATCTCAGATATGGGCGCAGGCACCCTCGCCAGAACCCCGTTACGAGTTCGGAGGAGGCGTCGTTGGAAGCTTCTACGACAAAAAGACGTTGACCTCCAGCGTCGGCAATGCAGATGCCGGATTTGATATGGGGATCGGGGCGAGCGCCTGGATCGGACACAACATGTACCCCAAGATTTCAGGCGAAATTCGCTACGACTATTTGCGCAACGACATGACGCTTGAGAGCGGCGGAACGAAGGCCTCGTTTGGCGGAGAATCTCATGCGATTCACTACGATCTCCATTTCCATTTCGCCGAGGTCGGCGCTAAGTTCCGGCCCTACATCATTACCGGCGCAGGCGTAAAGTACTATCGCGGCACGGGACGGGAGAAGGCCTTCCAGCCGCTGAGCCAGATCGCTGTGTTAACCCACACGACGGAATTGACCGGGTTGCTTAGCGTTGGCGCCGGTATCAAATTCCAGGTCGGTGAAAAGGTACAGTTACGCTTCGAGTTCCGGGACAACATTTCCCGATTCCCGAAGAAGGTAATAGCGCCGAACCGGGCCAGCGGCGGTGACGGCTGGATTAACAATTTCGCCCCCACGGCGGGCGTTTCGGTCCTTTTCTAAGGACTCCTAAAACTCATCTCGCACCCTGAAGCCCGGACGGTAATCGCCGCCGGGCTTCTTGCTTGTGTGCCGAGCATGATCGAGAGCTTGAAGGTGAAAGTCCTTTTCACAACCTGATGGAGGTGAAGTGATAGCGAAGCGCAAGGGCGTCGCCGCGAGGTGGAGTCTGAAGGAAGCGTGGAGCAAAGGC
>Ga0315912_10000580_pt1 | contig 61872 bp, 45 predicted proteins | sample VfabasoilMG_FD_204469 | JGI IMG/M metagenome (GOLD analysis project Ga0315912, IMG submission 204469) | Garden soil microbial communities collected in Santa Monica, California, United States - V. faba soil | ecosystem: Environmental > Terrestrial > Soil > Garden | place: USA: California...
CAGCACTGCGGCGGGGCGGGCCCGACGCGACACGGACGCGCAGCACCTGGTGAGCGTGGCCACGGCCGCCGCGCCCGGCGATCTGCAATCCTGGCTGCTGCTCGAGGCGGCGCGCGCCGAGCGGCACAGCGAAGCGGCCGTCGCGCTCGCGGAACGCGCCGCGGCGGCCGCGCGTTCGTCGTTGCTCGCCGTGCTCGCGCTGCAGCAGCGCCGGGACGTGTTGCCGCCTGCTGCGGCGCTGTCCGCGCAGCCGTCGTTCACGCCGAGCAGCCCAAGCCCGGCCGCGCCGGGTGCGGCCGCCAGCGAGGAAGAGCTATGGCTGCTCGCCTTGCGCGGCCGCGAGGGGGTACCGGCGGGCGCGCGCCCCGGAGCGGGCGCACGCCTCGAGCGCTGGGCGGCGCTGCGCAGCGAGGACCGCGAAGTGTGGGCCAGCGTCGCCGCGTTCTGGCGCTCCATCCCCTATCGCTCGGTCTTGCCGAGTCCTGGAGCTCTGATCGGCACCGAGTATGTGCCGCTCCAGCCCGGCGTCGAGTGCCCGTTGCCGGGTGCGTCGCCGAGCTCGGCGGTGCTGGCGGAGAAGTTTGAGCGCTGGCTGCTGCCGGCGGTCGGCAGCATCGAGCTGGTCGCCGAGCTGCCACCGCACCACTTCACACCGCTCCTGTTCAAGCCGCTCTCGACCGAGCCGGTGCCGGAGAGCAGCGTGCGCCTCGACGAGCTCGAGGTGCCAGTGCACGCCGCCGCTGGCCTACCTTCGGAGGTCGCGCTGGCTGCTGGCCGCCACTCCCTGCAGGTCCCGGCGGACGCGCTGCCGTTGGCGGTGCGGCTCTCGGCGGGTGTGATGGCTCCTTGCGAGCGGCTGCGCCGGACGCGCACCTGGACCGAGCTGGGGGAAGGAGCAAGCGCAGACTTCGAGTTGCCGGCCGCGGGAGCCATGAGCGTGGCTCGCCTCACGCTCGCGCCCGCCGGCAGCGGTCCTGCGGGGCCGACGCAGACACAGCAGCTGGAGGTCCAGGTGGGCGCGAGACGGCTCGAGATCTGGGGCCGCGCAGCGCGCAGCGGGGCCAGCGAGATCCGCATCGAGGCACAGGACGCCGCGCTCTCGCTGCGGGGCCGCGGCACCTCGGGGCGGGTGCGGCTGGAGCTGCGACGCGCCGCCGATGTCCCGAGTCCCACCGAGGCTCCGCTGCCCGCTGCCCCGGCCGCGCCAGCCGCAACCGCGAACCTGGAACCAGCGAGCGATCTGGACGCTGCGCTCCGCAGACTGCGTGAGCTCGGCCACAGCCTGCGCGCGGCCCGCGGCCAGGCCCTGGTGGATCTGCGCACGCGTCGGGCGCGCTTGCTGGAAGCGTTGGGCTTCAAGGAGCTCGCGCTCCGAGACGCCGAGCCAGAGCCCGTGTCGGAGCGCGCCTGGGCCTGGCTGCCCGGAGTGGAAGAGCGGGTGATCCCCACCAGCCTGACCGCGAAGATCGGGCCGCTGTCGCTGCCGGCGTCCCCCGCCGGGCTCGCCGAGCGCCGCCGGCGCGCCAGGCTCGCCGGTTGTGCCAGCTTCGCGGCGGAGACCGAGCCGAACCTCGAGCTCGGCGCCGACGCGGAGACCCTGCTGCTCGCGTACTGCGCGGAGCAAAATGGGCTCGTGGCCTTCGCCGCGCGGGCGTACGAAGCCATCGGGCGCGCCCGCTCGAACGGAGCTGCGCTGGCGCGCGCGGCCACGCTGCTCGCCGACCACGCGCTGGACACGGCCGACCCCGCGCTGGCCTTGCGCGCACGCATTCTGACGGCGCTCGCCGGCTCGCTCGGCGAGGATACGGGGGGGCTCCTGGCACGGCTCGCCCCCGCGATCGAGTGGGTGGTGCCCAACGCCTACGAGCGCTCCGCCGGCTTCGCCACGGTCACACTGAGTGCGCCGCCCAACCCTACCCTGGGCACGCGAGTGCGGCGAGCGCTGGTGGACGCCCCCGATGCAGCGCTGCTGATCGACGGCGATCGCTCGGTCGGGATCGGAGTCCGGGTTCAAGAAGAGCAGGCGCTCGAGCTCGAGGTCGGTTGCGAGGACCCGAGCGATCTCGCCTGCCAGCCGGCGCTGCGGCGCGACGGCGAGCGCTTCGAATGCCCGCACGAACCGGCGGCGCCGGAGCGCTGCTCGGTGCCGCTCGTGCCCGGCGAACATCAGCTGGACCTGCGCTTGCCGAGCGAGCGCGCGCTCGGCTGGGTGAAAGCCACGCTCGGCGGGCAACCCGTGCCCATCCGCCTGTCGTCGCGCTGGATCGAGGTCGAGTCCGAAGAACCCGCGCAGCTCACCGTGCGCGGGCCCACCGTCGTGCGGCTCGAGGCGCGCGGCACCGGCAGCGCCGCCCAGACCATCGCCTGGGAGGGTTGCGGGGATGAACCGATCCGCTCTTTCGAGCTACCGGGGGGAGTCGATCCGGGGGCACGGGTCGGCAATGGCGGAAGCCTGGCCGGCGCGTTGCGCGTGGATCTGGCGATCGAGACCGATGGCCCATGTCGGCTGCGGGTCGGGCCCACGGCGGGGCGAGCGCTGTTTCGCCTCTCCGTGGCGCGGGCCACGGGCTTGCCCCGCGCGCGCGTGGCGAGCTACGTGGCTCCCGAAGCGCCGCCCCCGGCGCCCCCCGCAGCGTTTGCGGATACGCTGGTGGCACGCGAGCCGGAACTGGGGCCGCTGGCGCAGAGCCCGCTCCCTTTGCTCTTGCTCGGCCGTAGCCAGGCGCTCGTCCATACCAGCAGCCTCGAGGACGACAGCGCCGACGGACCGCAGACCCCCTCGACCTCCCACCTGCAGCTCGACGTGCTGGCGTCGCGCGAGCTGATTCCCGCGCGCGCCTGGACCAGCGCGCAAGTCGGCGTGCGCCTGCGCAACGGCCCGCCGAGTCTGCTCGGCCGCCTGGGGTTCGATCTTCCCGCGACGAGCGGCACGCCCGGCGTGGAGCTCGACGCCGCGGGCTACTGGCAACGCATCGACGGTCGCGCGGCTTTTTCGCTGCGAGCCAGCGGCAACATCTCCGCCCTCGCCCGGCTCACACCGAACCTGAATCTGATACCGAAAGCGGGCTACACGCTCCACCGCGAGCCACTGCGCCCCGACAACCTGCGCGTCACCGACAACGACGTGTATTCGGCGTATCGCGTGACGCATCCGAACTACCTGAGCGCGGAGCTGGAAGCAGCCTGGCGGCCGTTCGTCGATGGGCTCGGCAAGCTCGAGCTCCTCGGGCGCGCGCTGCCGGCGTTCGATGGCATCGATCGCGCCGGGGTCGCCGCCAGCTGGTTGTGCATGCCGATGGCAGGGGCCAACGCTTTGCTCGAACTGGAGCTGGCGAGCAGTCTCCGCCCGCAGGGTCCGGGTCGCTCGCACTCGTTCGCACGGCAGAGCGCGGGCCTCGGCGTGAGCTGGTGGCGCTGGATCAGCCATGGCGAGCGCGTGCGCATCTTCGGACGCATCGACGGAGGCTTCGATGCCGGCAGCGACCCGGGTAGCGAGCCCCTGCTGGCGGCCGGCATGGGCGTCGAGTTTTCCACTTCCGGCGACCGCGGACTGCGCGATCTATCCCCCTCCCGGCTGCCCTTCATCGATCTACAGGAACGCGGCCGCGGCGGCTCCCCGGAGCCGAGCAACGAAGAGCGAGCGCAATGAACTGGCTGGTCGAGCGAGCCGGCAAGCGCCTGGCGGGCGAGCTCGGTGCCTACCTGGCGCCGCTGGACTTGCGCCTGCGGCAGCGCGCGCTGGGCGTGGTGGCAGAAGCCGTCGTGCTCGACACCCGGCACGACCACGAGCGCCCGGAGGCGCAGTTCGCCGCCCTGGCCCGCGTGGCAGAACGTTGCCTGGCCGAGGTCGAGCGCATCGAGCGGGAGTCGGCGGCGCTGCTCGTCAGCTATCAGAGAGCGCTCGATGCGCGCGAGCGCCGCGAGCTCTTGATGCGAACTCTGACCGCGGCGGGGCGTCCCGCCAGCGAGCTGCGCCGTGACGTCGCGGCGCTGGGGCGCTGGCTCGACGTGGAGGCGCTGCGCGAGCGCTGGTCGATGCAGGCCTCCGACCACATCGACGAGGCGCTGGTGTGTCACGCCGCGCTGCGGGGCAAGCTCGCCGAAGCCGCCGAGCCCCGGGCGCTGCTGCGCACCGCCAGAGAGACGGGCCTGGTCGAGCTGGCGCTGAAACACGCCGAGGCCGAACAGAAGCCGGTGATCCGGGCCGCGGCGCTGCGCACGCTGCTCGCCGCGGCGCGCGCCGTCGAGCCCTGCCAACGCTCGCAATGGCTGGGCGTACCCGCGCTGCGCCTGGTGCTCCGCTGGGCGCGCGGACAACGCAGCTCACGCTGGACACAGGTGGCGGCTCTCGAGATCTGCGCTGCCTGCTTGCCGGAGCCGGGGCTCGCGTCGCTGCTCGCGGAGCTGCTCGCGTCCCGCCTGCCGGATGACGGCATGTTGATCCGTGCGGCCGCCGTACGTTGCCTGGGCGCGCTCAGTGAACGCAGCCGCGCGCCGCTCTTGCGCGTCGTGTTTGCCGATCCGAGCGAACACGTGCGCCAGGAGCTGGCGCGCGCACTGGGGCCGAGCCCCGGGGGCCGCGCGCGCCGCGCGCTGGTGCGGCTCGCGCTCCGCGATGCCTCGGCGCGCGTGCGCGGCGTCGCGCTGCGCGAGCTCACGCGCCGCGCCGGCTGGGACGGGGCCGGTGCGAGTCTGGCGCGCCTGGTACTGGTGCGCTGTCTCTCGGCTTCCCAACCGCCGCTCGTGGTGCGCGCGGCGCTGGCCTCGGTGACCACCTGGGTGACCCTGAGCGGGCGCGATCGGCCGCAAGCGGACCTGTGGGCCGCGCTGCAGCAGCTGCTGCAAGACCCCAAGGCCCGTCCCGACGCCGTCGAAAAGGCCGCGTCCGTGCTGCGCGAGCTGGAAGTGAACCAGAGCGCCGAGTTGGCTCAAATGGCGTCGCGCTGCAGCGAGGCGCTGGCTCGGCTCGGCGAGGGTCAGAGCGCCAAGCTCGTGCTCGGTGCGCCGGAGTGGGACGTGGTCCGCGCGCTGCGCGTGGCCGCGCGTGGCGACCACGCGGTCGGTCTTTCGCCCCTCGGCCAGGGGCGCTACCGCCTGACGCGCGGCGAGCCACGCCGGCTGCGGCTGTGGCGGCTCTGGCAAGAGTTTCGCTCGCCCATGCCGGACAAGCGTCGCGGCTACGTGCACTCCCGTGGCCGCGTCTCGGTCGGAGACTATGTGTTGCCGCCGGTGGGCATGGCGGAGGTGACGCCGACGCGCGTACCGGGCGAGCGCCTGTTGCACGGAACGGTGGGCGGCTGGGGCCTATTTCTGCCGCGCGTGGACGATCTGTTGAACTCCTGCTTCCGCCGCCAGCCGGTGCGGCTCGTCACCGCCTTCGGCACCATCGTGGTGCGCGGGCCCGAGGGCGCGCGCGCGCGCTGGCGGGCCTTCTGGTGGCTGACGCTCGACTACCCGCGGGTGTGCGCGCTGCGCGAGAGCGCGCTCGAGGCTCAGGAGGCGTCCGGGCAGACCGCGTTCGTCAGCCGGGCTCGCGCCTACGGCTTCTCGATCGAGCTCGACGCGAGCGACCGCACGCTGGCTCTGGGCGGCCGGCAGCTGGCCCTGAGCGCCGAGCTGCCGCTGCGCTACCTCGGCGTGGTCGGTACGCTGGGATTGTTTCCCAGCGATTTGTTGCAGCAATTTTTCGTCCACGCGCTCTCGCCCAACGCCAACGAGCCGCGCCAGCTGGCGATCGTGGTCTGGCTCATTTTTGCGGCGTTTGTGGTGCGCGCCGCCGCCATCATGCAGGGCATCGGCCAGAATCGCGCGCGCATTCCGCTCAGCATCGGCGGCTGGGGCACCCGCGGCAAGTCGGGCTCTGAGCGGCTGAAGGCCGCCCTGTTCCACGCGCTGCGCTACGATGTGGTCGTGAAGACGACGGGCTGCGAAGCCATGTTCATTCACGCCCAGCGCGACTTGCCGGCGCAGGAAATTTTCATCTATCGGCCGTATGACAAGGCCACCATCTGGGAGCAGCGCAACATGCTGGAGGTGGCGGCTCGGCTGCGGGCGCAGGTATTCCTCTGGGAGTGCATGGCGCTGCAGCCACGCTTCGTGGACACCCTGATCGACGAGTGGGGGCAAGACCGCGTGACCACGCTCACCAACGCCTATCCCGATCACGAGGACATTCAGGGCCCGTCGGGGGAAGATGTGGCGCGCGTGATCGGCCGCTTCATGCCGCGGGGCGGGGTCTCCTTTACCACCGAGGAACAGATGCTGCCGCTGCTGCAGGACGCGGCACGCAACAAGGGCGCCACGCTGGTCGAGGTCGAACCCCTGGAGGCGGAGCTCCTGCCGCTGGATCTGCTGGAGCGTCTGCCGTATCAGGAACACCCGCGCAACGTGGCGCTGGTGCTGCGGCTGGCCGAGCACTTCGGGGTCGACCGAGAGTTTGCCCTCCTGGAAATCGCCGATCACGTGGTGCTCGATCTGGGCGTGCTCAAGACGTACCCCGAGGTCGCCTACCGCGGGCGGCGCATGATCTTCTCCAACGGCATGAGCGCCAACGAACGCGCCGGCTTCATGTCCAACTGGACGCGTCTCGAATTCGACCGACACGACCCGGACGCCGACGACGCGACCGTGACAGTGCTGATCGTGAACAATCGCGCCGATCGCGTGGCGCGCTCGCGTGTGTTCGCGCAGATCCTGGTGGACGATGCCGCGGCCAACGCCGTCGTGATCATCAATTCGAACCTGGGCGGCATGCTGACCTTCATCACGGAGGCGCTCGACAAGAAGCTCCAGACACTGAACGTCACCGGCGACGGCGGTCCCGAGCGCATCCTGGAGCGCTTCGACGCCCACATGCGCTGGCTCAAGGTCCCCGGGCGCGCCGACGCGCTGGAGCGCAGCCTGCAGCGCATGCTGGTCGAGCTCGGGCTCGGCGCCGAGGACGCGGCGAGTGCGGCCCAGGCCGACACGCTGCGCCCCCTACTCGCCGCAGCAGATCCGGAGCCCCTGCGCGCGGCCCTCGTCACGTTGCTGGCCGAGCGCGCGGCACAGGCGCCCGAACGCCTGAAGAGCGACGTCGTACAGCACCTGGGTGAGCAGGCTCGGCGCATCCAGCGCATGCGCGTCGCCCGCGAGGAGCTGGCCGGGATGGTCGCACGCAACGAGCTGGGTGGCGTGGACGAGGTCGCGCGCAAGGTCTACCGCGAACTGTTTCTGGATCGCATCCAGATCCTGTGGAACACGGGGGCGAGCGGCGACCAGGTCATCGACTTCATGACCAACCAGATCCCGCCCGGAACGCGAGCGCGCCTGATGGGCTGTCAGAACATCAAGGGCACGGGGCTCGACTTCGTGTATCGCTGGCTCGCCATCGACAGCGTCGACCAGCGCCTGAGCCGGCTGGGCAACGCTGCCGTACGCCAAGAGTGCCTGGCCTGGCTCGGCTCGTACGCGGACTTCGGCCTGCTCGGAGCGTTGCGCGCGCGAGACGAGCTGCTGCGCATCCGGGACACCAAAGATCCGAGCTGGGCCCCGTTGGAGCATCTGCTGGGCGGCGTGATCGGGCGCCTGGAGGGCCTGGTCCAGGAGAAGACCGCCCGTCTCGAGAGCCAGAGCAGTGCGGGACCGTGGGCACGCGTCCTCGGCTACGTCGAGGCCTGGGTCGATCACCTCGACTCGGCGCGTCGCTCGACCTTCGCGGGCCGCGTGCTCGTCGACCTGTTCGCTGCGCGCATCGGTCACGGCCGAGCGGCGCTGCTCCTGCGCGAGGTGACGGCCCGCCAGAAGGGCGGCTGGCTCCTCAAGGACATCAAGCGCTGGGCATCGAAGGGCGGCTGACGCTGCAGCGCCGTCCAGCACCGAACCGTGCGTCGATTCCCAGGCTGCGCGAAGACCCACATGGGGCGCGCACTGCGCCGAGGCGCGCAGCATTGTCCTCATCCCCCTCGGGCGGAGCCTGGCCGCTGCCGACCCCGACCCAGCGGCGGGAAGTTTCGCGCGCAGCGTGCCGTATCCCTTCCACGGTGTACGTCTACGATTTCCTCCGTTCACTCCGCGCTCGCCCCGGGAGCTGGCTTGCCCTGCTGCTCGTCTTGCTCGGCACGAGCCTCGCTTCAGCCGAGGAGGACGAGGCCCGCGCCATTGCCGGCGAGGAGCTGTGCAAGACGCATTGGACGATCGATCTCGATTGGTTGCCCTATTGCCGCAACCAGCGCATCGGCGAGCTGCGCGAGACCATCCGCCGCGCGGTGATCGTGATTCATGGCAAGCAGCGCAACGCCAAGAGCTACTTCGACGCGCTGAGCCGGTTGGCAAACGAAGAAGGCCGCGCCCAGGACACCCTGGTGATCGCGCTGCAGTTTCTGACGCAGACCGATGTCAGCGCAAACAAGCTCCCGTCGAGCATGCTGTACTGGGACAAAGAGGGCTGGAAGCACGGCAACAAGAGCGTCAACGGTGCCCACCTGTCCTCGTTCGAGGTGCTCGATCGCGTGCTCAAGCGCCTGGTCGACCAGAACCCCAACCTGGAGCAGATCGTCATTGCTGGGCACTCGGCGGGCGCACAGTTCTTGCAAAAGCACGCCGCTGGACGTCGGTTAGACACGTCCGGCTGGAAGGCGCAGCTGCACTACGTGCTCGCCAATCCCGGCACGTACATGTATCTGACCAACGAGCGCCCGGAAGTTCCCAAGGCCTGCAAGGACACGTTCAACGACTACCGCTACGGTCTCGAAAAGAACCGGCTCGACTACTTCCTGGGCACCAGCCCGGACAGCATGTGGAAGAAGCTGGCGCAATACCCGGTCACGCTGATGCTGGGGGACGAAGACACGGACGAGCAGGGTGGCGACGTCAGTTGCCCTGCCCTGGCTCAGGGCAAGAACCGCTTCGAGCGCGGCAAGAACTTCTATCGCCTGACCACGAAGAACTTTCCCAGCCATGCGCCGGGCGCAGATCTGTCGCGTTTCCGGCTGCTGGTCGTTCCGCACGTCGGGCACGACTTCGAGCGTATGTGGGACTCGCGTTGCGGTCGCGAGTTGCTCTTTGGCAAGGGCGAGTGCGCGGCCAGTCCGCGCGCGGCCAGTCCGCCCCCCAAGGCCGCGTTTCCCCTCTGAAGGTACGGCGGCAGGCGCGGTTGTTCGGCTACGGGATGGCGACCGCGTTCGCCGTTCGCCCGTCAGGAGGAGTGGGCGAGCGGCTTCGTGCCGAAGCGCGAGTTCCACGGCTTGAGCAGGTAGTTCTCCACGCAAAACCAGGCCAGCGAAGGCACCTTCAGGCTCGGGTGAATGCGTGCCTCGCGCTCGGCGTGGAGAGCTGGATATTGGCTCCAGTGCGTGTTCGGATGCTCGTGGTGTACGGTATGGTAGCCCGCCTGAAATACGAGCCAGTTGGCGATCGGGCTGACGAAGTTGCGGCTGTGGTTGTCCGGAGACTCCGCATCGCAATCGACGTGCTGGATGTAGCTGGTAAAGAACATGAAGCTGGGCGCCAGGAGCGCGGGGAGCAGCACGGCACCAAAGTAGAGCAGCGCTCCCTGGAGCGGCCCGTGCAGCCAGAGCGCGAGTGCTAGAAAGGCAGCCTGGCCCAAGATCAGGACACCGAACTGCAGGCGCAGCTCAAACCAGCGCCGGTGCTGGCCGCGCCGCATGCGCTGCGCGTACTCGAGCACGACCGGTAGCTGCCAGCCGCCGCAGGCCGCGGTATAGCGCAACGCCTGCCACAAGTTGTGTTCGCTGGAGAGGCGATGGGTGCGGGTCGTATCCTGAGCGGTGTTCGCGTAGCGATGGTGATTCACCACATGCGTCGGCATCCAGCAGCCGATCGGGCAGCCGTAGAAGAGCGACAGCCAGGCGGAGTACAGGTCGTTCATACGCTGGCTGGCAAACATCGGAGTGTGCACCTGGTTGTGCGCGAGCGCGCCCGAGCAATACGCGAGATAGAGCTCCAGCGGCAGCAGCCACGGCAACAGGCTCGGCTCCAGGTAGCTCGCCAGCGGTACGAGCGGAAACAAGATCAACGCCCAGACGAGCGCACGATAATCAGCCTTGAAGCGAGGTAGCATGAACCCTCCGTAGAACACGGGCGCGACACTGGCCCGAACCAGTGCGATCGTGCCGGCTGGAGCCATGGCGCGCAATTCGCATCCCATTCGGGTTCGAGCAGAGCGCGGCGGGCCGCCAGGAGCGCTGCAATCGCCCTTCGCCCACGATCGGCGGAGCGCGCGCTGACGCTGCTGCATGGACGACGCTTCAGGTTCTGCCGCGCGACTCGGGGGGCGACGCGGCGCCGCTGCGCCGGAGCCCACCTGGCCAAAAGAGCTGCAAAAATGCCGAACCAGCGGGCCCGAGCCCCCGGATTCCAGGTGTGGTAAGCTGAGGGGCATGTCTCAGCCCGTGCGCAAGCCCGCGACCTACCAGGACGTCCTGGACGCGCCGCCCCATGTGGTGGCGGAGCTGATCGCCGGGGAGCTCTACACGCATCCTCGGCCTGCACCGGCCCACGCCACGGCGGCCTCGGTGCTCGGCATGGACATCGGAAGCCCGTTTCATCGCGGGCATGGAGGCCCCGGCGGCTGGTGGATCCTGTATGAGCCGGAGCTGCACTTCGGCAAGGACGTGCTGGTGCCGGATCTCGCAGGCTGGCGCCGCGAACGGATGCCGGAGCCGCCGAGCACCGCTTACTACGAGCTCGGGCCGGACTGGGCCTGTGAGGTGCTATCGCCGTCGACGGCCCGGGTGGATCGCGTGCTGAAGGTGCCCATCTACGCTCGCGAGCGGGTGCGCCACGTGTGGCTGGTGAGTCCCGCCGAGCAAACGTTGGAGGTGCTGCAGCTCGACGGCGAGAGCTACCGCTTGCTCGCCACGCACGGTGGAGACGCCGTGGTGCGGGTGGAGCCGTTTGCCGCCGTGGAGCTGGAACTGCAAGCGCTCTGGGCGGGTGTGGCCAGGTAGTGCCTGCTGCTCGCTTCGGGAGAAGCAAGCTGCCAGCTCAGCGTCGATTCACGGTGCTGGCGCCGCAGCACCTTGCAGATCGTTCACCAGCGCATGCAGAGCCAACACGGCGTCGGTCAGCGCAAGGATGCCGATGCGCTCGTCCTTGCCGTGGATGCGGCCGATGTCATCCAGCGTGATGCGCATCGGCAAAAATCCGTAGCAGGTCTTGTCGTGCGCGCGGAAGGCGTTGCAATCGGTAAAGCCGCCGATCACGTTGGCCGCCACCGGGGCGTTCGGGTGGCGTGCGTGAGCCAGCCGCTCGATGGCGGCAAACAGCGGCGTATCCTTCGACGAGCGGTAGGCCTTCCAGGACAACAGCGTCTCCACCTCCAGCGCGGGCTCGGCCATCACCGCGCGCAGCTCGCGCGTGACGACCTCCGGGTCTTGCCCCGGCAACAGGCGCAGGTCGAGCACGGCGCTGGAGCGGTCGGAGAGCACGTTCTCCTTGTTGCTGCCCGAGAGCATGGTGATCGCGAGCGTGTTTTGCACCAGGGCCGCGTCGTGCGGATCTTGCTCGAACTTGCGACGGAACCCCTCGTCTTTCAGCGCCTTGTCGAGCTGGCCGTAGCTGGCCCGCTGGGCCTCCGGCATCGAGAGCAGGCGCGAGCTGAAGACCGCCTGCACCTCGGGCAACACCACGATCGGAAAGCGATGCTCCAAGAGGCGCGCCAGCGCTCGCACCAGCACGGCCGAGGCTGCGCTCGGACTGGGCGCGCTACCGTGACCCGAGGCGCCGCGCGCCGTCACCCGCAGCCACAGCGGCGCCTTCTGCGCGATCTCGACCGTGTACAAGAGGTTGCCGCCCGGCAGCTCGAGAATGCCGCCGCCCTCGTTCAGGATCAGCCCGACGTCTGCGAACAACTCCGGATGCTTGTCCACGAGCCAGCGCGCCCCGACCCCGCCGCCCGATTCTTCATCCGCAACCGCGAGCAGCACCACGTCACGCTCCAGCGCCAGCCCGAGACGCTTCGCGAGCAATACGGCCAGGAGCTCCGCCGTTCCCCCGCCCTTGTTGTCGAGACTGCCCCGCCCCCAGACGCGCCCCTCCTTCACGGTGGCCGACAGCGGCGGCACGCTCCATTCGTCCGCGGACGCCGGCACCACGTCCATGTGATGCACCAACATGAGCGCCGGGCCCCGGCTCTTGCCCGGCAGGCGTGCGATCAGATTGGCGCGCCCCGGCGCCGACTCGATCAGCTGGGACTCGATGCCGTCGCGCGCCAGCACACCCTTCAGAAATTGTGCCGCCCGGAGCTCATTGCCCGGCGGATTGGTGGTATCGATCTGGATATACTGGCGCAGCAGGCACACCAGCTCCTCCGACACCAGCGTCGGCTCCAGGCTCGGAGCGCGCGGGCAGTCGGCAGGGGCCGCGCTCGCCTGCTGGGACGGCGGCGCTGCAGCCGCCTGGGCGGGCTCGCGAACGGGTGGAACAGCACAGGCAATTGCGCACAGCGCGGTGAGCACCGCGAGCCGACGACCATACATGGTTGGCATCCTTACCTGGCGACCGGCAGCAGGTCTCCCCGGAAGTGAATCCGGCACCGACGATCGCCGTGTCCCCTCTCTTGCTGCGACTCCATGTTGAACCAGGCTACGTACAGCGCCTGGAACTCGTCCAGCGGGACGCCAAGTGGGGTTTCGACCGCTTCGTGTGCTCGCTGCCCGCGGCCCAACCGTGGGCAACCCCGCACTTTACGAGACTCGAGCCAGCCGCATTGACGACCGAAAAGGAATCTGTCGCACCAATAACGAAAGCGCGTTGAGAAAAGTCTCTGAAACTCGGGGAGCCGCGCCAGCGAGCGTCCACAGACTGCGGTGCTGCCGCTGTCACTTCATGGACACCGCGCAAACGCCGCCCCGCAGCCTTGGCATGCTAAGGTGCTGCCTGCTTGGCCCGCGGGGCCAGCGGATGGGGGAGCGTGCGGCAATCCAGCAAACTATCTGCGCCGGAGATCGCAAACGTCTGCGAACGCGGACGCTTGTATGCGCTCCTGGACGAGCTGCTCGGCGCCAGCCATCTGTGGCTGGCGGCGGCGGCAGGCTCCGGCAAGACCTGTCTGGCCGCGAGCTACCTGCGCGCGCGCTCGCGGCCTCACTTGTGGCTGCAGCTGGACGCCGAAGACGGACAGGTCGCCACCTTCTTCCACTACCTCGGGCTGGCTGCGCGCGGCCTCGCCTCCGGGCGAAACCTGCGCTTGCGGCCACTGTCGCCCGAATACCGCACCGATCTGAAAACCTTCAGCGTTCGCTACTTCGAGACGTTGTTTGCCGGCATCCCGCCGGGCACGCTGATCGTGCTCGACAACTACGAGAGCGTCGCGCCCGAGTCAGAGTTGCACCAGGTACTGGCAGCGGCCATGGCGCTGAGCGCCGAGGGCACACGCTGGCTCGTGCTCAGCCGCAGCGACGTACCCGAGGGGCTCGCGCGCTCACTGGCCGATCGGCAGCTGCAACGGCTGGGCTGGGACGATCTGCGGCTCACTCACGAGGAGACGCAGTCACTGCTCGACGCGCACGTCGCGAGCTCCCGAGCCAGGCACCCGGCGCCCGCATGGCTCGATGTCGAATACCTACTGCGCGTGAGCCAGGGCTGGCCAGTGGGTGTGGTACTATTGATGGAGAGCGCGCCACGCCAGCCAGCCCGGCAAATCCCCGAAGCGAGCGGACCCCGCTCGCACGGCAGCCACCAGGTGCTCTTCGATTACTTCGCAGGTGAGGTCTTCGAGCAGCTGTCTCCAGCTCACCAGAGCTTCCTGCTGCAGACGGCGTGTCTACCGCTGGTCGACAGCAACACCGCGCGCACGCTCACCGGCGATGCGGGCGCCGCGAACATTCTGGCCGACTTGCACCGCAGAAACTACTTCACGTTCCGCTACGGCGGCGCCGCCTCGAGCAAGAGCGCGCAGGTCTTCCAGTATCACCCGCTGTTCCGGGCGTTTCTGCGCAGTCGTGCCGCTCAATCGCTGGCGCCCGAACAGCTCGCAGGGCTGCGCAGCCGGGCCGCGGACTTGCTCGCGGAGACGGGGCAGATCGAGGCCGCCGCCGAACTCCTGCAGGAGGCCGAGGACTGGGCACGACTGACCGAACTGGCGCTCGCCAACGCAGAAGCGCTGCTCGAGCAGGGTCGCAACGATACGCTGGCGAGTTGGATCGGCGCAATCCCCGAGGCGGCGCGCATGCCGGAAGGCAAGCCCAGCGTGGCCGGCGCGTGGCTCAGCTATTGGTGGGCCACGGCGCGCATGCCGTTCGATCCCGGGGAAGCGCGCGATCTATTTCTGCAATCGTTTGCCGAGTTCGTGGCGCTCGGCACCTCCGAGGGCTTCTATTCGGCCTGGGCCGGTGGCGTCGAGGCGTCTCTCTTCAGCTGGAATGACTTCGGGGACCTCGCCCGCTGGGTCGGCGACATCGAGCCGCTCTTGGAGCGCCACAAGCTACCGAGCATCAAGCTCGAGGCACGCGTGTCGGCCACCATGTACAGCGCGGTGATGTTCCTCGAGCCGGGCTCGCCCAAAGTAGCCCTGTGGGGCAAGCGGCTGCGCAAGTTTCTGTATCTGACCCGCCTGCTCAACGTGAATCACTACCTGCTCTTGGCCAACAACCTGTTTCACTACGATCTGTGGTGCGGCAAGATGGCCAAGGCCAAGGCGCTGCTCGAATCTCTGGAGGCCGCGGCGCGCTCCAAGCGTACGGCGCCCGTCCCGCAGCTGGCCTGGCACACCATGAAGGCCGTCTACGGTCACCTCGCCGGCGAGTTCGAGTACGGGCTCGAGGCGGTGGAAGAGGGCCTCGAGATCGCGCGCGTGACCGGCGTGCACTTCTGGGACTTTCTCCTGCTCGCGCAAGGCGCCTTCGGTTGCCTCGGGTCGGGCGCGATCGAACGCGCGGAGGCGTACCTGGCGCGCATGGCCGAGGTGGTCCACGCCGACCGTCAGCTCGAGATCATGCTTTTCCATGACGGGCATGCGCAGATCTGCCTGCAGCGAGCCCGCGTCAAGCAAGCGCTCGAGCACTCGACCCATGCCGTCGAGTTCTCGCTTCAGCTCGGCGCGCCGTATTCGCAGGCGACCATGTGCATCGGGCACGTGGATTGCCTGGTGGCCGACGGGCAGCTGGACGCCGCTCGTCCCCACCTCGCGCGTGGGCTGGCCATCGCGGAGGCCATGGCCAGCAGCCACCTGTTGGCGCGCTTTTATCTGTGTCAGGCCAACCTCGAGCTGGAGGCTGGCTCGACCAACGCTTGCGATGCAGCGCTGGCTCGCGCCTTTGGTCTATCCCGCGAGCACGAGCACTGGACTTTCATCTGGTGGCGCCAGGAGGTCATGGTGCGGCTCTGCGAACGGGCTCTGCGTTCGGGCATCGAGGTCGACTTCGTGAGCGCGCTGGTGCGCCGGCGCCGGCTCGCGCCGAAGGGCTCCAGCGTCACCAGTGTCGGCTGGCCCTGGCGGCTGCAGGTGCGCACGCTCGGTGAATTCTCGGTGCTGCTCGACGGGCAGCCGCTGCGCTTCAGTCGCAAGGCCCAGCGCCGGCCGCTCGAGCTCTTGCAAGCGTTGATCGCGCACGGCGGCAGCGGTATCGCTGAAGCACGGCTGGCGCAGGCGCTCTGGCCCGATGCCGACGGCGACGCGGCCCAGCAGGCCATGGCCACGACCTTGCACCGGCTACGCAAGCTGCTCGGGGCGCCTGCCATCTCGCGCCTCGACCATTGCTTGTCGATCGATGCGCGCGTGGGCTGGGTGGACGCCTTGAGCTGCGATCATGTCTGGTCGCACGCCAAGGCGTTCGATCGCGCCCAACTGCTCGGCACACTCGAGCTCTACAAGGGCTCGTTCCTCGAGGGCAGTGATGCGGCCTGGGCGATCACCTGGCGCGAACGGCTACGCGTCAAATTTCTGCGGGTCGTCTCGGATCTCGGCGCCGAGCTCGAGCGCACTGGGCAGCGCGACGCGGCCGCGGCTCTCTTCGAGCGCGCGCTGGAGGCCGAGCCCTGTGCCGAGGCGTTGCACCAAGCCTTGATTGCGACCCTGCAGCGCGCCGGGCGCCTGGCGGACGCCGTGCGGGCCTACCAGCGTTGCGAGCATGCCCTTCGCTCGGCGTACGGCGTCGCGCCGTCCGCCCACACGAGCGCGCTGCTACCACCCGCCGCGCTGGCGCTCGCGGCAGCTCCGGAGCGACGCCCCCGCTCACTGCGCAAGTCACTCTGACGCGCCGCAGCCGTCGCGGGCACCACGGCGCCTCAGCGGCTGCCGGCCGGCATCTCGGGGTCGTCCCCTCGCCGTTACTCCGACGGCGCGTCCGCCGTGCTGCGCGCGAGGCGGCCCGAGAGGCGCGCCACCTCGGTGACCAGCTCCGCCGGTGCCACGGGCTTCTCCAGGTGCGTCTGAAAGCCGCTCTGGAGCACTCTCTTGCGGTGCGCGTCGGTGGCGTAAGCGCTGACCGCCAGCGACGGCAGCCGACCGCCGCCGTTGGCAGGCAAAAGCCGGACGCGGCGAATCAGCTCATAGCCATCTTCACCGGGCATCCCGATATCGCTGATCAGGACGTCGGGCACTTCCACCGCCAGGGCGGCCATCGCTTCCGCCACCGAAGTGGCGGGGCGGACCAGCGCCCCGTAGCGCTCCAGCAGGCCCACCAGCGCGTCGCGGGCGTCCCCCTCATCGTCGACGACGAGCACCTTGGCGCCATCGAGCATGTTGCGCGGCAAGGCGAGCAAGGCCTCCGGCGGGATGCTGGGGGGCCGCACGGATTCCGGGGCAAAGTCCGACGTCGTCGCCAACTCTTCGGGCACAGGCAAGAGCAGCGCCGGGATGGGCAGCACGACCGTGAAGCTGGCGCCTCGATCCTTGCCGGCGCTCTCCGCGCGCACCGTGCCGCCGTGCAACTCCACCAGCTCGCGCACGAGCGTGAGCCCGAGGCCCAGCCCCGGTTGGGTTCGGTTGCTCGTGCCCTCGGCTTGACGGAAGCGCTCGAACACGTGCGGCAAGAAATCCGCGGAGATGCCGCGCCCGGTATCGCGCACGGTGACGTGAACCTGGTTGCCGACCCGCCCGACCGAGATCCAGACCTTCCCACCCCGCGGCGTGAACTTGACCGCGTTGAGAAACAGGTTCCACAGGACCTGCTGCATGCGATCGCCGTCACCCAGGATGACGCTCGTGGCCGGGTCGCCCGACAGCTGCAGTTCGATGTCCTTGGCCTGCGCCGCCGCCCGCACGCTGACCAGGGCGGCCTCGGCGACCACCAACAGATCGATGGGCGTGCGCGAGAGCTCGACCTTGCCGGTGACAATGCGCGAATGGTCCAGCAGATCGGAGATCAGCCGGCCTTGCGCCTTGACACCACGACCAATGGCGGCCAGCGCCTTGGCCAGGGTCGCAGGCTCCGGATTCTTGCCCGCCGCCAGGAGCACGTTCATCCAGCCGGAGATGACGGTGAGCGGCCCGCGCAGCTCGTGCGAGACCGTGGCGACGAACTCGTCCTTGAGGTGGTCCGCCGTTTCGGCGGCCTCGCGCGCCTCGTGTTCCAGCACCAGCAACGCCTCACGCCCGCGCTCGACCTGCTTGACCAGCGTACGGTCGTGGATGGCGAGCAGAATGCGGCCACGCCGGCTCGGCTCCGCGTGCAGGCGCCGCGCGTTGAGCGACATCGTGCGCGCACCGATCGCGGGAAACTCCGCCTCGAGCTCCAGATCCTCGACGCTGCTGCCGCTCTCGAGCAACGCCTTCAGCGCCTGGAGCAGCGCGGGCTGGTCCCACTGCCGCGCGCCCAGCTCGGCCAGCGGCCGGCCTCGCGTCTTCTCCAGCGTGCCCCCGAAGGTCTCGTAAAAGGCCACGTTGGCTTTCTCGACGCGCAGCTCGCCGTCGAGGATGACCAGCGGCTGCGGCACCGTGTCCACCAGCGCATTGGCATCGTCGAGCCCGCGCTGGATCTCGTCGTTCGACTTGGCCAGGAGCCCGTTGCGGTCCTGCAGCTCCTGATTCAAGGTCGCCAGCTCTTCATTGGCCGACTGGATCTCCTCTTTGGCCGTCTGCAGCTCCTCGTTCAGGCGCTGCAGTTCTTCGTTGCCGGAGAGCGCCTCCTCGGTGGTCGACTGTAGCTCCTCGAGAGCGGATTCGTGCTCGCGCACGAGCGTGTGCATGTACTCCGTGCTCTGGGCCAGGCCGTGACCGAGCCGGAGGATCTCGAGATCCTTCGCGTCCGTACTATCTGCCGACGGCGGCGGCTGCAGGGGCTCCCGGGACTGGTTCGCCGGCTCCCCGGTGTTGAACAGGATCAAGAGGCAGCGCTCGGCCGCCGAGCGGCCCTTGATCGGGACGACCTCGAGGCTGACACTGCGCAGCTGGTCCCGGTAGCGGACCCGCAAGCCGTCCTTTCGAACGGTGAGATCCGTGCGGCGCGCTTCTTCGACCGCCTGCCGAAACTCCATCAGCAGGCCTTTGCGAAGCAGGTGTTCCAGATCCAGGCTGGCCTTGCCCTGACCATGATCCAGGAAGGGATCGGTGTCGCCGCGGAATTCGAGCACGCGCAGGCTCGCATCGACCACGACCCCGGGCGGGCCGAAGCGTGCCAAGAGCATGCGGTCTGCTTCGCGGGGGACGTCCGATGTCCCCGCGGGCCGCTGGGACAGCCGCTCCCCTCCGAGGCGGGCCGGGCGCACGTCCCCGCGCACGGCGAGCAAGGCGGGTGGGCCACTCGTGGCCTTCCTCGAGTAGATCTTGTGCTTCTCGTCCAGCGGGGAAAACAGCGCCGACGAGCCGCCAATGGCCTCTGCCGGCCCGACCAGGAGAAAGCCCTCCGGGCGCAGGGCGTAGTGAAAGGTCGCAAACACCAGCTCCTGCAGCGCCGGCTCCAGGTAGATGAGGACATTGCGGCAACTGATCAAGTCCATGCGCGAGTACGGCGGATCTCGGGTCAGATCGTGCCGGGCGAAGACGCACATCTCGCGGATGGATTTATTGATCTGATAGTTCTCGCCCATCTTGGTGAAGAAGCGGCGCAGCCGTTCCTCCGACACATCCTGGGCGATGTTCATCAGGTACGTACCCTGCCGTGCCTTGGCCAACGCTCCCTCGCTGAGGTCCGTGGCAAAGATCTGCAAGGCAGGGTTGCGCGAGAATTGCAGCGTCTGCTCCAGGAAGCACATCGCGATCGAGTAGGCTTCTTCGCCGCTCGCGCAACCCGGCACCCAGACGCGTAGCGGCTCGTCCGTGGGCAACCTCTTCAACAGCAAGGGCAAGACTTGCTGGCTCAGTGCCTGAAAGACCTCCGAGTCGCGGAAGAAGGAGGTGACCGAGATCAGGCAGTCCTCGTACAGCGCGCCCACCTCGGCCTCGGCGTGCTCCAGATGGCTCGCATACTCGCCCAGCGTCTGGATGCGGCATACGGCCATGCGGCGCGCGATGCGCCGGCGCAACGTGGTCTTCTTGTAGGCGCCAAAGTCCGTACCGCCCGCCTGGCGCAAGAGCTCCAGGATCCTGGCCAAGTTCTCGCGATCCTCATCGTCCGGGTTGACCTTGGAAGCGGTCCGACTGGAAGCCGGAGGAGAGCCGTCGGCGGACAGGCGAGCGGCGGCCAGATACGGGTGCCGCCCGAGCCGTATCAGCTCGCGCGCGATGTCTTCCGGCGCCAGAACAAAGTCCACGTGGCCGGCGCTGACGGCGCTGCGCGGCATGTCGTCGTACTTGGCCGACGTGGGCTCCTGCGCAAACACGATGCCGCCCTAGGCCTCGATCGCCTGCAGGCCCAGCGTGCCGTCCGACCCCATGCCGGACAAGATCACCCCGATCGCCTGGCTGCCCTGCGACTCCGCGAGCGTCTTGAAAAAGGCATCGATCGGCATGTGCGCGGACCCCGAGCGGCCCCGCGGCACCAACTTCAACACGCCCTCCGCGAGGACGAGGCCCTTCGACGGCGGGATCACGTAGACCCGGTTGGGCTCGACGCGCACGTCACCCTTCACCTCGTACACCTCCATCGAGGTCGCTTCCGAGAGCAGCTCCGCCAGCATGCTGTCGTGGCTCGGGTCCAGGTGCTGCACCAGCACGTACGCCATGCCGGTGTCCTTGGGCAGGGCGCCCAGGAGCCGGCGGAACGCCTCCAGCCCACCCGCCGACGCCCCGATGCCGACGATCGGGAACGAACTCAGCTGCCGCGCTTCGCTCACGATCGCCCGCCTTCCAGCGGCGCAGGCGCCGGGTCAGTGCCGCGCACCGCTCGGGGCAGGGCGAGGTCTCGCACGGCGTTGATCAGCGCCTCGGGCTCGATCGGTTTGGTCAAGAGCATCTGGAAGCCCGATGCCAGCGCTTCGCGCAGGTCTTGGCCGCGCGCGTAGGCCGAGAGCGCCGCCGCGGGCGGGGCGAGAGCGCCCTTGCGGGCCACAATCTTGCGCATCAGGTCGTAGCCCGTCTCCCCCGGCATCGCGATATCGCTGAGCAGCACGTTCGGCATGCTGCCCTCCAGCATCGCCAGCGCTTCCACCGCGGAAGCGGCGACGCTCACCAGCGCCCCCTGACCCTCCAGGACGAACTGCAAGACTTCGCAGATGTCCTTGTCGTCATCCACCAAGAGCACGCGCACACCGGCCAGCACAGGTTCGTCCGGGTCGGGCCGCGCCGGCACGGAGACACCGCGGGCGCGGCGCCGCTCGGGTCGCCGCCGGCGCTCCGGAAGCGCAGCGGCGCCAGGACGGACCGCTGCTGACTCGGTGAGCGGCAGGTCGACGGTGAAGGTCGCTCCCTGCATCGCGCCGGCGCTCTCCGCTCGGACCTGACCACCGTGCAACTCGACCAGGTCCTTGACCAGGGCCAGGCCCACTCCCAGCCCGCCGTGCGCGCGGGTACTCGAGCCGTCTGCGGTCCGGAAGCGTTCGAAGAGGTTGGGCAGTGCCTCTGCGCGAATCCCCGAGCCGCTGTCGATCACCTGGATGCGCGCCAGCGCGCCGGCACGCTCCAGCCGCACGACGACGCTGCCACCGGCCGGCGTGAACTTGATGGCATTGGCGACCAGGTTGGCGATCACCTGGCTCAGGCGCTGCGGATCCGCGATCAGCGGAGTCACCGATTCATCCAGGTTGGCTTCGAGCCGGATCGACTTCTGTTCCGCGCGCGGGCGCAATACCTTGAGGGCCGCCTGGATCAGCTTCGCGGGGTTCACGGCGCGCAGATCGAGGCGCAGGGTGGCGTTGGCAATGCACGAGAGATCGAGCAGGTCATCGATCAGACTGACCTCCGCGCGCACGCTGCGTACGATCGCCTCGAAACCGCGCAGACGTTCGCTGTCGCGCGTGTCGCTCGAGCGCAGAGCGTCGGCCCAGACCAGGATGGTGTTGAGCGGGGTCCGCAGCTCGTGCGAGACCAACGCCAAGAACTCGTCCTTGGCGCGGTTGGCTGTCTCCGCCAGTTGCCGCGCATGATCGAGCTGGCGCGTGCGCTCCGCTTCCAGCGCCGCGGCACCCAAGAGCGAGAAGTATGCGGCCAGCTTGGCCGCCACGACCGAGAGCCGGCGCACGTGCGCCTCCGCATAGGCCGCACCCTCCACGAACAGCACGCCGACCACCTCATCCATGCCCACGAGCGGCACCGCAATGTGTGGGCCCGGCATCGCCAGCGCTTCCGCAGGCTGCTCGTTCTCGACGATCAGCCGCTCCAGCAGGCCCGTGGTCAAGACCAGCAGCCTGTCTCGCTCCGCGGGCAGCATCTCCGGCGGGGTGATCAAGCGCGGCTCCCGCCCGGGCAAAGCAGCGAGCACCGCGCAGCTTTCGTAGGGCACGAGTGAACGCAGCCGCTTCAGCACTCGAATCACTCGCGCTTCGGACTCTTCCGCCGACTCGAGCACCTGGGCGATGTCGTAGAACGCGCTGCTGAGCGAGTCCTCGTCCTCCAGGCCATGGCTTGGTTCCGTCATGTATCCTTTGCCGGCACGGGCAGACCCGTGAGCACCCCACGCAACCCCTCGAACGTCGAGCCCACCTGGACGCCGCCCTGCTCGACGCTGAGCCGGCGCACGTCGGTCGCGTGCCGCACGCCGCGCGCCTTGAGCACACTGAGCCCGCGCTCCAGGCGCCCTTCGATCTCCACGAACTTGAGCTGGATCACATTGTCCGCCGCAAATGAAACTCCGTGCCCCGACAGTTGCGCCGAGCCCAACAGATCCGGGACCTCCATGTTCATGTTCAACGTGACGCCCCCCTGGTGAAAGTGCCTGGCGACCGCGTACACGAGCTCTTTGAAACGCCGCTCGGAAGGCACACCGAGGGCCAGGCTGGTCAGGCTATCGAGCACGGCGCGCCGCGCCCCCACCTTTGCCACCTCGCGGCGTGCCCGGTCGAGAAAGCGATCGGTCGAGAGCTCGACCGGCGAGATGTAGCTGAGCGTGATCAGCCCACGCTCTTCGAAGGTCGCCAGATCCCAGCCCAGACTCTGCGCGAATCCGCGCAACTGCTCGGGGGTCTCCTCCAGCATGAAGTGGATGCCGGGTTCGCCGTGGCGTGCCCCCTCGAGCAGGAACTGCAGACCGAGCAAGGTTTTGCCCGTGCCCGTGCCGCCCTGCAGGATGGTCGCGCTCGCGCGCGGCAGGCCGCCGGCCAACATGGCGTCGAGCCCCGCGACACCCGTGGAGACCCGCTCGGGCACCGAGATGCGACGAGCCGCGGCCCCAGGAGAGGTCGATGCCCCCTCGGAGGCGACCTCCGAAGCCATCTCGGTGTCAGGGCCGCGCACGCGCGGAAAAAAGGAGAGCCCACTCTCCCCGATCTCATAGAAGTGGCCGCCGGTGACGTAGTCCGCGCCCCGCAGCTTCAAGACCTCGACCTCGCGCACGGCGGTGAGCTCGCGACGGGAGTTCGTGAGGCGGATGATGCCATCCGCGATCGCAAACTCCGCATGGCTCGTGGCCTCGGCCGCCGTGTACTCGCCCACCAGGAGGCTCGTCGCTCCCCAGGTCGCCAGTTGGACGGCGAGATCGTAGACGAACGTGCGCAGGGCCACCGGCTCGCCCGCGATGTCGCGAATGGCCTTGAAACTGTCGATCACGACCACCGCGGGCTCCTCGCGCTCCACGCGCGCCGAGATCTCCTGCAAGGTCGCCTCTGCGCCCTTGCGGATCACCGCGCCGAGGTCGGCGAAGACGATCTTCCCCTGTAGCAGGCTCTCGTCGAAGAACGAGAACTGCTGCATGTACTGAATCAGCTTCATCGAGGGCTCGGAGAGCGTCGTAAAATACAGGCCCTTCTTCCCCTGGCGCGCCAAGGCAAACAGCATCTGCAGACAGAACAGGGTCTTGCCTGCACCCGGCTCCCCCGCGATCACGTTCAGGGAGCGCAAGGGAAGCCCGCCACCTAAGATGCTGTCGAACGCGGCGGACCCGGTGGTCAGCCGCTCCAACTTGGGCAGCCTCGAGCTCACGGCGCTGACCCCTCGCCCGCCACGACCCCGAGAGCTCGCAGCTCCGGTATTTCCGCCAGACGCTGGGTCACCACCGACCCGGTCAGATCGACGAGCAGCGGCCAGAGCTCAGCCGTGAGCGCAGACAGCGACCCGGAGGGGTCGGAGACCGCACTGGTCCAGTTCGGCGGCAGAGTGTATCGGTACTCGAGGTTCTGCCGCGTGATGCAGAGGGCGGCCAGCTCCGGTGCACGAGGCAACGCTCGTTGCGCCGCCCGGCGCAGCAGCGTAGCGGCAGCGGCCGTGCCCAGAATGTCAGCCAGCCCCTTCCAGAGCAGCGCAAACAGGTCTGCCGCAGATGCTGTGCCGCGGACCACCCGAGAGTCCACGCGGGCATCCGCTCCTGGTACCGCTGCACCCCGCGGCGGACCGCCCTGCCGAAAGCTCGAGATTTGAGCGGGCCCGGCAGCGCCGTCGCGGCGAGAATTGTAGGAATCGTCCAATAGCGCGTCACCTCACCGGTGACGCTGGCGTGCCGGCACAGCAGCGGTAGTGCCACAGTGCAGCGAAGGCGCGGGAGTAGTCGCTGGTCCCTACAACCTACGCATCAACGCGGGCATTTACAACCCCCTCACCGGCTGCCCGAGGCGGCCGGCGCGCAAGTATAGGGCATTATGTGCGAAGTCTAGCCGTGCCCGAGCATCCACGGGCGGCCGTGGCCCGCCTGCAACGGGCGCTTGCGTAGACCCTTGGGTCGCGGCGCCGCACCTTGGCGCAGCTCCGGCGCGTGCTGGCTCTTCTCGTTGCGGTCGCGAGCGAGGCTGGCCGCGCGCGGTAGGAGCCGGGTGCGCGTGGCGCTGAGCAAGCGGCGGGCAGCGCCTTGGCACACCGGGCACTCGCCGGGTTCGCCGGAACGCCGCATGGGGCGTTCGGCCTCGAACTGCCCGTGTTCGGTACATTCGTATTCGTAGATCGGCATGGGGACTCCGGCTCAACCTGCAGTGGAAAGATCAATACCCTCCGGGATCATGCGCTTCGGCCCCGCCGAGTTCGGCTTGATGTCGAACTTGAAGATCTCCGTCGGGATCGCCAGCGTCGCACAGGCGTTGGGGATATCCACGATGCCGCTGATCCGGCCCTCCACGGGTGCCGTGCCCAGGATCGCGTACGCCTGCGCGCCGGAGAAGCCGAACTTCTTCAGATAGGTGATGGCGTTCAGGCAGGCCTGGCGATAGGCGACGTGCACGTCGAGGTAGTGCTGCTTGCCCTCCTCGTCCACGCTGATGCCCTCGAAGATCAGGTACGACGAGTAGTTGGGCTCGAGCGGGCTGGACTGGAAGATCGGATTTTTCACCCCGTACAGGGCCATTCCGCCCTTGATCAGGTTGACCCGGAGGTCCAGATACCCCGCCATCTCGATGGCGCCGCAGAAGGTGATCTCACCGTCGCCCTGCGAGAAGTGGATGTCCCCCATCGAGAGCCCGCCGCCCTTGACGTAGACGGGGAAAAACACGCTCGAGCCGCGCGTCAGGTTCTTGATGTCGCAGTTGCCGCCGTGTTCGCGCGGTGGCACCGTGCGTGCCCCCTCCATGGCCGCAGCCTTCGCTGCCGAGGGAGACATGCGCCCCATGTGCGCCGTCTCCGCGTAGGGCAGCGCGCAGAGCGGTGGCACGCGCTCCGGATTGGTCTTGAACAGCGCCGTCTCCCGGGTGTTCCAGGTGTCGAGCAGCTCCTTCGAGGGTAAACAACCGATCAGCCCCGGGTGCATGATCCCGGCAAACTCCACGCCGGGGATGTGCCGCGAGTTGGCGTAGATGCCGCTGAAGTCCCAGCACGCCTTGCGGGCCTCCGGATAGTGATTGACGAGAAAACCGCCGCCGTTCTCCCTGGCAAAGATGCCGGTAAACCCCCACTGTGAGGTCGGCAGCACGCCCACATCGAGGATGTCCACCTGCAGCAGGTCTCCGGGCTCCGCGCCTTTGACGCCGATCGGTCCGCTCAAGTAGTGCACCTTGGTGAGATCGACGATCTTGACGTCGCGCGCGGACTCATCATTTTTGATCTGCCCACCCGTCCAGTCGACGCACTCGACGCGGAACTGGTCGCCAGGCTTGACCCACGACACGATCGGGATGTCCGGGTGCCAGCGGTTGTGCAGCACATCCTGCTTCGCGGCGGATTCGGAGACATCTACCTTGATCAACGTTTCCATATTCTCATCCTCCCGGTGTGGGCTAAACGGCTGGGCTAAGTTTGTGAGCTAGATGGACAGCAGTTGCGTCACGGCCTTCTCATCGATGTCCTTGCCGGCGCTCTCGTGGACAAAGTGCCCGCGATCGATCACCAGCACGCGGTCGGCAATGGCCAGCGCAAAGCTCAGCACCTGCTCGGACACCACGATCGTCAGACCCTTTTCGTCGCGGATCGCGCGCAACACGTCGCCGAGCTGCTTGATGATCGAAGGCTGGATGCCTTCCGTGGGCTCATCCAGCAGCAAGACGCGCGGGTGGCTGGCCAGGGCTCGGGCGATCACCAGCTGTTGTTGCTGCCCACCCGATAGGTTGCCGCCGCGCCGCTTCTTCATCTCGGACAACACGGGAAAGAAGCGATACAGGTCCTCCGGCGGTTGCTCCTTGTCCGAGCGCAGCCCGGTGATGATGTTCTCTTCCACCGTGAGCTTGGGAAACACCATGCGCCCCTGGGGTACGTACGCCAGGCCCTCGAGCACACGCTCGTGAGGTTCACGCTGACCGAGCTCCTTGCCGTCGAGCACGATGCTTCCGTGCTTGATCGGCAGGAGCCCGATCAGCGCTTTCATCAGCGTGGTTTTACCCATGCCGTTGAGACCCAAGATCGCGACGATCTCCCCCTCCTTGACCTTCAGGGAAAGCCGGTCGATGACCTGGCTCTGACCGTACGCCACGCTGATGTCGCTCACCTGGAGCAGGGAATCGAGCGGGGGGCGGGCCCCCGCGGGATGGGAGTCAGTGGCCGAGGTAGACATCGATCACCTTGGGGTCATTCTTTACGGCGCTCATTTTGCCTTCCGCCAACAGCTTGCCCTGGTGCAGCACGGTCACGGTGTCGGCGATGCTCTCCACGAACTGCATGTCGTGCTCCACGACTAGCACCGCTCGCCCCTGGCACATGCGCTTGAGCAGCTCACCCGTCCTTTGGCGTTCCGTCACGCTCATGCCGGCGACCGGTTCGTCCAGCATCATCAGGTCCGGGCTTTGCATGAGCAAGAGGCCAATCTCGAGCCACTGCTTCTGCCCGTGGCCCAGCTCCCCGGCGATGTCGGACAGGCGGCTGCTCAGGTAGATCATGTCGGCGATCTCTTCCACGCGTTCGATCACCTCCGGCGTACGCTTGCACAGCAGCGCTCCCCACCAGGTTCGCCGCGAGGGATAGGCCATCTCCAGGTTTTCAAACACGGTCAGCTCTTCATAGACCGAGGGCGTCTGAAACTTGCGCCCGATGCCTGCCTGGACGATCTCGTGCTCGCGCAGATGCGTGATGTTCTGACCCTTGAACTTGACCTGACCCTCCGAGCAGCGGGTCTTGCCGGAAATGAGGTCGAGCAAGGTGGTCTTGCCGGCGCCATTCGGACCGATCAGCGCCCGAATCTCCCCGTTGTCGAGGTACAGGGTGAGATCATCCACGGCCTTGAAGCCGTCGAAGGAGACGCCGAGTTGCTCGACCTCGAGCAGATGTGGCTGACCGATCATCGGGGCACCTCGTGTTGGGGTTGGCTGGGCGCGGCGGCCACCGTTTCGAGCGCCCGCGTGCGAAACTTGCGCAGGCGGTTCACGTCGAACCAGCGCTTCAGATCCAGACCGGCGAGCCCATTCGGAAACGCCATCACCACCAGGATGAAGAGGCCGCCGAGTAGAAACAGCCAGAGTTCCGGCAGGCTCTCGGAAAAGAACGTCTTGCCATAGTTGACCAGTAGGCTGCCGTAGATAGCGCCGAGCAAGGAGGCCCGCCCACCGACGGCCGTGGCAATCACCATCTCGATCGACGGCACGATACCGACGAACGAGGGGGACATGAAGCCGACGATCAGGGTGAACATCGCGCCACCGATCCCGCTCACCACCGCCGCGAACACGAACACGAACACCTTCAGAGCGGCGGTGTCATACCCGGTGAAGCGCACGCGCTCCTCTTTCTCCCGCATCGCCCCCAGCAGCCGGCCGAGGCGGCTCTTGAGCAGCCAGCTCGACAGCCAGACGATGCCGAGCAGCAGGCCGGCGATCACGTAATACAGAATGAATCGCGCCGAGTCGGTGCGGATGTCCCAGCCGCCCAGCGTCTTCAGGTCGGTGATGCCGTTGACGCCGCCCGTGTAGCCCTGCTGCCCGATGATCAGGATCGTGAGCACCGACGCGAACGCCTGTGTGATGATGGCAAAGTACACCCCGCCGACGCGGCGTTTGAACATGGCCAGCCCGATCACGAGCGCGAGCAGCCCGGGGATCGCCAGCACGGCGATCAGCGAGAAGGCCAGGCTCTGGAACGGCACCCAGAACAAGGGCAGCTCGGTGAGCTGGTTCCAGTCCATGAAGTCCGGGATGCCCGGCGTCGACTGAATCGAGGTGCTGGCTGGATCCGAGGCCTCCAACTTGAGGAACATGGCCATGGCGTAACCACCCAGGCCGAAGAACACGCCCTGCCCCAGGCTGAGGATGCCGCCCTTGCCCCAACACATCACCAGGCCGAGCGCAGGGAACGCGTAGCTCAGGTACTTGCCGATCATGCCCAGGCGAAAGCTGCTGAGCGTGAGCGGAAACACCACCAGGAGCAGCAGTGCCGTCAGCGCAAAGTACACTCGGTCGCGGGGCCATTGCCCGATGGCGAACGCCCGTTGCACGCCAGCTAGCAGCCTCTGGAGGGGCGGACGCTTGGAATCCGGAACTGTACTCATGGCCATGCTCAGCGCCTCACCTTCAACGTGAACAGCCCTTCCGGTCTCAGCATCAGGATCAAGATCACGGTCAAGAGCGTCAGCACCTTGGCGGTGGATCCGGTCATGAAAAACTCGGTGGTGGCCTGCGCCTGGGCGATGCTGAAGGCCGAGGCGATGGTGCCGATCAGGCTCTCCGCGCCGCCAAACACGACGACCAGGAACGTGTCGACGATGTAGAGCGAACCGCTCGTGGGCCCGGTCGAGCCGATCGTGGTAAACGCCGCCCCGGCGATGCCGGCCAGCCCACAGCCGAGCGCAAAGCTCAGGCGGTCGACGCGGCGCGTGTTGATCCCCGCTGCGCCGCTCATGGCGCGGTTCTGCGTCGTGGCCCGCACGCGGATGCCCCAGCGGGTGCGGAACAGGCCCAGAAACACCAGCGAGGTCAGCGCCAGGGTCAGGCCCATCACGAGCAGACCGTTGATCGGGATGTCGATGGTGGGCGTGGGTTCGAGCGAGCCCATCAGCCAATCCGGCAACTTGGCGCTGACCTCTCGCGCGCCAAACACCGAGCGGAAGGCCTGTTGCAGGATCAGGCTGAGGCCCCAGGTGGCCAGCAGACTATCGAGCGGGCGGCGGTACAGATGCCGGATCATCAGGTACTCGATCAACAGACCGAGCGCGGCCGCGATCACGAACGACAGCGCCAGCGCCACGAAGAAGTAGGAGCCCGAGAACCACGGCGCCCAGCGCGAGCTCACCTCCGACAGCACGTAGGTGGTGTAGGCGCCCAGGGTCAGGAACTCTCCATGCGCCATGTTGATGACGCCCATCTGACCGAAGATGATGGCGAGCCCCAGCGCCATCAGGAGGAGCACCGAAAAGTTGCTCAGCCCGTTGAACCCTTGCATGAGGGCGATCGAAAAAAGTTCGGACACCGACGACACGTTCTGCTCTCCTGTGTTCGAGGTGGCTTTGGGTCATCCCCCCGCGCACGCCCCCCCGCGGCTTTCACGCGGGTGGGGGCGCAGCGTGCTTCAGCTCACTGATAGCCTTCGGGGAAGGGATTGGGCTCGATCAGCCCGGACTCGTACAGCACCTTGAACTGGCCGACTTCCTCCACCTGACCGATGCGCAGTTTGCTCCACAGATGGTGATTGGCGTGGATCTTGACGTAGCCCTCGGGCGCCGTCTTGAGCTCGATCTCCGGAGAGGCGGCCACGACCTTGTCGACCTCGAAGCTGCCCGCCTTTTCCACGGCGGCCTTCCACAACCAGGGCCCGAGGTACGCGGCCTGCGTCACGTCGCCAATGACCGACTTTTCACCGTACTTGGCCTTGAAAGCCGAGACGAAGGCCTTGTTGTTGTCGTTCTCCAGGCTCTGGAAGTATTTCATCGCCGCGTAGAAGCCGACCATGTTCTCGCCGCCGATGCCGAGCAGCTCGTCCTCCGTCACGGAGATCGTGAGCAGCGTCTGCTTGTCCGAGGTGATGCCGGCGGCCTTCATCTGCTTGTAGAAGGAGACGTTGCTGCCGCCGACGACGATCGCGTACACGACGTCCGGCTTTTGCAGCTTGATCTTGTTGATGAGCGAGCCGAACTGCGTGTGACCGAGCGGGTAGTACTCCTCGCCCAGCACGGTGCCCTTCAGCACCTTCTCGATGTGCTTGCGCGCGATCTTGTTGGAGGTGCGCGGCCAGATGTAGTCCGAGCCAATCAGAAAGAAGGTCTTGGCGCTCTTCTCTTTGGTCACCCAGTCGAGCCCGGCAATGATTTGCTGGGTCGCCTCCTGGCCGGTATAAAATACGTTCTTCGACTGCTCGAGGCCCTCGTAGAAGGTCGGGTAATAGAGCAGGCCATTCTCTCGTTCGAAGACCGGGAGCACCGCTTTGCGCGACGCCGACGTCCAGCAACCAAAGACCGCCGCCACCTTGTCATTGACCAGCAGCTTGTTGGCCTTCTCGGCGAACGTCGGCCAGTCGCTGGCGCCGTCCTCCTGAATGATCTCGATCTTGCGGCCCAGGATGCCGCCGGTGGCATTGATCTGATCGATCGCCAGGCGCTCGGCCTGGATCGAGCCGGTCTCACTGATCGCCATGGTGCCGGTGGCGCTGTGCAATTGGCCGACGGTCACGACGGTGTCCGTCACCGCGAGCGCGCGCGGGCCCGCGGCGGCGGGCTTCGCGGCGGCCGGTGTCATCGCGGCGACGGCCGTGCCCTCGACCGATTTGGCCTCCTTGCTACAGCTGAGCAGCGGGCTAGCGAACAGCATCGACAAGCCGACGAGCAAACTCGCCCAGCGGCTGGGCGACGCCGTGTTCTCGGGTGGACGCGGCACTCTGTTCTCTAGCGAACTGCTCTCTGGCAAACACTGACTCTCTGGCAAACACTGAGCCGTGCCCGCTAACGGAAGCACATATGGACTGAAGACGGGATTGGATTGCATCTGGTGTACCTTTCGACGCTGTCGCGACTCGAGAACGTTCGCGTGCGGACGCGGAGGGCCTCGCGAGCGCGCGGCGCTCCGGAGCCATGGTCGCGCGCCGGCCAGTTCCCGGTGAAAATGGCCCAGTGAAACAGGCCGGCGCAAAGGATCGCTGAGGCAGTGGCCCCTCGAACAGAAGGACCACCGGTAGATGGGCTGCGGATCAACTCCGCATCTAGCCAAGGAGCGCGCTAGGCGCTGGATTCCTCGTCATTGATGTAAGCAGTCTCGCCGACGATTGTTTCTCACTCATCTACTCGCGGTGACGCAGCCGTAAATCTTTGCGCATTGTTGCACGCGCGATCGCACGCATCACACCGAGTGTTGCCGAGCGCATATCTATCGCACTCGGGCAGGGCAGGTGACAGATCATGATCCAGCCCGGGGCGCGCAGGTTTCCTGGAGTCCTGGAGCGCCAGGTCCGACCGCTCTGTGCTCGGCACATGTCGCAGCGCGATCGATGGAGTGGCGCGCGCGCGGCGCACGGCGATCCAGCGTGAGACACGTTCTCGAGTCGCGCCTGCGCGGCGTGAGGCTCTGCGTAACAAAAGCGCGCGGCCGTTGGCCCGCCCGCTCCAGGGGCTCTTACACGAAGAGCCCGCTGCGCCGCAGCTCGTCGATCAGCTCCTGGGTCACGCGAGCCGACTTGGGCGCGCCCTGCGCCGGGAGCAGCCCAAACAGGGCGGACTTGATCGAGGCCGGCAATACGTTGTCGAGGTACTCGAGCGCGGTGCCCCGCAGCTTGAGGTCGGCACTGTCGAGCGCGCCGCGGGCCAGCCGAAAGGCCTCGCGGTCAAAGACCAGGCCGAGCAGGCGCAGCGCGTGCTCGACCCGATCGCTGACGGAAACGTCCGGCGCGGCACCCAGCTCGCGCAGCACGGCGGCCAGGGCGGCTTGCTTGGTGATCGGAACCTCGACGCCGCTCGTGGCGATCTCTTCCAGGCCGCGCACGACCTGGCGCCGCACGTCGAAGTCCGGGTCCTCCAGGGCCGCCGTCAGCGCCGCCGCCGCCCAGGCGCTCTGCGCCGTGGCGATCACCCGCACCAGGCGCCGCCGCACGCTCGACGATTGTCGTTCCGCGTTCAGGAGCGCATCGGCCAACTGCCCCACCACCTCTTTGCCAAAACCGCTCAGCACCTTCATCGCGGCGGCGCCCACGTCCTCGCGGCCCAGCAAGGGAATGATGAGGCTCGTCAGCGCGGGGTCCGGTCCGGCGAGCGCGCGCGCCAGACGCTCCCTGTCGCCCGACAGGAGGTCCCCTGCGGCATCCAGCAGGCGACGGCTGCGCTCGCTGTCGGCGCCGCTCGCCGCTGCAACCGGGCTGCTGCTCGCTCCGGCCTGGGAACGGGCGCGCAGCGCGTTGATCTCGAGCAGCAACCGTTCTCGATTCAGATCCGTCAGGGTCTGCGACAACGTCAGGCGCGTCGTCTGGTCCTGCACCCCCGACTCGTCCAGCACGACCGTGCCCGCGCGCAAGCTGGCGGCCAGCTCCGCGATGTAGCCGCGACGCAGGCGTTGCGACAGGATCAACGTCGAGAGCGCGCCGAGCGCCACCACGACGTTTGCCCCGATGCCGGCCGCCGCGGGCGACAAGAGCACGAGCCCCCAGGACAAGAGACTGCCGATGCCGTCGCCGGCACGGTTCACCAGCACGTCGATCACGGCCTTGAGCGAACGTTTGCGCTCGGCGGAGATCGGCGTATAGAGCGGCTCGTACGCGGAGCGAAACAGCGAGTTGACCAGGGATCCGTCGGCCGCGCGCAACAACCCTTGCGTCCAGAGCCCGGGGACCGCGAGCGCGAGCAGGCTCGACAGGCTGAGCGACGCCGGCAGTACCGCCAGCCCGATGCCCAGGCCGGCCCGATCGAGCAGGCGCGGCGTGATGATGCCCTGCACGACGAAGCTGAGCAGGCTCGTGCCGGCGTAGAACAGCGCGAAGAACTGCATCAGCGCCTCGGGCGTCGCGTAGCGCTGCATCGCCCCCGCCTTGAAGGCAAAGTCGATGACGCTGCTGGTGAGCGCCGTCAGGCCGACGAAGAGCGCAATCTCTCTTAGATAGTTGGACTTGAACGGCTCCGCCTTGGTGCTGGCCAGCGGCGCCTCCCGCACCTCGGCAACGCGCAGATGGCGCATCGTCCAGGCGCCGATCAGGTTCAAGAGCGCCAGTTCCAGCAAGGTATCGCGGGCGCCCGCCCAGGTCGCCAGACGCATCGCGGTCAGGCCGCCGACGAAGCCGCCCAGCGTGCCGCCCAGACCGATGCGCGAGATCGAGCGGCGCAGTGCGTGCGGATCGAAGCGCTCGTTGATCACCGACCAGAAACCGCTCGCCACCAGACCCGTCACTGCGGAGACGTGCAAGTACAGCAGCATGGCGGCCGCACGCGGCGCCGCCGCAAACGCCGCGTGCTCGGCGACGAACCCGAGCGCATTGAAGATCAAGAGCGGCGGCAGGATCGACGCCGGACCCCGGCGCCGGAAGGCCCGCGCCGTGGCCAGCGCCAGGAGGGCCGACAAGGCCGCCCCCGCCACCATGGTCTTGGGGAGCTCGGTGGCGGGGAAATAGGCACAGAACAGCGCATCCCGCGCCGACTTGCCGGTGACCGTGAGCGCGCTCAACAGCGCCGACCCGAGCACGGCCGGCCCGATTGCCGCTGGAGCAGGGCTGGACCCCCGCGGGGTAGCTGAAGAGGCGTTGGGCCCCCGCGGGGTAACCGCCGGTGTGACTGCGGGCGTCCGAGGCACGGCGGCACCTTATAGACGATCTACCGCGATCCTGCACAACGCAGGCAAGCCGGGCCTAACGGCTGCATTTTCTGGGCCTTGACGCGGCGCTGGCGGCCGGCACACACCGGCCCCAGCATGACGACGCGCGCCGCGGGACGACGGATCGCTACGGCGGGGCGCTGGTGGCGGCGCGGCTTTCCGAGGTCCACCGCGGCGCTCCTGGCGGCCCTGGCATGTGCGCCCCCGACCAGGCCCAAGACGGGAGTCAGCGCGGCCGCGCCGTCCCCTGCGCCGAGCCCGCTGCGCTGCCTCGCGCCCGAAGCGCCGCTCGCCCTGCTCGAGCCGAGCAGCGCGCAAGACGGCTTTCCGAGCGCGGCCTGCGTCGCCCGGGCCCGCGAGCTCGTGAGCCAGATGACGCTCGACGAAAAGCTCGGGCAGATGATGCAAGCCGAGCGCGGGACGATCCACGGTGCCGACGACGTGGCGCGCTTCGGCTTCGGCTCGATCCTGTCCGGTGGGGGCAGCAGCCCGCAGCCGAACTCGCCCGCCTCCTGGGCACGCATGGCGACCGATTTTCGCAGCCAATCGCTGCAGAGCCGCTTGCACGTTCCCGTGCTGTACGGCGTCGACGCCGTGCACGGTCACAACAACGTCTACGGCGCCGTGATCTTTCCGCACAACATCGGGCTGGGCGCGAGTCGTGATCCGGATCTGGTGCGGCGCATCGGCCGCGCCACGGCGCTGGAGGTCGCAGCCACCGGCATCGATTGGACGTTCTCGCCCGTGGTCACCGCCGCCCGCGACGAGCGCTGGGGCCGCACCTATGAAGCCTTCGGTGAAACCCCCGAGCTGGCAGCTCTGCTCGGCCCTGCACTGATTGCCGGTCTGCAAGGGGAGCGGCTCGGAGCTCATCCCGACGGGGTGCTCGCCTGCGCCAAGCACTTTCTGGCCGATGGCTACACCGACGGGGGCAAGGACCAGGGCAATAGCTCGATCACCCCTGATGAACTCGAGCGCGACGTGCTGCCCGTGTATCAGAAGGTCATCGAGGCCGGCGTCGGCTCCATCATGGTCTCCTTCAGCAGCATCGACCACGTCAAGATGCATTGCCACGGCCCGCTCTTGAACGACACGCTCAAAGGACGGCTCGGCTTCGGCGGATTTCTGGTCTCGGATTGGCAAGCCATCGAGCAACTGCCGGGCGACTACGGCGAGCAGCTGGTGAGCTCGATCAACGCGGGCGTCGACATGGTGATGGCACCCAAGGGCTACACCGGCTTCCTCGGCAAGATGCGCGAGCTCGTCCCCGGCCGCATTTCCGTGGCGCGCGTGGACGATGCGGCGGCGCGCATCCTGAGCGTCAAGTGCGCCCTCGGCCGGCTCGAACCCGGCGCCTACCGCAAGAACGCCGCGGGCGCGCTGGCACTGCCGGCAGGCATCGAGACCGTCGGCTCGGCAGAGCATCGCGCGCTGGCGCGGGAGGCCGTGCGCCGTTCGCTGGTGCTGCTGCAGAACCGTGGTGGAGTGCTCCCGCTGAAGAAGGCTCTGAAGCGCATCCATCTGGCGGGCAGTCACGCCGATGACCTGGGCAACCAGGCCGGGGGCTGGACGATCAGCTGGCAGGGGCAGAGCGGCGCGGTCACCATCGGCACGACTCTGCGCCAGGCCGTCGAGGCCCGCGCCAGCGGCACGCAGGTCACCTATTCGCTGGACGGCAGCGGCGCCGAAGGCGCCGACGTGGCCGTGATCGCCATCGGCGAGCGGCCGTACGCCGAGGGCCACGGTGACCATCAGAAGCTCAGTCTGGATCCAGCGCAGCTGGCGGTGATCTCGAGCGTGCGCGCCGCGCACGTGCCGATCGTGCTCGTGCTCATGACGGGCCGCCCTCTCTTGCTGGGCGACGTGCCCGACAGCGCCGACGCGCTGGTGGCCGCATGGCTCCCGGGCAGCGAGGGTGCCGGCATCAGCGACGTCCTCTTTGGCGACTACGACTTCGAGGGGAAGTTGCCCCACAGTTGGCCGCGCTCGCTCGAGCAAGTCCCGATCAACGACGGCGATGCCAACTACGACCCGCTCTACGCCTACGGCTTTGGCCTGCGCTACGGCCCCGGCCCCCGCTGAGGCCCCTGCCCCGGGCGCGGACTCGTCCGGGCGCAGGGTGTACCTTCCGAGACCACCGGCCGGGGGGCTTTCGCTGGAATGGCGAGAAAAGCGTGCAGGCGTCTTTTTGTCGAGGCGCCGTGTAGAGAACCGGGGCTCGGCTCCGACCACGGGGAAAGCCAGTCGACGCGGCGCCCCGCGCCCCGTCCAACAGACCCGAGGAGCACGCCCACATGCAAAAAATCACCCCGTTCTTGTGGTTCAACGCCAATGCCGAAGAGGCTGTCGAGTTTTACGTCTCGACCTTCGCCAACTCGAGGATCCTGAGCACCAGCCGCTATGGAGACGCCGGCCCCGGACCGAAAGGCTCGCTGATGGTCGCGACCTTCCGGCTCGAAGGGCAGGAGTTCATGGCGATCAATGGCGGTCCCACCTACCGTTTGACGCCCGCCATCTCGCTGCTGGTCAACTGCGAGACGCAAGCGGAAGTGGACGCGCTGTGGGACAAGCTGGCGGTCGGCGGAGCACCCCAGCAGTGCGGCTGGGTCCAGGACAAGTTTGGTCTGTCCTGGCAGATCATCCCCAGCGTGCTCGGGCGCTTGATGGGCGACAAGGACCCCAAGAAGGCCGGCAGCGTGATGCAGGCCATGCTGAAGATGCACAAGATCGACATCGCAGCGCTGAAGCGCGCGTACGAGGCCGCCTAGCTCGATCGCCGAACGGTCGGCGGCGTCCCGCTGGCCCTGCCCGCCTGGGTGCATGCGGTTCGTGCACGAATGGGGCAGAGGCCAGCGTCTGGCGCAGTCTGTGCCAGAGGGGCTGGCATACGACATGCTAGGGGAGCTCTGGGGCGGCACGAGAGCCTGCCTACACTGGAGCAGCATGACGAACGCCTTGCGACCTCGGTCCCCCCTCACTGCGCCACACGCCAGCTTCGAATGGCGCGCTCCGCTCGGGCCCTGGCGCTGGCTGATCCTGGGAACGCTCGGTGTTGCACCGAGTGCGTGCGGTGGTCGCGCCGATCAGGAATCGTTGCTCGATGGGCAGGCGGGAGCGACGCTCTCCGGTGTCGCAGGGTCGCGAGGGACGGGGCTCGGCGGCACCGGTTCGGGCGCAACCGGCGGCATCGGTTCGGGCGCGAGCGGCGGCATCGGCGGCATCGGCGGTATCGGCGGTATCGGCGGCACGAGCATCGGCCCCACCTGTGAGAACCCCAGGGCCCTGGGCGGCGGCTGGCGGGAGTGTGACAACGGCATGCTGCATCGCCCCGTGGTCGATAGGTGTCCGTCCAGCTTGCCGCGCCCGGGGCGCTTCGCCGGCCAGGCTACGCTGCCCGACTCGGGCGTGGGCAATTGCCAGCAGGACAGCGATTGCAGCGAGGCGCCGCATGGCCATTGCGAGGTGTACGAGGACTCGCTGACCGGGGGACCCAGCACGGCGTACTGCGAGTACGGCTGCGTGGACGATTCGGAGTGTCCCGGATCGGTATGCGTGTGCGGTGAAGCGGTCGGACGCTGCGCGTCGCAGGCCAGCTGTCAAAGCGACGCCGATTGCGCGGGCTACCTGTGCACCAACTACGTGGCCAGCCCCGGCTGCGGCGGCCTCGCTTTCGCGTGCCAGACGCCGCAGGATACGTGCTTCCTGGAGAGCGACTGCACGTCTTCCGGACGCTACTGTTCACTTTCCCGCAGCCTTTCGACGCAGCGCCAATGTGTCCAGGCCGAGTGCGTGATCGGGCGTCCCTTTCTCGTGGACGGTGTGGAGCGGCTCGCACCCGCGGTCGCGCGCAGCGATTGGTATGAGGCACTGCCGTCGGCTCTCCCAAGAGCGCTAGATCCGGCGTTGCGCGACGAGATCGCACGCGGCTGGACCGCACAGGCCCTCATGGAACACGCCTCGGTGGCGGCGTTTGCCCGCTTCTCGCTGCAGCTCCTGAGTCTCGGTGCGCCGCCTGGGCTCTTGCTCGGCGCCGCTCAGGCCATGCAGGACGAGGTGCAGCATGCGCAGGCGTGCTTTGCGCTCGCGCGCCGCTATTCCGACGCGGAGGTGGGACCGGGCCCTCTGCCGATCGAGGGGGCGCTGGAGCCCCAGGACCTGCGCGCCGTGGTGCTCGGCACCATCACCGAGGGCTGCATCGGCGAGACGGTGGCTGCCCTCGAAGCTGCCGAGGCGCTCGCCCAGTGTGAGGATGCTGCGGCCTGCGCCGTGCTCGAACGCATTGCCGCGGAAGAAACGCGCCACGCCGAGCTGGCCTGGCAGTTCGTGGCCTGGGCTCTGCAAGAGGGGCCCGCAGACCTGGTGGCACACGTGCGCCTGGCCTTTGCGGAGGCCCTGTCGCGCCCCGCCTCGAGTCGCCCGCTCGCGAACCAAGAGCAACGCGAGCTCGCTCGCCACGGGCTGCTCGCCGACCCGTTGCGCCAGGCGCTCCGCTGCCGCGTGCTCCGCGACGTCGTCGCGCCCTGCGCCGAAGCGCTGCTCGCGCAGGCAGGGAGGCACGGCGAGCCCGCACGCCCTGCTGCCCTCGCCCCCGCGAGCGCCTGACCGCGGGGGCCGGCCCCGTACGCAGCCGCGCACGTGCCGATCGTTCTCGTGCTGACGACCGGCCGCCCGCTTCTTGCTCGGCGACGTGCCCGAGGCCGCGCTGGTGGCAGCCTGGCTCCTCGGCAGCGAAGGCGCCGGTATCAGCGACGTCCTGTTTGGCGACCACGACTTCGAGGGCAAGCTGCCCCACAGCTGGCCCCGCTCGCTCGAGGTTGGTGGGCTGGGCATCGACGAATCGCCCCTGACCCACCGAACCGGATCCGCTCCTCTTCCTTTGCGGGTTCACCCCCTCGCCCGCTGGCGAAGCGGCGAAGCCGCGGCTGAGCCGTGGCGCGCGCCAGGGTGGATGCACGAGAAGGCTCAGCGAATCCAGCGTTCCTCCCCATCGGCATGCCCGTCGCTGAAGCCCGGGCGCGATGCCCGGAGCGGAGCCGAAGAAGTACCAGCAGCGCCGCCCCGAGACGACCGTCCTCTACCGTGTCATCCAACAGCACCTGGAGAGCTTCCTCCAGCACGCGCAGCATAGCTCGGGCAAGCGCCTGCCGAAGTACGTGGAGAACGAATTCCGACGCTACCTCGAATGCGGTTTGCACGCGTACGGCTTCGCCCGCGCCGTCTGCAAAACCTGCGGCGACGAGCTCCTCTTGCCCTTCTCTTGCAAGCTGCGCGGGCTCTGTCCATCCTGCAACACTCGGCGCATGTCGAACACCGCGGCGCACTTGGTGGACCACGTCATCGCTCCCGACGTGACGCTGCGGCAGTGGGTCCTGAGCGTTCCGTTCGAGCTCCGCCTTCTGCTCGCCGCAAAGCCCGCGGCGCTCTCGGCCATCGGTCGCATCGTCGTCCAAGAGATCCAACGCTGGCAGCGGCAGCAAGCCGAGGCGCTCGGTTTCGAGCAGGCCGAGGGCGCGGCCGTCTGCTTCTGCCAGCGCTTCGGCTCGAGCCTGAACTTGAACATTCATTGGCACGTCATCGTCCCCGATGCGCTCTTCCTACCCGATGCCACGGGCAAGCGCGTCGACACACTGAAACACCGAGCCCCGACCCGCCTCGATCTGGAAGAGCTCGTGACGACCGTGGCCATCCGCGCCGTCCGCTGGCTCGAGAAGCACGGCTATCTTCGAAGCGAGGGCCCGGGAGCCCCCGCCGAAAACGCGGACACCGACTCGCCGTGGATGCGGTGTCTGCAAGGCAGCTTGGGCGTGGGTGAACTGCAGCGCTGGGCAGAGCACGGCCGCGCCGAGGAGGACCCTGACCGAGCACGGGGCCGCTCACTGCCGAAGCCCACCAAGGGCCTCGGTGCCCAACACCTGAAGTTCAATCTCCACGCCGGCGTCAGCGTGCCCGGCGGTCTGCCCGCCGCGCGCGAACGCTTGCTCCACTACTGTGCTCCACCTGCCCTCGCGCTCTGCGAATGCGAGCGAGGAACTGAGGTTCACGAGGCTTTCGCGTCTGGCTTGGGCCACGCTGTATCAGAGAGTCTTCGACATCGACCCTCTCCAGTGCGCGAGCTTCGGCGGACGGATGCGCTTCGTCGAAGTGATCGAGGACGTCGGCAGGGCGCGCAGCGAGCTCGGTCGTCGAAACCTGCCCGCGGAGCCCCCGCCGTTGTCCCGGGCGCGGTCGCCTGATTGGTCTGATTGACGCGCCGACCGCCCTGTTGGGGTCTGACCCTCCTGCCAACCGAGCGCCGGGTGTGGACCGGTGTGCTTTGGATTCGGTCAGGGTGGCTCCGGGGCAGCCCGGAGTACGGCGCGGAATGGGAGTTACGTCGACTTACAGAACCCCTGCCCTGCCCGGATCGCTTTGGAATCCCTAGATTCCGGCGTCTCTGCGGGGCCACCCGCGAACGCCCAAGCCGCCAGCGAGGCGAGCGACGGCCCAGGGCAGCCGAGCGCCGCCAAGGTGGAAGCGGACACCTACCTCGTCGAGATCACTGCGGGCGGCCCCTACCGCGCGGGTACGGCAGCTAGCGTCAAGGTGTCGCTGACGGCCAAGGCGGGGTTTCACATCAATGACCAGTATCCATATCGCTTCAACACCTCGCCTCCGGCCGAAGGCGTGTCGTACCCCAAGCCGGTGCTGGAGCGCGCGGATGGGCAGTTCGCAGAGAAAGCAGCGGTCTTCCAGCTGCCGTTCGTCGCCAGCCACGCCGGTCAGTTCACGCTCGGCGGAGTCCTGAAGCTGAGTGTCTGCAGTCCCACGAGCTGCATCGTACAAAAGGCACCGCTAGCGGTCTCTGTCAGCGTTCAGTGAGCTTGCGTGAGGAGCCCACCTGGCTGCCGCTGAGGGCCCCAGCCCCCAAGCGCCGCCGCGCCGCGCGAAATACCTCACGCGGCGCCGGGCGCTCGCAAGGTACTCACGAGCCCAGCGATCAAGGTCAGTGCGGCCGCGATGCCGAAACCGATCCGCGGTGCGAAGTCCATCGGGGTCAGCGTAAAGACGAGGGTCATGGTCAGGGCGCCGATCGTCTGCCCGGTGAGCCGCGCGGTGCCCTGCATGCCTCCCGCGGCGCTACTGCGTGCGCGCGGTGCAGACATGAACAGGTTGCGGTTGTTCGACACCTGAAACAGCCCGAAGCCAGCACCGCATAGCGCGACGAAACCAACGATCACCCAGAGCCTGGCGTCTAGCGGACATAGCGCGAGGCAGGCGAGCCCCAGCGCCAACGCGACACCACCCAGCGCGCACAACCAGGCGCCCGAGATGCGGTTTGCGAGCGGTCCCGCGAGCGGCGCTACGAGCGCGACGGCCAACGGCCAAGGCGTCATCAACAGGCCAGCCTCGAGTACGTTTCTTGCCAACCCGTGCTGCAAGTAGAACGGGAGCGAGATGATGGCCGCGCTCTGACCGACGAAGCAACACACCGATGCGATCACCGAGATGCGAAAGGACCCTTCTCGCAAGAGGTCGATGGGGATCATTGGAGCCTTTCGGGCCATCTCGCGTCGAACGGCCACGAACAGGATCACGACCGCGGCGACGAGCGTGTAGCTCCCGAGCGCCGGGCGTTCCATGATCAGCTCTGCGCCCGCGACCAATCCTGCGAAGGCCGCCGCGTTCAATGCCGCGCTGACGGCGTCGAGTTCGCGCCCCGTGCCGGGCATGTCGGGGAGCGCGCGCGTCGCGAACAGCACGAGCGCCCCGAACGGGAGATTGACCGCGAAGAGCCACGGCCAGCTGGCAACCGACAGCACGAGTGCACCGAGCGTCGGCCCAGCCGCCGACGAGAGCGCGACGGCAAGCGTGTTCCAGCCGATCGCGGTCCCTAGCTGCCGCTGCGGCACGCTGAAGCGCAAGAGCGCGACGCCGAGGGACATGATGGCTGCAGCCCCGAGCCCCTGGAGGAAGCGGGCTGCGACGAGGAACCAGAGCGACGGCGCGAGCGCGCAAAGCAGCGAGGCGCCGACGAACAGCGCAACGCCCGCCGTGTATACCCGGCGATGGCCGTGGCTCTCGCCCAGGGCGGCACACGGCAGCAGCGTCATCACGATGGCCAACTGGTAGGCGGTGACCACGTGCACCGCTTCGGCGGGGGTGGCCTGTAGCGAGCGGGCAATCACGGGCAACGCGACGTTGGCGATCGCAGAATCGAGCACGACGAGCACGATCGCTGCGAGGACGCATGCGATCGCGCCCGTGCGCCGCGCCCCGACCAGGCCGTCGCTGCCGTCCGCCTCCGGGGAGAGCGCGGTCATGTCCCCACCGTCCAGAACCCGTCGCCGGCGACGTAGCGCGTCACCCGCTGCGCCTCTTGCTCGGCCTTCAGGTCACGTTCCGTGAGGCGAAGCAGTAGGCACGGGGCGTTCGTGCAGCGCGTGTCATGAATGTCGCCGGGCAAGTACACTCGCGCGTCACCGGCGCGCAGCGTCAGTGTGTCACGCTGGACGAGGCGCACGCGGCCCTCTGCGTCCTGCACGCGGGCGTAGGTCCCGATCTCCATCGCACCGCGCTGCAAGGCGTAGATCACCCAGCCTCGTCCGTGATCATGGGGCGGCCGGTACAAGTCCGCGGGCTCGCTGTGCGCCAGCAGCACGAAGCCGTGCGTGCTGTCTCGGTACAGCTCCTTCGACGCTGGAGCTTCTTCGTGCAGAGCCCGGAGCCACGGCTCGGTGCTGGGAGCTCGGGCCAATCGCTCGAGCTCCGCGCGGATGGCTGCGACCCTCTCGGTCGTGAGCGGCCCGAAGGCAGCGTGGGTCTTGTCGATGAAGGTGTTGAGAGTGCCTGTGGCCATGCGTTCCTTGGCTTGGCTCGTCGTTCGAGCGCCTACCGAGGAAACTACGACCTGGGCGCGACTTGGGAACGGGCGACGGTTGCACTTCATTCGTGCGCGCGACGCCATGCCACACGACAGCATCGCGTGGCAGCAGGGCTAGCGCGCCGTGGCCGCGCGCGATCGCTGCCGCGGGCCCGCCTGCTCGAGCTTGCTTCCGCGGACGTGAGCGGAGTGCTCGAGTTTGCTTCGTGCAGACTTCCCGAATGCACGTCCGTAGCCAACGATGCGCGCCGTCGGCATCGAGGCGCGGGTGCCAGAGCAGTGAAACCGTGAACTCGGGCATGGCGACGGGCAACGCGAAGCTGTGCATGCCCGACCTCAGCGTGCCCGTGTGGTGCTCGGGAACGGCGACGATCAGGTCGGAGGCGCGCGCGAGCGCGATCGCCGCTGCAAAGCCACCTTCGAGAAAGGCCACGATCTCGCGCTCGAGGCCGAGCAGCAGCAAGGCCTCGTCGAGCGGATCCGTGCCCGGCGCGCCGCGCCACACGCTGATGTGCTTGCCGCTGGCGTAACGCTCCGCCGTACTCCGGCCCCTACTCAGAGCATGTGCGGCTCGCACCACGCCGACCCAACGATCCCGAAACAGCGCCTGCGTACGCACCTCCGGCCCGGTCGTCTTGTCTACCACGCCCGTCTCCAGGTCGACGCTGCCTTCGCGAAGCAGAGCGCTGTCCTTGTGTGGCTTCTGCATGAAGCGCAGCTGCACGCGCGGCGCCTCGGCGCCGACGCGGTCGAGGATGCCGGAGCCGAACGTCTCCACGAACCCCTCGCTCGTTCGCAGCGTGAACGTTCGAGCGAGTTGACCGAGATCGATCTCCGCGCTGGGGCACAACACGGCGTTCGCGTCCTGTACGAGCTGAGCGACGGGGCCGCGCAGCTCGAGTGCGCGCGGCGAAGGAACGAGGCCTCGTCCAGCCCTGACGAGCAGCGGATCGCCCATCGTCTCCCGCAGGCGCGCGAGCGTCCGGCTCATCGCGGAGGGGCTGAGCGAGAGACGCTTGGCCGCGCGTGCGACGCTGCCTTCCGTGAGCAGGACATCGAGTGTGGCGAGCAGATTCAGGTCGGGTCTCGACATGCGCTGCTTTCGTACCACGAGCTCGATGAAACATGGCGTCAAACGCACGTATGAAGTGCAAACGGTGCGTCTTCCGCCATGTCTGGAGAACCCATAGGGTTTCCAAAGACATCGCGAGCGGGCCGCGAGCGGCGGCCAGAAATGAGAGCCAGTATGAACCACCTCAACATCTCCACGTTCCGTCGCCTGATGGTTCCCGGTCTGGGCCTCGCCGCCCTGCTCCTGGCGGGGCCCGCCCGAGCCGCCGAAGAGCCCGGCTGGAGCCTCAACTTCACGCCCGTGTTGCTGCTGCCCAGGGACGATTACCGCGTGGGCGGGGGCACCGATCCGGAGCTGAAGTACAGCCGCGACCTGGGCGTCCTGCGCTGGAGCGCGGGCGGGCGGGTCGGCGCCTATTACGCGAAGAACCTGTTCGGTGTCACGGTGATGCCGACGCTGCGGGTCATGCTGCCGCTCGGGGCGGTCGATCCGTACCTGGCAGCAGGCGTCGGCTACGGCTGGCTGCCGGAGACCGAGCACGACGGCCTGGCGACGATGGCACGGACCGGCACCGTGTTTCACTTCAGCGACAGCTTCTCGATCGGCGTGGAAGCCACGCTGCAGCAGCTTCACGGATCGAAGTTTGGATTCCCCTCGTTCGGATCGATGATGTCGATCGACCTCTGAGCAACTCTGGAACGTATCTCGCGAGGTCACCATGAATCCCAGCTTCGAGCTCGCCGCCCGTAGCCTTCTCATCGGAGCCGGCGCCACGCTGGCCATCGACTCCTGGGCCGCAGTCCTGCGGCGCTTCGGCATCCCCTCGCTGCGCATCGAGCTGCTCGGGCGCTGGATCGGACACCTGCCGACAGGACGCTGGAGACACGAGGACATCGCGCGGACGGCTCCCGTTCGCGCCGAAAGGCTGCTCGGTTGGGGCGCTCATTACGCCATCGGGGTCAGCTTCGCCGCGTTGCTCCTGATCTGGACCGGCCTCGGCTGGGCGCGCTCTCCGACGCTGCTGCCCGCGCTCTGTGTCGGTGTCGTGACCGTCCTGTGCCCCTGGTTCGTGCTGCAGCCCGCGATCGGCGCCGGCATCGCGTCCTCGAGGACGCGCAACCCCGTCCGAAACGCTCTGAAGAGCTTGCTCACCCACACCGTGTTCGGCATCGGCCTCTTCCTCGCCGCACACGCCACCGCCCCGCTCCTGGGCGCGGGCAACTGACCACTCGCAGAGAATGAACGTGACAAGACTCACGAAAGCCGATTTCAAGATACCGGCCCTACTGCTCGTATTGAGCCTCGTCCCTGCGCTCGGAGGCATCGCGCGCCTTGCCAGGCTGTCCGGTTCCGCTCCCGACGACGCCAGGTTCCTGCAGGCGCCGGTGCCGATCTTGCTCCACGTGCTCAGCGCCACTGTGTACTGCCTGCTCGGTGCCTTTCAGTTCTCCTCGGGCTTTCGCCTGCGCTGGCCCGGCCTGCATCGCCGCGCAGGCAGATGGCTGGCGCTGTGCGGGCTCCTCGCAGGAGCCACGGGCTTCTGGATGACTGCCGTCTATCCCATCCCGACGAGCCTGCAGGGGCCCCTGCTCTACGGCGTTCGCCTGGCGGTGGCCTCCGGGATGGTGGCGTCGTTGCTCATCGGCTGGCGCAGCATTCTGCGCCGCGACCTCACCCGCCACGAGGCCTTCATGATCCGCGCCTACGCGCTCGGTCAGGGTGCAGGCACGCAGGTCATCGTCTTGCTGCCATGGATGCTCATCTCGGGCGAAAGCGGCGGCCTCACCCGAGACCTGCTGATGACCCTGTCCTGGGCGATCAACATCCTCGTCGCCGAATTCATCATCCGCCACCGCGTCGCGCGCCGCGCACCGGACGGTAGGAGTGGGCTCGCCTCCACGGCGCGCCGTGCCGCGCCAGCGGCTGCCCCATGATCGACTCACGTCCTGCGTCGTGCGAGCCGCATCGCCGCGTCGCGGGCGCCCAAGTCCTCGCGGAAGCCCGGCAGGGCTCTGCTGCGTTTCCTCCTGGACGAGTCACTGCGGGGGCCAGGTGCGGATCTGATCACGTCGGGGTGGCTTGCTCCCGGCAACGTGCCGGAGAACACCAGCGCGCCGCTGGCGAGCGCCAGGCTGTCGGTGCCGTGCTCGAGCTGCATCACTACCGAGCTCGACTCGTAGCGCCCGAACCCAGAGAAATCTTACTGGCGAGCATACCTTGCCACTGTGAGGCCGGCAGCTCGCTCGGGCTCACGTCGTAGTTCGGCTCGTAGAGTAAGGTGGCGTGGGATCGTGCGACATTCGCGACACGCTGCCGTCCCGAGAGGTCCGCAGCCGAAGCTCACCGGTGCTGAAGTGGCTCTCGCGCGGCAGCACCAGGCTGAGCCGCGGGCGACGCTTGGCGAGTTCGCTCACCTCCGGAGCGACTCCAGCCGCGAGCACAGGCACGGCATCGAGCTCGACACTCAGCCCCGGCCCCATGAAGCTACCGTTGGAAGCGACATATGCACACTTCTCCACAGACTGATCGAGCCCTCGATCCGCAGTGCTGAGCGAATACACGACCGGCACCGCCGGATCGCGGGTCGCAGGCGTGACCGACTCCGACGTGCCCGTCAACGTCAGCTCCGTCACTGCGCCGGTCGACAGCCAAGTCAAGTGTCGTCGTCGGCAAGGCCGACGCTCGGCGCTGCAGCGACCGCCAGCGTTCGTTCCTCGCGGCAGGGCATGGCCGCAGAGAGCGAACCAGTATCGCGCGCGTCAGAGAGTGCCGTCGCTCTCGGCGCTCCGGCGACGAGCGCGCTCCTGGTCGCTTTCCTTCTGACGGGGTTCAATGGTTCGGGGGCGCCGCGCTGATCTGGCCGAGCACCGATCTGCGGTCGTACTCGACCGCTAGATCACCGAGCGACACGATGCCGATGGGCGCTTTCTCGTAGTCGACGACGAGCACGCGGCGCAGCGCCCGTTCGCGCATCAGCTTGACGACACTATCGAGATCGTCGTCAGGAGACACGGTCGTCACCTCCTGCGAGCAAACGCTGCCGATCGGAGTGGTCTCCGGATTCAATCCCTGCGCCACGGCGCGAATGGCGATGTCGCGATCCGTGACGATGCCATAGACCCTGCCATCTTCCTGCACCACCAGCGCGCCGACGTCCGCCGTGCGCATCCTTTGTGCGGCCTCCTGCAGCGGCGCCACGGTCGAGATGGTGATCGGCGGGTGACTCATGAAATCGCGAACTTTCGTCATTTGAGTTCCTTATCTGTGCCCTCACCCGTAGCCGCGCGTTGCAACTCTGGCTGTCGAGCGCGAGGAGGGAGGGACTCCAGGCGCAGGTCCAGCTGGATGCAATCGACGTGCCTGCACGCGCCAAGCACGGGTTGCTTTTTGCCACGGTGACCTCCGGTCCCGCCGCCTGCCCCGGGGCCCGAGGGCGCCGCGAACTACGCGATCACGCAGTTAAAGAGCGCGGCGCCGACCCGTCCTGATGGGTTGCAGCCCGCAACTGTGCGGGGCGGCGCCAGGAGCGTTCCATGACCCTTCGCGAAAACTCAGCCCTTCTTACCATCCCGACCTGGTGGGCGTCGGTCGTCGGCGTCAGCGGGTGCTTGCTGCTCACTTCGGCCTGCGGCAGCGACACGAGCACCGACGGCGACGGCGATGGTGACGACAGCAGCGACGCCAACGGCGACGGCGCAGGCGACACTGCAGCAGGCGCGACGACCATCTCCGACCCAGCCAACATCCTGGGCCTCTCGAGCGGCATTCGCTGCTCGATGCCGCCCGCGCTACCCCGCGCCGAGGTGCGCTTCGAGACGCGCGGCAGCAGCGCGCGTCTGCCGGGCCATGTCTTCATCGCGACGGAAGACGACATCGGCGTGCGCGTGGTGTGCTCGAACCCGGACGACCTCAGCGAAACGCTCGGGCTCCAGCTCAACATGACGACCGGAAGTGCGATCGACGCCCGCAGGTACACCAAGGAGCTCCCGGCCCTCGCCGCCAGCGACGCCGCGCGCGGCGGACTCGAGCTCGAGCACCTCCGGGGCAACTCCGCCATCAATCACAGCACACGGGGGCTGGTCGTCAGAACCCTCGACGAGGGCGAGCCGTACTGGGATTACTGGTATGGAAACTACGAGACGGACCGCGCGAGCAGCGTCCAGGTGGCTGCCGGAGACGCCACGCGAGCGAGACTGACCTGGACGGACGCGTTCACGGCGGAGGTCACCAGCGTGGAGCCGCGCGAAGACATGTCGACCTCAGCCGCGATCGGTCCAAACGACGGCATCATCCACTACGACTATCACGGCACGCTCTCGATCCAGCTGGTCCCGACGCTGCTCGACGGGGAGACGCCGGATCCCACGCTCGACCCTGCATCCGTGAACGTGACCTTCTGAGCCCAGCTGGCAAGAGACGTCTTCACATCGATCGCTCGTTCTCCACGACGGATGTGCCCGTAGTGCCGCGCGTTCAGCCCGACTGGACAGGGGCGGGCATGGCAACGCTCACGCTGCCAGCACTCCCCCACGTCCACAGTTGTACGAGCTGCGCGCGCGCTTCCGGGTCCGACATGTTCTCCACGACGTGCCAGAAGCGGTTCTTCTCCAGAACCTGGACGTGCTCGATGCGCCGCAACTCGGCCAGCAGCCGCTCCCCGTCGCGGCTTCCATCGCCTCGCTGCTGGTCCACGTAGATGGTGATTTCTCCGATCCAGCGCAGCAGCGTGAGGATCAGCCCGGCAGCGTGAAAATGTTGCGGCTGGCGCATCAGCCCGCGGACGTAACGCGCCAGACTGACCACGGTGGAAGTAGGATGACCCGGGTACAGGCAGGCGCTCGGCTCCAGCTCCTCACCGCGCAGGTTGGCGGCGATGGTTTCCTGCAACCCCGGCGCAGCGTCGCGGCGCGCCAGGAGCAACGCTGAACAGAAGTCGGCGCGGCTCCAGCTCGGGTGGCGGGCGACCTCGAAACTGGCTGTGCCCTCGCCAGCAAAGCTGCCCATGCCGGCCAGATGCGCGCGCAGGCCTGCGCTTTGCAGCGCGCCAGTGCGCTCGGCGGCCCTCCACAGCTCCCGCCACGCTTCGCGCATCGCCGGTCCTCCCAGGATGACACACGAAAACAGCGGAATCAGCGTCGCGTGCAGGACCGCGAGTTGTGGCGTGTCGAGCGTGCGCACGTGGGGCGCACGCAGCATCAGCTCGGCGCTTTGATCGAGCCAGGTGGCGTGCAGGTCCAGCTTTGCCCCACCGCGCTGCCGCATCAGCTCCCCGAAGCGGACATGGGTATCGGCGCTGTTCGGGCGCAGCGCAGCGAAGTCTGGGTACTGAAACAAGCGCCGCACGGCGGCCTCTTCCAGCGCAACCACGCTGCAGGCGCTCAGCGCACCGACCAAGAGCCGGTGCATGCGTGCATGCTGCCCCTGGCGCGACCCGGCGCTGGGCGGGACCGAGTCTTCCTGATCGAACGCGCTGCGCAAGCGCTCCGCAGCTTCCGCGCCGCACACCTGAGCGTGGGCATACAAAACGAGCTCCCGGCTCTGCTCTCCCAAGCGTTTCCAGGCCGGCGGCAGCATGCGCGGCGGGTCTGTATCATGCTCGCAGAGAACGGCATACGTCCGACGGCAGCGCCGCCACCGCGAAGAGAGTCAGCCTGCGCTAGCGCGTCATCAAGCCCACTACGCTCTGCTCCTCGAAGCCACTGCGCATGCGTCAACCCCCCATTGACGCACCTGTTCCCGTCTTCGAGAGCAGGTCGCGAGCCGTTCTGCGCTGGGTGATGTTCAGAAGCGTATTGGGAAGCGCGTGTGCACTGTCGGTGCTGCTCGCAGGCATGGGTACTCTCTCTTGCGGCGAGTCGACGCCGGCGCTCGGCGAGCCCGTCACCGTGCACGGCTCCGTGCAGAAGGGGCCCTTCGTGATCGGTTCCTCGGTTTCGGTATCGTTGCTCGATTCCCACCTCTCCCCCACGGGACAGGTCTACAACACCCAAACCAATAGCGACCGCGGCGAGTTCGAGGTGGCGTTCCCCGCCTCCGGTCCCGTCTCGCTGGAGGGTGAGGGCTTCTACTTCAACGAGGTGACCGGGCAGCTCTCCGAGGCCGCCCTGACCCTGCGCGCTTTCTACGCGCCCGCGCAGACCGCGGACCAGCGCGTCTTCATCAACATGGTCACTCATCTCACCGCCGAGCGCATCAAGACGCTGGTCGGTCAGGGCGTGGCCTTTGCTGCAGCGGTCCCACAGGCTGAGGGCGAGCTGGTCCGGCAGCTGCACATCACGAGCGACGACTATGAGCCCAGCATGGCCGGCGTGGCCATGGACGTGACGGGCGGCGACACGCGCGACAATGCCTACCTGCTCGGCGTCAGCTCGGTGCTGATCCAGGTCGCCATCGGACGCGCGGGCTCGCTGGATGCTTCGCTTCAGGAGCTCCTGAACGGCTATAGCCTGGACCTGGCCGACGACGGCTCGCTCCAGCAGGAACGGCGCGACGAGGTGGCGAGTGCATTGAGCCTGCTTCAGGTCGATGGCATCCGGGCCAACCTGGCGCAACGCCTGTCCGAGCTCGGTTCCACGGACACCGTCCCTGACATGCGCAGTGCGCTCGATGAAACCCAGTGTTGCCAGCAGGGCACGCCATTTGCGGGCTGCCGCCAGGCGCAAGACCTGTCGCTTTGCGACGTGGGCTTGGCCTGCGTTCAGGACGAGGCATGCGGCGAACCACGCGGGGCGTGTTGTGTGCCTGCCGGCGGCGAGGGGCAGCCCTGCGAAGAGATCCCCGACCCCAATTGTCCGGACCCCCACCTGTGCAACGTGATCAGCGTCTGCGACGAGGGGCTGGCGTGTGGGAGCCCAGAAGTGGGCCCCACCAGCTATCTGGCGCGCACGTGCCTGCCGGCAGGTGGTGTGAACCAGCCCTGCAGGGTTGACCTGAGCTGCGATGCGGGTCTGGGCTGCGTGTCCTCTGGGGGCCCTGACGCCGTGCATTGCGGGGCAGATGGCTGTTGCGTGGCTGCCGGCGGCGAACAGCAGCCGTGCAGCGCCGAGGGCAGCTGCGACGCAGGCCTGGTCTGTACTTCCAACGCAGGAGGCGTCTGTGGCTACTTTGGGCCGGAAGCGACGTGCTGCTTGTCGGCAGCCGAAGTGCAGGTGCAGTGCGACTCCGCCACCAATAACTGCCCGGACGGACAAACGTGCCTCGAGGGCAGCGCGGGCGGCGACTGGCATTGCGTTGCGACTGGCGGGCAGCTGCAACCCTGTGGCGCCGATGACAGCTGCAACGAAGGGCTCGTCTGCTCCCAGAGTCGACCGCCGCCGTTGGCGGGACCTGGAGGTCAACCCTACTACTGCAACTCCGCTCCACGCTGTTGCATGCCGCCGCTTCCAGTGAATGGTCCCGACGAGTTGCCGGGGGCAGGTGCGAGCTGCGGAGGCCCGCTGGGCGACTGCGCGGCGGGCTTTGCGTGCATCAGTGCCATCTGCCGAGTCGCCGGTGGCCTGCACGAAGCGTGCGGCAGCGATGCAGCGTGCGACGCCGACCTGTACTGCGTGCTCCAGCAGGGCGACAACTGCAACATAGGCACCGGTGGTGTTTGCTGCTTGCCCGCCGGCGCGGCAGGACAGCGCTGTCGCCCGGGCAGCGTGTGCGACGCGGGCCTGGTGTGCACCAGCGAGGATCTCGGACCGGATGAATTTGTCTGCCTAGGCTCGGGGTCGAACCCAGACGCCGGTCCCTGAGCGCCGAACGTCCCGCTCGACGGCACGTCTTGGCCTTGATTTGATGGTCAGGCAGCGGCACGGGCCGCTGCCTCGCGCTGCTGCTCGCGCTCGTGTTGGTCGCGCGCATTCGTACCTGAAAGATGCTCAGTGGCGATTGAGCTCGTGACGCGCTGATCCGTTGACGGCGCCAACGCGCGCGGTCCATTGCACGCGAGGGACGTAAGCAACCTCACTACTGCCGCGTGGACCGCCCGCGGCGCGTTCGCAGACACCTACACGCGACTACCGAGCTCGGCGCTGCCAGAACCCGGGACCTGTTCGGCGCAAGCTGGTATCCTGCCACAGCTTATGGTGCAACACCCACGCCGGTGCCGCCGGAGTGCACTCTTGACGCTGAGCTTCGCGGCCTCCCTTCAACTCGGTCTCTCGGATGTCGCCCACGGCCAGACGGTAACCGCTGTCGAAGGCTCTGCCGCAGCGCAGGCAGAGGCGTTGTTTCGTGAGGGGCGTAAAATGGCCGAGCAACGTCGTTATGACGAGGCGTGCTCGCTGTTCGAGCGCAGCCAGGGTTTGGATCCCTCGCCGGGTACCCTGCTCAATCTGGCGGATTGTCAGGAACACAGGGGGGAGCTGCTCGAGGCTCTATCCACCTTTGAGCAAGCCCTGGTCGACATGCAGGCCGAGCAATTCACGGAAAAGCGGAAGACTTGGTCGGAGGTGGCGTTCAAACGCCGGGATACGCTAGCTGTGCGCGTCCCGCTCATCGTGGTGCAGTCGTCTCCCACCGCTGGGGCCGTCACGAGCCTGGACGGCAAGGCGCTACGCGCGCGCGAGGTGAGGCTCGAGCCAGGGGAACACCGGATCGAGGTGACCGCGCCGAACAAGCTACCGTACGCGCGCCGATTTGAGCTGAAGAGCGGGCAGCCCCCACTCGAGATCGTCCTGCCTGCCCTCGAAGACCCTCCGGAGAGCAGAGCCAAAGTTGCCGTGGTGCCCTTCGTGTCCGCGCCATTGGCGCCGCAACCACCTACGACGCCGCCCGAACCATCGTCGCGAAGCTCGAGCACATGGCCCTGGATATTCTTTGGAACGAGCGCCGCGCTCGGCGTCTCGAGCCTCGTCACCTACGCAATTGCCGCGAGCAAGGCGGACGATCTCGACCAGAACTGTAACGCCGTGAACATCGCAGGCGTGCGCGGATGCGACTCTAGTCTCGCTGACACAAAGAGCTCGGGGGAGAGCTTAATGACGGCCACACAGGTGTTGTGGGTGGGGACCGCGCTCACCGGCATCACGGGCGTCATCTGGCTCATCGCAGAGGGCGCCGGCGACGATGAGCCCGCCCCATCCGCGAAGGTCGGCGCGGGCTGCTTCGGCAGCGCGGGCTGTGGGCTCTCCCTGGCAGGCCAGTTCTAGACGAAGCTCGATGCTCCAACCCGGCCAAGTCTTCGCGACGCGCTATCGCGTCCTTCAGATGCTCGCCTCGGGTGGCATGGGAGCGGTCTTCGAAGCGGAACATGTCGGCACCGAGCAGCGCGTGGCGCTCAAGGTGTTGTGGCCGCAGATCTTGGCACTAGCGAGCGCCCGAGAGAAGTTCGAGCTGGAGGCCAAGATCGCTGCCCGCGTGAAGAGCGAGCACATCGTGCACGTGCTCGACGCCGGCTTCGACGAAGCAACGCGGTCCCCCTACCTGGTGATGGAACTCCTCGTCGGCGAAACGCTCACTGCCCGCGTGGACCGCGCAGGGCCCATCCCGCTGGGGGAGGCGCTCACAGTCCTGCGTCAGGTAGCCCGCGGCCTCGATGCGGCCCATGGCTTTCGCGATGCGACTGGTGCACCCACTCCGATCATTCACCGCGATCTGAAGCCCGACAATCTGTTTCTGAGCGCGCGCCACGACCGCTCGCCCTTGGTCAAGATCCTGGATTTCGGTATTGCCAAGGTGCTGAGCGAATCTCGCAACATCAGCCACGAAGTCCGCGGCACACCGACTTACATGGCATTCGAACAGGTCCTCGCCGGCACGCTCTCGCCGCAAACGGACCTCTGGGCGCTCGGCCTCATCACCTATTTCCTGCTCACCGGGCGTCAATACTGGCGCACCGCGGATGATCCCAATGCCGGGGTTCAAGCACTATTCGCGGAGATCATGACCCTGCCGCTCGAAGCTCCGAGCGTCCGCTCGCAGCAGCAGAGCGTCCGAGTGCGACTGCCCGCCGCCTTCGACGGCTGGCTGCTGAAGTGCATCGACCGCATGCCCGAGCGCCGCTTCGCGTCCGCGGGGGAGGCCGTCGAAACGCTCGAACGCGACGTCCAGCGCTCGATTCAACAGGCGGCACCAAGCCTCGCGTACGCGGTCACGGAGCGGGCGGAGCATCCGCACCTAGATGCTCGCCATCCCATCGTCACTCGTGGTGCTGCGACGATGCCCTCCCCGACCGCCGCATCATTTCCCGCGCTCGAAAGTGAAGAGTTCAAACCGATCGTGCGCGCGCGCTCAACCGTACGCGCTACCTGGTACGCGCTCGGCGGCGCAGCGCTGCTCGGGATCGCGGCGACGTCATTCTGGCTGCTGCGGGCGAGAACCCAGCCGATGGACACAGAACCCGCTCTGGCCCCTGCGAGCCTATCCACTCCGGCGGAGCCGAGTGCATCCCCGAGCGCCATCCCCAGGTCCGCACTCGAGACCACGGACATTCCCGATCGACGCCCGGTTGCCCGCGTGCAAACCGTGCCGGTCCCGCCTGTGCCGGACCTTCCACCCACCATCGAGCCGGCGTCCGTGAATCCCGAAGCCAAGAGCTCGCCGCGAGAGGCCGAAGCTCCGCCAGCGGCGAAGCCCAAACCAAAGCCGGCACATGCGCAAGTCAAACCATCGGGATCCATCCGGGCAGTCAACAAGTCCGCGGACTCGAAACCACGAGCCGCAGCCGCGAACTCCGCAGCGCCGGCCACCCCCGACACGTCCGCGCCGGCGAAACCGCAGAACCCGTTCGAGCTTCGCTAGTGCACACCACAGCCGCCGAGATCATTGCATGAAACAGTCCGCGCTCGTTCGTTCGGTCTTGCTGGGCGCACTCGTCAGTTCCGCCTGCCTCGACTTCGAACAGTTCTCCATCCAGGGCGTTACGGGGGGAACGCTGAAGGGGCTCTCGCTCTGCGGTAGCAGTACCGACGTCATCGCAGCCATCGTCGGTGACGTGTGCACCGACGAATACGATCGTCGGTACTGCCAGCAGGCGGTCAACTGCTGTCAAGCTGCCGGGTACTCGGGCCAGCTCGCCCAGTGCCGGGCCATGATGCGCTCGCAATGCATCGAAGACGTCACGAGCCGCCTGCAGCGAGGGCAGTGCTATGATGGCGACATTTCCGCCGAGAAAAATGCCTCGTGCGCCGAAGCCACTCTCGACGTCATCAGCGACTGCCGCCTCCTGCCGGGCTTCGGCAGTGCCGAGTTCCGCTCCTACCGCGAGGCTTGCGGCAATGAGCCGCTATGGAAGGGTCAACGCTTGCCCGGAGCCGCCTGCCGCGATGTCGGTGATTGCGCCAGGCAACCGGGCTTCGAATCCATCTGTGACTACTATACGGGGCGAGACCCCAGCGTGGTCCAGGAAGTCAGGGACAACGGAGGCATTTGCCGCACGCGACCGCTCGCCGGCGTGGGACAACCGTGCGGGGCGCTCAACGGGCCCGACCAGCTTCAAACGGGTTGCCTCGTGGGTTATTCCTGTCGCAACGGCGTCTGCGCCGTGCCTGCAGCAGCGAGGCAACCCTGTACCACGGCCAATGATTGTGAAACCCAGACGTGCGTGGCCGGAGTGTGCGCCGGGTTGGAGGGCGACCCGTGCGCCGCCGATGGGTTCCCGAACACGGTTTCCAGCGCGGGCACGACAGGCTGCGCGCTGCTGCTGCAGTGTACCTCCGGCGCGTGCCGGAGAGCGGCGCTGGCGTCGAGCCAGGTAACGTGCGACTTCGAAGAGTAATCCGGCATTGCCGCGGCTGCGGGCGCCTTCACTCGATATCCACGACCCCCAACCGCTGACCCACCTTCTGCGCCCCCTTGCGAAGGAACCCATCGTCGCTATCAAACGCGTGCTCGAGCGTGTCGTCGAGCGTCGACCATTCGAGCGGCGTGGAGGGGTCGAAGACGGCGATCAGCAGCGGATCGTCGCCCTCGGAGGCACTCAGATCTTGGCAGCGGAGCTTGGTGCTCGGATCGTCACACACTTGGTCGAGGCGCTCGGCGAGGCCGTCGATGGCCAGGAACTGGTCGCTGTCGTTGGTGCCCGCGTGCTCGTTGAGCAGTGAGGCGCGCAGCGCGCTGATATCCTGGCGCAGTCGTGCTGCGTCGTCGGGCTGCTCGAGGCACGTCTCGAAGGCGACGTTGAGCTCGCGATCGACGCGCATGCTGCGGTTGGTCAGGTTGGCCGAGCCGAGGGTGATGAATTCGTCATCGACGATCAGTAGCTTGGCGTGGATGAACGTGGCCGGGATCGGATCCTGCTCGGTCGCCGCCGAGCTCATCAGCAGGCGTAGCTCGTGGCCGCTCTGCTTTGCTGCCTGTCCTACCACGTGGCGAATCGTGCGCTGGCGGTTGCCGAGCACGAAGTCCTCCTTCGGCGAGTCGGCGCCGTTGGGCATGACCAGCACGAGTTGCAGTTTGCTGGCGTCTGGATCGATCATGCGCTTGATGAGTGCCTGGGCGATGGCGCGCGAAGTAAAGTACTGGTTTTCGATGTAGATCAACTCGCGCGCGCCGGCGATGGCTCGCTCGAGCAGTGATTGCAGCTCGCAGATCGGCGGCTCGCCGGCGTCGAGCTGCTCGGTGCGGCTGATCGCTACCTTGCGCGCGCGCAGCGGCAGGCCTCGCCCGGCAGCCAGCGACCGCAGCTCGAACGCATCGTCCGAGCGCGGCGACTCGTTCTCGTGCGGCAGCGTGCCCTCGCCCGTGGCGCGCCGCCAGCCGTCGTGGAACAGCTCGGTCAACGCCCCGACGACCGGACCGCGCAGCCCGACCTGGATATCGTGGAACGCCTTGTATGCCTCGTATTCCACGTTGAGGCGCGACGGATCGTGGGGCGCATGTTGGCGCGTGTCCCAGCGCGCGTCGCACAGATCGAGGCCGCCGAGGAACGCGACCTGGCCGTCGACGATCACCATCTTCTGGTGATGGCAGCCGCCACCCTGGGGGTGATTGATGAACTCGAAGTGCACGCGCGGGTGTGCCTGAAACGAGAACTTCAGCTTCTGCATCCACTCGCGCTCGAGCGCGTACACCAGGGAATAGTCCCAGGCGGTGATGTAGATCTCGAGCTCGGGCGCGTGCTCGCACAGGTGATTGAGGAACTGCAAGAGCTCGAGCGGGTGCTCGATCGGTATGTCTGGCGACTGGCGCAGGAGGCGCGCCTTGGTATCGAACTGCCAGCCGGTGATGTAAATGTAACGCCGAGCTCGCAGCGCGGCGCGGCAGAAGGTCGAGTAGTAGATGTCGGCGTCGACCAGGACCTCGCTCTCGACGACGTCGGCCGTCTGCCAGAACGCGCCCGGACCGCAAATTGAACTTCGGCTCATGACGCTCGTTCCTTCTGGATCTTGGCCTGGTGCGTGACCACTCCGCCAGGGTGGCTCCGGGGCAGCCCGGAGTACGGCGCGGAATGGGAGTTACGTCGACTTACAGAACCCCTGCCCTGCCCGGATCGCTTTGGAATCCCTAGATTCCGGAAGTCCCGCGCTGGGGTCGCCCGCTGCTACGCCCGCTCACGCGCTTCGGAGCGGAGTGGTTTGCACGCAAATATGCGGTCGAGGTCGACGCCAAGGCGCGTTATCTGGACGAGTTGCGCGCGGCGCTGCAGACGCTGCGCGAGGCGATCCAGCCCCGCCGCCCGTATCTTCTGGGCCTCTTCTCCTACGCAGACATCGTCATGGCGTCGTCGCTGCAGGCGATCTCCCCCGTCGCGGACGAGTACCTTCGCCTCGGCCCAGCGACACGCCGAGTCTGGACGTGCGAACCGCTTGCCAGCGAGTTTTCAGATTTGTGCGCTTGGCGTGACGAGATTTACGCCAAGCACCGGAACCGAACGAAATCTCCTTGAACTCGTTCCACCAGCGGTGTGCCCCTCGGGCTGGGTTGTGCCTTCGGGCAGGTGGCCCTTGGTTGGCGATCATGGGCGACCGAACTCGTACAGCTCCGACCGGAGCGCATCGAATTCGTTGTTGTCGGCGACCAGGCGAGGATGGTCCGGGGCGTGTAGCACGATGTCGTTGAGACTGCCCGCGCCGCCGAACAGGCGGCGGATGTCGCGGCGCACGTCTTCCGTCGCCGCTCGGGCGCCGATGTCGCTGAGAGCCTCTGCCCAGGAGTGTAGACCGTCGGCTTCGAGCAGGTCCATCATGCGACCAAGCACTTGGAGCAGCCGGTCGGAATCTCGCGATGGGGTCATTGGAGGAAGGGCGAGCCCACGACGCTCACGCCGTTTGTCATGCCAAGCACTGCTCGAGGGCAGCCGTGAACTCCGCGAGCGGCACATGCTGGACACCCGTTGCCGTGGCGTCGAGCACGTCTTCGAGCGTGACGATGTTCGCCTCGCGCTCGATAGTGATCTCGAAGCGGTTGAATTCGAAGTGAGGGCGCGGCGTCGCCGCGTCGGCGATCGCGTCTTCGAGCAGGCGGCGCACGTACGCCGTGCATTCTTGGCTGATGAACTGTTCGAGAAGGTTACTCATGTGCGGCCTCAGAAAGGGAAGGCGGTCTGGATGACGCCGTCTCGAACGAAGACGCGGATCGAGCTCGCGGCCTCGCCGGCGATGTTGGTACCGATCGCCCTGCCAAGGTTGTGCTCGACCATGTACGCGCCGGGCCCGTTCGGAGATACGGTGCCGTAGCGGAGCGCGTCGTCGACATAGCCGACGATGTTCCGAGCCGTCGTGCCCTGGGCATAGCGACTCACGTTCGCGAAGCCGGAGCCCGCCGAGTGGCGGTACATGATGTGTTCCATGCCCGTCATCAGACCACCGTGGCGATACGTGCTCGCTCCCCAGGCGGCTTCGATCTGGCGAGCTCCGGGAAGGGCCCTCGCTGCCCCCCCTGCGGCGAGCCGCTCTGCGCCCTCCTCGGCGAGCTCTCTTTCCGCGCGTCTCCCGAGCGCTCCCGCGATCTTGGTCCCAGTCTGCGTGGCTTGGGCGGCCTCGTACGCAGCCTTGCCGCCCCTGAGAACGTACTTTCCACCTTTGCCGACATACTTGATCAGGTTGCCGGCACCCGGGATGGCAAATACGCCGGCTGCGACGCGCCCCAAGGTGCCGACTTGCTCGCCCGTGACCGGTTGACGCCGGTGGCCGCGATCGTGGCATCCTTCACGTTGCTGAGGTAGGGGATAAAGTCCGTCGCGACGTCCGCTCCGCGCAGCAGCGTGGACGGTTCGCTCGCCGCGCTCGCCAGCACTCTGCCGGCGTTCGGTGGCAGCGCGGCCGCCGCAGCGGCGGGGCCGATGACGCGCCCCGGTTGCATGCCCTCGAGCACGCCGCTGGCCGCGGCCTGCGCGGGGTTGCCGGGTGATGCAGCGCGGGCCTGCTGGCTCGCCGCGTCTGGAGCAGGCGAACCCGTCGCCCCGTGGCCTGCCGCTGGGCGACCTGCCGCCGCGCGCGAGGCGCCGTCGCTTCCCGGCGTTCGCGCGACGGGACCGGCGCTACTGCTCGGGTCGCCGGAAGGCCCGCTCTGCGACGACAGCGGCGCATTCGCGCCGCTCGCCGAGTTGCCGCCCTCGTCCAAGGCGATTCGTCCGAGGTCCCCGAGTTCATCGGCGCTGTTGCTGAGCGCCTTTCTCACGCTCTCGCCGAAGATCCGCCACGCGCCGAGCGAGATGCACAGGACGAGCACCAGCACCACGACGTATTCGACCGTCGACAGACCGCGCGACTGCCGCGACGAGCGGGCCCGGCGCAGCAGCGACCCGCCCTGTGCTGACAGCCAGCGCACCAGGGGGCCGAACGCGAGCACGCTCGAAAGCACGTAGCTGCCGAGCTGCACGCCCCCTTCGAGCTGCAGCGCGCCAGTACGCAGACAGCCCGTCAACGCCAGCGTGCACAAAAGCCCGAGCGCGCTGCCGACCGCCAGCGGAGCGCGCACGCCGAGCCGCACCAGCAACCAGGAGAGCCCGCCGCCGAGCAGCAGCACCCCCAGCAGCGAGCCGAGCAGGATGCCCGCGAGCTGCGCCAGGCGACGCGCGTCGATGCTGGAGGCCACCGGTAGACGTTCCTCCGCCGCCACCTCGCTTTCAGCCCAGATGATCGCTGCTGCCTCGTCGACGGCGGCTTGCCGTTCGAGCGGCGCCATCACGAAGGTGCCGAACGTGGCGAGGCGACTGAAGAAGGCGAGATAGGTGACGGTCGTGACGGTGGGCGTGAACTCGTCCGGCCCGAGCTGCTGCAAGTACTGGCTGACCAGGCTGTCGGGCAACCCGCACGCCGCGGCCGCTCCAGGGGCGCGCGTGCGCAGCTCGGCTTCGGTGGCGGAGACTTGGCCGCCGAGCACGACGTCGAGCAGGCACTTGGCGAGCCTCGGATCTTCTCCCGCTTGCAGCGTTGGCGCCCAGAGAGGGTGGTTGTCCGGTGCGCGCTGGATCAGACGGGCCTGCGACGGCCCTCTGACTTTGAACTGCAAGCTGAGCGCACCGCGTTCGGGGTCGTAGCGCCCCGGCGTGAAGTCGTACGCCTCCGGCACCTGCAGCTCCGCCGCGAAGCGCTGCGTCCACTCCGCTGCCAGCGCCGAGCGGGCCGCGGGCAAATCCTCCCCTTCGAGCGCGTCGCCTCGGCGGACCTGCACGCTCAGCGGTGCCTCGGCATCGTCGGTGAAGGTCGCGAGGCCCGCGACTTGGACTGGGGTGTCCGGCAGGGCCGCGAGCCCCGGCGCCCGGCGCAGACCGGCGGGGACCGCCACCGTCACGCCTGCGTTGGTGGCCACGACCTGTGTGAACGCGGGCTGTGCCGAGGCGCTCCGCCAGCTCGCGAGCACACCGAGCAAGCTGAGCAGCAACACGCGGCAGGCCCGGCTCATCGGACGCTGGTTCCGCGGGCGGCACGCCCTCGCGCGCGCGGGCCGTGCCCGGCGAGTTACCTGGTGTGCGTGCCCCACCCACATCATCGGCAAACTATCGCCCGACTGACCCGGCCAGTTGAGAGAAAATTGAGCTGGGCGGGAGGTGCCCGCCGGCACTGGACCGCCGATGCTACCTGTGGTGGCGGGCTGCGGCCGGTTGACCTAGCTTGGGCGCTGCGCCGATCCTGAGCAATTAGGGCTTGGGTGTCGTGACCGTACTGCGTCGAGTGCCTTGTTGGGGAAGGACTCGAACAGGGAGCCGGTGTCGCAACAGTGCTCGGCTGTTCTGCCACCAACACCGTTGGCAGCCGCTGGGCGCATTGTTGGGTACGCCGCTGCTCGTGGCCCTGGCGGCGGGCTTGCGAGCGGACGCCATCGTCCCTTTGTGCTCCTGGGCGGAGCCGGCTTCTGCCAAGCCCGCGGGCAAGACGACGTTGCAGGGGACGGCGCATTCCTTCTGCACGTGGCTCGGCGCAGGACCCCAACCGGCGCCGCTCCGGCATGAAGACTTCCGTCTCGAGCTCTCGGTGTCTCGTCCCCGCCTCACCAACAGGGACCTCGCGCGTGCGCCGACCACCATTCACTCTCGAGGCACGCTGGGACCCGGTGTCGTCGTGGACTTCACGCTGTATCTCATCCCCACGCTGATCTCGGTGCCGGCGCGGGGCACAGCCTTGCCAACGTTACGGTATGAGTCGCGAAACTTCAGCGTGTACGGGCTCGAGCTGTTGGAACAACGCCGTGCGACCCGTCAGAAGCTGAGATTCGAGCTGCCGATCGAGGCGCGAGAATTGGCGGGCCCTGCCACGAAGTTCGACGCCGAGCTGTTTGTCGGGCCACGCTGGTACAAGACCGGATTTCGGCGCCTGGAGCGCGGCACGATCGAACTCGACGTCGACCTGGACGAACGAAGCGCTCTGAGCGGGCCCGGGCTGCGCTGAATCGCGTGCCCGCCGGCCTCAGTCGCTGGTGATCTCCAGCGAGTTCTCCTTGCCACCGCTGGTCGGCTCTCGCCAGCCGAGAACCATTTGCAGCTTGACGCGTTGGCGTTCGACGGTCGTGCGGACCTCGAACGTGCAGAGGTTGGCCGGGTGCAGCTCTACCTCGTGCTCGGCGCTGCGCAGATGCAGGCGGCCCGACTCCAACCCGTCGGCGATGGCGCGCAGGTAGCGCGAGAGTTGTGCGGGCTCGTGCATGGCATCGTGTACGAGCTCGACTGCCTTCTGATTGTCTTGGTTCATACCCTTCACACTGTTCTGCGCGTGCCGCGCATCAGACCGTTTTCCGCTGTTGGCAGCGCTCGACGACGTAGTCTGCGTAGCGGGCGGGCGCGTCGAGCTTGGAGCCGTCGCGCAAGCCGCTGAAGCCACCAGGGTGGCTCCGGGGCAGCCCGGGTGGCTCCGGGGCAGCCCGGAGTACGGCGCGGAATGGGAGTTGGACGAAGCCGCTGCGCGGCAGCTTCGTGACCCGCTGAGCCCCTCGCGCGCCTGAGGGCGGCGTTGTCGCGAGCAGCAACGGCGCCAGCAAAGCGTTGGTCGCCGCGCGGCGGCCCGGTTTTCGGGCAGGATTTCACACACCTGGGGGACAGCGCGGTGGCCGCGAT
>Ga0315912_10000581_pt1 | contig 61869 bp, 48 predicted proteins | sample VfabasoilMG_FD_204469 | JGI IMG/M metagenome (GOLD analysis project Ga0315912, IMG submission 204469) | Garden soil microbial communities collected in Santa Monica, California, United States - V. faba soil | ecosystem: Environmental > Terrestrial > Soil > Garden | place: USA: California...
CATGGCGCCCGCCAGGCCGAGCAGCGGCTGGCGCGCGGGGCTGTCCTGAGCCAGCGCGACGCCCGGCATCCCGGCAGCAGGTCGAGCGCGCGCGCGACCTCCGCGTGGGTGTTCCAGGCGTGGGGCGAGAAGCGCACGCCGCCCCCGCGCGCCGTGGTGCTCACCCCGCGTTCGGCGAGCCGTGCCACGGCCTCCAGCGGCGTGCCGTGCGCCGGCTGGGCGCGCACGATGCCCGAGCGCTCGGCTTCCTGCGCGCGCGGCGTGGTGACGCTCCAGCCGCGCTGCTCGAGTCCCTGCGCCAGGTGCTCCGTGAGGTCCAGGACGGCCGCCGCCATGCGCGGGATGCCCGTGGCGTGCAGCAGCTCCAGGCAGGCCTCGAGCCCGGCCAGCGCCACGGCGGGCAGGGTGGCGTACTCGAAGCGCCGCGCGTCCGGCCGGCGCGCCTTGCCCGCGTGGTAGGGCTGGAAGGGCGCCTCCATGCTGAGCCACGACCAGAGCGGGTCGTCGAGCAGCTCGAGCCGTGAGCGGCGGCAGTAGAACAGCCCGATGCCCTCCAGGCCCAGCATCCACTTGTGGGAGTCGGCCGACAGGAAGTCGATCTGCGCCCGCTCGACGTCCAGCGGGAAGGCGCCCAGGCCCTGGATCGCGTCCACGCAGAACAGAGGCCGGGGGACGCCTTGCTGCTCCGCCCAGGCGCTCAGTCCGGCCCCGATCTGCTCGAGGTCGAGGCGCTGGCCGCTGTCGTAGAGCACGAAGGGCAGGGCCACGATGCGGGTGGCCGGTCCGACCCGCGCCAGCAGCTCGTCCGCGTGCACGCGCCCCGCGCGGCGCGGCACCCGCACCACGCGCGCCCCGCGCCGCTCCTGCCGGACCCATGGAATCTCATCGGCGGGAAAGTCATCCTGCACCATCAGGATCTCGTCTCCCTGTGCCAGCGGCAGGCCCTCGGCCACCGTGAGCAGCCCCTGGGACGTGTTGGTGGTGAAGGCCACCTCCTCGGGGCGGGCACCGAGGAGCCGGGCTGCCTGACGGCGGGTCGATTCACGTCGCTCCGTCCACGCCTGGACATGGGCCGACCCATGCTCGACGGCGTCCCTCACGAAGGCCTGCACGGCCCGCGCGACGGGGCTCGACATCGGTGAGACTGCAGCGTGATTGAAGTAGAGCCACGACTCCCGCACGGGAAAGTGGGCTCGGAGCTCGGCGAGGAGGTCGGGCATATGGGAGCGACGAGCGGCACCGGCGGGCCGAGCCGGCGAGGACGGGGCGCAGGCGCCGTTCTACACAACCCCGGTCAGGGGCACCACGACGGCAGGGACGGGAGCGGCGCTCCGGGTCGCGCCGCGCTCGAGCTGCTGCGTGCACAGCCCGAGGCGCTCGCGAGCTGCGTCAGCGGCCTGCAGTGGCTGGACGCCGAGGTGCCGCTCGACGGCGACACGCAGGTCGAGCTGCTCGGGCGCGACGCGCACGGCACTCCCGTGCTCGTGCTCGACTGCGGGAGCGGCGGACTGCCGCTGGCGCGCATCGGGGCGGTCTGCTCGGCCCTCGAACGCTCGGCGCCGCTGCTGCAGCGCATGCACGCGGCGCACGGCCTCGACCTGCAGCGCCCGCCGCTGCTGCTGCTGCTCGCCGCGCGCTTCCCCGACAGCCTGCCCGGCCAGCTCGACCTGCTCGACCGCCTCGACCTGGCGGCGCTCGAATACCGCGTCGTCTCGCGGGCCGGCGGCGCGCGTCTGCTCGACCTGGCGCTGCTGCACCGCACGTCGGGCGGCGGCCGCCTCTCCCCTGGTCGGCCCGCCTCGGCGCTCGCGCCGGCGGCCGGCCTCGTCCCGGACGGCGATGCGAGCCGCGAGCCCGACGAGCTGAGCGCCGCCGAGCTCGAACCCCTCGGGGCCGGTGACGCGCCGGCGCCCGACGTCCGGTCCGCGCCACGCGGGCAGAGCGGCGGGCCCCGGGACGCCGATGAGGACGCCGACGACGAGCCGCTCGACCCCGAAGAGGTCTTCGACCACCTGCGGGCCACGATCAGCTCGCTCTCGGATGGCGTCCTGGCCCAGGAGGCGGCGCCGGGCCGGGTCGAGTTCCGGCTGGGAGGCGAGCTGCTGGCCGTCCTGGAATGGGCCGAGCACGGCGCCAGCCTGCGCGTGCCGGCGGCGGGCGACGAGCTGCTCGCGGTGAGCGATTCCGCCAGCCTGGACGCGGCCCTCAACGCGCTCTTCCCGCACTTCTTCCGCCGCGTGCAGGAACCCGGCTGAGCGAGGGCCCGGCTGAGCCGGGGCACGGCCGCGCACGGGAACGATCGGTCCCGGGCCGGGCTGCGAGTCGCCTGTGACGGCGAGCGTGTCCGCCCGTCAGGACCCGCATGGCACGGTCCCGCCCCGCCCATGGCCGCGCCCTGCTGCTCCTGGGGCTGCTGGCCGTGCTGCGGCAGGGCTGCCCGGGGGCGGGGCCGGTCGCGGCCGACCTGGCCGGTGAACCGATCGCGCTCGAGTGGAGCATGCTGCGCGGAGAACGCCTGCGGCTGCTGCCCGGGGTCGGGCCGGTGCTCGCCGAGCGGCTCGAACAGGCGCGGCTGGCAGCGGGCGGCGTGCTCGATGCCGCCGTGGCCTCCCGCGTGAGCGGCGTCGGGCCCTCCCTCCTCGCGCGCTGGGCCGCGCTCGGTCTCGCCGTCGATTCGGGCCTGCGCTAGCATCGGAGGACTCCCCGCAGCGGAATCATCCCGGCATGCCCTTCCCGAAAGAGGTCCGCGAGCTCGTCCGTGTCGCGCTCGCCGAGGACCTCGGTGACCGGGGAGACATCACCACCGCCTACACGGTGCACGGCCGTGGGCCGCCCGGCCATGCACGCATCCGCGCCAAGGCGCGCGGTCGCCTCTCGGGAGTGGAGCTGGCGTGCGAGGTGTTCACGACGGTGGATGCCGGCGTGCGCTGCACCGTGCACAAGGCGGACGGCGCCGCCGTCGTGCCGGGCGACCTGGTGCTCGAGGCCGTCGGCCCGGCCGCCTCGCTGCTGGAGGCCGAGCGCACCGCGCTCAACTTCATGGGCCGCCTCTCGGGCGTGGCCACGCTCACGCGACGCTTCGTCGAACGCGTGGCCGGCACGCGCGCGCGCATCGTGGACACGCGCAAGACGACGCCCGGCTTCCGGATGCTCGAGAAGCAGGCCGTGCGTCACGGCGGCGGCCACAACCATCGCATCGGCCTGTTCGACGAGGTGCTGCTCAAGGAGAACCACTTCGCCATGGCGGGTGGGCTCGGGCACCGCGAGCTGGTGGCGCGCGTGCGCGCCGAGGCGGGGCCGGCCATGCGCATCACGGCCGAGGCGCAGGACCTCGAGCAGGCGCGCGCCGAGGCCGACGGCGGGGCCGACGTCATCCTGCTCGACAACTTCGACCTGCCCGGCCTGGAGCGCGCCGTGCGCGCGCTGGCGACCCATCCGCGGCGCAAGGCCTTCGAGCTCGAGGCCAGCGGGGGCGTGCACTACGACAACGTGGCCCAGGTGGCCGCCACGGGGGTCGACCGCATCTCGGTGGGCGCCCTGACGCACTCGGCCGCGGCGCTCGACCTGTCGATGCTGCTGGAGGCGCGCGATCCGTGAACCGGACCGCGTCGGTGCACCGCACGATCGCGCTGGACGGGAGCCCCGAGAAGGTGCGCGGACTGCGGGCGGCCCTGTGGTCCTTCCTGCGCGATCGCGGCATCGACGAGCAGGTCGGCCGGGCCGTGGTGCTGGCCTTCTCCGAGGCGCTCGACAACGCCGTCGAGCACGGCCTCTCGCACCAGAGCGGGATCGTCGTGGTGCGGCTGCGCTACACGCCGCGCTTCATCCTCGTCTCGCTGCGCGACAGCGGCAGCGATCGCGCGCCCATCGGCCTGCCGCGCGACCCGGGCCCGCTGGAGGAGCGCGGGCGCGGCTTCGCGCTCATGAACAAGCTCATGGACTACGTGAAGGTGAAGTCGTTCCCCGACGGCGGCACGCGGGTGTCGATGCTGCGGCGGCTGGACCGCCCGCGGTGACGCTCGCCCCGGGCCGGCTCGTCTCGGCCCTGCTGGTCCTCGCCTGGAGCGCCGGCATCTACGCCGCGCTCACCACGACGCGCCTGGGCAGCGGGAGCTGGTTCCCCGGCAGCCGCTACGTCTTCAACCTCGGGCATGCCGGCCTCTTCGCGGTCGAGGCCCTGCTGCTCGGTGCCCTGCTGAGGCCGGGGCCGGTGGCCCGCCCGCCGGGCCCCTGGCTGCTCGCGGCTTGGCTCGCGCTGGCCTACTCGGGCGTGCTCGAGCTGGTGCAGGCCGGCATCCCGGGCCGCCACGGATCGTGGGCCGACATGCTGAGCAACGCCGTGGGCGCGTTCGGCGCGCCCTGGGCCCTTGCCGCCGAGGGGCCCACCGCACGCCGGCTGGGCCTCGTGGCAGTGGCCGCCCTGCTCGCCGCTGCCGTGGCCACCGCCGGCGACCACTGAGGCGCTCGCCCGCCGCCCCGGGCCGACTCGGATTCGCCCCGCGCTTTCTTAGAGTGACGGCATGAGTGTCGCCGACGACGAGCATCCGTCCGAGACCTGGAGCTCACCGCTCGCCTCGCGCTACGCGAGCGAGGCCATGCGCCGCAACTTCTCCGACGCGCACCGGCACCGCCACTGGCGCCGTCTCTGGCTCGCGCTGGCCGAGTGCCAGCAGCAACTCGGCCTGTCCATCGCCGACGGGCAGCTCGAGGCGCTGCGGGCCCACCTCGACGACGTCGACGAGGACGCCGCCGCGGTCTGGGAGCAGCGCCTGCGGCACGACGTCATGGCGCACATCCACGCGCTGGGCGAGCAGGCGCCGGAGGCGCGTCCGATCCTGCACCTGGGAGCCACCAGCTGCTTCGTCACCGACAACAGCGAGCTGATGCAGATGCGCGACGGGCTCGACCTGCTGCGCCCGCCGCTGCTCGCCACGCTGGATGCCCTGGCGCGCTTCGCCCGCCGGCACGCCGCGCTGCCGACGCTCGGCTACACGCACTTCCAACCGGCCCAGCCGACCACGGTGGGCAAGCGCGCCTGCCTGTGGATCCAGGACCTGCTGCTCGACGTGCACGAGCTGCAGCGCGTGCGCGACGGCCTGCGGTTCCGCGGCGCCAAGGGCACCACCGGCACGCAGGCCAGCTTCCTGCAGCTGTTCGACGGCGACCACGAGAAGGTGCGGCGCCTCGACCGCATGCTGACCGAGCGCATGGGCTTCGGCCAGGCCTGGCCGGTGACCGGGCAGACCTACACGCGCAAGGCCGACTTCACGGTGCTGGCGGCGCTGGCCGGCCTCGGCCAGAGCGCTTCCAAGATGGCCGTCGACCTGCGCCTGCTGGCGCACCTCAAGGAGGTCGAGGAGCCCTACGAGAGCGGGCAGGTCGGCAGCTCGGCCATGCCCTACAAGCGCAATCCGATGCGCAGCGAGCGCGTCACGGCGTTGGCGCGCTTCCTGCAGAGCCTGCTGCTCAACCCGGCCGAGACCGCCGCCACGCAATGGCTCGAGCGCAGCCTGGACGACTCGGCCAACCGCCGGCTCTCGATCGCGCAGGCCTTCCTGGGGGCCGACGCCATCCTGCAGCTGCTGCTGAACATCGCGCGCGGGCTCGTCGTGCACGCGCCCGTCATCGCGCGCCACATGGCGGCCGAGCTGCCCTTCATGGCCAGCGAGACCATCCTGATGGAGGCCGTGCGCCGCGGCGGCGACCGCCAGACGCTGCACGAGGCGATCCGCAAGCACAGCGTGGCTGCCGGCGCGCGCGTCAAGGAGCAGGGCCTCGACAACGACCTGCTCGAGCGCCTGGCCACCGACCCGGCCTTCGCCTCGGTGCGCGCCGACCTGCCGCGGCTGTGCGACGCCCGACAGTTCGTCGGCCGCGCCCCGCAGCAGGTCGAGGAGTTCCTGAGCGCCGAGGTGGACCCGCTGCTGCGCGCGGCCGGCCCCGACCTGGCGCAGCAGTCGGCCTCCTTGCGCGTTTGAAGCCTGCTCCGGCGGTGCAGCGCCTGTGACTCGGCGCCGGCCGCGGCAACAGGCCGGCATGACGAACTCGATCTCGGTGCCCAAGGACCGGAGCGGCGACTGGGTCGCCCGGGCGCTCGCCGGCCTCCACGCGGTGCTCGAGCGGGACATGGTGCGCTACGCCCGGCACCTCGAACGCCAGCACCGTCTCGACGATCCGCGCGATGCGGTGCTCACCCTCGCGGCGCGGCGTCTGTTGCCGCTCGGCCGCAGCGTGCAGCGTGCCCTGCCTCCCGTCGGCTGTGCGTCGGGCCGGCGGGCGTCGCGGGCCGGCCCGTCTGCCGCGCGGGAGCGAGACGCCACGCTCGTCCTGGGCTTCCGTGAGCTGACGCTGGCCGACCGGCGGCTGCTGCTGGGCGCCGGCGACGCGCGCGAGCTGCGTCCGGACGACCGGGAACACCTGGCGGCGGCCTGGCTGCGCCTCACGAAAAAGGCGCAGGCGGCGCGCCGGGAGGTCGGCGCGCCGCCTGCGGACCCTCAGTTCCTGGTGTCTGGAGCCGACCCGGATCCCCATCCGGGCTGGCCCGAGTGAGCGTGTCTCAGTGGTGCGGGCTTCCAGCCGGGGCGTCCTGGGCCGCGTCGGGGTGCTGGCAGCAGGGCGGCCTGACACCGTCCGTGCAGCCCGCATCCGGAGTCGTCGTGGCGCTGGCCTGGTCGACGTGCGTCCCGGCCTGGGAGCGGACCCGGGGCGCCTGGAAGTTCATCGCGCGGACGCGCGGCGCCGCCTGCGGGGCATCGGCCTCGTCGTCCGAGCGCTGCATCTGCAGCTGGAACTTGTGGTGGCCGTCGCCGTGCAGCAGCGGAGCGAGCCGGCGCAGGATGCGCTGCGGCACACCGGGCGGCGCGTCGCCGTCGTGCAGCTGGCCGAGCGGGATCTCCTGCACCTGGCCGTCCCGGTCGATGGTGAGCACACCGTCCTCGATGCGCAGGCTCAGCGAGCGGGCGTCACCCAGGTCGTCCAGGTCGAAGACCATGGGCTCGTCGCCGCCGTCGTCCGGCGAGGAGTCGAAGGTGCCGTCGCCATCGAAGCGGAAGACGTGCGGCGCGCCCTGGAAGCCGTTGCCCTGCTGATCGAACCAGTGGAAGAAGGGATCCAGGTCGTCGTCGTCCAGCGAGAAGAACTGGGCGCCGCCCGGGCCGCCCGGCACGACGAAGGCCCCGCCCTGGCCGCGCGGCATCATCATGGGCCCGGGCCCGCCCCTGAGCATCGGCATCTGGTCGAACATGAAGTTGCCGAGCGCGCCCGGTGAGGCGGCGCGCGACCCGAGCCGCACGCGCACCGAGTGCATCTCGCCCAGGCGCTCGTACTCGAGCTTGACGAAGCTGCCCGGCTCCTTGGAGGCGATGGCGCCGACCACGTCGTCACCGCCCTGCAGGGCGCGGTCGTCGATGCTCTTGAGCACGTCGCCTTGCTCCAGGCCCGCGAACCAGGCGGCCGACTGCTCGACGACGCCGGCGACGGTGACACCGGAGTCCGCGGCCTCGCCCAGCTGCACGCCGAGGAAGCCGCCCATCTGGCCGTCGGGGGCGGGCGCGCCCGGCGCCTGGCGCGCCGCGGGCATGCTCGCCTCGAGCTTCACCAGGCCGGAACCCTCGCGCACGACGCTCAGGCCGAGCATCTCGCCCGGCGGGGTGTGCTCGAGCACCGCGCGGATGTCGTCGGCGCCGGCGATGCGCCGCCCGCCGAGGCTGAGCAGGATGTCGCCGGACTGCACACCGGCCCGCGCGGCCAGGCTGTCGGGTTCGACCTCATGGACCACGAGCCCCTCGTCGGAGGCCTCGATGGTCACTCCGAGACGCGGTCGCGCCACGAGTCCCTCGCGGCCGTCGGCCTCCACCCGGGCACGCGGCAACTTGAGTCGCGGATGAGCCGGCTCGGCCGGTGCCGGCGGTTCGGCGGGGGGGCTCGGCTCGGCCGGCGGGGCCACCTGCGGTGCCTGCTGCTTCGGCTCCGCCGACTGGGCTGACGTGGGCTGGACGAGACTGCCGGCCAGCAGGCCGGCCAGCGCGAGGTGTGCGAAGTGCAGGGGCTTCATCGGTATTCTCCAGACCTTGGCCGTGGTGAACGGGGTCCCATACCTCGCGCCGGGTCGAGCTGTTGGGAGCGGAGCGATGATCCTCGGGACAGGCTGTCTGGGCGCGCGGGCGCTGGACGGGGACTCGATCCGCGCCGCGCTCTTCCGGCTCGGCCTGGACCAGGTGTTGCTGGCGGTGACCGGGCAGACCAAGCCCCGGGACCTCGACGACCTGCAGCTCGTCGGCCTGCGCTGCTCCTGGGAGGAACGCACCCGGACGCTCGAGCTGGCCCGGGCAGCGCGCTGCGACCGCATGCTGGTCGACCTGCCCGCCGACGTGCCGCTCGAGACCTGCTGCCGGCTGCTGCACGACTTCGCGCGCCGCGCGCCCGGCTTGCGCCTCGCCGTCCTCACGCCGTCGGCCGGGGCCCTGGCGCAGCCCGAGGCCCTGGAGTACCTGCTCGACGACCTGGCCGCCCTGCCGCTCGGCTACTGGCACGTCCCGAGCCGCTGCCGGCTGCTGGGCCAGCCCGACCACGCCTGGCTCGACCGGCTCGGGCGGCGCGCCCAGGGCGCCCTCCTGGACGACGTGGCCGACGGCCGCGGCGGCCTGCCCCCCGGGACCGGCGAACTGCCCCTGGCCGAACTCGTCGAGCAGCTGCGCGGCCTGTCCGTGGCCGTGGACGTCGACCCGCTGCCCGACGTGGGCCTGCTGCGGATGGCGATCGACACCCTGCGCCGGCTGGGTCTGGCGTGAGCCGGGCGCGTCCGCTCGTGCCGCTCACGATCGCCGGCTCGGACCCGAGCGGCGGCGCCGGCCTGCAGGCCGACCTGAAGGTGTTCCTGCGCTTCGGGCTGTCGGGTGCGGCCGTGCCCACGGCCTGCACCGTGCAGGGTCCGTCCGGCGTGCGTGCCGTGGCGCCGCTGGCCGCGCGCGACGTGAAGGCGCAGCTCGACGCGCTCTTCGCCGACCTGCGCCCGGCCGTGGTCAAGGTGGGCCTGCTGCCGTCGGGCGAGGTGGTGCGCGCCGTGGCACGCGCCCTGGCGCCGCTCGCCGCGCGGCGCATCCCGATCGTGGTGGACCCGGTGCTCAGCGCGAGCAGCGGCTTGCGCCTGCTGCCGGTGGCCGACGTGGGCATCTACCTGCGCCACCTGGTGCCGCTGGCCACGCTGCTCACGCCCAACATCGACGAGGCCGCCGAACTGTCGGGCATGGGCACCGACGTCGTGCGGCAGGACACCGAGCGCGTCCTGACGCACCTGCTGAAAGCGGGGGCGCGCAACGTGCTCATCAAGGGCGGCCATCTCGGCGGCGACGAGGCCGTGGACATCCTCGGGACGCGCAAGGACTTCGTGGTCTTCTCGCTGCCGCGCGTGCCGCTGCGCCGCGCCGTGCACGGCACCGGCTGCGCGCTCTCGTCGGCCGTGGCCGCCCTGCTGGCCCGCGGCCTGCCGCTCGAGGACGCGGTGCAGACCGCCAAGGGCTGGGTGCGGGCCGCGATCCAGGGTGCGCGCACCGTCGGGCGCGGCAGCCGGCTGCTCGACTTCCTGGCCGACACCGACGAGTCGCTCGAAGGCGGCGACGGCGGGCGCGACGGCGAGGACTGAGGCGCCGCGGGCCGCGGCCCGGCTCCCGTGTCAGCCGTCGCGCAGGCTGCCGAAGAAGGCTGCCAGCATGCCCAGCGTGCCGGGGCCGTCCACGGCGCCCAGGCCCACGTGCCCGCCGAGCGGCAGCTCGCGCACGTGCACCCAGGCGTTGCCGCCGGCGGACGAGAGGGCGCGGCGGGCGTGGACGACGGGCACGAGCGGGTCGTCCTGCGAGTGCACGATGGCCGTCGGCACGGCGAGCGCCCCCATGATCGACGCCTGCGTCGAGCGCGCCTTCCCGAGGAAGGCACCCACGAGCGCCGGCTGGTCGGGGTTGGCCGGCAGGAGCACCTCGCGCACGTAGGTGACCCAGGCCTCGTGCGACGGCAGGCGCACGCCGGGAGCGCGCAGCTTCAGGTGGCGCTCCATGGTGGCCAGCAGGCCCGAGAACACCAGCCGGTCCAGGAGGGCTGGCGGTCGCGGCAGGCGTGAGCGGTCGTCGAAGGCGAGCAGCGCCTCCTGCATGTCGAGCGGAGCGCAGAGCGTCATGACGCCTCCGCGCAGCAGCTCGGCCTCACCGGCCAGGCTGGCCTCGTAGGCCGCGCGCACGGCGCACTGGCCTCCGTACGAGATGCCGAGGATGCCGACCGACACGCCCTCGGAGCGGGCCAGGGCGCGCGCCGCGCGGAAGAGGTCGCGCCCCTCCTCGATGCCCAGCGCCGGCCGCAGGCTGCCGCCAAGCAGGCGCCCGTGGTCGCGCAGGTCGAGCGCCACGACGTGGAAGCCGAAGCGCCGCAGGGACTCGGCGTACTCGATCACGTAGAAGGCGGTGTGACTGTCGAAGATGCCGTGCACCACGATCACGATCGGCGCGCCGGGGGGGCCCAGCGAGTGGTGCCCGGTGAGCGTCGGTCCGCCCTCGAGCGGGATCTCGAGCGGCTGGAAGGCGGGATGGGCCTCGTAGCCGCGCCCGCGCCCGGCGCTCCCGGGGTGCTGGTCCGCCTCGCGGCCGACGAGGTCGCGGCAGCCCATGCCGAGCAGCAGACGGAAGGGGTTGGTAGGGCCGCGGGCCGTGAACGGCACGGCGTCGAGGGCGGCGAAGGCCGCAGCAGCCCGCGCCGAGAGCGCCCCGTCGAGCAGCGGTTCAGGCAGTTCGGGCGGGCTGCAGGCGGTCAGCGGGACGAGACGCGGAGCGAAGCGGCAAGCCAACCAGTCGAGCATGGGGCGGAGTGATCCGAGGGGAGGACGACAGGCGGGGGTGGCTGCCGGGGCTTGACCACCGGGGCCGCCGTCGCGTATTCAAGGCAGACCACCACGAGAGCGGGTGTAGCTCAGTGGTAGAGCACAACGTTGCCAACGTTGTTGTCGACGGTTCAATTCCGTTCACCCGCTCCATTCGCTTCCTCCGCGCCGCCGTCGCGCGGCCGCGCTTCCGGCCCGGCGCCCGGCCCGGCCGCCTGTTGCCGGATGCCTGTTGCCGGATGCCTGTTGCCGGATGCCGGATGCGCGGCGCCGGATCCCCGGCGCCAGGTCTCGGCTCCCGGATCCCGGCCTAGCGACCACCGGGGGGCGCCCGCTCCGGCGGCTTGCCGGTGGCCTTCGCGGCGGCCGCGCGCTCCTCCTCGAGCAGCAGCGTGTAGCGCTCCTTCCAGCGTTCCGGGGCCACCAGGTCCTCGGCGCGGATGCGCTCGCCGAACTCGCGCGCCAGCTCCCGCAGCGGGTCGCGCGGCTCCTGCCGCAGCACCCAGGCGATCCACTCGGAGTCGAGTGAATCCAGCGAGCGCCGGTCGAAGGCCTTGGCGGTCGCTTCGCGGAAGTTCTTGCTGCGCTTGAAGTCGGCGATGAGCTTCGGGATGAGCTGCCGCAGGGCCGGGTCCTCGTTCTGCATGAGGAAGTGCACCATCGACCAGCCCTGGGCGTAGTAGACGGAGGCGTTGCTGTAGTAGTCGCCCTGCTCGAAGTCGAGCAGGCGCGCGAAGCTGACCGTGGTGCCCTCCTCGAAGGCGCGGCGCAGCGTGCGCAGGCGGCCGTGGTTGAGGGCGCCGAGGTGGTAGCCCTGCCCGTCCTCGGTGCGCTCCGCCGTGAAGAAGTAGTCGCCCATGCCCTCGTCCAGCCAGGACGGCATGGCCACCCAGGAGACGGTGTAGTAGTGGAAGTACTGGTGCCAGCCCTCGTGCGAGAGCACGCGCGCCAGGTCCATGGTGTAGTCGTCGGTGATGGCCTCGAAGAGCTGGTCGAGGCGGGCGCGTTCGGCCTCGGACGGCGTCAGCCCGGAATCCGGGCCGAGCCGCACGCTGGCGGGCACGTCGCGCACGCCGAGCACGATGCCGGTGTCCCAGCAGACCAGCTCCTTGGCGGCCTTGTCGTAGTGCGCCACGGCCTCCCCGCCGTAGGCGCGGTAGCCGGCCTCGTCCTCGAAGATCTTCAGCACGAAGGTGGGCATGCGTTTGGTGAAGGGCAGCAGCTCGCGGTACAGGTCCAGCATGCCCTCGAGGTGCTCGGCCAGCAGGCGGCCCTTGGCCTCCCCGACCTCGCTCTGCACCTGGTAATTGCGCGTCTGCACGACCACCCAGCCGGGCGGCGCCTTGTCCGGGTTCCACTCGCCGGGCCGCACCTGCGGATCGCCGGCGTGCGCTCCCGGCGCGGCGAGCAACAGCGCGAGGAAGCCGGCCGGCGCGAGCTGCGCCGCGGGGCCGGCGAGCGCACGCACGCCGACAGGCGGTCGAGGTCGCGGCGTCGAGCGCGGCGGCGGTGACGTGAGCGGCGGCATCGGTGCGGAGAGTCTCGCTCGCCGGGCCGTCGCTTGCACGCGAGCGTGCTATAGTCCGGCGCCCTGCCGGGCGGCGGCAGGACATCCTCAGCAGCAACACGGATCACCTTCGCCGAGCGGCCCTGGCGGTGCGGACGGCGTGGAGGCAGCATGGACCCGGCTCCGCAGGCATGGTCGGCGCAGAAGAGCGCCGAGCTCTACAACCTCCCCGGTTGGGGAGCTCCCTACTTCTCCATCGGCGCGGACGGCCGGCTGGCCGTCACCCCGCACGGTGAGAGCGGTCCCTCGACGACGCTCGAGGAAGTCGTCGAGATGGCCAGGAAGCGCGGCCTCTCGCTGCCGCTGCTGCTGCGCTTCGACGGCATCCTCGGCGACCGCGTGAAGCGCCTGTCCGACGCCTTCACCGCGGCGGCGCGCGAGGCCGGCTACAAGGGTCGCTACCGACCGGTCTACCCGATCAAGGTGAACCAGCAGCGCCCGGTGGTGGAGGGCCTGCTCGCGGCCGGTCGTTCCGTCGGCCTCGGGCTCGAGGTCGGCTCCAAGCCCGAGCTGCTGGCCGTCGTGGCATTGCTCGAGCAGCCCAGCCTGATCGTCTGCAACGGCTACAAGGACGAGTCGTACATCGAGGGCGCCTGCCTCGCGGTGCGCCTCGGGCACGAGGTCTTCGTGGTGGTCGAGAAGCCGTCCGAGGTCGAGACGATCTCGCGCGTCGTGGCGCGCGAGGGGCGCGAGGCCTGCCCGTGGCTCGGCCTGCGCAGCCGCCTCGCCAGCCGCGGCGCCGGGCGCTGGGAGTCGTCGGCCGGCGACCGCGCCAAGTTCGGCCTCACCGCCAGCCAGCTCGTCGAATCGGTCGAGTGGCTGCGCGAGGTGCGCCTGCTCGACCGCCTGCGCCTGACGCACTTCCATCTGGGCAGCCAGATCACGGCCATCCGCCCCTGGAAGGAGGCGCTCAAGGAGGCCAGCCGCGTGTTCGTCGAGCTGCGCGCCATGGGCTGCCCGGTGGACACCTTCGACGTGGGCGGCGGCCTGGCCGTGGACTACGACGGCAGCCGCACCAACTTCGCCAGCAGCCGCAACTACACCGAGCAGGAATACGCCAACGACGTCGTGGCGCACATCATGGACGCCTGCGACAAGGCCGGCATCCCGGTGCCGGACATCGTCACCGAGACGGGTCGCGCGCTCGTGGCGCACCACTCGCTCATGGTGGTCGAGGTCACGGGCTGCTCGCGCCTCTCGCGCGACGGCGTGGTCGAGGCGCCCGACGACGACGAGGCCGACATCCTGCGCGAGATGCGCGGCAACCTCGAGCGCCTCACGGCACGCACCGCGCTCGAGGTCTACCACGACGCGCTCAACCTGCGCGACGAGATGCTCTCGCAGTTCGGCCTCGGCATGATCGACCTGCCGACGCGTGCGATGTGCGAGAACATCTTCTTCGCCACCTGCGACCGCGTGGCGCGCATGGTGCGCAGGCTCGACGCCGTGCCGGAGGACCTCGAGGGCCTCTACACGCGCATCGCCGACATCTATTTCTGCAACTTCAGCCTGTTCCAGTCGGTGCCCGACCACTGGGCCATCCGCCAGATCTTCCCGGTGATGCCCATCCACCGCCTTCAGGAAGAACCCACGGTGCACGCCGTGCTCGGCGACATGACCTGCGACAGCGACGGCCGCATCGACCGCTTCGCCGACATCCGCGACGTGAAGCACGTGCTCGAGGTGCACCCGCTCAAGAAGGGCGAGCCCTACCTGCTGGGCATCTTCCTCATCGGCGCCTACCAGGAGACGCTGGGCGACCTGCACAACCTGTTCGGCGACACGGACACCGTGCACGTCGATTTCGACGAGCACGGCGCGGCGCAGATCTGCGGCCATGTGCGCGGCGAGCCGGTCGGCAAGGTGCTGGCCTACGTCGGCTACGACGAGGCCTGGCTCATGACGCGCTACGACAGCGCGCTCGAGCGCCTCGTGCAGCGCAACAACCTCACGCCGGCCGAGGCCGCCGAGGTGCGCGAGGACATCAAGGCCGCGCTGGCCGACAACACCTACCTCACCGCGCGCTCGGTGAAGACGGTGCGCGCCGACGACCTGGCCGAGGTGACCGACGACGGCAACGGCCTGCCCGGCGGCACGATCATCGCGCCGGTCGGCATCGCGCCCAGCAACGGCAACACCGTGGCCAGCCCGACCCTGGGGAGCGGGGCGGGCTCCACGCCGGGCGGGGGAGCGGGCACCGGCGGGGCACCCGGTCCCGGCGCCGGTGCGGGCGCCGGTTCCGGTTCCGGCGCGGCGCGCGGCAGCTCGACCGCCGGGCGTCCGGCCGGCACCCCGGCGCAGAGGTACGCCACCGGCGCCGAGTGATGTCGGGGGCGGGCGCCTCGGCCGCCGGCGGTCCGCCGCGCGAGGCGGTGCGCCGCCTGCCCAAGCTCGACCTGCACTGCCACCTCGACGGGGCGGCGCGCCCGGCCACGCTCTTCGAGCTGGCGCGCGCCTCGGGCAGTGGCCTCCCGGCCGGCGATCTCGCCGACTTCGAGCGCCGCGTGCGCGTCGCCCCGGGGTGCCGCACGCTGCGCGAGTTCCTGGCCACCTTCGAGGCCTTCTACCCGCTCCTGCGGGCGCCCGGGGCGATGGCGCGGCTCGCGCGCGAGCTGTGCGAGGACGCCGCCGCCGACGGCGTGGTGCACCTCGAGCTGCGCTTCTGTCCGGCGCTGCAGGCCGACGGTCCGGCCGGCGAGCGGCGCGTGCTGCGCGAGGTGCTCGACGCGCTGGCCGTGGCCGGCCCGCGCTGCGGCCTCTCGTGGGGCGTCATCGTCTGCTGCTACCGCCCGCTGCCGCCGGAGGTGAACGGCCGGCTCGTCGAACTCGCCCTGCGCGAGCGCGGCGCCGGCGTGGTCGGCGTGGACCTGGCCGGCCCGGAGGACCTGCCCGGCGCGCCGCACGCCGCCGCGCTCGAACGCGCGCGTGCCGCCGGCCTGCCGATCACGATCCACGCCGGCGAGGCCGCCGGCCCGCACTCGGTGCGCGAGGCCCTCGAGCAGCTGCACGCCCGTCGCCTCGGCCACGCCGTCGCGCTGCGCGAGGACGCAGCCCTCGCCGAGCGCGTGCGCCGCTGCGGCGTGAGCCTCGAGTGCTGCCTGAGCAGCAACCTGTGCACCGGCGCCGTCGGCTCGCTGGCCGAGCACCCCCTCGAGGCCCTGCGCGCCGCCGGCCTGCGCGTGACGCTCAACACCGACGACCCGGCCGTGTGCGGCACGACGCTCACCGACGAGTACCTGCTCGCCGCGCGCACCTGGGGCTACGACCTGCAGGCGCTCGCCGGCTTCTCGCTCGCGGCCGTCGAGGCGGCCTTCGTCGACGAGCCCGCGCGGCGGCGGCTGCGGCGGCGCGTGGCGGGCGGGGCCGCAGGCTGAGCGCGGCGGTCGGGGCCCCAGGCTGAACGCGGCGGTCGGGGCCCCAGGCTGAGCGCGGCGGCGTGGGCTGCGAGCCGGGCGTCGCCGTGCGTGCAGCAGCCCGAGCGAGGCGCCGGGCCACGTGCTCGGCGTGGCGGCGGCCGGCAGTCCGCAGCTTGCGCCGCCCTGCGACCGCTCACTCGCCCCGCCCTGCGACCGCTCACTCGCCCCGCAGGTGCCGGTCGAAGAAGCGCTCGATGCGCCCGTACTCGTCGATCCAGCTCGCCGGGTCGGTGAAGCCGTGGCCCTGGCTCGGGTAGAGCATCACGTCGAAGTCCTTGCCGCGCTGGATGAGCGCCTCCATGAGGCGGATCGAGTCCTGCGCGAAGACGTTGTCGTCCTTGAGGCCGTGCAGCAGCAGCAGCGGGTCGGCGAGCCCGTCCACGAGGTCGATCGGGCTGCTGCGGCGGTAGTTCTCGGCGTCGCGTTCGGGGTGGCCGAGGCGCGGATTGGTGTAGCTGGCCGAGTAGGTCCGCCAGTCCGTCACCGAACGCAGGGCCGCGCCGGCGGCGAAGACATCGGGTTGCGTGAAGAGCGCCATGAGCGTCAGGAAGCCGCCGTAGGAGCCGCCGTAGATGCCGACACGCGCCGGGTCGACGAGCCCTTGCGCCACGAGGTGTTCGACGCCGGCCACCACGTCGTCGAGGTCCTTGCCGCCCAGGTGGCCGTGCACGGCGGCGCGGAAGTCGCGGCCGTAGCCCGCGCTGTGCCGGAAGTCGGGCGCCAGCACCGCATAGCCGCGCCGCGCGAGGCGCTGCTGGAAGAGCATGTCCGCGTCGTAGAAGGTGCGCGAACGCGTCACGTTCTGCAGTTGCCCGGCGCCGTGCACGAAGACCACCAGCGGGTAGCGCTGCCCCGGTTCGAAGGGTTCGGGCCGATACAGGAAGGCGTGCACGAGCGCGCCGTCGTCCGGATGGGTGTAGGTGATGATCTCGGGCTGGACGAGCTGCAGCGCGTCGAGCGCCGCGGTGTCGAAGTGCGTGAGGCGCGTCGGAGCGGCCGGCGGCTGGGAGAGGTCGGTCGGCAACGGCAGCGCGTAGTAGTCGGCGGGCCGGCCGAGCGTCATCCAGGCGTAGACGAGCGTGCTGCCGTCGCGGCTCACGCGCGGGGCCTCGGGGTCGTCGGGCGCGCCTCGCCCCGGGCCACCCGCTGCGCAACCGTCGCTGCCGGTGAGCCGCCGCGCCTGGCGGGACAAGAGGTCCACGAGCAGCAGTTGCCGCACGGTCGGGTCGCCCGGGGCGCCGGCGACGAGCAGCAGCCGGTCATGGTCGCGCAGCTGATGCACCTGCTGCACCTCCCAGTCGCCGGCGGTGAGCGCCTCCGGGACGCCGCCGGCGAGCGGCGCGCGATACAGGTGGTTGAAGCCGCTCTGCTCGGACGTGAACAGCACCGAGCTGCCGTCGTCGCTCCATGCGGCGAAGGACGTCGGCGCTCCGATCCAGGCCTCGTCGCGTTCCGCAAAGAGCAGGCGGCTGCTGCGCCGCTCGGGGTCGACGACCAGCAGCTGCCTCACGTGCCAGTCGTTGCTCAGCCGGTCCACGAGCAGCCAGCGCCCGTCCGGCGACCAGGCCGTGCCGCGCAGGTGGAAGGTGTCTTCGGCATCGAGCGGCAACTCGAAGCCGGCGTCGGCCTGCAGGTCGTGCAGGCGCAGGCTGACCGAGGCGGCGTCGTCGCCGGCGAGCGAGCCACGCACCGGCACGGTGCTCACGGCCTCGCTCAGGTAGTCGGCCATCACGAGCTGCCGCTCGACGGCCGGGCTGAAGTCGGTCACGAGCGCCCAGCGGCCGTCGGGCGAGAGCGAGAGCCGGCCGCCCTCCGTCAGCGCGAGCCGGCGCGGGGGCGCGGCGCCGTCGAGCGCGACGAGGTGCAGTCGGCGCGTGTCGCCGGAGCCGGAGGCGTGGGCTCCACCGGCGACGTCGGTCGCTGCGGCATGGGAGGTGGTGCCGGTGGTGGCCTCGGTGGCGTTGTCGGCTGCGGCGAGCGGGGCCGCCTTGCCGTCGCTGGGCGTCGCGGTTGCCGGCGTGCGCGCGAAGAGCGCCACGAGGCCCGCGTCCTCGAGCACGGCGAACCAGGCGCTGCGATCCGTGAGCCCCTCGGCCAGCGGCTGGCGCTCACCGCTCACGAGGTCCAGGCGCCACGGCCGGTGCTCGGCGCCCGTCACGAGCACGGCGGCGGGCGCCTCCTCGAGCAGCTCGAGGTCGCGCAGCCCGGCGCCTTCGAAGAGCGGTCGGCCGAGCTGCGGGCGCGGCGGGGGCGCCGTCGCCGCGTCGGCATGGCCCGCGTCCTGCCCGGCAGACGAGGTCTCGTCCTGAGCGGCAGCGGCGCCCTGCGTCGCGGCATGGGCCGGCGCTGCGGCTGCTGCGACCACCGCCTCGGCTGCCGGCTCCGCCAGGTCGGCGGCCTCGAGCGCCGCCAGCGCCTCGCTCGCCTCCACGCTCGAGATCCAGCCGTCTCGGGCGATGAGCAGCAGGCTGCCCCCGAGCGTCCAGCGCACCTCCACCTTCTCGCCGGCGCGCGCCAGCAGGCGGGCCGGGCGGCCGTCGGTCGGCGCCAGCCAGAGGTCGAGCTGGGGCGTCACCGCGTCCTCGGCGGTCCAGCGGTAGGTGATGAAGCGGCCGTCGGCGCTCAGCGCGAGCTCGCTCGGGCGCACACCGAGCAGGCGCGGCGGGCGGAAGATCTGTTCGAGCGTGGGGTGCACGTCGTCCGCCAGTGGCACGAGGGCCGGGCCGAGCAGGCTCGCGAGCAGGCCGAGGGCGAGGAGCATGCGTCGTTCTCCGAGGGCGGGACGGGGCCGGAGGATACTCCGCCTGCGGTGCGCGGTGCGTGGCGGCGCATGGGCGCAGGGGCGGCGCGAGGGCCTGTCGGCGCGTGGGCGCGAGGCGGTGCGCGGGCACGCGGGCGTGGCGGTGCGCGGGCACGCGGGCGGCTCGGCGGCGGTCGCCCCCTCCGTCCCCTGTGCGTTGACTCCGGGCAGGCGCTGCGCTTCGCTGGGCAGCATGTCGCCGACGCCTCCTGCCGCGCACGCCTCCGGTCGGGGCCGCTTCGTCGAGGCCGGGCTGCTGCTCGTCATCCTGCTGCTGGGAGCGCTGCTCACGCTGGCCTCCGAGCCCGTCACGGTGGGCGGGCGCACGCTCAACAACTTCTTGCGCGTCGACAACCTGGTGCCCAACGTCGCCACCACGATGTCGTGGATGGCCATCATGGCGCTCGGCGCCACGCTGGTCATCATCTCGGGCGGCATCGACATCTCGGTCGGCTCGATCTTCGGGCTGTCGGCGCTCGGCACCGCCGCCGTGCTGCAGGAGCTGCCGCCGGATGCGCCCGCCTGGCAGACGCTGCCGCTCGCCTCCGGCACCGCGCTCGGCATCGGCCTGCTGTGCGGTCTGCTCAATGGCGCGCTCGTCGTCGGCCTGCGCATGCACCCGTTCATCGTCACGCTCGGCACGCTCAGCATCTTCCGGGGCATCGGGCTCGTGACGGTGAAGACCAAGACCCTGCCCGTGCTCGGCCGTCAGCTGCCCGACTCCTTCACCGCGGGTTTCGTCGGCGCGCGCTGGGATGTCGCCGGCAGCTTCGTGCAGCCGGTGCCGATGCTGCTCATGCTGCTGGCCGTCGCGCTGGCCTCGGTCTATCTCGCGCGCACCGTCGGCGGGCGCGAGATCTACGCGTTCGGAGGCAATGCCGAGGCGGCGCGCTACGCCGGCCTGCGCACGGGGCGCATCCAGCTGCGCGTCTACGCCCTGGCCGGGCTGGCCGCCGGCTTCGCCGGCATGCTCTCGGCGGGCTACTACCAGTCGGCGAGCACCGCCACCGGCGAGGGCTACGAGCTCTCCGTCATCGCGGCGGCGGTCGTCGGCGGCGCCAGCCTCACCGGCGGCCGCGGCACGGCGCTCGGCGCCCTGCTCGGCGCGCTGGTCATCAAGCTCATCGAGAACGGCATCGACATCCTGCGCCGTGTCGACCTCGGTCTGTTCAGCATCCCGGTGAGCAAGGAGTACGCCAAGATCATCATCGGCCTGGCCATCGTCGCCGCGGTGGCGGTCGACCGCCTGAGCGAGACGTGGCGTGCGCGGCGCGGCCGGGGTTGAGCCCGCGCCGGAAGCCGGAGCGCAACTCCGCTCTCCTCACTGCACGTCGCCGCCCGCGACGAGGGGGCCGTTGAGCTTCTCCACCTCGCCCGTCGCGAGGTCGGAGAGATACAGCTCGAAGGTGTTCGCGTTGTCCTGGATGGCCCGATAGATGGCCTTGCCGCCCCCGGGGACGAAACCGAAGTGCAGGACGCCGCCAGCGACGAGCATGGGGCCGTTCAGTTTGAGCACTGCGCCGGTCTTCAGGTCATGCCGGTACAGTTCCGGCACGTCGTCGATGTCCTGCTCGGCCGTGTAGAGGACCTGGCGCGTCTTGGTGTCGGTCTGCAGGCTGGCGCCGTACACCAGGCCGCCGTCCACGATGGGTCCGTTGAGGCGCGTGACGACACCTGTCTTGAGATCACGCCGGAACAGTTCTGTAGGATCGCCCGAGGCCTCGCGGCCCGTGTACAGGATGCCGCGGCCCTGGGGCTCGAGCGTGAAGGTGATCACCTGGCCGCCGGACTCGAGCGGCCCGTTGACCCGCTCGACGTCGCCGGACGACACGCGGACCCGCCACAGCTCCGTCCGGCCGTCGGCCTCCTGGTCGGCGAGGTAGTACACATGGGCGCCTTTGGCGTCGACCTGGATGTCGTCATCGACATCGCCGCCGGCGACGAGGGGCGGATTGACCTTGCGCTGCGAGCCTGTCTTGAGGTCCACGACGTAGATCTCGAAGACCTCGTCCTCGTCCTGGTCGGCGACATAGGCCGCGTAGCGGCCGCGCGGGTCGACGACGTACTTGAACTCGACCGAGCCGCCCGGCGCGAGCGGCCCGCTGAGCCGCAGCACTTCGCCCGTCTTGAGGTTCGAGCGGAACAGGTCGTAGGACTCGTTGAACCCAGGGCTGGCGCGGAACGTGACGTAGCGGCCCCGGTCGTCGAGCTGGGTATTGAAGTCGCTGAGCGCGGGCGCGACGCCGTTGAGGCGCTGCACCTGGCCGGTCCGCATGTCGCTGCGGTACAGCTCGTCGATCCCGTCGGCGTCCTGGTCGGCCTCGTAGACGACGAAGCGGCCGCGCGCGTCGAGGAAGTAGGCGCCCACGTCGCCGTTCGTGACCATGGGGCCGCTGAGCTTGAGGATCGCGCCCGTCGCCAGCTCGCGCCGGTACAGCTCGGTCACGTCGGGGGTGTCCTGGTCGGCCCGATAGAGAAGCCAGCGCCCGGTGGGGTCGAGCCGGAAGTCGAACACGTCGCCGCCGACCACCAGGTCGCCGTTCATGCGCTCGAGGTCGGCCGTTTCGATGTCGCTGCGGTACAGCTCGAGCACGTCGTCGCTGTCCTGGTCGGCGATGTAGTAGGCGAAGCGGCCCGCGTCGTCGACCCGGAACGCCTGAGATACGTCGCCGCCGGGCGGCACAGCGCTCAGCTTCAACCGTGCTCCGCTGGCCAGCTCGGTGCGGTACAGCTCGAACTGTTCGTCGATGTCCTCGTCCGCGCGGTAGACCGCGAAGCGGTCGGTCGCAGCGAAACCCTGCGCGCCGGCTGGCGCGTCGAGCAAGGTGAGCAGGCAGGGAATGAGCAGGAAGACGACACGACCCATGGGCGGCTCCGTCGGTGGGGGCGCCCGCGCGCGGTGGCCGGCAGCTCGCGCGCCGAGCGCGACGCGCACTCCAGCCCGGATTCCCGCGCGGCCTTGCCCGCCGGCGCGGGACGGTAACGGCGCCCGCAGGGAGGTGTCAACGCGGCCGGCCGGCCGGCCGGCCGGCCGGGCGGCGGGGTCGGAGTGCGCCGGGCGATCCCCGAGCGCAACCCCCGCCCCCGTCCCCGACGCGACCGAGCCGATCGCGAGCCGACGCGGTGCACGCCGAGGCCAGCAGCGCCGACCCCAGCAGCGCCGACCCCAGGAGCGCCGACCCCAGGAGTGCCGACGCGGAGCACGAGCCGACCCCAGGAGCGCCGACCCGATGCACGCCGAGCCCAGGTGCGCCGACCCGGAGCACGAACCGACCCGGCGCTGCCGTACGCTGTCGCCTCGTCGAAGGAGCCATCCCATGCGCGCGCCGCGTCCCCACCTCGGCCTGGTCCCCCTCCTCTGGTTCGCGCTCTGCGCCTGCTCCGGTGAACCCGGCGACGGCGCGCCGCGGACCGACGGCGGCAGTGGGGGCGCGCAGGGCGGCGCCGCCGGGCGTCTCGTGCTCGGCCTGGTCGGCAAGAGCCAGGGCAACCCGGTCTTCCAGGCCGCGCGCGTCGGTGCCGAGGCCGCCGCGCGCGAACTCGGCGCCGCGCGCGGCCTGGAGATCGTCATCGACTGGAAGACGCCGCCCGACGAGGATCCGGCCGCGCAGGCCGCCGCCATCGAGCAGCTCGCGCGCGCCGGCGTGCGCGGCATCGCCGTCTCGTGCAGCGAGGACGCGACGCTCACGCCGGCCATCGACAAGGCCGTCGAACTCGGCGCGCAGGTGGTGTGCTTCGACTCGGATGCGCCGCAGAGCCGGCGCTTCGCGTTCTTCGGCACGGACGATCGCGCCTGCGGGGCGCAGGTGCTGACGGAGCTCGCCGCCGCCATGGGCGGGCAGGGCACCTTCGCGATCCTGGCCGGCAACCAGTCGGCGCGCAACCTGCACGAGCGCGTGCAGGGAGTGATCGAGGAGGCGAAGAGACACCCCGGCCTGAAGCTGCTCGACGACGGCGTCTTCTATCACGAGGAGACGCCCGAGGTGGCGGCGGACACCGTGGCCCGGGCGCAGAGCACGCATCCCGAGATCGCGGGCTGGGCCATGGTGGGCGGCTGGCCGCTGTTCACGGTCGGCGCCCTGCGCTGGGAGCCGGGCGCCGTGGCCGTGGTGAGCGTGGACGCCCTGCCGGCGCAGCTGCGCTACCTCACGAGCGGACACGTCGGCGTGCTGCTCGCGCAGGACTGTCACGCCTGGGGCTACCGCTCGGTGCAGTTGCTCGTCGAGCGCCTCCTCGACGGCAAGCAGCCCGACCCGCCGCGCGTCGTCGACCCGCTGAAACCCGTGCACGCCGCGGACGTGCCGGCGGTGGAGGCGCAGTGGGCGGAGTGGCTCGCCGAGCGGTGAGCGGCGACCCGCGGGAGGCTCGCCGCGCAGGGGCCGCCGGCGCGCCGCGCGCCCTCGCGCTCGAGGTCACGGGCATCGCGCGCCGCTTCGGCGGCGTGCAGGCCCTGGCCGGCGTCTCGCTGTCCGTGCCGGCGGGCGCCTGCCATGCGCTCATGGGCGAGAACGGCGCCGGCAAGTCGACGCTCGCGAAGATCGTCGCGGGCATCCTGCGGCCCGACGCGGGCACGCTGGCGGTCGGCGGGCGGCCCTGCGACTTCCGCTCGCCGGCCGACGCCCTGGCCGCCGGCGTGGCCCTGGTGCACCAGGAGCAGGCCGCCTGTCGCGAGCTGTCCGTGGCGGAGAACCTCTGTCTCGGGCGCTGGCCGCGGCGCGGGCGGGCTGGCCGCAGCGGGGGGCCGACACCGGCCGGCTCCGGCGCGGGCAGGCCGGCCCGGATGCCCTGGCGCTGGTCCTGGCCCGCCCTCGTCGACGGCCGCGCCATGCGTTCGCAGGCGCAGCAGCTGCTGGCCGTGGTCGGTGCGACGCTCGACGTGGACGCGCCGATGCGCACGCTCTCGCCGGCACAGGAGCAGCTCGTGCAGATCGCCGCGGCCGTCGGCACCGGGGCGCGCGTGCTGCTGCTCGACGAGCCCACGAGCGCGCTCTCGGCCGCCGAGTCGGAGCAGCTCTTCCGGCTCATGGGGCGGCTGCGCGCCGAGGGCGTCACGCTGGTGTACGTGAGCCACCGCATCCCCGAGGTGCTGGCGCTGTGCGACACGATCCACGTGCTGCGCGACGGTGTGCTCGCGGGCAGCCTCGAGCGTGGCGAGGCCGACGAGGCGACCCTCGTGCAGCTCATGATCGGGCGGCCGCTGCAGGCGCGCGTGCCGCGACCGGCCCCCGGCGCGCCGGGCGAGGTGCTGCTCGAGGCGCGCGGGCTCTCGACGCCGGCCGGTGTGCGCGCCGTCGACCTCACGCTGCGTGCGGGGGAGATCGTCGGCCTGGCGGGCCTGGTCGGCGCTGGGCGCAGCGCGCTGCTCGGCGCGCTCTTCGGGCTCGACAGGCAGGCGCGCGGCGAGCTGCGTGTCGCAGGACGTCCGCTGCGCCTGGGCTCGGTGCGGCGCGCGCAGGCGGCCGGCCTCGGACTCGTGCCGGAGGACCGCCAGCGGCAGGGCCTCGTGCCGTTCATGTCGGTCGTGGCCAACCATTCGCTCGCCAGCCTCAGGGCGCTGCGGCGCGGGCCGCTGCTCGACGTGCGCGCCGAACGCGCGCAGGCCGTCTCGGCCTTGGAGCGCCTCCAGGTGCGCGCGCCCTCGCTCGCCGCTCCGGTCGCCGTGCTGAGCGGCGGCAACCAGCAGAAGGTGGTGCTCTCGCGCTGGCTGCGGCCCTCCACGCGCGTGCTGCTGGTGGACGAGCCGACGCGCGGCGTGGACGTCGGCGCCAAGGCCGCGATCCACGCGCTGCTGCAGGAGCACGCCGCCGCGGGAGCGGCCGTGTTGCTCGCGTCGTCCGATCTGCCCGAGCTGCTGGCGCTCTCGCATCGCGTGCTCGTCATGCGCGCGGGACGAGTCGTGGCCGGGTTCCCGCAGCAGGACGCCCGCCCCGAGGCCGTGCTGGCCGCCATGGCCGACCTGGCCCCGGCTGGCCCGCAGGGCGGGCGCCCGGCTCCCGGCGGGGACGGCGCGCGCGGCTAGCCCGCATTTCTCACAGCGTTCTGCTGCGGTCGCGCCAAGTCGTGCCTGGCTGCGTTGTTGGATCGCGCTCGATCCTCAGCGGCCTGAACAGGCCGCCTCCGGTCGATCCCGACCCAACGCCTTGCCATGCACGACTTGGCGCAACCTCGCGACGAACGCTGTGAGAAATGCGGGCTAGGGGACCCGGCCAGGGCTGGGTTCCACCGGGTGGACGGGACTCTACGAGGACGGGGGCGGGGGCCGGCCGCAGCCGGGACCATGCCATGAAAGGAGGCACGGGATGGTTCGCGACGGGCTTGCGCTCTTTGAGTCTCATCGATGCCAGTTCCTGGCATGAATGAGATGCAAAAGTTACACTCGCGTCCCGGCCGACGAGAAGTCGGTGCGATCGAGAAGTGACCCAGAAATGGGATGTATGTATCTCACAGTGCCACGAAAATGGCTCGAATGACACCTACAAGTTACACAACGGCGACAGACCTCGAGGTGCTCGAGGAGATCGGCCGGCGCCTGCGCAGCCTGCGCGAAGCCCAGGGCCTGACGGCCATCGAGGCTGCCGCCCGGACGGGCCTCTCGCGCCGCACGGTCTGGCGCGCCGAGCAGGGCGACAACCCCACGCTGGGCACGCTGCTGAAGCTCCTGCGCCTCTACGGCCGGCTCGCAGCGCTCGACACCTTCCTGCGCGAGCCCGAGATCTCGCCCATGGCGCTCTTGCAGGCGCAGACGGACGCGCAGGCCAGGAAGCGGAGCAGGGCGCGCAAGCCGGCGCCGCCGCCCGCGGCTCCGGACGCACCACGCCAGGGCCGCCCCGATGCCTGAGGTCGCCGCCAGCGCCGAGGTGCGGCTGTGGGGGGCGACGGTCGGGGCCGTCGTCGAGCTGGACGACGGCCGCGTGCTCTTCGAGTACGCCGACGACTTCCGCCGCTCGGGGCTGGAGATCTCGCCCATCCACCTGCCGCTGGCACGACGCGGCGCTGTGGCCTTCGACGAGCTGCGCAACAAGCCGGCCTTCAGCGGGCTGCCCGGCGTGCTGGCCGATGCGCTGCCCGACGCCTTCGGCAACAAGGTCATCCGCGCCTGGTTCGCGGCGCGCGGCGAGGCCGAGCGCGCGCTCAGCCCGGTGCAGCGGCTGCTGTACGTCGGCGAGCGGGCGCTCGGAGCGCTCAGCTTCCATCCGGCCGCCGAGCTGGAGCTGCGCCCCGCCGAGCAGGAGTCGCTCGAGCTCGCCGCGCTGGTGGCCGACGCGCGCCAGATCGTGCAGGGCTCGCCCGACGTGGCCATCCCCGAGATCTACCGCATCGGCGCCTCGGCCGGCGGCATGCGGCCGAAGGCGCTCGTGCTCTACGACCCGGCCACGCACGGCATCCGATCGGGCAACGCCCGACCGTTGCCGGGCGAGACGGCCTGCCTGCTCAAGTTCGACGGCGTCGGCGACGGCCAGACGCTGGATGCGCTCGGCCGCCCGCAGCCCTACAACCGCGTCGAGATGGCCTACATGGCCATGGCGCGCGAGGCCGGCATCGAGACCGCGCACATCTCGATGCTCGAGGTCGAGGGCCACGCGCACCTGCTCGTCGAACGCTTCGACCTCGAGCAGGGGATGCGCGTGCACCAGCACAGCTTCGGCGGCCTGATCCACGTGGACTACAACGAGCGCGGCGCCGCCGGCTACGAGGAGTACCTGCGCGTCGTGCTGCGCCTCGGCCTGCCGCAGGCCGGTGTGGACGAGGGCTTCCGGCGCCTGCTGTTCAACGTCTTCGCCGTGAACCAGGACGACCACGTGAAGAACCTCTCGTTCCAGATGCGCCGCGACGGCCGCTGGACGCTCTCGCCGGCCTACGACCTGACCTTCGCCAAGGGCCGCGGCTTCACCGCGCGGCACCAGATGCTCGTGCGCGGCAAGGCCGAGGGCATCAGCGCCGACGACCTGCGCGCGGTCGGCAAGGCCTTCGGCGTCAAGCGCGTGGACAAGCTGCTGGCCGCGATGCGCGCCGTGATGGACCGCTGGGAGGAGTTCGCCGCCGCGAGCCGCGTGCCGTCGGACACGGTCGGTGCGATCCGGGCCGAGCTCGACGCGCGCCGGGCGGTGCTCGGGGCCTGAGCGACCGGCCGGCGGGCGCTGCCTGCGTGCGGCCGCCGCTCGCGGCTGACCGTGGCGGGGCGATGCGGGCGCGCGCCGCAGGTATCATCCGCGCCCATGCAACTCCACGCGCGCGGGCACCTCATCGACGCCGGCATCCTGGGCAAGGCCCTCGACACCGTGACGGGTGGAGGCGGGCGCTACGAGGTGCTGCACTTCCACATCGGGCGCACGCCGCGCGAGCCGAGCGAGGTGCTGCTCGAGGTGGAGGCCGACGGTGCGGCGCAGCTCGCGCGCCTCGTCGAGGACCTCGGCGCGCTGGGCTTCTCGGCGCCGGCCGAGACCGACGTCGAGAGCCTGCCCGCTCCGCGTGCCGGCGTGGCTCCGGAGGGCTTCTACTCCACGACCAACCTGCCGACGCGCGTGCGCATCGGTGGTCGCTGGCAGCGCGTCGCCGAGCAGCGCATGGACGCGGTGATCGTCGTCGGCACGCCGGCGGCTGCGCGCCGCGCCGGGGGGCAGCGCGGGCGGCAGGGCGCCCGGGCGGCGGCCGCACCGCGCTGCGTCAAGCTGCGCGACCTGCGGCGCGGGCAGCGCGTGGTCGTCGGGCACGGGGGCGTCTCGGTCACGCCGGACGCCCGGCACCGCGAGCGCAGCGACTTCGCCTTCATGTCGAGCGAGGTCTCCAGCGAGCGGCGCGTCGAGGCGCAGGCCGGACTGCTGGCCGACCTGTGGCGGCGCACGCGGCGCGAGGGCCGCAAGGTGGTGCTGGTGGTCGGGCCGGTGGTCGTGCACTCGGGGCAGGCCGACGCGCTGGCCGGGCTCGTGCGACGCGGCTGGATCGATGCGCTGCTGGCGGGCAACGCGCTCGCCGTGCACGACGTCGAGTCGGCGCTGCTGGGCACGAGCCTGGGCGTCAGCCAGGAATCGGGCCAGCCTGTGCGCCACGGCCACATGAACCACATGCGGGCGATCAACGCCGTGCGCGCGGCGGGCGGCCTGCGCGGGGCCGTGACGAGCGGCCTGCTGAAGCGCGGCATCATGCACGCCATCATCCGGGCCGAGGTGCCCTACTGCCTGGCCGGCTCCATCCGCGACGACGGCCCGCTGCCCGACACCGAGATGGACCTGATCGTCGCGCAGGAGCGCTACGCGCGCCTGCTGCGCGGCGCGGGCCTCGTCATCGTGCTCGGCAGCATGCTGCACGGCATCGGCGTCGGGAACATGCTGCCGGCCTCGGTGACGCTCGTGTGCGTGGACATCAACCCCGCCGTGGCCAGCAAGCTGGCCGACCGCGGCAGCAGCCACACGCTGCCGATCGTGACCGACGCAGGGCTGTTCCTGGCGGCGATCGCCGAGCGCTTGAAGGAACGGGCGCGCCGGGTGATGGCCGCGCGCTAGACTCCGCCACTCCTCACAGAGGTCCCGACCCATGCCCAAGCCTGCTCTCGCGTTCGCCCTGCTGGCCCTGGCGCTCCTGCCGCTCGGCTGCGCGGCCGCCTACACCGAGATCCCGCTCAGCCTGGAGCAGACCGCCGTGCTGGAGCCCGTGCAGGTCTTCGTCGCGGCCTTCAACGTGGGCGACACCACCCGCATGCTGTCGGTCTGCGCCGCCGAGATGTCCATCCTCGACGAGTTCCCGCCCTTCGCGTGGCAGGGGCCGGGCGCATGCGCCCAGTGGCTCGAGGACTACGACACCAACGCCCGGACCGAGGGCCTCACCGAGGGCGCCGTCGTCCTCGGCGCGGTGCGCCACGTGGACATCGTCGGCGACCGGGCCTACGTCGTCTCCGGGGTGGCCTTCACCTGGCGCCGCCGGGGCGAGCCGCAGGAGGAGACGGGCGCGACCTTCACGTGCGCGCTGGCCCGCGGTGTCGCCGGCTGGCAGATCACGGGCTGGGCCTGGTCGAAGGGCTAGCCGCCGTTCTCACAGCGTTTTGCTGAGGCCGAGCCAGGGTCCTGCCTGGCCGCGCGGTGGGATCGCGCGCGATCGTCAGTGGCAGATGCAGGTCGCTTCCAGGCAGGCAGTCCACGGCATGCGTCGGTCGCCGCGCTGTACTCGTTCATGCGTCATCGGTCGGCATGCGGGCGGCCACCTCGAGTTCGAGTGTCTGCGACGCCTCGATCTGGAAGCTCTGCGTACCGAGCAGGGGCAGTTCCACGCCGGGCTCCCCGCGTCGGCCCTCCCCGCGGCCGAGCAGTTCCTCGGGGAACGTGGCCAGGTCGAGTCGCCAACCGCCCGGCTCCAGTGGCGCGCACTCGAACCAGCCCTCCTCGACGTCGCTCACGTGATAGCCCGGCGTGCCGTCCGTGCGCCGCAGGTGCACGAAGCCGACGAACGGCTCGCCGCTGTCGACGCGGACCGTTCCCGTGACGCGGCCGGCGGGTTGCAGCACGAACTCGAGGTCGTCGCGCTGCTCGCCGGGTTCCAGCTCGACGGTCTCGTCGAGCGGCAGGCAGAGCTCCGGTTGCGCGTGCAGGCGGTAGCGACCCGCGATCAGCGGAGCGCAGGAGAAGCGCCCCTCGGCATCGACCTGGAACGAGCCTGCGTGCACGTCGTCGCGCACGAGCGAGATGAGGGTGCGCTCGGCCAGCGGGCGCCGGTCGGCTCCGAGCAGGCGGCCCGCGAGGAGCGCCGTGCCGAAGTCGACGTCCAGCAGCGGAGCGTCGCCTGGCTGCACGCGGATCGAGCGCTCGATCCATGGGCCCTCGCGCGCCGCGAAGTCCAAGGTGTAGTCGCCTGTACCGGGCAGGGCCAGGGCGTATCGGCCTCCGATTCCGCTGCGCGTGGAGACACGCTGACCGGGCTTGCCGTCTTCTCGCGTCCGCACGGCCTGCACCTTCACCTGGGTCAGGTCGATGCCACCGGCATGTGTGCGCCCCACGAGCATGGGTGTGGCTGCGAGACGCAGGGACAACTCCACCTGCTGGGCCGGCGCGACGCCCACCTGCAGCTCCAGGCCGGGCTCGGCGCGCAGCGTCCAGAGGCCGGACTGCAGGTCGGTGAACTCGAAGTGGCCCTCGCGGCTGCTGCGTGTGCGTGCGAACTGGCTTCCGCTCGAGACGCCGCTCGAATCGTCGGGAGCGTTCGAGAGCGTGAGTTCGAGCAGGGTCGCGACGGCGGGGGCGCCGCGCGCATCGAGCACCGTGCCGCGGATGCACGCGCCGCGCGGCAGCACGATCTCGAGTGCGTCGCTGGCCGCGCCGCTGTCGAACTCCTCGAGCAGGCAGTGCGAGTGGCCGGGTCTGGTGACCGTGCCGCTCCAGCGACCGGCCGGGAGCAGCGGAAAGGCGAAGCGTCCGTCGGGGGTCGTGTGTTGCACCTCGGCCTCCCACAGACTCTCGAAGGCCTTCGACGACGGCCCCAGCCGTACGCGCGCGTCGCCCACCGGCTGGCCGAGGTCGTCGACGACGCGCCCGTGCAGCGTCGCGCCGGGTTGGAGTTCGATGAGGACGTCGCGCTGCTCGCCTGCGGGGCACGGACCGACCTCGACGCGCCGCGGGATGTAGCCCGGCGCAGCAGCGAACAGGATCGAGCCGAGGGAGCCCGGGTTGTCCACGCGCAGTCCTTCGGTGGCGAGCGGGGTCATGCTCGGGGCGAGCTGGCCGCCCCGCGGGTCCTCGGGAGCGCCCGTGTGGAGCAGCGCCCGCAGCTCGGCGCCGGCCAGGCGTTCGCCCGTGTCGGCGCCGCGCACCTCGACCTGCAGGCCGGCCGCGGGCTGCAACACGACCTGCAGACCGGAGCTGCCCGGCACGACCGCATCGAGGCGCGCAGGCGAGCAGCCTGGCGCCGTGACGAGGAGCGTGACGCCCGTGCACTCCGTGGGGATGCTGCCGAGCACGAAGTGACCCTCAGCCTGCGTCACTGATCGCATGGGTGTCCGCGCCGCCTTGTCGAGCAGCACGGCGGTCAGGTCGATCGCCTGCGGGCACTCGGCCAGGATCGTCTGCGCGCGGCCGTCGTCGAGGCCCAGCACCTCGGCGCCGACGACAGGCCTTCCGTGCACGTCGTGCACCGCGCCGCGCACCTCGAGCCCGCGCTGCAGCACGACGTCGCCCAGGTCGAGCTGCGTTCCGGGCGTGAGGTCGATGCGCAGCGAGTGCCTCTCGTAGCCATCCTTTGTCAGGCCCAGGTACAGCCGGCTCGGCCAGTGATGCTCGCTGAGCAGGCGGCCGTCGGCACCGGTCGTGCCCAGCACGCCGAAGCTGATGCGGGACGGCGGCACGGGATCGTCGTCGGCCGGGGTCTGGTACGCCGAAGCGCCCGTGGCGGCCAGTACGCCGGGCACGGGCTGGCCCGCTGCATCCACGACGCGCAGCCGGAAGCCGGCTCCAGCATGCAGCAGCACGATGTCGCCGACATCCATCGAGCGACCCTCGAAGCCGTGGAGTGGCTGTCCGTGCCAGGCCATGCCGGGCGCGGTGATCACGAGCGCGGGGTCGTGGTCGCCGCGGTCCGGATAGGTCGGCCCGAGCGCTTGCCACGGGCCGCACAGGTCGAAGCGTCCGTCGGCGCGGGTGCGCATCTGCGGCAGGCCATCGGTGGGGTCGGCACCCTCCGCCGGCTTGCCGCCGGGCAGACCCTCGAGCGCCTTGGTCGTGCGCACGTCCGGCACGTACAGCACGCGGGCGTCCGGCCAGGGCGCGCCACGTGCATCGACGACGCGGCCGGAGAGGCAGACCGAGATGACGCCCGCGGGCCAGGCGATCGGAGGCTCTGTCTCCGTCGACGCGGGCGCGGCCGAACCGATGGGCAGGGCCTCGGGCTGCTCATCCCGGCGCGTCTCGCGCCCACGATCGGGCAGCTGCGTGGCGTCGTGCCGCGCCGGTATCGCGATCGGGCGCGTCGTGCGCGAGCTGCGTTCGGTTCGCAGCCCATGGGCAACGGCCAGGACGATGATGAACAGGGCACTGCCCAAGGCCGTGAGGCGTCGCTTCGGAACCATGCTGTCGCGTCGCACGTGGTTGCCTCGCGGTCGGTGGTCAGCTTCCCGCAGTGGAGACAGGCAGGGATAGAAGCCGGGCGCGCGCTGCGTAACGCGAGCATTGGTGATCTGGCGGCCGCCCTGCCGTCATGCATTCCGAACGAGTGGCTCGTGAGGGTACGACCGCTGGCGCAACACAATCCACCATCCTGGTGGGAACGGGCACTCGAGCTGAGTCCTCACGACCTGGACGGCAGGCAGGCTCGTCGGTTCACTGCGCGAACTCCTCCAGGGATGCTCGCAGGCAACGCAATGCCGCGTCATCGAGATACGGCACGGCGCCGTACTGCTGCGCGCGGCGCATCAGATCCGCACGGCCACTGCGATGCGCCAGCACCCACAGCGCCGAGTCTGCGTCGAAGGCGACAGGCTCCGGCATGTCATCCAGACCGAACACCGATTCGGGCGCCGTGCGCGACATGTCCGTCCTGGCAATCATCAGCGCATGAGCCAACTGCGCATGGAGGGCCTCGTCGGGACGTGGTTCGTCCACTTCGGTCGCGAGGAGTGCAACGCTCCAGAGCACGTCATGCGTGTCCTTGGCCGCCACCGTGATGTCGACGAGTCTCCGCAGGTCGACCGCGCTCATGCGTGCGCGCAGGTCACTGGCGTCGAAGGTGCGCCCAGTGCGTGCGTCGGGGCGGTCGCGCCAGTTCCTGAGCAGGTCCCTGACGGCCTGTTCGCTGGAGAACGGATCCTCCAGCAGGTCGAGCATCCACTCCACCTCGAGCGCCTCTCGCTCCGGCCCCGGGGGCATGCGATCGATCGGGTCGAGGCGGTCGAGTGCGTCCAGCACGCGCTTCTCGGCCCGTTCCTGGTTCTGCCACGAGGGCACGACCGCCAGCTCGAGGCGCTCGTTCGTCTGGATCGCGCCGGCTGCGGCGACGGGTCGATACCCACCCCATGGTGCCCGACGCACGAAGAGCAGCACTCCCTCTCCCTTGGCAGGGACATGAGTCGGCGCAGCGAGCTCGGTGGCCAGGGGGCGACGCAGCGGCTCTCGGTGCGTAGCAGTGCCGCCGCGCCGAGTGCGATCAGCAGGACGAAGCCCGTCGCACGGCGTCTGTTCACGCCATCACGAGTCTGCAGTCCATGACTTCCTGCCGGCCGTGGCTGGCGGCCGAGTGCGCATCACGCCCGTTCGCGCTCGCGACGCCCGCCTCAGCCCTGCGTGAGCGCTACGAACTCGTCCACGAGCGCGCTCACGGCGTCCGCCAACTCGTCGGGCGACGGGCCTCCGTAGGCGACGCCCTTCGCCGCGGCCGCGTCGAGCGCCTTCTGAGCCGCCTTCAGCAGCGCCGCGCGCGAGCTGGCGAGCTTCGCCTCCAGCTTCTCGAGCACGGGCTTCTTGGCGTGCTTGGCGTGGGCGGCGAACTCGGCGCCGAGCTGCTTGGCGGCGGCCGACAGCAACTTGCCGCGCAGCACGCGGTCGTCCTTGTCGTCGACGACCACACCGGCCAGCAGTGTGTCCGCGAGCGTGTCGAAGCCTGCTCGCAGGCCTGTGGAGACCTCGTCCAGCGCGCTGGCCGGGAGCGGCGCGGAGCCGCCCTTCTGCAGCGCCTTCTCGACGGCCTTCACGAACTGCGCGCCGAACTTGTCCTCGGCCTTGCCGATGGCCGCCGCGAGCTTGTCGCCTTGCGGGTCGACCGTGCGCGCCGCCTTGGCGAAGCGTGCTTCGGCCGCCAGCACCGAGCTGCCGAACTTCGAGGCGGCCTTCAGCTGCCCCTGCCGCGCCAATGCGGTGGGGTCGAAGACCGGCCCGCCGCCATCGAGGTCGAGCGCGAACGCGATCGTGCCGTTGAGGCCGCCCACGGCGCCCGAGCCGAACGTGAACCGCGAGGCGTCCTGCACGACGGCCTCGTTCGAGATCGTCTTGCCATCGGCATCGGCGAACACCGCGTTGAAGACCAGGACGTCGAACGGGCCACTGCCCTTCAGCACGGTGCGTGGCTCGTCGCCGAGCGCCGCGACGGTGTAGCTGTCCGACTTCGGGGGGATGACGACATCGTTCCCCACCTGCACGGAGTTGCCGCTGAGCGCCTCCGGGTCGAGCACGGCGACATAGCCGCCGACGGAGAGCTCGTAGCCGACGACCGCACCCACATACGTCGTGTAGGGGTCGACGATCACCTGGCCGGGCGTGGTCGACTCGACCGTGAATGACAGGGTGACCGGCGCATCCACCGCGACACCCAGGTTCAGCAGCAGGTCGGCCGTGCCGGGCGCTGCGGTCTCGGGCACGTTCACGATGGTCACCCGACCCGTGATCAGCTGCGTGACTTCCTCGGCGGCTGCCGACGCGGAGAGCCACAGGACGGCGGCGGCAGCGAGGGCCGGCACACCGCTCGCCCTGCACGGGTCAGCGCGGCGCGACGGTTCATGTGGATGGTCCATGGCCGGCTCCCGAAGGGGGGCGCGAGTCTAGCCCGATCCCGGTGGAACGGGCCAGGCAAGTCCTCGTGCCGACGCGCCCCGCGTTGCGCTGCTCCCGCTGCCCGCAGTAGCCTCCCCCGCGAGCCCCTTCCCCGCAGCCGAGGACGCCCGGTGCAGCTCGCGGCCACGATCCGCGGAACGGTCCACCGCTTCGCGAGCGTGAAGCAGGTGCTCGCGGCGGCGAACCCCGAGAAGAGCGGCGACCAGCTGGCCGGCGTCGGGGCGCGGGACGCCGTGGAGCGCGTGGCGGCTCGCGCGGTGCTGTCGCAGCTCACGCTGGCCGAGCTGCGCCAGCACCCCGTCGTGCCCTACGAGGAGGACGCCATCACGCGCCTGGTGGAGGACGACCTCGACGAGGCGGCCTTCCGCGCGGTGGCGCACCTGAGCGTCGGCCAATTCCGCGAATGGCTGCTCGAGGCCGGCACGACGGGCGCCCAGATCCGCGCCGTCGCGCCGGGGCTGACGCCCGAGATGGCGGCCGGCGTGGCCAAGCTCATGTCGAACATGGACCTCATGGTGGCGGCGTCCCGGTGCGAGGTGGTGGTGCGCTGCAACAACACGCTCGGCCTGCCCGGGCGGCTCTCGTCGCGCGTGCAGCCGAACCACCCGAGCGACGACGTCGCCGGCATCCTGGCCAGCGCACGCGAGGGTCTGGCCTATGGCTGCGGCGACGCGGTCATCGGCGTGAACCCGGCCACCGACAGCCCGGAGTCGACCGCCGAGATCCTGCACGCGCTGCACGCGCTCACGCGGCGGCACGAGATCCCCACGCAGCACTGCGTGCTCTCGCACGTCACGGTGCAGATGAAGGCGCTGCAGCTCGGCTGCCCGATGGACCTCATGTTCCAGTCGCTGGCCGGCACCGAGGCGGCCAACACAGCCTTCGGCATCTCGGTCGGGCTCCTCGACGAGGCGTACGCCCAGATGCAGGAACAGCGCAGCAGCCAGGGGCCGCACTTCATGTACTTCGAGACCGGTCAGGGCTCGGCGCTCTCCTCGGCCGCCCACCACGGCGCCGACCAGGTGACGCTCGAGGCGCGCTGCTACGGCTTCGCGCGGCGCTACCGCCCGTTCCTGGTGAACACCGTGGTCGGCTTCATCGGCCCCGAGTACCTGGAGGACGGCCCGCAGATCACGCGCGCCGGCCTCGAGGACCACTTCATGGGCAAGCTGCTCGGCCTGCCCATGGGCTGCGACGCCTGCTTCACCTACCACGCCGACATGAGCCAGGACGAGCTCGAGTCGCTGAAGGTGCTGCTCGCGGCGGCGGGCTGCTGCTACCTGATGGCCCTGCCGGTCGGCGACGACATCATGCTCAACTACCAGTCGACGTCGTACCACGACGTGCCGTCGGTGCGCCGGCTGCTCGGCAAGCGCCCCACGCCCGAGTTCGACGCCTGGCTGGCCGCCAAGGGCATCATGGACGGCGATCGGCTCGGGCCGCGCTTCGGCGATGCGCAGGTGCTGGCATGAGCACGACGCGCGAACTCGTCGCGCGGCTGCGCCGGCAACTGGGCGCGGACGCTCCGCTCGGCAAGCCGCCGGCCCTGGAGCTGGTCGACGCTCCCCCGGCGCGCGTCTTCCCGGGCGGGCGCGAGCGGCGCAGCGGCAGTTCGGCGGAGGCGGCGCGGCACACCACGGCGCTGCTGGGCATCGGCCACGTGGGGACGCGCTACGCGACCGACGTCGTGCTGCAGTTCCAGGCGGAGCTGGCGGTCGCCCGGTCGGCCGTGGCGGCCACGCTGCCCGAGGGCTGGCCGGCCGAGCACGGCCTGCTCGCCCTGAAGAGCCGCGTGACGGGCCAGCGCGAGTTCCTGCTGCGGCCCGACCTGGGGCGCCGGCTGGACGAGGCCTCGCTGCAGCTGTTGCAGTCGCAGGCGCGGCACGACGTGGACGTCCAGCCGATCCTGGCCGACGGACTCTCGGCGGTGGCCTGCATGGGGTCGGGCCTCACGCTGCTCGAGGAGTTCACGCGGGCCCTGGAAGCGCGCGGCCTCACGGTGGGCACGCCGCTCTGCGCCCGCTTCGCACGCGTCTGGCTCGAGGACGAGATCGGCCAGACGGTGCGCGCCCGGGTGGCCGCGATCCTGCTCGGCGAACGCCCGGGGCTCGGCACGGGCGACGGGCTCTCGGCCTACCTGGTGCACGACCCGCGCGTCGGGCGCACCGACGGCGACCGCAACATGCTGTCCAACATCCACGCGCGCGGCACGCCGCCGGCCGAGGCCGCGGCCCAGCTCGCGCTGCTGGCGGCAGCCATGATCGGGCAGGGCACCTCGGGCGTCGGTCTCGACCTCGCCCCGCTGCGCGCCGAACTCGGCGACGCGGCCGCGCGCCGGCCCCGCGCCCCGCAGCCGCGCGTGCGCCTCGTGGAGCTGCCCCGATGATGCTCGAGCCCATCGTGCCCCGGGTGCTCGCGGTGCGACGCATCCCGCAGGCGCGGCCCGCGCTGCTCCTGGCCTACGGCGCCGACCCCGAGCGCCACACCGCGCTCGGCCTCATCACCTGCGACCAGGACGACCCGACCTACGTGGCGCTCGACGAGGCCACCAAGCAGGCCCCCGTGGACGTGGTCTTCGCGCGCAGCTTCTACGCGGGGGCGCGCCACGGCTCGGGCCCGCTCTCGGGCGAGATCCTCGGCGTGCTCGCCGCGAGCGGACCCGACGAGGTCGACGAGGGCCTGGCCGCCGCGCTGCGCTGCCTGGAGCACGACGCCTGCTTCTACGCCGCCAACGACGACGGCAGCCTGGCGGTCTTCCCGCACGTCGTCACGGCGCTCGGCCACTATCTCTCGCGCGAGGCGGGGCTCCTGCCGGGGGAGCCGATGGCCTACCTCGTGGCGCCGCCCATCGAGGGCACGATCGCGATGGACGCCGCGCTGAAGGCGGCCGACGTGCGCGCGGCGCGCATCCAGCCGCCGCCGAGCCCGACGAACTTCAGCGCCGCCTTCCTCAGCGGCTCGCTCGAGGCCTGCGAGGCGGCGGCGCTGGCCTTCGCGCAGGCCGTGGTGGCGGTGGGGCGTCGCCCGCGGGAGCTCTAGCCCGCGGGGTGGCGTCTCCGGCGGGACAGCCGCTCCTTCACGGTCCGTGCAGCCGGCCGGTGGCCGCATCCAGCGTGAAGGTCCGGCTGACGGTGCTCTTGCCCAGCGTCACGGTGCCGCCGGAGACCGGGACGCCGGTCGCGTCGAAGATGCCGGCCGCGTGCGTCGGTCCGAAGTCGGCGTCCACGAGCTTCAGGCCGCGCGGCTGCACGAGCTGGTCGAAGTCGATCACGTACTCGCCGTGCGTGAGCGGATCGCGGGCCGGCGTGCCGTCGCGCGCCACCACGGCCAGGCGATTCCCGTCCACGTCGAAGACGACGCCGTGCGGCACGCCCAGCGAATAGGAGAGCGTCTGCGCCACGCGGAAGGCGTCCTGCAGCTGCACATGGGCCAGGTCGAGGGCCGCCGCGGGGCCGTCGGAGCTGACGGGGATGCCCGCCACGCCCACGAGGATGGCGATCACCGTGACGACCACGAGCATCTCGACGAGCGTGTGCCCGGCGCGTGCACGCGGGGCCGACGGCTGGCGGGCCGGGGCGCCGGCCGGCAGCCGGTGGAAGCGAGCGAGGGGAGCGGTCATGGCCGTCAGTCCTGTTGCCAGAAGTCGATGATGGGCGCGAGGGCGCCGAGGTCGGTGGCCGGCGGAACGGCGGCCACGAAGATCGGCTCCTGGGCTCCCCCGAGCTGCAGCATCGGCGACCAGGGCAGGCCCTGCCGCTCGATGCCGAGCCGATCGAGCACGCTCTCGTCCACGAGGTCCGCGTGCACGGCCGCGACGTTGCCAGCGAGCGCGCCGGGCTGGTGCAGCACGACGTCGTGCGCGACGACGTCGCCGTGGATCTGCAGGCGGGCGTCGCCGAGCGTGCTGGTCAGCACGCCGTCGGGCATGAGGACCGCCACGCCGGGCAGCGCGGGATGCGGGTCGATGCGCAGGTTGCCAGCCACCAGCGCCTGGGGCGCGTGCTCCAGGTCGAAGTCGCCGAACAGCGTCTGCGACATCACGGACGACGACACGATGGCGCCGTGCAGCACGACGTCGTCGAAGGTCACCTGGGCGCCGGGGTGGATGACCAGCAGGCCCGACAGCTCCACGCCCTGCAGCGTCTGCGAGTGCGAGTAGTGGTGGACCTCGAGGGAACCGTTCGCCAGCAGGCTGTCGACGGTCTCGTTCGCGAGCGTCGGCAGTGCGGTCGGCTCCGTGGGCGCCGAGGCCGCCGCCGGGGCGAGGCCGAGTTCGAACTGCCGGCGGGCGCCGAGGCCATCCGAGCCCAGCGACTCGACGTGCACCGCCTGGTGGCCGCCCGCGAGGGGGGCGACCGAGATGGTGGCCGTGCACTCGTCCACGGGCAGGCTGACGTTCGCCACGGCCGTGCCGGAGACGAGCGCCTGCCGCGAGTAGAGCAGGCCGGAGTGACACGCCTCGCGCGAGGCGAGCACCTCCGGCGACGCCATGCCGGCGCGCGCATCGACGATGACGTGCCGCCCGAAGGTGGCCACCAGGCCGGCGATGACGCCGACGGCGAGCAGCACGGCGAGCAGGGCGAAACCGTCCTGACGTGCGGGGTCGGGGGTCTTCATGGGTTGATCCACCAGTGGAAGGTGTCGATGTCCTGCCCGTCGCACCGGATGGCTACCTCGAGCCGGTAGAGCTGCGCGGCGTCGGCCGGCAGGGCGTGCCAGGCGTCGCCCGGCACGGGTGTGGCCGGGTTCGCCATGTCGTACACGCTGACGTCCACGTGCTGGCTCCAGCCCTCGAAGTCGCCGGCGGCGCTGCCGTCGGCCAGCAGCGGAGGCGAGAAGCTCGCACCGTCGAGCGAGTCGAGGGCGAGGATGGCCTCGGGCAGCGTGACGCCCGTCACGCCGCTCGGCTGGCGGGGCAGGCGGTCCGCCAGCTCGAACATCTCCTTGGCCAGGAAGAAGGCCGGTGTGGCGGCCTTGTCGTGCATCGCCTTGGTGCGTGCGGTGGCGGACATCGACCAGGTCGCGGCCACGAAGGACGTGCCCAGGATGATGGCCGTGACGAGCAGCTCGACGAAGGTGAAGCCGCGCTGACGGCGTCCCGTGGGTGCCAACATCGATCTGCTCATTGCTCGAGTGCCTCCAATTCGCCGGGAACGACGCCGCTCCACGGACCTGGTACGGCCACCTGGCTGGTCACGGCGGACGAGCCGCGCGCCACCTGGCCGTCGTCCATCTCGAGGTTCAGCACGACGCGCGAGATCGGCTCGTGCTCGGCTGTCTGCGTGATGTCCTGCGAGCCTTCGACGCGGAACGGCACCGCGGAACCCAGCGGCTGCAGCGGTCCGCCGGCCGTCATGCTCTGGGCGACGCCCGTGTTCGCGGCGGAGGCGGCCTCCTCGGCACCGACCACCATGTAGCCGGCGCTCTCCAGGTCCAGCACGAGCGTGTACGCGCGACCGGGTTCGATCGCGGCGTGTAGCGGCGACAGGTCGAGGGCCACCGGGCTCGGCGTGCCGTTGATCGCGAGCGTGTAGACCTGGGTCTCGCTCTCGTGCTGGCCGCAGATGCCGAAGTAGTCGCCATGCGCCAGGTGGGCGGGCACGGCGTGCGGCGAGACGGTGATCGGATGGGCATTTGACGGGTTGCCCGGCGGCACGTGGCACATGACGACCTTGCCGTCGGGCGTGGTGGCGGCGCACTCCTCGGGCGAGGTGACGCAGCCGCCGGCCGGCGCCCCGACCGTCGTGAGCACCCAGCTCGTGCTGGCGGTGGGGACGCCCGTGGCCACGACGTGCATGGAGGCGAGCGGCGGGCCGACGGGGCGCGCATCGTCGGGGGCGCGGGCCTCGAAGAGCGTGATCGTCAGGCTGGCGGACGAGCACGACGGCGGCGGGGCCTCGCACGGACCGAGGAAGTCGCCGTGCGCGAGGTGCGCCTCGAGCGCGTTCTCGCTCACGCTGAGCGTATGCGCGTTGGCCGGATTGCCCGGCGGGATGTGGCAGATCACGACCTTCTTGGTCTTGCTCTTGCCGGGCCCGGTCGGATCGTCACCGACGATCGGGATGTTCGGGTCGGCCGGGAGCGACGGCACGTACATGAGCGAGAGCACGAGCGTCTGGAGCGCGCCCTCGAGCACGTGCTCGTCCACGTCGGCCACCAGGTCGTAGGTGTCGGGCGCCTCCGACGACATGATGAATCCGAGCGCCAGCGGCAGGCCCGTTTCCAGCGTCAGGTTCGCAGGGGAGGCCGCGCTGGCAGGGCGTTCCCAGAGCACGGCACTCTCGACGCGCGGAGGCAGCTCGCGCAGGCGCCGCTGGGTGTCCACCTGGATGCCGAGCGAGCTGACGCCGTCGAGCAGTTCGCCTTGCGCTCCCGAGGGCCGGGTCACGCGCAGGGTGCCGTCGTCGAGCTGGAAGCTCGTACGCCGCCCGTGCGCATCCACGACGTCCAGCTGGTCCGCCGCGGGCTGCTCGACGCTCCACGCGTAGCGCACCATGTCGGACATGAGCGCCACGGCCTCCTCCGGGCCGCGGTCCGACTCGGCTCGCACCTGCTCCACCTGCTCGCCGAACATGCCGAGGGCGTCGGCCATGGCGCCCACCAGCACGACCGCGACCGTGGTCGCCACGAGGAGTTCGAGCAACGTGAAGCCGACCTGGCTCCGGGGGCGCGCGATCGTGCACATGTCGGGATCCTGTCGAAGTCCTTGGCCTTCTCGCGGCGAGGGAGACTTCGACCGTTGGACCCCATGAGTTGTGGGGCCAGGACGAACGCCACGGATTCCTCCGTCGGGCAGCGGGCGCGCCGGTCGCTTGATGCCCGTGCGCGGCCTGCCGGCGCTGCCGTGCGAGGGGCGTGCGTGCAGGCTCCGCGGCGGATCGGGCGCTTCAATCGCGCCGGTGGCAGCGCGGACAGACCCGCATCTCGGTGCAGGCGTGGCTCTCGGCGTCGCAACTCAGGTGCCACAGATTGCTCTCGCGGCCGCAGTGCGGGCAGAGAGTCAGCTCGCCCGCGGTCTCCTCCTGGTCGATGAGGAAGGTGGTGCTGCAGCGCTCGCAGCGGGCGGTGGCCAGGCAGGGTCCGCTGTCCAGGTCGCAGCGCAGGCGCATGTCCAGCGTGCTGTGGCCGCAAACGACGCAGCGGGTGTTGTGGGCCAGATGGGAGAGACGGTCGATGACGTTCATGGCGGGGCTCTCGGGGGTGGCTCCTCCCGATCCCTGCAGGGGCGGCCTGCCGGGACGTGCACGGGCGGCACCCGGCCTGCCGGAAGGTGCACGGGCAGACGCCGACGTGCCGAGGGCCGCAGCGGCTCAAGTCGTGCCTGCGGGCAGCGGCGGCACGACCGCAGGCGCCAACCGCCCGCACGCGTGTCCGCGAGCCGGGCCGCAGCGCCGCGGTGGGCCTGGCGGACGCAGTGGGCCCGTCGGAGTGGCGCCTGCGCGTCGATTCCGGTGGCGCGTCGCCGTATCGTGACGCGCCGAGCGGTCGCCCGCTCCGGGCAAGGTGCCGGGAGCCGATGCCCCGGGCCGAGCGGGCGCACGCCGGTCACGTCAGAGGGAGAACCCATGTCCACCAGTCTGCTGCTCCGCGTCCTGTCCGTCGCCGCCCTCGCGCTCGCCGCTCCGGCGCTGCGCGCGGACACCTTCGCCGTCTACAAGGTCAGCGTGACGCTGCCCGTGGTGCACCAGACGCTCAACGCGCAGGGCAAGCAGGTGCTGGCGACGCGCACGCTCAAGACGCCGGACATCGTCAACCTGGCGCTCGGCCGCCCGCTCTCGACGAAGCTCGACCCGGCCACCGAGGTGCTGGCCTTCGCCTCGAACGTGACGACGCCCGGCGCCGGCTCGCTGCTCGTGGTCTTCAACCCGGCCACCGACAGCATCACCACCACCGTGTTCAGCACGTCGGGCTTCGTGCTCCTGGCCGACGAGGATTTCCGCAAGAACGTCGCCTTCGCGCACGCGGACATCCAGGCCACGGGGCTCGGCGACCCTGGACTGAACGGCTTCCAGGCCAGCACGCTGGCGATGGCCGGCACCGGCAAGAGCTCGGGGTCCTTCGCCACGACCTCGGCCGCCGGGCCACTGTCCTTCACCAGCACCGAGGGCGGCGTCACGACGACCCTCAGCGGCCTGGTGACCAAGGGCAAGCTGAAGGCCTCGGGGCCGCAGCTCGCGCTGCTCATCGAGGATCGCTGAGCGGCCCGGCGCGCACGTCCCCCGGCCGACGCCTGGCGCGCGCTCCCGGGACAACCGTCGCATCGCCGGCCGCGCGGCCTCGACGCGCTCGGACGGCTCGCACCCGCCCGGTATCATCCCGCCGATGATCGGCGTGCAGAACCTGTCCAAGTCGTACGGCCCGCAGGTCGTCTTCGACGACGTGAGCTTCCTCATGACGCCCGGCGAGCGGCTGGGCTTCGTCGGGCGCAACGGCTACGGCAAGACGACGCTCTTCCGCATCCTGCTCGGCGAGGAGCAGGCCGACGACGGGCGCATCGTCATGCCCAAGGGCTACCGCATCGGGCATCTCTCGCAGCACCTGCACTTCGAGCAGCCGACCATCCTGGACGAGGTCTGCACGGTGCTCGGCGAGCGCGTCGAGGAGGAGCGCTACCGGGCCGAGGCCGCGCTCATGGGCCTCGGCTTCTCGCGCGAGGAGCTGGCGCGGCCGGCCTCGTCCTTCTCGGGCGGCTACCAGATCCGCGTCAACCTGGCGCGCGTGCTGGTCGAGGCGCCGAACCTGCTGCTGCTCGACGAGCCCACGAACTACCTCGACATCACCTCGGTGCGCTGGCTGCAGCGCTTCCTGCGCGAGTGGCCGGACGAGCTCATCATCATCACGCACGACCGGCAGTTCATGAACAGCGTCACCACGCACTCCATGGCCGTGCACCGGCGGAAGCTGCGGCGCATGGAGGGCCCGGTCGAGAAGCTGTTCGATCAGATCGCGACGGAAGAGGAGGTCTACGAGAAGACGCGCTCCAACGACGAGAAGAAGCGCCGCCAGGAGGAGCGCTTCATCGAGCGCTTTCGCTCCAAGGCCAGCAAGGCCAGCCTGGTGCAGTCGCGCATCAAGCAGCTCGAGCGCCGCGGGCGCATGGAGGCCCTGGACGCCGACCCCGAGCTGGAGTTCAGCTTCCGCGCGGCGCCCTTCCACGCCTCGACCATGATGACCGTGAACGAGCTGGCCTTCGGCTTCCCGGGCGGGCCGACGCTCATGAAGGACATCAGCTTCACGATCGACAAGGGCGACCGCATCGGCATCATCGGCCCCAACGGCAAGGGCAAGACGACGCTGCTCAACCTGCTGGCGCGCGAGTTCGCGGCGCAGGCCGGCGAGCTCAAGCAGAACCCCAACACGAAGATCGCCTACTTCGGGCAGACCAACATCGATCGGCTCGACCATCGGCGCACCATAGAGCAGGAGCTGCTCTCGGTCGATCCGCTCGCCAGCCGCACCGCCGTGCGCGGCCTGGCCGGCCTGCTCATGTTCACGGGCGCGCTCGCGGAGAAGCCCATCCGCGTGCTCTCGGGCGGCGAGCGCAGCCGCGTGCTGCTCGGCAAGCTGCTCATGAGCCCGTCCAACCTGCTGCTGCTCGACGAGCCAACGAACCACCTCGACATCGAGTCGATCGAGGGCCTGCTCGACGCGATCGACGCCTTCCCCGGCGCCCTGCTCATCGTGACGCACAGCGAGATGATCCTGGAGCGCCTCTGCACGCGGCTCATCGTCTTCGACGGCGGCCGGACCACGCTCTTCGAGGGCGGCTACAAGGACTTCCTCGAGCGCATCGGCTGGCAGAGCGAGGCGAACCTGCGCAGCGGCAAGGGCGGCGCCAAGGGCAACGGCAAGCCGGCGGGCCAGGGCGGCGGCGGGCAGCCCGCCGGCGGCAAGGCGGGTGCGAAGGCTGGCGGCGCCGCCGGCGGCAAGCCGGCCGCGCGACCCGATCCGAAGGAGCTGCGCCGCCAGCGCGCCGACATCATCAATGCGCGCGCGGCGGCCACGGCGCCGCTGCGCAAGCGCATCGATCAGGTCGAGAAGCAGATCGGCACGCTCGAGAAGGAGGTCGCGGAGCACGACGACCAGCTCGCCGCGGCCGCCGAGCAGCGCCACACCGCCGACCTCGCGCGCCTCGCGGCGCTCGCCAAGCGCAAGCGCGCGGAGATCGAGCGCCTCTTCGGCGAGCTGGAGACGCTCAGCGAGGAGCTGGACCGCGCCAGCGCGTCATACGACGCGCGGCTCGCCGCGCTGGAGTAGCCGGCGCCGCCTCGTCGGACGCGCTGCGCGCGCCGTCGGTTGCGTCGTCTCGACCGTCGGACGCATGGCCCGCGCCGTCCCGTGCGCTGCCCGCGCCGCCGAGCCGCAGCACGCCGCCGCCCTCGTGTTCGACCAGATGCCGTGCGAGTGTCCGCGCGCAGAGCAGCACGCCGAGCATCTCGCACAGCTCCTCGAGCGTGGCCAGGAGCGCGAAGGGCAGGCTGGTCACGTCGCCCGCGGCCTCCCTCACCGGCCCCGAGAGCATCTCCACGCCGAGCGCGCCGACGACGAAGACGCTGCCCGCCGCCAGGAAGCCACGGCGCGTGGAGGCCGGCAGCCGGCGCAGGAAGGGGATGGCGGCGAGCGTGGCGAGCAGCGCCGCGACACCGTAGGGCAGCACCCAGGCGTTGTGCAGCAGGCCATCCAGCCCCAGGGCCGCGCGCAGCGGGCGGCTCAGGCGTTCGTGCAGCCCGACGTACTCGTCGAAGGCCATGAAGGCCAGCGCCAGCGACAGCGCCCACCACGCCGGCACGCAGGACGCGCGACGCTGCCGGCGCGCCTCGGCGCAGGCCGCCGCCAGGCAGGCGCAGAGGGCGAGCGACGCCGATGCGTAGAGCGTCGGCAGGTTCATCTCCCCGTTCAGGTCGAGCAGGGGCACCAGGCCGAGCAACTCATCGTGCTCGAACCCGAAGCGGGCCACCAGGCAGGCCGCGTGCGCCGCGGTGAGCAGCACGATGCAGCACGCCATGACGCGCGCGAGATGACGAGGAAGCAGGGTGAGCTGCACGGCAGGCGCCACGAGGTCCCGGGGGACGCGCCTCATCGGCGGTCGGCGTCGTTCCACTGGATACGATGGCCCGACGCCCCCTGGCCGCCCCGACCCGATGCTCGAGCTGCTCCGTCGTCATGCCGGCTTCCGCCGGTTGTGGTGGGCGCAGGTGGTGAGCGGCGCGGGCGACTGGTTCAACCGCGTGGCGCTGCTCACGCTCATCGGCGCCCTGGGTGACGGGCACTCGCAGCAGCGCGTGGGCCTGCTCTTCGGCCTCGAGCTCGCGCTGCGCTTCATGCCCACGGCGCTGCTCGGTCCGCTGGCCGGGCCGGTGGCCGACCGCCTGCCGCGGCGCACGCTCATGATCGCGGCCGACCTGCTGCGCATGCTGGTCGTGCTCGGCTTCCTGTTCATCCGCGAGCCGGGCGACCTCGACTGGCTCTACGTGCTGCTCGCCACGCAGATGGGGCTGTCGATCTTCTTCGACGCCGCGCGCACGGCGGCCATGCCCGACACGGTGCCGGTGGCCGACCTGCACGCGGCGCAGGCGCTCTCGGCCGCGACCTGGAGCGCCATGCTCACGCTGGGCGCCTGGCTCGGGGGCTACGTCGTCGAGTACGCCGGCGTGCGCCTCGTGTTCGTGCTCGACGCGCTCAGCTATCTCGGCAGCGCCTGGCTGCTGCGCGGGCTGCAGCTGCCGCCGGTGGAGCGGCACCCCGAACCCTTCCGCTGGCGCGAGGTGCTGCGGCTCGTCGACTTGCGGCGCGGCCTGCAGCACGCGCGCGGCTTCGGCCTGCTGCCGGTGCTGCTGGCCAAGACGGCCTGGTGGCCGGCGGGCGGCTTCCTCACGATGCTGGCCGTGCTGGGGCAGGAGCGCTTCGGGACCGCCGGCGCGGCGGCCGTCGCGGGCGCCGGATCGGCCGGGCTCGCCACCGGCTGGCTGTACGGCGCGCGCGGGCTGGGCACCGGCCTCGGCCCGATCCTCGGGCGGCGCTGGATGGGCAGCGACGATCGCGCGCTGCTGCGCCAGACGCTGCTCGGCTTCCTCTTCGCGGCCGTCGGCTACGGCGCCTGCGCGCTGGCCGACTCGCTGCCGCTGGCCTGCCTGTGCGTGTTCGGCGCGCACCTCGGAGGCAGCACGATCTGGGTGGCCTCGACCACGCTCTGGCAGCGTCAGGTGCACGGCGCCTACCGCGGGCGCGTGTTCGCCTTCGAGTTCCTCTGCATGACGCTCGGCTTCACGGCCGGCGCCCTGGCGGCAGGTGCGCTCTACGATGCGACGCAGTCGATCGAGGGCACGCTCTGGGCGCTGTGCGCCGCGCTGCTCGTCTCGGCGTTCGCCTGGTGGCGCAGCGCCCGCCACGTGCCGCAGCGCGCCGGCTGAACGCGCGGGACGCGCGCGTCGTCTACACGCTCGGCTGCGCGCGTCGGCTGGACGCGCGGCTGGACGCGCCGGACGAGCGTCCCCGGCGGGCGCGTCGTCCGCACGTGCGGCGCGCTCAGGCCTCGGGCGCGGGATAGGCCGGCAAGCCGGTGACGCGCGTGTCCTCCAGCGCGCCGCCCACCGTGAAGTGGTAGAGGCTCTGGAAGCGGCTGTCCGCGAGGCCGAAGCAGGCGTGCACGGCGTCGTCGAAGAAGCAGCCGATGCCGGTGGCGGCGATGCCCAGCGCCTGCGCCTCCAGGTAGAGCACCTGTCCCAGCACGCCCGATTCCCAGAACAGCTCGCGGTAGGCGGCGGCCCCGCGCTGGCCGAGGCTCCCGTCGAAGTCGGCCAGCATGCCCAGGCTGAAGGCGCCGTCCGCGGCGATGTCCTGGCCGCACGACACGCTGGCCGCGAGCCGGCGCGTGTCGCCTTCGGCCAGCAGGCGCAGCGGCAGCTCGTCCGGCGTGCCGGGCAGTCGCTCCCAGCGGAAGGGGCGGGCCCCGGCCGACATCGCGGCCATGAGGCGCGGTTCGGCCTCGGGCGTGCGCGGCAGGGCATAGAGCCCGGGCGGCAGGCCGTCCACGCGGTGCACGAAGAGGCCGAGGTGCAGGGACACGGGCCAGGGCAGTGCGTCCCAGGGATGCGGGCAGAGCGCGGGCACCACGCGCGCCAGCATGCGCTCGAAGGCCGCGCGCGAGAGCCGCGTGCGCGCATCCATGGCGACGGCGCTGCGCCGCTTGCGGATGACCGCACGCGCCGGCGCCGGCGGACCCGCGGCGTGCGCGAGCGGGCCGGCCAGCGCGTGCAGGCTGGCGGGCGCTGGGCGTGACGCCCCCGCAGCATCGACGGGTGGGGCGCTGCGCCGGCAGGCCGCCTCGACGACGTCGATCACCTCCCAGGGGTGGTGCTCGGCGCTGAGCAGGTTGGCGCGGCCGTGCCAGCGTGCGTCCGCGTCCACGAGCGCGAGCAGCTCGCCCTCGGTCGGCGGCAGCCCCGCGGGCGCGTCGGCTGCCTGCACGAGCGCGACGAGGTCGGGGTGCTCCGCTTCGTCGGCGTGGAAGTCGGCGCTGCGATCGAGGCCGAGCAGGCGCGCGAGCGCGGCATCGGCCAGCGGCAGCATCCGCAGGGTCCAGCCCTGCAGGGCGGCGGCGAGGCGCAGCGCCGCGAGGGCGTGCCCGACGTCGTGCTGGCAGTAGCGCCAGGCGCGCTCGCCGTACTTCCAGGCCTCGCGCCAGGGGATGGAGCCGAGGCCCACGAGGAAGCCGCCGGGGCCGAGGCGCGCCGCCAGCGCCCGAGCAGCCGGCTGCGACAGCTGGGCGCGCAGCTCGAGAGCGTGCTCGCGCGGTGCGTAGTGGTGGAGGGCCGCTGCCTCCGCCACGCCCGCGAGCGGCGGGAGCAGGAGGTAGCCCTCGGTCGGGTGCAGGTTGCCGCTGCTGGGGTTGACCCGCAGCGCCCAGCGCGCGTCGCCCGCCTGCTTCCAGGCCGAGAGGGCCAGCGCATGGAACAGGAAGTCGCCCAGGCTGCGGGCGTCGAGGGCGCGCGGCGGCGGGGCATCGGCCGTGCCCGCGGGCGCGAAGAGGGCGTCGTAGGGCGGCTCCTGTCCCTCGCCGCCGCCCTGGGGCAGCGCCACGAGCGGGGCGCCCAGGTAGCGGCGGAAGGGGTCGGGCTGGTTGTCCCAGTCGAGGTAGCCGAGGCTGGCGGCGTAGCGCTGGTGAGCGTGCTTGGTGCGCTGGTGGTAGCCGTGCGCGACCTGCACCGGATCGGGAGGCTCGGCGCGCGACGGCGTGCCCGGGGCGGAGCCGGCAGGACGATGGGGGGAGCGGCGGAAGATCACGGTGTGCGGACCGGTGTAGCGAATACGGGTCGGCCTTGCACGCCGCGGCGACACGAGCCACCCGCGTACTGCCCCTGCGCGGCTCACGTGCGGCCCATGCGCGACCCATGCGCAGCCCCCGAGCGACCCGCGCGCGACCCCGCGGGGGGCGCTCGCTCCCGCGCTCCGATCGGCTATCCTGCGCGCCGCCCCGGAAGAGCTTGCGCGCGTGCGTGGTCCCGCCGTGCGCCTCCGAACCCGCCGCTCCGACCCGCCCCGCCCTGCGAGGACCTGCATGGACACCACGCACCTCGGTCACACCGGCGTGGCTGTGAGCCGGCTCTGCCTGGGCACGATGAACTTCGGTGCGCACGCCAGCGAGGCCGAGAGCCACGCCATCATGGACGCGGCGCTCACCGCCGGCGTGCAGTTCTTCGACACGGCCAACGTGTACGGCGGCAAGGCCGGCAAGGGCGCCAGCGAGCAGATCGTCGGGCGCTGGCTGCGCAGCGGGAACCGCCGCGAGCAGGTGGTGCTGGCCACCAAGGTCTACGGGCGCATGGGCGACGGCCCGAACGAGCGCGGGCTCTCGGCGCGCCACGTGCGCGCGGCCTGCGAGGCCAGCCTGCGGCGCCTCGGCACCGACCACATCGACCTGTACCAGATGCACCATGCCGACCTGCCCACCGCCTGGGACGAGGTCTGGCAGGCCATGGAGCTGCTCGTGCAGCAGGGCAAGGTGCTCTACGTCGGCAGCAGCAACTTCGCCGCCTGGCAGCTGACCGAGATGCACCTGCGCGCGCGACAGCACGGACGCATCGGGCTGGTGAGCGAGCAGAGCATCTACAGCCTTGCGCAGCGCAGCATCGAGCTGGAGGTGCTGCCGGCCTGCCGCCATTTCGGCATCGGCGTGCTGCCCTGGAGCCCGCTCGCGGGCGGCCTGCTCGGCGGCGTGCTGCGGGCCGGCAACGAGGGGCGGCGCGCGGCCGACGGCATGCGCGCCGACGTCGAGCAGCGCCGCAAGCAGCTGCAGGCCTGGGAGGGCTTCTGCGCCGAGCGCGGCGCCGCGCCGGCCGTCGTCGCCCTGGCCTGGACCCTGCACCAGCCGGGCGTCACCGCGCCCATCATCGGGCCGCGCACGCGCGCCCAGCTCGAGCAGTGCCTGCAGGCGGCGAGCCTCGTGCTCGACGCCGGCGCGCTCTCGGCCCTGGACGAGATCTGGCCCGGTCCCGGCGGCGAGGCGCCCGCCGCCTACGCCTGGTGACCCGCCGCCCCGACTGCCCCTCCGACACGCACACCACGCACCACGTCCCGCACCGCACGCGGCGCTCGCAGTTCGCCTCCCGCACCCCGCCCCCGCACACCGCTTCCCGTACCGGACACCCTCCATGCCCGCCCCGACCGACCTGGACATCGCCCGCCGCGCCACGCTGAAGCCCATCACGGAGGTCGCTGGCAAGCTCGGCATCGGCGAGGCCGACCTGCAGCCCTACGGGCGCACCAAGGCCAAGCTGAGCATGGAGCTGTGCCAGCGCGTGCAGGCCAAGCCGCCCGGCAAGCTGGTGCTCGTCACGGCCATCTCGCCCACGCCGGCGGGCGAGGGCAAGACGACCACCTCGGTGGGGCTGAGCGACGGCCTCGTGCGGCTCGGCAAGCGCACGCTGCTCTGCCTGCGCGAGCCCTCGCTCGGACCGTGCTTCGGCATGAAGGGCGGCGCCGCCGGCGGCGGCCATGCGCAGGTCGTGCCGATGGAGGACATCAACCTGCACTTCACCGGCGATTTCCACGCCATCACGAGCGCCCACAACCTGCTGGCCGCGGCGCTCGACAACCACCTGCACCAGGGCAACGCGCTCGGCATCGACACGCGTCGCGTGCGCTGGACGCGGACGCTCGACCTCAACGACCGCGCGCTGCGCAACATCGTCGTCGGCCTGGGCGGCGCCGGCAACGGCGTGCCGCGCGAGGCCGGTTTCGAGATCACGGCTGCCAGCGAGGTCATGGCCATCTTCTGCCTGTCCACCTCGCTGGCCGACCTGCGCACGCGGCTCGGTCGCATCGTGGTGGCCGAGACGACCGACAAGCGCGCCGTGACCGCCGCCGACCTCAAGGTGCACGGCGCCATGACGGCCCTGCTGCGCGACGCCCTCGCTCCCAACCTCGTGCAGACGCTGGAGAACAACCCGGCGCTGGTGCACGGCGGGCCCTTCGCGAACATCGCGCACGGCTGCAACAGCCTCATGGCCACGCTCACCGCGCTGCGCCTGGCCGACTACACCGTGACCGAGGCCGGCTTCGGCGCCGACCTGGGCGCGCAGAAGTTCTTCGACATCAAGTGCCGCGCGGCCGGGCTGAAGCCGGCGGCGGCCGTCATCGTGGCCACGATCCGTGCGCTCAAGATGCACGGGGGCGTGGCGCTCGACGCGCTCACGCGGCCCGATGCGGCCGCCGTCGCGCGCGGCCTGGACAACCTCGAGGCGCACGTGCGCAACGTGCGCCGCTACGGCGTCCCGCCCGTCGTGTGCATCAACGCGTTCTCGGCCGACACGCCCGAGGAGGTGGCGGTCGTCGAGGCTGCCGCCGCGCGCCTGGAGGCGCCGGTCGTGCTGAGCGAGCACTGGGCCCGCGGCGGCGAGGGCGCGCGCGCCCTGGCGCAGGCCGTGGTCAAGGTGGTCGAGGCCGGCACGGCCGACTTCCGCCCGCTCTATCCGGACGACATGCCGCTGCTCGACAAGGTGCGCACGATCGCCCAGCAGATCTACGGCGCCGACGACGTGGTGGCCGAGTCGGGCGTGCTGTCGCGCCTGCGCAGCTTCGAGAAGGCCGGCCACGGCAAGCTGCCCGTGTGCATCGCCAAGACGCAGTACTCGTTCAGCACCGACCCCTCGCTGCGCGGCCGCCCGCAGGGCTTCAAGCTGCCGTTGCGCGACGTGGCCCTGCGCGCCGGCGCGGGTTTCGTGCTGGTGCTGGCCGGCGACATCATGACCATGCCCGGCCTGCCCAAGGTGCCCGCCGCCGAGGCCATCGACGTGGACGCGGAGGGCCGCATCGAGGGCCTGTTCTGAGGGGCGTCGCCGCGAGCGACGCGCCTCCAGGCCCGGATGACTGCTTCAACGGGCGGCTAGGGCGAGGCCGGCGGTGCGGTGCCGACGAAGGCCATGATGCTGGCCGTCGTCCGCGCGAAGGCCCGGCTCTCGGCGCCCTCCAGCGGCACCCTGGACGTCACGATGCCGAGCAGCGCGCCGCGCGCATCCAGCATCGGCCCGCCGGAATTGCCGGGCGTCACCGGGGCATCGCTCTGCATCAACGTGACGTCGCCCAGGCGGCGGTAGGCCGCGAGGCGCCCATGCGTCACGGTCCAGCCGAGGCCGAGCGGGTGCCCGATGACGAACACGTCGCTGCCGACCGGCGGTGGCGGGCCGCTGTAGAGGGTGGGCGTGGCCCAGACCACTCCGGGTGACTGCGTGTCCACGATGGCGAGATCCCTCCCGGCGTCGGCCGTCAGCACGCGGCCGAGGTACGTGAGCCCGTCCGAGGCCTCCACCTGCACCCAGTTCGAGTCGCCCACCACGTGCGCATTGGTGACCAGCCGGCCGCTGGGGGCGACGACGACACCGGCGCCCGAGCCGCCCGCGGAGATGATGCGCACCACGAAGCCGCGGCTGCGGCCGTAGAGCGAGCAGATCGAACAGCTGCCGGCGGTGTGCGCCACGACGTGCAGCCCGTCCTCGTCGTAGCGCCCGGGTTCCGGCAGGGAGGCGCGCATCCCGGGGCAGGCCGTGAGGAGCGGCCACAGGAGCAGCAGCAGGGCGACGGGCGCGCGGCGCAGTCGGCGCAGCAGGCCCGGCCGGCGCGGGTGGCGCGGGTGGTGCGGGTGGTGCGGGTGGCGCGGGCGGCGCGGGTGGCGCGGGCGGCGCTCGAGCCATGCCGTCGGTGCCAGCCGCCGAAGCCCCCGCATGTGCGCCTCCTCGGAGCCGGGATCCTGCCAGAAGGATGCGCGGCCTGCCAGCCGTGGGATCGTCGCGCACCCGCCGGTCGGGGGCGCTCGGCTCAGGTGGCCAGCAGGGCGGCGAAGAGCGTCAGCACGTGCCAGGTGCAGGTGATGCCGAGCAGCGTCGTGCCGAGCAGCAGCAGCTGTCGGCCCCAGGCCCGGGAGGCGATGCGCTCGGCGCCGAGCGCCACGAAGACGACGCAGGCCGGCAGGGCGTTGAGCACATACGTGGACTTCATCGAGAAGGTGTAAGGGAACTTCCAGGTCGTGAGCACGATGCCGGCCGCGATGCCGAGCGCGAGCAGCGGCAGCATCACCATGCGGACGGCCGCTGGCCGGTCGACGGGGAACAGCATTCGCCAGCGCCCGAGGACGGCGTCGAGCGCGCCGAGCAGCAGGAGCAGCAACGGCAGCAGGCCGAGCGTGAGCAGCAACGAACCGGTGAGCCGCGTGGCCCGGCTGAGGGCCTCGACACCCGGCCAGGCCGCGTCGTCGGCTCCTCCGAGGTAGCGGTCGTAGGCCTCCCACCAGGCCGGGTCGGCCGGGTCGGTGAAGCGCAGGAAGCGCGGCTCGGTGTCGAAGAAGCTGCTGGCCCACAGCACGGTCCAGAGCGAATCGCGCTGCCCGGGGGCCAGGATCGGCGTGCCGATGGCCTGCAGCGGATGGAAGCCCCACCAGTCGATGTCGCGCGCGGCGCGTCCGCTCGCCAGCCACTCGTCGTGGAACAGCTCGAGGTTGCTGGGGAAGGGTCGCCCGTACTCGCGCACGTTGGGCAGCGTGAAGAGCAGCAGCGCGACGAGCGCGGGCAGCGCCACGCCGACGCCCGCGATGGCGATGCGCCGGCGCCCCGGCGCAAGCCTCCAGGCCCAGGCGGCCGCGAAGGGTGCGAGCACCATCGGCAGCGCGACCAGTGACGTGTACTTGGTGAGCACGGTGGCCGCCAGCGCCAGCGCCAGCAGGACGAGGCGGCGCGGGCGCAGGCCGTCGTCGAAGGCCGCGAGGTTCAGCGCGACGCACAGCGTCACGCCCAGGTAGGCGATCGTGTCGTTGCTGTGCATGGCCGACATGTACACGTGGCGCGGCAGGAAGCAGGCCGTGGCGAAGGCCACGCACGTGGGCAGGGTCGGCAGGCGGAGCCGCCGCAGGATCGAGGCCAGCAAGACGAGCGTCAGGATGCCGTACAGGCACGGCATGAAGTGCACGATCTTCTGCACGCCGACGGCTGCCACGCCCGCGAACGAGGCCAGCCGGGCGATGCCCGCGGAGACCACGTAGAACACCGGCGGGTGGTAGCACTCCCAGCAGTCGGAGGCCGCCGGCAGACGGCCCGTCTCGAGCAGCAGCGTGATCGGGCGGAAGTGGTCGTCGAAGGCGTTGGTCGGCGGGTTCACCGACACGAGCAGCACGCGCAGGGCGCTGCCCGCCAGCAGGCACAGCAGGAGCACGCGCCGCCCGAGCGGCGTCATGTCGGGGGCGGAGGCTGTGCCGGCCGGGTTCAGCGCTGCAACGTGTCCGCGTAGAAGGCGCCGAGGTCGGCCTTCAGCTTCGCCGCCGAGGGCTCGTGGATGTACATCATGTGCCCGGCCTCGTAGAAGGCCATGCTCACGTGGTGCTGCTGCTCCTCGGGCAGCGCCATGTGCGAGAAGGTGTACTCGGTGGCGAAGTAGGGCGTGGCCAGGTCGTAGTAGCCGTTGGCCACGAAGACGCGCAGGTGCGGGTTCTGGCTCATGGCGCTGCGCAGGGTCTCGGCCGTGTTGACGTAGCCGTCGTCGTCGCCGTAGTTCCACGGGTGCACGCGGCCGGTCAGGATCTCGTACGGAAGGTCGTTCGAGTAGCCGAGCTCGTGTCGCACGTAGTGGTTCAGCACGGCGGTGTAGGCGCCCTGGATGGCCGCGTAGCTCGGGTCGAAGTCGGTCGTGCTGCCGACGCCGTCGCGGTCGCGCCCGCGGAAGCGGCTGTCGAGACGGCCCACGGTGTAGCCCGTGTCGCGCGTCAGCTCCTTGGTGACCTCGTGGATCACGGGACGCAGGTTGCTGCGCAGCACGTAGTCCACGGAGAGGCCCGTGTAGCGCGAGAGGCGGCTGGCGATGTCCTGCCGCTGCGCCTCGGGCAGTGCGCTGCCCTGGGCCAGCGCGAGCAGGTAGTCGCCGAGGGCGAAGGCCTCCACCTCCTCGAGCGTGGCGCCGAGGTCGGCCTGCAGCTCGGGTGCGAGCCGGCCGTGGTACCAGGCGGTGGCGGCATAGGTAGGCAGGAAGAGCGGGTAAGGCAGGTCGTTGCCGGGGTCGAAGCGCGCCGTCCCGAAGTCGAGGATGCTCGAGATGAGCAGCAGGCCGTTCAGATACATGCCGTGGCGCCCCTGCAACTCGCCCGCCAGGCCGGCGGCGCGCGTGGTGCCGTAGCTCTCGCCGGCCAGGAACTTGGGGCTGTTCCAGCGCTCGAAGCGCGTGGTGTAGAGGCGGATGAAGTCGGCCACCGCGGCGATGTCCTCGCTGACCCCGTGGAACTCGCGGTCGTCGACGCCCTGCGCCGCGCGGCTGTAGCCCGTGGTCACCGGGTCGATGAACACGAGGTCGGTGAGGTCGATGAGCGAGTAGGGGTTGTCCACCAGCGGATAGGGCGGCGGAGCCGGCGCCGTGTCGCCCGGCAGCGTGACGCGGCGCGGGCCGAAGGCGCCCATGTGCAGCCACACCGACGAGGAGCCCGGCCCCCCGTTGAAGCAGAAGGTGATCGGCCGCGACGCGGGCTCACCCGCGCCGTCCAGCGTATAGGCCACGAAGAACAGCTCGGCGCGGTCCTTGCCGCTCTCGGCCTCCAGCTTGAAGCGGCCGGCCACGGAGGTGTACTCGCGCGCGACGCCGTCCAGCACCAGCGTGTGGGTGCGTCGCTGCAGGCCGGTGTCCCAGTCGGCATCTCGCCCGTCGGCGGGGTCCTCGTCCGCGTCATGCCGGTCCTTCTTCTCATCGGTCGACGCAGCGGCCGGCGTCTGGCCCGGCCCCGCCGCCTCGTCGTCGGCGGGCGTCGCGAGCCGCGCGGCCGCGGGCAGCGACGCCACGAGAGCGAAGAGCAGCACGGCCGCCGGCAGGCTGCGGCGCGAGGGATGATGGCGGGGGAGCATGGCAGGCGACTCCGACGGCGCGGGAGGCCGGGAGCCCCTCCCGGCGAAGGCGCCTGTTCTATCCGCGCCGCCCCTCGCGGGTCGAGCGGTGCGCACGGCCGCCATCGGAAGGCAGCGGGCGCATGACCGACCTCCGGAGGAGCGCGGCGCCGTGCGCCGCCACGGTCCAACGACCCGGCATCACAGTTCTCGTCCGCGTGTCGGGGTTGCGTGTCGTGCGCATCCGGCGCCGTCAGGCCGGTGGCGCCGCTCAGGCCTCGGCGACGCGCGCCGCGAGCGTGTGCGCACCCGCGCGCCCGAGCAGTCCGGTGTGCAGCTCCAAGGTGGCGGCCGTCCGCCCGGGGAGCGCGCGGCTGCCCCAGATCACCGTGAGGGTGCGCCGCGTGCCGGCGTGCGTCTTGCTGCGCTGGCTGTCCTTCACCCCGTTGGCGCAGGGGCCGCCGGCGTCGTGCAGGCACAGCAGGCCGGCCAGCTCGATCTCCTGCCCCGAGGCATTGAAGGCGTAGCGGGCGCCCTCCGGGGCGAGGCCGATGCGCAGCGGCGGCACGACGCGGTCCAGGTCGACCACGCTGATGGGCAGCCCGCTGTGCAGCGAGACGGCGTTGCAGGCATCCACGGCCAGGTTGATGCCCGCCAGCGCGCCCTCGGCCACGGCGCGCAGCAGGTACTCGCTCGAGGGCTTGCCGCGCCCGGTGGGCTTGTAGCCACCGGAGCGCAGAAGCCGGCGCACCTCGCTGCGCACCGTGTCGTCGCTCGACAGCGGTGCGCTCGCGCCCGGCGCGAGCAGCGCCAGCAGCCAGGCCGGCGATGCCAGCTCGCCGAGCGGTCGGGGGAAAGCGGTCTCGAAGAGGCCCGCCTCGAGCAGGGGATGCTCGTCCAGGCCCACGACCACGCCTGCGTCCATGGACAAGTGCGTGCAGCCCTCCCTCGTCGCGGCGCCCCCCGGAAAGCAGCGGGGCCCCCGGATCGATGTGCCGATCCGGGGGCCCCGAGCGGGTCAGGTCATGACCCTGTCCACCGTCACGTCGTGCACTCGCGTGCGCGGCGCGACGCAGCAGACGTCACGGCGTGACGCCGTGCACCGCGTTCGACGTGGTGAGCCCATGGATGGACGCCGCATCGCTCACGAAGATCTGCCAGTAGTGGTCCAGGCCGGCCGGGATGGCACCCGGCCAGTTGACGGACGCGTAGAACGTGCCGCCCGTGTCCGTGGGGAAGAGCGTCTGCGACGTGAACGGGGTGGCGTAGATCGTGCCACCGATGGCGTTCACCGGCACCGACGCGAACGACAGCCAGAGCAGACCGGTGCTGCTGCGGCGGGCGTTCTCCACCAGGAACTCGGTCAGCGCGCCCGCGGTCTGCGCACCGCGCAGCTCGAGGTACGGCCGCTGGCCGGCGAAGCCCACTGTGCCCTCACCCAGGTTCTCCCAGAGCGGAGCGCCCGAGGAGGTCTGGTTGTAGGTCACGTGGCTGGACACGCCCAGGTTGCCGGCATCGTCCGTGCACTCGATCCAGTACTCGATCGAGCCGTTGATGCCGCCCGGGATGAAGGCGATGAACTGCTGGCCTTCCTGCCCGTGCATCTGGATCACGTTGGTGTCGGGGCCGCCGTCCACCATGTACTTGAGGAACGTGTCGTAGTACTCGAGCGTGCCTTCGCCGCCGCAGGCGTTGTCGCGGACCTGCGCGATGATGCGCGTGTCCGAACCATCCGACTTATCGCCCTGCTGGGTGAACTGGTAGAAGGTCGGCGCGTGCGTGTCCGGCACGCCGAGGTCGTTCATCCACACGCGGTTGCCCTGGTTGGCGTCGTTGGCCAGGATCAGGTCCGGGTCGCCGTCGCCATCGAGGTCGGCCGACTCGCCGTCGAGCGTCGTGCCGCCGTTGTTGGCGGCCGGCGTCTCGGCCGCAGCCGTGCCTTGGCCGCAACGCGTGTACAGGTTCGGCGCGCCGCCATCGACCAGACCGCTCTGGTAGATGGAGTTCGTGCCCGAGAAGTTCGCCAGGAAGGCGTCGAGGTCGCCGTCGCCGTCGTAGTCGACGAAGTCGACCTCGTTCTCGTCCACGTTCGCGTCGAAACCGATCCAGGACGGAACGATGGTGAACGTGAAGTTGCCGTTGTTGCGCAGCAGGCGGTCGGTGAAGCCGTCGTAGTTCTTCGACCAGACGTCGAAGTCGCCGTCACCGTCCACGTCCGCGAACTCGGCCTCGTAGTTGCTCGTGCCGACGAGCGTCGCGCCCGTGGCGATGAGGGCCGCCTGTGTGATGTCGGTGAAGGGAGCGCCGGTCCAGCCCGAGGGGCCGAGGTTGTTGCGGAAGACGCGGCCCTGGCTGTCGCGGCTGGCGTTCCAGACGTCGAGGTCGAAGTCGCCGTCGAAGTCGGCGAGGTCGATGTCGATCGCGTGCGTCTTGATGTCGGCCGTGCCGTTCGCCCAGGGCGACATCTCGTTGAACCGGCCGGCACCCGTGTTCAGGAAGATGCGGTGGTCGGTCGTGCCGTTGATGGCCGGGCCGTACGAGCTGTGGAACAGGTCGAGGTCGCCGTCGTTGTCCAGGTCGCCGAACTCGCAGTCGCAGCTCCAGTCGCGCCAGGCACCGAAGTTGTCGACGGGCACGACTTCGTCGCCCGCAGGGACCGAGACCAGCGTGCCCCAGAAGTTGTCGGTGTTCTCGGTGTAGAAGCCGATCGTGCCGAGCTGCTTGCCGCCGAGGTTCACGTAGTTGCGGCTCACTTCGCCCACGGTGTTGCTGCCGCGATTGGCGACGTAGATGTCGAGGTCGTTGTCGCCGTCCATGTCGACGAACTCGATGTCGCGCGTCGTGTCGACCGGCACGCCCGCGAAACGGGCCGCCGTGCCGTCGGTCCAGGTGCCCTGGACGCCGCCCTGCAGGTTGCCGTTGTTCACGTAGATGCGGTTGGCCTGCGCCGCACCGTCACCGCCGTTGCCGACGATCGCGTCGTAGTCACCGTCGTTGTCGACGTCGCCGACGTCGATGTTCTCCGAACGGCCGGAGCCGAACGCGAGGGCCGCGGTGGTGAAGTTTCGACCTGGTTGCAGGTCTGACAACTGGGCCGAGGCGACACTCGCCAAGGTCGCCAGCGCCGCAAGACTGATCAGGATGCGCATGAGACGTCCATCGAAGGGGGGGAAAGGAACGCGAACACCCGGGTGGGAACTGCTGAGGGCCTGCCGGACTCGAGGTGCGCGGACGGAACCGCCAGTGGGGAGGGTTGCGCCCGACGCGAGCGACAGGGAAACGACGGGGGATACTCTACCAGGGGATGAATAGCTGTAAAGTATGCAGCCCAGACCTTCTTGCGGGGCGTGGGGCCGCGTGAAGCAGACTACCTCATCCCGTGAATGCTGCCCGTTTTTCGCGCAGCAGCGGCCGATTCGACACACCTGGCCCTGCCCCGCGGCCCGGCCTCCGCGCTCGCCGCTCGTGTGAAAGATCTGCTAGCTTCGTTCGTTCGAGCCCCGCCCGCACTCCGTCCGGAGCCCCCATGGACCCCTTCGCGCCGCTGCCCGAGGACCGCTTCAGCTTCGGCCTCTGGACGGTAGGAAACCCCGGGCGCGACCCCTTCGGCGAGGCCGTGCGGCCCGTCGCGAAGCCCGAGGAACTGGTGGCCGGGCTGGCGCGCTGCGGCGCCTGGGGCGTGAACCTGCACGACAACGACCTGATCCCCTTCGGCTGCTCGGCGGCCGAGCGCGACCGCCGCGTGGACAGCTTCCGGCAGGCGCTCGAGGAGCACGGCCTGGTCGTGCCCATGGCCACTACCAACCTCTTCAGCCACCCGGCCTTCAAGGACGGCGCCTTCACCGCCAACGACCCGACCGTGCGCGCCCTGGCCCTGCGCAAGACGCTCGATGCCATCGACCTCGGCGCCGAGCTGGGCGCCCGCACCTATGTCTTCTGGGGCGGGCGCGAGGGCTGCGAGGCCGAGGCCTGCCGCGACCCGCGCGTGGCCGTCGCCCGCATGCGCGAGGCGCTCGACTACCTGTGCGCCTACGTGCGGCACCAGGGCTACCCGCTGCGCTTCGCGCTCGAGGCCAAGCCCAACGAGCCGCGCGGCGACATCTACCTGCCCACCACCGGGCACATGCTGCACTTCATCACGACGCTCGAGCACCCCGAGATGGTCGGCGTGAACCCCGAGGTGGCGCACGAGACCATGGCCGGCCTCTCCTTCGTGCACGCCGTGGCGCAGGCCATGGAGGCCGGCAAGCTGTTCCACATCGACCTCAATGCGCAGCGCATCGGCCGCTACGACCAGGACCTGCGCTTCGGCAGCGAGGACCTGAAGCAGGCCTTCTGCCTCGTGCGGTTGCTCGAGGGCACGCTCGGCGGCGAGCCCTACGCCGGCCCCAAGCACTTCGATGCGCACGCCTACCGCACCGAGGACCAGCAGGGCGTCTGGGACTTCGCCAAGGGCTGCATGCGTACCTACAAGCTGCTGGCCGCGCGCGCGCGCGCCTTCGACGCCGACCCCGAGGTGGTGGCGCTGCTCGAGGAGCGCCGCGACGCCCGGCTGCAGCCGCTGCTGTCGGGCTTCGACCCGCAGAAGGCGCAGGCGCTGCGCGGCCTCAGCCTCGATGCCGAGGCCGCCGGCCTGCGGGGCCTGGGCTACGAGCGCCTCGACCAGATCATGGTCGAGCACATCCTCGGCGCGCGCGGATGAGCGGTCGGAGCGCCGGCCTGCACCTCGGGCTGGACGTCGGCACGCAGGGCACCAAGGGCCTGCTGCTCGACGACGCCAGCGGGCGCATCGTGGCGCGCGCCGCCGCGAGCTACGACCTCATCGCCGGCCTGCCTCCGGGCGCCGCCGAGCAGCACCCCGAGACCTGGCTCGCCGCCGTCGAGCGCGTGGTTGGCGCGCTGCTCGGCAGCCCGGGCGTCGAGCGCGGCCGGCTGCAGAGCGTGGGCGTGTCGGGGCAGCAGCACGGCCTCGTGGTGCTCGACGCCGGCGACCGCGTGGTGCGTCCGGCCAAGCTCTGGTGCGACACCTCGACGGCCGCCGAGGCGCGCGAACTCGAGCAGCGCCTCGGCCGCGCCGTGCCGACCGGCTTCACCGCCAGCAAGGTGCTCTGGCTGGCGCGTCAGGAGCCACGGCACTGGGAAGCCGTCGCGCGCGTGCTGCTGCCGCACGACTACGTGAACTTCGTGCTCACCGGCGAGGCCGCGATGGAGGCCGGCGACGCCTCCGGCACCGGCTTCTTCGACGTGGTGAAGCGGCGCTTCGACGAGCAGGTGGTCGAGGCCGTGCAGCCCGGGCTCATGCAGCGGCTCCCGCGGCGACTGCTCGGTGCGGGCGAGGTGCTCGGTCGGGTGCACGCCGCGGCCAGCCGTCGCTTCGGCCTGCCGCAGGGCCTGCTCGTGGCCTCGGGCAGCGGCGACAACATGATGAGCGCGCTCGGCAGCGGCGCCAGCGCCCCAGGCGTCGTCGTCCTCAGCCTCGGCACCTCGGGCACGGCCTTCGCCTGCAGCGCTGTGCCGGTGCTCGACCCGGCCGGCCTCATCGCGCCCTTCTGCGACGCGACCGGCGCCTGGCTGCCGCTGCTGTGCGTGATGAACGTCACCGGCGTCACCGAGGAGGTGCGCGCCGCCTTCCCCGGGCACGACCTGCAGCGCCTCACGGCCGAGGCCGCCGCCGTGCCCGCCGGCTGCGACGGCCTGCTGCTGCTGCCCTACCTGCAGGGCGAGCGCGTGCCCGACCTGCCGCTGGCCAGCGCCACGCTCACGGGCTGGCGCCCCGGCCACCTGCGCGCCGGACCGCTCTTCCGTGCCGCGCTCGAGGGCACGAGCCTCAACCTGGCGCTGGGCGTGCGGCGGCTCGCGGCGCTCGGCGTGGGCGTGTCCAGCGTGCGCCTCGTCGGCGGCGGAGCGCAGAATCCGCTCTGGCGCCGCATCCTGGCCGACGCGCTCGGCGTGCCCGTGCAGCGCCTGCTCGAGAGCGAATCGGCCGCGCTGGGCGCCGCGCTCTGCGGGCTGTGGACCGCGCGCCGCGCTGCCGGCGAGGACGTCGACGCGCACAGCGCCTGCGCCCCGTACGTCGCGCTCGACCCCGAGGTGCTCGAGCCCGACCGCGCGCGCCACGCGCTCTACAGCGAGGCCGCCGGCCGCCTCGAGCAGCTCACGCGGCAGGTCTACGGCTGAGGCGCGAGTCGGCGCGCGCCCTGCGTTGCCGACCGCGCACCGGCCGTGAACCGGAGCCGGCAGCGCCGCCCCTCAGCCCCAATGGTTGGACCAGCCCGACCGGATGTGGCGCGGGTTACGCACGCTGGGGCGTTGTGAAACGAACCCCGGCGCGGCGCAGAGCCGCAATCAGGAGGGCTGGTC